>Ga0209396_1000056_pt1 | contig 166409 bp, 137 predicted proteins | sample GOMGulsemesocosm_6_FD_184638 | JGI IMG/M metagenome (GOLD analysis project Ga0209396, IMG submission 184638) | Methane-oxidizing microbial communities from mesocosms in the Gulf of Mexico - GOM8C Gulf of Mexico (SPAdes) (version 2) | ecosystem: Environmental > Aquatic > Marine > Cold seeps...
TACTCCTGTTGTGTCTAGTTCAAGCGGAAGTTTGGGCCAACACGTAGACACTTACGCGTAAGGCATATTTAAGTCATTAAATTTTCTTTACAAAAAGAGTGAAAACAAAGGTTAATCTGGCTGTGGCTTTAATGTTAATTGAAGACTGTCAGATTAATTTTTTATCAAAATTAAAAACTAAAATCCCATCGAATGATCAGTATTAAAACACGCATATCACTACTAACTCCTAATGCTAAACAGTTTAATTAGGTGTTCCAATCTCAATGAGAATAATTTTTGAGTTCAAGCATTTGATTGCATAATTGCGGACTATTGTGATTGAGAATGAATAGAAATTAGATATTTAGATGATCAGAAAATTAATCTGATAGGTATGGCAATGATTATTTGTAGAAGGTAAGTTCTATATATAAATAAGCATTAACAGCGAGTTATTTATAAAGTAGGACAGACATTAATTAAGTTTTTAAGTCACACTTTGAAGTGACATTAATCGACGTCGTATCTTTTATCTCATCAGTATCGATATTTTTTGGGATTTCTTGATAGCTTGAATTGAATGAAAAAAAAGATAAAAAATGCTGTAATTTGTCATTAAAAATAGTGGCCATTTGGAATAGTTTATTCTTATTATTGGACTTCTGTGGAGTAAAGTTAGGAAAATTAATAGCGGCAAGACTTAGCGATGGAGTGTTAATTATATTATTGACAATAATATTTTGACTATAGGATTTATCTAAAGTTCTATTAATACCTTCACTACTTAATGTCGGTAGAGCGTGGATATAGTTAGCAGTTGTTGCAGCGTGGCTAACACTAGGTGTAAGTGAATCTGCAAATGCGCTTGAAATAGTACAGCTTAAACCTATTACACTGAATGCGGAGCTTATTAATAAAGGTTTTAGTATTGATTTCATATTGATGTCCATGCCTATATTTATCGTCAATTTGTTACAGGGACTGCTAATTTGTAACTAAATTATCTACATGATGACTATATGTGCTTTTAAATCCTAAAGCGATCCTTTTGGGATAGGTTGCTTAAAATCTAAGACCAATCGCAGAGTCTTGCGGTAACGGCCTAAACATATAACGTAAAATGAATGTTACAACTATATAGGATAGAACGTGGTTTTCTTATAAAAATTTCAAATAAAAAGTGACTAAAATACGTGACAAGCAAGATTTACACTTGCTTGTCATTTTATCGAGATCTTTTGTAGATCTTTAACACTATTTATCAGTGAAATACACTTTGCTTTTTTAATATTCTATATTGATGTAACAATGGTTCTGTATAACCATTGGGTTGCAATGAACCAAGGAAAACCAAGTCACATGCTGCTTTAAAAGCGAGAGATTGATCAAAGTCATTTGTCATTGCTTGGTACAAAGGATCCTCTTGGTTTTGCAGATCAACAACTTTGGCCATTTTTTTTAAGCTAGTTAATACTTGTTTTTTGCTACAAACCTGGTGTCGCAACCAATTAGCTATATGTTGACTAGAAATACGTAATGTTGCTCTATCTTCCATTAAACCAATATTGTTACAATCAAGTACTTTTGAACAACCAACCCCTTGCTCAATCCACCGAACAACATAACCTAATATACCTTGTGTATTATTATCAAGCTCATCGAGAATTTCCTTTTCACTCCAACTTGTTGTAGGTGCTAAAGGAACTGTTAATATATCATCGATACAAGCGGGTATTCTTTTGGTTAGCTTTTTTTGCAATGAAAAAACATCAATTTTATGATAATGCAAAGCGTGTAAAGTAGCTGCAATAGGAGAGGGAACCCAAGCTGTATTTGCACCGGCTTCAACATGGTTAATTTTGCTGGCTAACATATTGGCCATTTGATCAGGGATTGGCCACATGCCTTTACCTATTTGGGCTTTACCACTAAATCCACATGCTAAACCAATATCAACGTTGTTATTCTCATAAGCTGATATCCATGGTGTTAATTTTATATCTGCTTTTCGAGCCATGATCCCCGCTTCCATTGAGGTATGTATTTCATCTCCGGTTCTATCTAAAAAGCCTGTATTGATAAACGCAACTCGCTCTTTTGCTGCATAAATACACGCTTTAAGGTTAACACTGGTACGACGCTCTTCATCCATAATTCCCATTTTTATAGTGTTTTTAGGGAGTAAGAGTGCTTGTTCAACACGTGCAAATAATTTGTCTGTAAAAGCCACTTCCTCAGGGCCGTGCATTTTGGGTTTTACTATATAGATAGAGCCAGCTGTACTGTTTTTAAGTTGGGTATTCTTGGAGGAAGATAGATTATTTATATCATGTAAGGAAATTACCGAGGTGATCATAGCATCAAGTATGCCTTCAGGGATTTCATGGCCATCTTGATCTAATATTGCATTGTTTGTCATCAAATGCCCAACATTACGTACAAACATTAAACTACGGCCCTTACAGGTATAATTTAATCCCGTTGGCGATAAATATGTGCGGTCTTGATTCATTTTTCTTTGGATCGTTTGACCATTTTTAATCAGGGTTTCACTTAAATCTCCTTTGATTAAACCCAACCAATTTTTATAGGCAATAACTTTATCTTGTGCATCAACTGCGGCCACAGAGTCTTCACAATCCATGATTGTCGTAAGCGCCGCCTCCAACCTGATATCACTGATACCGGCAATATCAGTTTTGGCTATGGAAATATTTTCATCAAATTTAATTTCAATATGTAAATTGTTATGAATAAATAATAACGATTCGGGATTTAAGTGATTGCCTTGATAGCCTACAAAAGCCGAAGGATCTAATAATTGTGTTTTTCGGCCATCGTTTAGGGTTATCGTTAATCGTTGCCCGATTATTTGATAGTTTAGTACATCTTGATGGGTGCCACATGAAAGAGAAATGCTTTGATCTAAAAATTGTTTGGCGAATTGCACAACTTTTTCACCTCGTAATGGATTATAACTATTTCTATACGTAGCATCGTCATCTTGGGGTATTACATCACTACTATAAAGTGCATCATATAAACTTCCCCATCGAGCATTGACAGCATTAATAGCAAAGCGTGCATTCATTATCGGTACCACAAGTTGTGGACCAGCCATGATTGCTATTTCCGCATCAATATTCTCTGTGGTAATGGTGAAATCAGGTACCTGCGGTGTAATATAATTGATCTCAGTTAAAAAACTCTTATAGTCTTTAAAGTCAAAATCTGCACCTTGATGAGCTTGATGCCATTGATCAATTTGTTGTTGCAGACTTTCCCTTGTAGCCAAAAGTTGCTGGTTTTCATGTTTTAATTCATAGATTATGGCCGAAAAATTTTTCCAAAAATGTGTGGATGAAATAGCGGTTTTTGGCAAAACGTCTTGTTCAATAAATTGATATAAACATTGAGCAACTTGTAAATTAGCAATCTTGACGCGATTGGTCATAGTCTTCTCGTTAGTCGTACGGAAAGTTTTTATTTGTAGTGGGAATGTATGGCTAATGAGACTTGCTTGCAATAGCAGGTTAGGCGGTTTAAATGCCAAACCATTTACTTTCATTCAATATAAAGACAAATGGAATAAAAAATTTCTTTATTAATTAATTGGTTAGTGGTTGTTTGTCGGAAGTGAAAACATCATATTTGAATTATTGTACTAAATGATACTTAACATTCACTATATTAATGACCTTTTTGTATTTGTGTTTCTGGTGAATGATGATGGCTAAGTCATGATGATTGCGAGTACAAAAAGATTACATTATCAAATTTAACAACATTGGAATAAGTAAAGGACTCGTAAGTGCGGTGATCACGGCGGAGAATATTAAAGATAAAGAGCCATAGGCGGCATGTTCGTAACTTATTTTGCTAATTGTTGCAGTTCCTAATGCATGACTTGCTGCTCCAATAGCCAATCCTTGCGCCTTTGGTGAGTTTACATTGATATAACTTAGCCAACTTGGGCCAAGTAGTGCGCCAAAAAGTCCGGCCAATATGATGGCAAAAGCAGTAATCGCACTATTACCTCCCAATTCTTCGGTGAGCGCAATACCTACAGGAGTTGTTACTGATTTCAGAGATAATGATATTGCTATTTCAGGTAGAGCCAGTAAGGCCATTGTTAAAAAAGTACTCAGTATAATAATTATTATTGAAGATAATGTAAGCAAAGCCAAAATGATTTTCCATTGGTATTTAATCGTCTTTAGGTGTTGATAGAGTGGGAAACCAAGTGCGACGACTGCCGGTTCAAGTAATTGATTGAGTGGTTTTGTTGCCGAAAAATATTGCTCAAAAGAGACGTTAAATATTAGTAAGAGAGGAATTAAAACCATGATTGATAGCAACATCGGGTTAAACCAGACAAGCTTCAAGTGTTTTTGTAACCCAAAAAACAGCTGATAGATAAGAGTGGTTGTCAAAGTGAATATCAGAGTAATTAAAATTGCATCTAAGGAGTAATTATTCATGGGTTTGACTACTGTTAACAATTTTTTGGTACCACAAACCAACCAAGGTCATTAGTGAGAATGTAGTCATAAAAATAATAAAGACAATCACCAAACCATGATTTTTTATTAATTCAAAGTGATTAATTATCCCCACACCGGCAGGGACAAAACATACTCCCATATTTTGTAATACCCACTCGATACTTTTCTGAATTCTATTTGACTTCAATAATTGAAAATGTAGTAAAATTGTAAAAATAATCATGCCATATAAGCTAGCAGGTAAGCCGCCAAATAATGCGGTACTTAATTTGCCAAGTAAAAGGCAAAGTCCGACCGCAATAACACTGTATATAACATTTTTCATAATGATTAGTTTACTATGATTAGATTAACCATCAGTCGCCGCTTCAATGACTAAATGTCTAAACCAAATGTGACTAGCATCGTGGTGTAATAGCGGGCTCCATATCATTTTTAATTCAATATCTGGGATGTCAAAAGGTGGTTTTAATATAGTGTAATTACTATCGTTTTTATGCAATAGTGCTGCTTTGCTCGGCAGGGTGGCAACTAGTTCATCTTCATAAGCAAGCTGCATTGCAACATGATAATTACGCGTAAATATTTTGATATCACGTTTCTTGCCAAGGCGTGCTAATGCCTCATCGACCCAACCGAGTTTTTGTACATCCTTTGGATCCATACCAACTCCCACGCCAAATCCTGTTTTAGAAACCCAAACATGCTTAGCAGCGAGGTAACTATTAAGGTTAAATTTTGACACTACGGGATTATCAGCACTTAATAAACATGAAAAAGAGTCACGCCAAATCGTTTTTTGATGAAATGATTGTGGCAGTTCATCGAAGCGATTGATTGCCATATCAATTTTTCCTGCTTCAACATCGTGAAAAGTGACATCACTAGGGGTCATGATGTCCAAGGTAACGTTTGGTGCTATCTTATTTATACGTTTGAGCAAGTTTGGTAGCAATGTTGAAGCCGCATAGTCACTTGCCATAATGCGAAAGACACGATGACTATTCTGTTCATTAAACTCCTCTTCTCCCTGCAAGGCTTCTTCTAATTCGAGTAATATTTTTCTAATCGCAGGGGCCAATGCTCTGGCACGCTCTGTAGGTACCATGCCATCAGATGTCCGTACCAATATAGGATCATTAAAGAGGTTTCTTAAACGCTTAAGACCGTTACTCATTGCAGGTTGAGTGATATTTAACTGACTTGCGGCTCGTGTGACATTCTTTTCTCGAAGCAATACATCGAGGTAGATTAATAAATTAAGGTCTATTTTTGAGATATTCATATTATTAATGCCAATGATAGAAACTATAAATAAACTATATGTCATTAGTTTCCTATTAATGCAAGGTTATTTTATTAAATGTTCTTTGTCATGAAAACATTTAGTGTCGATTACAGTGGCTCTTGATCTTGTTAAGTCGTTGTATTTTTTGTAGTTATTGATAGGTCCGTTTAGAGTTATTACACCATTATTTATTTGGTGTATGCTAAGTATAATATCTATATATTTCAAAAATAGGTAGCGCTTGTTTTAGACTTTCTAACGTCGGATGTAACAGCTTTTATTAAAATATCATATCAATGGGTATCAGTTACATCACTAAACTAGAGACTAAATTTAGGAGTAAATGCGATGTTAAACTATCAAACTGCTATTGAAGCTGTTACCACAATCAAAGAAAAATCAGGTGACTCTTGGTCTGCCATTAATCCTGAATCTGTTGCTCGTATGCGAGTGCAGAACCAATTCAGACATGGGATTGACATTGCGAAGTACACTGCAGCGATTATGCGTAAAGATATGGATAATTACGATGCAGATAGCTCAAAGTACACACAATCATTAGGTTGTTGGCATGGTTTTATTGGTCAACAAAAAATGATTGCGATTAAAAAACATTTTAATAGTACGGACCGTCGCTATTTATATCTTTCAGGTTGGATGATTGCTGCCCTTCGTAGCGAATTTGGTCCTTTACCTGATCAATCAATGCATGAAAAAACCTCCGTTGCGAGTCTGATAGCAGAGTTATATACTTTTCTTCGTCAAGCTGATGCTCGTGAACTAGGTGGTTTATTTCGTCAATTAGACGAAGCGAAAGCGAATGATGAAATGGCTAAAGCTGCAAAAATTCAAAATGCAATAGATAATCATGTTACCCACGTAGTGCCAATTATAGCGGATATTGATGCGGGTTTTGGTAATGCAGAAGCAACTTATCTAATGGCAAAACAAATGATTGAAGCCGGTGCTTGTTGTATTCAAATAGAAAACCAAGTCTCTGATGAAAAACAATGTGGCCACCAAGACGGCAAAGTTACCGTTCCACATGCTGACTTTCTCGCAAAAATAAATGCAGTACGTTATGCCTTTTTAGAACTGGGCGTTGATGATGGAGTTATTGTTGCTCGTACTGACTCATTGGGAGCTGGTTTAACAAAACAAATTGCAGTTACACATCAAGAGGGTGACTTAGGAGACCAATATAACGCTTTCCTTGATTGTGATGAAGTTTCTATAGACGACTTAGGTAACGGTGATGTACTTATCAAACAAGGTGGTAAGTTGAAACGTCCTAAACGATTAGCGAGTAACTTATTTCAGTTCCAAAAGGGCTCCGGTGAAGCACGTTGCATACTGGATTGCATTACATCATTGCAAAATGGTGCTGACTTAATTTGGATTGAAACTGAAAAGCCCCATATTGGCCAAATTGGCGCGATGGTTGATGCCATTCGTAAAGAAGTACCCAATGCAAAGTTAGTATACAACAACTCACCTTCTTTTAACTGGACATTAAATTTTCGCCAACAGGTATTTGATAGCATGCTTGAAGATGGGCTTGATGTATCGGCATATGAACGCAATGATTTAATGAGTTCAAATTATGATAATACCGAATTAGCTATTACAGCTGATGAACGTATTCGTACTTTTCAAGCTGACTCTGCCCGCGAAGCAGGAATATTTCATCACCTAATCACATTACCAACGTACCACACGGCGGCATTATCAACAGATAATTTAGCTAAAGAGTATTTTGGTGATCAGGGCATGCTTGGTTATGTTAAAGGAGTACAACGTAAAGAAATACGCCAAGGCATCGCCTGCGTAAAACATCAGAATATGGCAGGCTCTGATATGGGCGATGATCATAAAGAATACTTTGCTGGTGAAGCCGCCTTAAAAGCTTCGGGTAAAGACAATACTATGAATCAGTTTTAACCCTAAATAGGTTTCTCTAGAAGTAAAAAGCAGTAATATTAATGAGTATTACTGCTTTTTTATTCAAATCGTATGACGTAATATAATATATGGAACTTAAAAACTATACACCAAGGTGATAGCTGTTTGGGTGTCGGTATTGTCAGTGCCTTCTTCAACTTCTGTATTATGATCAACAAGAAATGAAAACTTAAGCTGTAATGTTTCAATTAATTTAGTGCTAATTGAAGACTCTGCTTTATATTTGCTGTTTTCACCACTACTAGGAGCATATTTGACACTCAGCGTTTGTTTAAATTCAACATGTTCGTTTATTTTTCTTAAATAAAGCGCTTGTGCTTGCACGATAAAAGAACTGTTGGTTTCGCTAGCCATAGTGTCTGTCGCTTTAGTAACATCGCGTTTATAACCCGGCCCAATATCGGCAAAAAGTGATGCTTTATCATTTTTAAACCACTCACGACCCCAACCAGCGGAGATTGAACTTTGATTTTCGTAACTACCAAAGCGATTTTTTTCATATGCAACATCACCATAAACATAGTTTTTACTGTTAGTATCTAAGGTGTAGTTAGTTTTTGACTCTACCGTCCACTTTTCATCAGTAGTTTCAAAAACATCCTTACCTTCACCATTATCTTGTTCTGTTTTTTTAACAAGTAAGTCAAATGCAAAAGTACTGCGCCATAACGCCTGCTCATATTTAATATCAAAACCTGTTTTGATATCTGCACTTTTAGTATTACCTGTTTTATATAACATGCCAAGTTCAGCAGATGATGTGAATGGTGATTTTTCTGCAACTTCTTCAGCAACGACGATTAATGGCATACAGCAAAGCGCAGTAAGTATTAGCTTACGATTCATGGTTTTCCTCTTTATTTACATGTAGAGATAATTGTGGGTATGGAATTTCAATGCCAGCTTGATCTAAGGCAACTTTAATATTTTCTAATAAATCAAAATGTACTGGCCAATAGTTTTCTGTTTTCACCCAAGGGCGAGCGACTAAGTTAACTGAGTTATCGGCAAGTTCGCTAACACCAATTGTAATAGCATGGTCATTTAGCACTAATGGGTGTTCACTGGTTATTGTCTTTAATATTTCTTTAGTTTTCGCCAAATCTGCGTCGTAACTAACACCGATAATTAAATCTATTCTACGGATAGGTTTTGTTGAATAATTGGTGATGGTTGAATTAGTCACTGAGCCGTTGGGAATGATCACCGTTTTATTATCACCGGTGCGAAAGGTGGTAGAAAAAATATGGATTTCTTCAACAATACCTGCGATACCAGAGACTTCAACAAAATCACCACTTTTAAAAGGTTTCAAAATGATCAGTAATACCCCTGAAGCAAAGTTTGATAAAGAGCCCTGCAATGCTAAACCAATGGCCAAACCTGCAGCACCAACAATTGCCACTAGTGATGACGTATTAAAGCCCAAATGAGATATGGCGGCGATAATCGAGACAAAAAAGACAATAAAATAAACGATACTACTAACAAAGCCGATCACCGCTTGGTCAATATTTTTAAGAGATAGCATTTTATGAATGCCTTTACAGACTATTTTTGCAAATAATCTACCAATAAATACAATGGCAATTGCGATAGCGAAATCGATCAAATATTGATGAAACAATGGCTTATTATGTGAAAACCAATCGAGAATAGTATCCATAGTTATTTATGATCCTTGTAAGTTTATAGGTTTGAAAACGGCGACATTATATAAGAAATAATGAGAATGGAGAATAGAAAATAGTAATTGATATTATGATTGTTCAATAATAGATGTACATATAGTGGTCTGGTTTGTTTAGTATGAAAATACTAAAAAAATAAACCTAGACTATTCTCTTTATGATTAGGAGAAGCATATTGAATTTCATGCTCTAAGAAGGGAAATCATTAACCAAAATGTTAACAAGTTCTTTTAATTTTAATCACTGACCTCAGGAATATATATGATTAAGTGTTTAGCTTTTAACATACAAAAGCCTCTTGATTTGTTATCGGCTTGTTGCTTCCATACCAAACACATTAACGATTAGATCGTCTTTGACGTTTCAAATATTCAGTTGCTGTTTTGCTCTCACTCTTAATAACCAATTACTACCTAATCGAGTGTCATACTATTAAAAATGTCAGTTACTTGAATTTTGGTCTCTTAATTAATCAAATTTTGTATTACTTGGCGGCATCGTTGCGTTTTCTAGGCAATTCACTTTAACAGTTACTTAAATCTCCTACTAATGGCACGGTCTGTTAAATATCTCTGCTTTATGGAAAATAAAATATGAAACCAAAAAGAAGCCAATTTTATCAGTATTAGAGGACTTCACGGAACTGGCCTTTCAGTCTACAAATCATTTTTATAATTTAATTAAAATGAATTAGCCAATAGTGCTCTTAGTTTCCCCAAGGATTATTGTTTTGTGATTCTCTTTGACGTGTCACTTTGGCTTTCTTTTCTCTAAGTCGTTCAGCGTCTTCAAAACTTAGCTCTGCCGGTGTACCAGGCTTATCTGTTGCGGGTACTATTCGATCACGTGGTGGTAAAAGAAATTGTTCATCATCAGCCCTTGGTAAGTTTTTAAATTGATAGAGATAAAAAGCGTCAACCTTTTCTTGAGCCCAAGCTGTTTTTCGAAGAAACTTCACACTAGAAATAATACTGGGGTTAGTCTTAAAGCAATTGAGGTTCAAATAAGCGTGTAATATTTCCCAGCCATAATGATCAACCAGTTCATTTAATACGGTTTCTACTTTAGTGCCATGAAGTGGGTTATTTTCATATATATTTTTTGAACTCATTACTGCTCTCTGTTATATCAATTATTTACTATGATAAGTGGATTATATACCTAAACCATCTGAAAATGCATAATTCAGTTGGAGTTTAAAACATTTTAGGAAAAGTTGTTCTGGCTTGCCTTTGGTCTTTTGAAGACACTTTTAAGCATATTAATTATATGTACTAAGGAGAGGGTTTTGCATCAAAAAGGGCAGATGAACCGCCCTTAATTTTGTAATTTATTATTAGATAAATGCTATTTGATTATCGCGTCTAATTTTCCTGCATTGTATTGGTCAAACATGCTATCTAAGGAAAGTGGCTTGATTTTATCAGCCTGACCAATTGTGCCGAAAGCTTCATAACGCGCAATACAAATATCAGACATTGCTTTCGTTGATTCTATCAAGAATTTACGTGGGTCAAATTCACTTGGGTTTTGAGCAAGAAAACGTCTGACAGCACCCGTAGAAGCTAAACGTAAGTCAGTATCGATGTTAACTTTACGAACACCATTTTTAATACCTTCTTGAATTTGTTCAACCGGAACACCATAAGTTTCAGGAATTTTTCCGCCAAATTCATTAATTACTGCTAACCAATCTTGTGGTACAGAAGATGAACCATGCATAACTAAATGTGTGTTCGGAATACGATTATGAATAGCCTTGATACGATCAATAGCCAAAATATCGCCCGTCGGTGGGCGAGTAAATTTATAAGCACCATGGGAAGTACCACAGGCAATAGCTAAGGCATCAACTTGTGTTTTCTTAACAAAATCAGCGGCTTCTTCAGGATCCGTTAGCATTTGTTCTTTGGTTAAAATCCCCACTGCGCCAATGCCATCTTCTTCACCAGCTTCACCTGTTTCTAGTGAACCTAAGCAACCGAGTTCACCTTCAACTGAAACACCACAAGCATGTGCCATTTCAACTGTTTTTCGCGTGACATCGACATTATATTCATAACTTGACGGTGTTTTACCGTCGTCCATTAACGATCCATCCATCATTACTGATGAGAAGCCCAATTGAATCGAACGTTGACAAACACTTGGAGAGGTACCGTGATCTTGATGCATAACAACAGGAATATGAGGGAACTCTTCAATAGCCGCTAGAATTAAATGACGTAAAAAAGGAGCGCCAGCATACTTACGAGCACCAGCAGAGCCTTGTAAAATTACTGGGCTGTTTGTTTGGTCTGCGGCAATCATAATTGCTCTAACTTGTTCCAAATTGTTAACGTTAAAAGCGGGAATACCGTATCCATACTCTGCAGCATGATCTAACATTTGGCGCATAGAAACTAAAGCCATGAACTAACTCCTAAGTTATTATTGAGGTCAAATAATTTATATTATTATCAAACATAAGTTTCGTGATGAAACTTTTTGTTTCGTATCGTAATTATAACAGATGAAATAATTAAATTGCACTAGTTAAAATAGTCTTAAATGGCATTTAAAACAAAAAAAAATGTAAATAAGAAATTATGTTCGATAATTACAACAAACTATTAGGTTTGTGTGCGAATTTATTTTTAAGGCTGAATTATTTACGTAAGTTTACAACGAAATATTATAAAACATATTAAAAAAATATAGTATTTGAAGATATCTAAGGGGAATAGTTGCTGGTCTAAGTCGTCAAATTGTTTGAATGAAACTTAGCCCCTATTAAATAGAGGCTAATAAATTACACAATAAAAATTATTTTGCACGTTCTTCTAAAATAGCAACGGCAGGTAATTTTTTACCTTCTAAGAACTCTAAGAAAGCGCCGCCACCTGTTGAAATATAAGAAACTTTATCGGCAATGTTGTATTTATCAACAGCGGCTAAAGTATCGCCACCACCAGCAATTGAAAAAGCAGAGCTTTCAGCAATGGCTTTAGCTATGGCTTCTGTACCTTGCCCAAATTGGTCAAATTCAAAAACGCCTACAGGTCCATTCCACACAATGGTACCGGCATTTTTAATTATTTCAGCGAGTGCCTTAGCAGAGTCTGGACCGATATCGAATATCATATCTTCATCGGTAACATCATTAACTGATTTTAAAGTCGCTACAGCAGTTTCTGAAAATTCAATTCCTGTTACAACATCCGTTGGTACTGGGATATCACCGTTATTGGATTTTGCTTGCGCGGTTAATCGATTTGCTTCATCAAGTAGGTCTGCTTCGTACAGAGATTTGCCTACATTATTGCCATGTGCTGCAATAAAGGTATTGGCAATGCCACCACCAACCACTAATTGGTCAACAATTTTAGCCAGTGAATCAAGAACGGTTAATTTTGTTGAAACTTTTGAACCTCCAACAATCGCTACTAATGGACGGGCTGGATTATCTAATGCTTTACCAAGGGCTTCTAATTCACCTGATAATAATGGACCAGCACAAGCGATAGGAGCAAACTTTGCTACGCCATGAGTACTTGCTTGTGCACGATGTGCAGTGCCAAAAGCATCCATAACAAAAATATCACAAAGGGCTGCCAATTTTTTCGCCAAAGCATCATCATTTTGCTTTTCGCCAACATTAAAGCGAATATTTTCGAAAACAACTAATTCTCCGGCTTTAGTCTCAACACCATTAAGGTAATCGTTTTCTAGACGCACTGGTATACTTAAAGCGGCGGCCAAGTAGTCAGCAACGGGTTGTAATGAAAATTCTTCTTCGTATTTCCCTTCAGTAGGACGGCCAAGGTGTGACATTACCATGACCTTTGCACCAGCTTCCAAAGCCAATTTAAGTGTCGGCAAAACAGCTCTTAAACGGGCATCAGAAGTTATTTTTCCATCTTTAAGTGGAACGTTTAAGTCTTCGCGGATCAAGATTCTTTGATCGGTGAGGGCCAAGTTGGTCATTTTAATTACTGACATGTGATACTTCCTATAGAAATAAATTTATATTAAAAGTTGTTAAACAGTGTCTGCCATTACCTTTGCGGTATCTAGCATTCTATTGGCAAATCCCCATTCGTTATCACACCAAATCAACATTTTAACCAAGCGTTTATGGCTAACTCGTGTTTGAGTACCATCAACAATGCAAGAATGTGGGTCATGATTAAAGTCAATAGATACTAATGGTTCAGTGGTATAGCCCAAAACGCCTTGTAGACCATTGTTTTGTGCAGCGAGAATCGCATTATTAACGGATATAATATCAACATCATTACTTAACGTTAAGCTTAAGTCCATTGCGCTAACATTAACGGTAGGTACTCTAACGGCTATGGCTTCAAACCGACCTTTAAACTTAGGTAAAATACGCTCAATACCCGCTGCCAATTTAGTGTCTACTGGAATAATAGATTGACTTGCAGCTCTTGCTCTTCTTAAATCAGGATGATAAGCATCAATGACTTGTTGATCATGCATCGAAGAATGGATAGTTGTAATAGTGCCACTTTCCACACCAAACATATCATCGATTGCTTTGATCACTGGTACGATACAATTGGTAGTACAAGAACCATTAGATACCACTTTATGGGAATCGTTTAATATATGATGATTAACGCCATAAATTATTGTTGCGTCGATATCATTAGCTGCAGGATGAGAAAATAATACCTTTTTTACACCTTGTATTTGGTATTGTTGACCATCACTTTGACTAGCATACTTCCCTGTGCAATCGAGCACGATATCAATATCCTGATCTTGCCAATTAAGCTCTTCAAGTGATTCTGCATGCGTTAATTTGACTCTATCTCCTGCAATAATAAGATCATCATTATCTTGTTCAACAGCAAATGAAAAACGACCATGAGTCGTGTCATATTTCAATAAGTGTGCAATGCCTTCTGGGGAGGCTAACTCATTAATGGCAACTAGATTAAAGTCGTCATTAAACGCGTTTTCATAGAGGGCACGCACAACACTGCGGCCAATGCGACCAAAACCATTAATAGCAATATTTACAGACATAGTTTTTACAACATGATGTAGGCTGAATTCAAAACTGCACCTAAAAATTAATTTAGGTGCTGTTTAATTTATCTAATTAGTTTTACAAAGAGTTGACTGTTTTTATTACATTATCAACAGTAAAACCAAAGTGTTCAAATAAAACGTTACCAGGTGCAGATTCTCCAAAAGTTGTCATACCAACGACCTTGCCTGCAAAACCAACATATTTATACCAAAAGTCGGTATGAGCGGCCTCTATGGCAACACGTTTGGTTACGGTTGATGGTAAAACCGATTCTTTATATTCTGCACTTTGAATATCAAAAGTATTAGTTGATGGCATAGAAACAACACGAACATTTTTACCGTTAGCAGTAAGTTGCTTAGCGGACTCCATTGCTAGTGAAACTTCTGAACCAGTGGCTATTAATATAACATCAGCGGTACCACTACAATCTTGTAATATGTATGCACCCTTAGAGATATCATCAACTTGTTGACTTGTTCTTGACATTGCTGGAAGGCCTTGACGGCTAAAAATAAGTGACGTAGGTGCTTTATTTCGTTTAATTGCCGACTTCCACGCAACAGCAGATTCTGTAGCATCACATGGGCGCCAAGTATCCATATTTGGAGTAGTACGCAAATTTGTTAATTGTTCAATAGGTTGATGTGTTGGACCATCTTCACCCTGACCAATTGAGTCATGAGTATAAACAAAAATATTTTGGATACCCATTAGTGCCGACATACGTACAGCATTACGTGCGTATTCCATAAACATCATAAACGTGGCACCATAATTTATAAAACCACCATGTAAGGAAATGCCATTCATAATGCCGCTCATACCAAACTCACGCACGCCATAATAAATATAATTACCAGCTGCATCTGTTTCAATTCCTTTTGAGCCTGACCATAACGTCAAGTTAGAACCCGCTAAGTCAGCAGAGCCACCCATTAGTTCAGGTAATATAGCGCCAAAAGCTTCGATAGTATTTTGTGATGCTTTACGAGAAGCAATATTTTCAGATTTTTCGTGACATGCTTGAATATATGCGTCTGCTTGCGCATCAAAATTTTCAGGTAAATCACCGTTTATGACCCGACGTTGGTATTCAGCGGCAAGTTCAGGGTGTGCTTGTTGGTATGCAATGAACTTTTCAGCCCAAGATGCTTGATTATCTTGACCTTGTTCTTTTTGATCCCAACCAGCATAAACATTAGCTGGAATTTCAAATGGTGCATGAGACCAATTTAAAAATTCACGGGTTGCAGCAATTTCGTCATCACCTAATGGCGCGCCATGACAATTATGTGTACCTGATTTATTTGGAGAGCCAAAACCGATGATTGTTTTGCAACAGATCATTGAAGGTTTATTCGTTATGGATTTTGCTTCAACTATTGCCGATGCAATTGCCGCAGAGTCATGACCATCAACGCTAATAACATGCCAACCATAGGCTTTAAATCGTTCAGGTGTATTGTCAGTAAACCAACCTTCAACTTCACCATCAATAGAAATTCCATTATCATCCCAAAAAGCGATGAGCTTGCCTAAACCTAGCGTGCCAGCTAACGAACATACTTCATGGGAAATACCTTCCATTAAACAACCATCACCAAGGAAACAATATGTATTATGGTCAACAATTTCATGACCTTTGCGGTTAAATTGTGCCGCTAATGTTCTTTCAGCAATAGCCATACCAACAGCGTTAGATATACCGCCACCGAGTGGCCCTGTGGTTGTTTCAACTCCAGGTGTATAGCCATATTCAGGATGTCCTGGTGTTTTTGAGTGTAACTGACGGAAATTCTTTAAATCATCAATGGATAAATCATAACCGGTCAAATGTAAAAGTGAATAAATCAACATAGAACCATGACCATTTGATAAAACAAAGCGATCACGATCTGTCCAATTGGGATCTGTTGGGTTATGTTTTAGAAAGTCACGCCATAATACTTCAGCGATGTCAGCCATACCCATAGGGGCTCCAGGATGTCCTGATTTAGCTTTTTGCACGGCATCCATGCTTAAAACTCGAATTGCATTGGCCAGTTCTTGACGCGACGGCATAATAGCTCCAAATAGTTTAATAAGTTGAGAGGATAAAAATTTGACTTATTTTCGCTCAGACTGCCCCCTAACTGCAAATGTTATTCTGTTATTTATTAGATTATTTTATTTAATAAGAGAATTTATTGATAAGTTCAAAGGAAGCAATTGATAATGGAGAGTATTCATTATATAACTTTGTAATAATCGCTATAATTAACTTTATCTTTCTTAAACAGAAAATGTGTCATTACTTTGATAAAAAATAAAATAAATAGAGTGCTGATTGTTATCCTTCTTTATGTCGGGGTAAGTCTACTTGCCAGTACTATTATAAAGCCATTTTCTATTCTTAGTTTTATTGGTCCCACAGCAGCGCTAACCAGCGCATTGATGATTATTTGGGGCGTTTATATTGCGATAGGCATTGTCGTAGGCCACATTATCTTTAATGCTATATTGGTTAACTATTTTGATGTCGAGTTTAATATAGGCATTGTGATGATTAGTTTGTTAGCTATTTTGTTACAAGGCTTTTGGTCTAAACATTTAACTTATCGCGAAGTAATTCAACAAAAATGGCTTGATAGCCGAGTACTTGCCGCTAAATTTATTTTAAAAGTAGGGCCGCTTGCTGCTTTTGTTTCTGCAAGCGCAGCGGTGTTAGTTGCGATACTGGATGTAAAACAAGTCGCGGGTGGTTTATTTTATGTCTTTATGGTTACCTGGTCGGGGAGTATTTTAATTGCTATTTTTTTTACTCCAACGCTTTTATTTACTCAAGGTAAGCAACAACTTAATCTTTCTAAACGAATCTTTGTTATTATTTCTTCTGTCCTCGGTTGCTTGGCCATTGCACTATTATTGAAAATATCCCAACAGCAACATCAGCACCAACGTTTTGATCGTATTGAACAAACACACCAAAAAGTACAGATATATATTGAAGATGAATTGGCGCAGGTATCACAAAAAATTAACGCTCTCTCTGCTTTGTTTATGGCAAGTGAAAAGGTAACTGCTGAGGACTTCAAAGAGTTTTCTGAACGCATTTTTGAGAACTCATTAACGATACGTGCCCTTGAATGGGTTCCTATTGTATCAGCCAACAATAAATCGATATATGAGGTTGATAGCTCGACACAGTTAGCGATTAATTACACTATTATAGAGCAAACGGTTATGGGCAACACGGTGTTAGCAAAAGACCGTCCGCTTTATATGCCAGTGAAGTATATTTATCCAAAAGGTTCAAATGAAACTGCTGTTGGTTTGGACTTATATGCAAATTTTGAAAAAAGAAATGCTCTTGGTTTGGCTGCATCAACAAATACCATGATAGCAAGCCCGCCACTCACCCTTATTCAAGATGACTTTTCAAATCCAGGTATTCTTATTTTTTTCCCCGTAAATCATAATTATATGAGTGAACCGTATGGGAGTATAGCTGGTCAAAATAATAAAGTGGTTACGGGGTTTATTGTTGCTGTTGTTCAATTTGAAGACCTGTTTAATGAAATATCACGTTATCAAAATGATTTTAATATGGAAATATTTATCCAAGATGTAAGCCGTACCGGCTATTTGTCCATATTTGGTGAAGAAACATTAAATGATGACCGACTAATTGATGAACTCTATATTGACGTATTTTCACGAACGTGGCGGTTTTCTCTAACAGAACAAGATGCATGGGTATTACAAGGAAAAAGTTGGCAAACATGGAGTATGTTAATAGGAGGAACTGTTGGCGGAATATTATTTCAGTTACTCATATTAATGATGGCAGCGTATTCAACTGAATTAAGCCACCAAGTAACGCTAAAAACGAGAGAGCTTATTCTAGCAAAAGAAAAGTCTGATCAAGAGAATCAAGCAAAAACTGATTTTCTCAAAACATTGTGTTTGGAATTAAGAACACCTTTGAATGTGATTAAACGTTTAGCAGAGGTTTTTCCTGAAAAAGGGTTACCTGATCAAGCTCGGGCTTATTTGATAAACATATCTGAAGCTTCACTAAATTTGGAACAACTGGTTGATACAGTAACCGAATTATCGAGTATTGAGTCAGGAGAACGTTTGTTAGTTGAGAAGTCATTTGATTTTAATTTGTTTCTAAGCCGCATGAACAACATGCTTAAGGTAAATCCTAAGACACAAGATAAAGACATCAAATTGCTTGTTAATTCCACTATCCCTCAGTTTATTAATACTGATGAATTACGTTTACAACAGATGTTTTTGGCATTAACAGAGAATATTTTAGAGATATTGTCATGTAATGGTGTATCAATATCAGTTAAGTCACATTTTCATCAACAGAATAATGTAACAATATTGTTTGTTATTACGCCGTTAGAAATACTGGAGTCGTTAGCTTTAACTGAAAGTAAAAATATTGAAGTGAGCGAATTGAATGCACACAATACACAAATGAATTTGATCAAAGATTTGTGCCATATGTTTGGTGGTGATATAAAAATATCTCATCTACCGTCGGGCGATAAAATGTTAAGTCTATCTATTAATATTTTAGTAAATGACAATGGAAAAGAGCCTCTTGAAAATAATAGTGCTTTATCAGAGACAGTAGGAAAAAATCTGCATTCTAGAAAACATAAGAGCGCTGATTGAATATAGTTTGACAACAAATTAGGTATTATTTCTTGCTGATTAGCATTTGGTGTTTACGATGAAAATAACTTAAGAATGAGATTCATTGTTTGTACTTTTTAGTTGAAAGTTCTAGATTCAACGAAAATTGAAGGCTTAGATGGAAGGCATAGATTACATAGAATAGGTATTCTCGATACCGGCCCTTATATTGTTTCAACAACCTTCATCCAAGTTGGGACCTGATCAAAATTACTAACAATTTGTGTATAAGACTCTGGGATTTAGGTCTATAGCTATTTTAACACTTAGAAACAGTGTCTTTAATTGTCACAATGCTTATTTAGTGAATAATTCATTATCTTATTTAGCATTAAATACTTTTTTGCATTATTGAGCTCTAATATGAGCTCTCTTTATTAAGGTAAATAAAGTGCGCAATTTTGTACAAACAATTTAGTTAGGTATTCGCTATAATTGGTCTTTAATGTCGATTGCGGAGAAGTGATGACTAAAGTTAAAGAGCAAGCATGTTTTCAATACTGCCAAGAATTGGGTGGTTTGGAGGTATTGAATGCGGACTATCATCATAAAAATTTTTCACGGCATACCCATGAAAGTTATACTATTAGTGTGATTGAACGCGGCACGCAACGATTTTTTCGCAGCGGACAAGAGCACTATGCACCTCAAGGGAGTATTATTTTTGTCAATGCTGATGATGTCCACAATGGTCAATCAGCAACAGAAGGAGGTTGGTCTTACCGAGCGATATACCCACTAGAGCGACAGTTTAAAACACTGGCTGATGATTTAGGTTTAGCGAATAACTTTGCACCATATTTCCCAAATGCTGTGGTTGATGACCCACAAATGGCAATTGAGTTACAGCAGCTGCTGAGTGTTCTTCGTCAATCAGACAATACTTTATACCGCGAGACACTGCTTAACGGCGTGATGACACGATTAATGCTCAAACACAGTATTAGCAAACCAAAGATCAAAGACAGACGTATAAGTAAACAACCTCTTGAGTTAGTGAAGCAATATATACATGACAATCTATTTAATAATATTAGTTTAACCTTTTTAGCTAATTTGTCAGGGCTAAGTTCATATTATCTGGTTAGACAATTTCAAAAAGCATATGGTTTGCCACCACATGCCTATCAAATTCAAACACGTTTACATAAAAGTAAAGTGCTACTACAGCAAGGCTATTCTGTCAGTCATGTCGCGGTAGAACTGGGCTTTCATGACCAAAGCCACTTCCACCGTCACTTTGTTAAAGCTAATGGTATCTCTCCAGGAAATTACGCACATCATGTGCTAGTTTCTTAACAAACGTTGACTGCAATAACATACAAGATAATTTAAAATACTTATGTGATTATTCGGTTATATTTATTTATTCGGTTATCCACTTTGTCTCTTAAAAAACAAGCTACAAAAAGAATGGTTCTCAAAGGTTTTGTTGATATGTTGCCGCTAAATTTAGCTGTCATTCCTTGGGGGATATTATGCGGTTCATTGGCCATTCAACGCGACTTTAGTGTATTAGAAGCCTTGTTGATGCCCTTGCTTGTATTTGCAGGTGCAGCCCAGTTAGTCGCAACTGAGCTCATTGCCAGCAATACATCATTAGCAACGATTCTATTTACTGTATTTATTATTAGCTCTCGTCATTTTTTATATGGCTTAGCGCTAAGAGATAAATTAAAAGCTCTACCATTAACGAAGCGTGTGAGTATTGCCTTTGTATTGACAGATGAACTGTTTGCTTTATCAACCAATAGAAAGTCTTTACAAGGAAAACTGAGAATGATTTATGGGTTTGCCGCAGGACTTAGCTTTTATTTTGGTTGGTTATTGTGGAATATCATCGGTATCATTGCCGGTTCTTTTTTACCTGATTTGACTGCCATGGGATTAGATTTTGCAATTGCCGCTACTTTTATTGCACTGGTTATTCCCTCGATAACAACAGTTCCAGCATTCGTGACTGTCATTGTTGCGGCGATATTATCGGTTATTTTTAAATTATGGCATTGGCAACTTGATTTGGTAATCGCATCCATTATTGCCATGTGCTGTGGCTATTTTACTTTACAACTGCAAATAAAATTAAAAAATATCGAAACAATGCCAAGGAGTAGCTTGTGACCTTATTAATCATTTTGATGATGGCGGGTATTACTTTTATTACTCGTTATTTATTCTTACACCCAAGTTTACCGATAAAAATTGGGCCAAAAGTGAGCAGTTTATTAAGTTTTAGTGCTCCAGCTGTATTAACGGCTATCTGGGTACCTATCATCTTTGTACAAGATGAAAGCCTAGTAATAAGCATTTTTGACGCTTATGTGATGGCAGCTACGGTTGCTGTTATAGTTTCAATAAAAACAAAAAGTATTTATTGGACCGTTGGAATTAGCGTACTGACTTTTGCTCTAGTTCGATTTGTTGTTTAAGACCTAATTATACTCAGCTAGATAATCAGAGTTAGGGGTAATAAAACTAGAATATTACAGTGCTTACTTCTTATATAAACTCCACAGAGCAAGGCGATAAATGAGCCTCTGTAACATCATTACTTGTTAACAGATATTTACTCTTTGTCATATATTATGGCTTGCTCCTAATTGCACTGTTCGCATTTTGAGCTCTTAAGGCAAGCTAACTTAAATTTGTCGATATTAACAATTTGTTTTAATCACAAAAGTCCGCTCTTAATCTAAATAAATGGTCTATTTATCGCTATTCTTCGATAAATCTCGGCAATTCAACGAATAATGCTTGAAGTTGTCTGAGTTAAACTCTTATGATAATGGCAACATTTCGGGAGAGAAATTAAATGAATTTTATTAAAACAATTACCAGTATTTCCATTGTTGCGGCTTTAAGCTTTTCTATTGTTGAACATAGTTATGCGGCAGATAATAAAGTACAGGATAAAAAAGAGTCTGCATCTAGTTGGTTGAGCTTGTCTAAAAAAGAATTAAAGGCAGTTGAGCAATATGCTGATAATTACAAAGACTATATATACAAAGGGCCTACTGAGCTAACCTTTGTTGCTGAAACTATTAGGCGTGTTGAAAAACAAGGATTTAAAAAGCTTTCAGAAAAAAGTAATTTAAAACCTGGTGCCCGTTTTTATGATGTTAACCGTGACCGTACAATTTCTCTTATTGTTATTGGAAAAAAAGGTCTTGAACAAGGCACTCGTATTGTAGGCGCGCATATTGACTCTCCTCGTTTAGAGCTCAAAGGCCGCCCTTTGTATGAAAAAGAAAAATTTGCCTTATTTCAAACCTATATTCATGGCGGTATAAAAACCTATCAATGGGTGAATATTCCATTGGCTTTGGTTGGTCGCGTAGATAAAAAAGATGGCACTGTAGTTAATATCTCAGTGGGTTTTGATGATAATGACCCTATTTTTATGGTGCCTGATTTGGCGCCACACGTTGATCACGGTAACCGAAAACGTACCAGTCGCGATGTTATTAAAAAAGAAGAGTTAGATGTTATTATTGCAGCAAAGCCAGCTCTTGATAAGTCAGTTAAAGAGCTAATGACTAATTTCTTAAAAGCGGAATACGATATTTCAGCGGAAGATTTAGTGTCAGCTGAGCTTGCTTTAGTACCTGCAACTAAACCACGAGATGTTGGTTTTGACCGTAGTATGGTGGCCGCTTATGGTCAAGATGACAAAGCCTCTGCAATTGCTGCAGCCACAGCAATTATGGAGCAGAAAATTCCAGAATATACGTCTATTGCCTATTTAGTTGATAATGAAGAAGTTGGCAATATCAATAATACAGGTGCCAGCTCTACCTACTTAGTGGACTTGCTCAGCGGTCTTTTATATAACAAAAAAGGCGATGATTATAACGATTATCAATTACGTAAAGTATTAAGAAATACTAAAGTGATATCGGCAGATGTTAATCCTGGTGTCAATCCAACGTGGTCAAGTGTTTGGGAATTGGGTAATGCTCCTCGTTTAGGAAATGGTGTAAACCTTAAACTTTATGGTGGAGGTTTCAATGCTAACTCTGAATATATGGCGTGGACACGTAATTATTTAGATAACAGTGAAATAAAATGGCAAACTTCGACTTATAAAGGGAAAGCTTCTGGCGGCACCATTGGTAGTGATTTATCAAACGATAATATGGAAGTCATAGATTTTGGTATCCCTATTTTATCTATTCACTCGCCATTTGCTGTAGGCTCAAAAGTAGATTTATATTCTTTGTATAAAGCGATGTCAGCATTCTATCAACAGAAATAACGTAGTGCTTTTTATTGCCTAAACGAAAAAAACCGTATTATCTGAAAATACGGTTTTTTTATTTGGAAATGCTTTTTGTACTATTTTTCCAATTCATGTTTCCCCAACACTGGATTGGCATACATGGTTAATAACCAATGCTGCTGTGTAGCCGTTAAGCCTTGCATGCGCTGCTTAAGTTGTTCCGCCATTACCGGTTGTGTGCTTTTATTTTGTAAAAGTGTATAGGCGGCAAGGTTACTATCGTAAAGCTTATAGTTAGCAATGATTTGTTGATCGATTGCATTTGCGATGGCTTTACTATCGTCAAAATCTCCTTGTAACGGCGTACAAAATTCAATATGAATTTGTCCTTTTTCTCCGACTAAGCCTTGTGTCATGCTTTTGATATCTTCATCAGCTGATTTTTGATATTCACCATGGGCTTCTTTAGCGGCTAACTCAATCGCTTTATCTTTGTCACAGGGATCAAACTCATATGAAATGGCGACAGGAACAATATTTAATTCTTGTAAATAATCTGAAATAGATGTTGTTTTCTCTTTATTTAAAAGCAGCATCGAAATAAGTGCAGCATTCGTTTTATCAATACCATCTTTTGCTCGACCTTCACGTTGTGCTATCCAAATATTTTGTTTATTTATTGTTAGGGAATGGTGAATGTAACTTGATAATTGTTTAGACGCTTGTAGCATTGCGCGCTTTGTCTTTTCATTGCGCTTAACAACAAAACATTTGTTGAGTCGCATTAAATCGGAAACCCAAGGTTTATCGAGTAAATTGTCACCAACCGCGGCTTGTACTGTGCTCATTTTACTTTGAAACAACGCTAAATTAACCAATGCAGCATCTAAAATGATATCACGGTGGTTGCTAATAAAGAGTGTTGCTTTTGACGTATCTAACTTATCTAAACCATGATAGGTAAAAGAAGTACTACTGTTTTTCATCAAATGATTAAGGTATTTTGCAACTTCTTGTTGAATAGTATCAGTACAAATGACCTTTTTAACTCTCATTTTCAAAGAAAGCTTAACAAAAGCTCGGCTCAGTTTTGGAAAAATTTTGAATAAACGTGGAACTTTCAGGCTAGCAATAGATGTTTGCAAGTCCGTTTCTTCAATAAGTTTTTGGATTACAGCAACAACCTCATCATCATGATAAGGGCGAATATCATCAAACATTAATTATTCTCTTGTTAGCATTTAATATGATCAAAATTTAAAGGGATTATAACTTAATAAATCAAAGCGTTGATTATTTTCTGCAAAATTTTAACTTATTAAGTAGGATAATAGTTTATTGATAAGGAATTGTTTAAGATCAAATAATCGTTAAAGTTATCGTAAAACACATAGGAAAAGATACATGATTAAATTAATATGGTTATGCATTGTTATTATTTTTATTAGCGGTTGTGTCGTTGTTAATGAAACGAAAGACAAGCACAGCAATCAGTTAGTGGTATTAGGCGTTGAAAAAACGAAACAACATAATTTACCTTTTTCTGAAGCCGTGGCTGTTGGTGATTTATTATTTTTATCTGGTCAAATTGGCACTATTCCAGGCGAGATGAAATTAGTTGCGGGAGGTATTCAGTCACAAACGCAGCAAACGATGCAGAATATATTTACAGTACTTGAGAGATATGGCTCTAAAGCCAATAAAATCATTAAATGTACCATATTTTTAGATGATATTAGTGATTGGCAACAAATGAATATAGCTTATCTTCAAGCATTGGGAACGCATCGCCCGGCAAGAAGTGCACTCGGTGCTAATGGTTTAGCATTAAATGCCAAAGTTGAAATTGAATGTATTGCAGCTCGTTAATAAATAAATAACTATTAATAATAAATTCAAGTAGTTAGTTATAAGTGAATAAAAAAGATTGTAAATTTACTTGCGTTTTTTCGTACATGCCCCACATTTATATATGAGTAACAAATAAAAGGAATACCTATGAAAATAAATCATTCTGGTCATCACGTCGAAGTTACTGATTCAATCAAAGAACACTTAGAGGAAAAATTCTCAAAAATAGCCAATCACTTTCCAACTATTATCGCATTAGATGTCATTCTTGATAAAGACCATGGTAAATATCAAGTTGAATTGATCACAAACTATGAAGGCGGACGAATATCTACATCAGCCAAAGATGATGTTATGTATCCTGCGATCGCAAGTGCAGCTAAAAAACTAGATGCTGCTTTAAAACATAGAAAAGGACAATTAAAAGCCAATTTACATAGTAAACCAGGCGCAACAACACCGGATATTGCCCACGAAAAAGTTCAGGAAATGAACTTAGGCTAACTCTTATCATCTATTATCAGGGATAGTTTATCCCTGATAACATATCTCTGATAGAAACTAACTACAATTATCCCCTTATTTCATTTGCATTTTTACGTTAAAATAATTTCATATACAATTTTTTGCATACCATTATGTTAACTGAATTCCCATGTTAATTATTTCAAACTCAGTCGTGCTTAACGAAGACCAAGTCGAGTTATCAGCTATACGCTCACAGGGTGCAGGCGGGCAAAATGTTAATAAAGTTTCTTCTGCGATACATTTACGCTTTGATATTAATGCTTCCTCTTTACCTGAATTTTATAAAGAACGCCTTTTAGCCCTAAAAGATAAACGTATAAACAAAGATGGTGTCATAATCATCAAAGCGCAGCAATTTCGCACCCAAGAAAAAAATCGTGATGATGCGTTTAAACGTTTAATCGAGCTTATTAAAAGCATTACTCTTGTACAAAAAACTAGAAGAGCAACGAAACCAACTAAAGGTTCAAAAACACGACGTTTAGATGAAAAATCTCGCCGTAGTAAAGTAAAATCAATGCGCGGTAAGGTGATTGATTAACTCTCCTTTGTTGGTTTAACTTGGAAACACATCTCTCATTATCCCTAACCTTTAATCTAGACATCGATATTTACAAAACAAGTAGAAATATTAGTGTGTTGACAATCATCTGTTATTTTTAATTGGCATGGCCGTTGTTCAGGCTATTTGATGACAAACTTTCATGATAACAACATGATTGGTATTAGCGTTTGGTCATTCTACTGCTTATCTACGATAATGTTACGGTGTGACTTGTGACGTTATAACGCCTATATATCAAATGGTTACGTGTAACTAGCAAGCGTATATTATTTTTGTTAAATACCATTACTAGCGGAGACAATTGCTCAGTTAGTGATGAAACATCACCAGCTCACGCTTTGATGAAATAAATCGAGTAAAGAGCAAGTGATGACTTTGTAAATTAATATCATCTAAATGCTTCACATTATTAACTTGCGTTAATAGGTTGAGCTGTTGGTTTTTTATATCGTAAGACCAAAGTTGTTCATTTTTATCTAATGCTATTAATTGATCATTTTTAAGTAAAAATTTCCAACGGAATTTTATCGTATTTAATGCAGGTAAACTACCAAGTTTACCTTGTTTTAGCTGTTTTATATAATCGTCATTTTTTTCTTGAATGAGTAAACCCAAATCCGCTGAATATTGTGCCCAGCTAGGATCTCCATGAAATAATATTATTTCCTCACCTGTATCTATATTGTATTTTACGACCTTTGTTTCGTTGTCATTAACGACTTTAAGCAGCAGTTCATGTTGGCCAAGGTATTGATATATTTCTCTGACCAAAAAGGAAGTCTTAAGGACTTCTTGTTCGCCATTAACATTGAGTAAATGTAACTGAAAGTCGGCCTCATAAATGATCAGTTGGCCATCTGTTGACCAGATATATGAACCAATATGTTGACCTTTGGGTTGGTGAGTGAGTTGCTGAGCTGCCGGTTGGTTATTTACTTGGTTTTTTGTTTGCTTGGCTAACCATATTTCAGCTGTGCCTGTTCGCCGTGAAATAAAAGTCAATTGCTCAGAAAATGGCTGATATAGCGGATCATAGTCTTGCTGGGTTGATCTAAAAACAGTGTTTACGTGCTCTAGTAGACTATATTCCTTTGACGCCTCGATAGTGTCATTGCCGTTTAATGAAGTATTTTTAAGATGCCCTTTGAGCGACCATTGGCTCTCGACCACATCAAGATCGATAGTACCCATAGTTGCAACGATTTTAGTACCATCAGGATGAAATACAGGGTCTTGAATATTTTGTAAGGTTGGAATGATATGTTTAGTAAAGTCACCTTCTATATTTAACTCATAGATAGCATCACCAGCTGATACAATTAAAGTATCCTCAGTTGGGTGCCAAGCCGCTTGCCAATCTTGTTGATAAGCTAATTGCAGCGGTAGATGCAAAGGCTGCTCATCTAAGATCTCACCATGGCTATTGAATATGGTTAGATTAAAGGCGTTTCCTTGATCTTTCTCGATAACTGCCAAGCTATTTTTTTGCGAAGAATAAGCCAAAGAAAAAGGTTGATAACGCTCAGAACCATGCCAAGTATTAATCTTGCCAGTGGAAAGTGTAAGTGTACTTATTTTAGTTTCACTTGGCTTTTCTTGATAAGGTTTACTAAGAAAGACTAACTTATCATTGTTGAGCCAAGAGACATTTTTATAATCCTTTTTATTACATGCCAATAAAGATTTTGTTTTTTGAGGGCTGGCTTTTGCCAGTGAAAAAGACAGGCTACGTAGATCGGTACAACCATCATAAGTATTTGACTGTGCGCAGCTGGTAATACGTGAAAAGGCCAATTGTTTTCCATCAGGAGACCAGCTGGGTTGCCCATAAATACCACTTTTCTTAGTGAGTTGATATTCGCTATTGTTAATAAGGTCTTTAGCCCAGATATGCTGCTCGCATTCGCCTACATAACGTTGAAACGCAAGATAACGACCATCGGGAGAAAAACTGGGTAAGTATTCGAAGTGATCTGTAGAGGTTAATGGAGTTAACCTACTTAACGGAAGACTCGATGACGGTTTTATCAAAAAAAAACTGATAAGAGCAATCAGGCATAATACTACAATATAAAGACCGTATTTTTGCTTTGAACTTACCCAGGTCTTATTTTCCTTACAATATTTTTTATTGGTCTGATGTGGTAACTGAGTAGTCGCTAACGTACCATTCAACGATATTAGTTCATCGTTTTTAAAATGGGGATTTGTAACTGTATCAGTTTCTAAAAGATTATTTTTTTGCACCTTACTTTGCTGCCAAAGCACTTTGACGACGAGGCTGTAGCCAATTCTAGGATGTGTGGCGATAACATGCTGACTCTTAGCGCTATCACCAAAAGCTTTACGTAACTTGGCGATACAACGTTGTAAAACATTAGGAGCAACAACGACGTCAGACCATACTGTTGATATAATGGCGTCATGCGTAACTACTTCGCCTTGGTGCAAAGCTAGAATTTTTAATACCTGCAGTATTTTGGGCTCCATAGAAACAACATCGCCTTGATTAACGATCTGTGAACGGCTCATGTCGACTCTAAAATCGCCAACATAAAACTCATTGTCTACTTGCATACAGCCCCTTCATTATCTTCAACACCTGATCGTTTTTTAAAAACGTATCAAAACTCAAAAAGCAGCATGAATTATACCGTTAAAAAATATCATTGCCATGTCTAAGTCGTTGCATCGTAGCGGTTTATTTTCTTGGTTAAAAATGAAAACTGACATAGTCAACCCACTTCAAGATATTGCTCTGAGCCAAACATAGGAATTAAACCTATGAGCGGAGCCGATGGCGCGAGTACTTAGGGCGAGAATATTAAAGTAACTTGGCTACAGGACAGATAAATAAGGACATCAGCGATACATCAGTAATACATCAGGTTGCCATCATTTATTATGTATTCAATATCGTATTATCAATAGCAATTAAGCAATCTAGGTTTAATACACGGGATAAACCCAGCAAATAGAAGTAATTAATAGGCGATAAGAAGTATGATAAAAATAATATTAGTAATGAAGAGGCGACTTGTTTTGTCTTTGTTATGTATGACCATGACACAAGTTGTTGCACAACAAGAGGCAGATACTGATAGTAAGTTTGAAGTACATAAAGTCAATGACAGTGTATATATTTTATCAAATCGGGCGGATTTTGAAAACTCGCCTCTTTGGTTAAATTGTGGTGTTGTGATCGGTGAAAAGGGAATTTTACTGATCTCCTCATTGATGAAAGCCTCATCTGAGGGGTTGGTTAATGAAATTAAAAAATTATCTAATAAGCCTATTACTCATGTACTAAATATTGGTGCAGACCCGTTTCATCATGATGCCAATCAATATTTTGCTGATCAAGGCGCTATGATTATTTCACAAGAACAACTCAAGAGCCCTAATGTATTAACGCAGCTAATCTTTAAGGACAAAATGTCCTTGAATATGGGCACTGAAATAATTACTGCTTACCATACACCAGCCCATGACTATGCCCAGACTATTATTCAACTTGAAAAGAGTAATGTTATCTTTATGGGAGATGCATTTCGAAATGATTGGTTAATGTTTACGGGAGTCAGTGGTATCGCAGGACAAGTTGCAGGGCTCAATTTTGCATTGAATTTATCTGATGAGAAAACAAAAATAGTGCCAGGTAACCGTAGTCGCAATGCTTTTAGTAATAAACGTCAGGTATTAGAAGCTAAGCAAATCATGTTGGATTTTTCGAATCAAGTGGGGCAGTTATACAAAAATGGTTTGAGTGTAGCTGAAATGCAAGAAGATAAAGAACTCAATGAAATAGCCTCTCAACTAGAAATGTACGAGAATTTTCATGTGGAATCAATGCCGTATCATATTCAAGATATTGTAACTTTAGAGTATGCAAAAGCTCATAAAAAATGAGTGAATTATCGGTAAAAGCATAAGGTATAGTGTGAATGTTGTAGTAAGCAACCACTGTTATCTCATTTAGGTTATAAGCTTTAAGTTACCTACTTAAATTGAGATACTTACAATTTCATTGTCGTTAAGTATTTTAATATTAGGCACTTGATCAAAAAAAGCTAAGTATCTTCCTATGAAATGGAAGTTACTTAGCTTTTATTTAAGCCTATTAAACGGCTAAGGGTTTAAAAGGAATATCTCGATAACGTCTTCCTGATGCTGCAAAAACTGCATTACTTAATGCGGGGGCAAATGGAGCCACACCAGGCTCACCTAAACCGGTCGGGCTTTTATCCGATTCAACGATGTGAACATTAACATTAGGCATATCCGGCAATCGCATCACAGGGTAGTCATGAAAGTTTGAATTAACCACAGCACCATTTTTGAAATTAACTTCAGTACTTAACGCTAACGACATGCCCATTACTACAGCACCTTCCATTTGTGCGGTTGCGCCATCAACATTGAGTATTTGCCCACAATCGATCACACAATCGACATTCAGTACTTTGATATCATCACCGTTAACTTCAACTTTTACAGCCATAGCGACGTAGCTTTTAAAGCTATAATGCACGGCTATGCCAATACCTTGGTTTTCAGGCAGTTTATCTTTGTTATGCCAGCCTGATTTTTCTGCGGCCAGCGTTAAGGCGTGTTTTGATCGCATCGTTTGTTCTTGCTGCTCAGGATCTTTATTGTTGTCGTAAATTTGGTTAATAAATGCCAGTGAATCTTTACCAGCTTTATGTGCTAATTCATCAGCAAAAGTGCCAAAGGCAAAACCGTAAAAAATAGCATATACGGCTCGATACCAACCGATACGAGTATGGGCCTTAGCTTCGCCAGTTTCACTTCGAAAGTTTTCAATACCAAAAGGGTGACTGGCAATCGCTTCTAAGCTGTTAGCTGGAGCTCTCTCTAAAGAAGGATCGAATAACGAACCAATGGAAGGAAAGGCTGCACGATGTAACCAACCAGTAACATTACCTTCGTCATCTAATGACGCTTCAATATGTTGGGCATTGATAGAGTGATAAAAACCTGTGCGTAAGTCTTCTTCTCGTGACCAGGTAAGTTGTACAGGAGCGTTTATTTTCTCTGATATAACCGCAGCTTCGTGAACATAATCACATTTAAACTTACGACCAAATGCACCACCTGCCATAGTGACATGCACAATAACATCTGTAGGCTCTCGTTTTAAATATTGGCCAAGTACTTTTTGAATATCTGCGGGGCTTTGTGTTGCTGCCCACACCTCACAACTATCTTTTTGTACCCATACAACGCTGGCGTTAGGCTCCATAGGTGAGTGAGATAAATGTCCGCCGGTATAAGTTGCAGCAACAACACTTTTTGCAGACTTAAAGGCTTTAGTTACATCACCACGTTCAACAGCAAGCAGAGCATCTTTTTCAACATTTTTAACTAATTGTTGTTTATATTGTTTGGTATCGTAAATTTTATTTTCACCTAACTCCCATTCAATATTTAACTTTTTAAGCGCCTGTTGTGCGGTCCAATTATTATCCGCAACAACGGCAACACCACCAATAGTGCCAAAAGGGACGTTAAATCTTGGTATTTCGATAACATCGATTACCCCTTTCATTTTTAATGCATCGGCCTTTTCAACACTTTTAATACTGCCACCTAGCACAGGACAGTGAGTAATCGCAGCGTACTTCAAACCTGGCATTTTGGTATCAACACCGTAGGTGAGTTTACCTTCAACAATATCCCCTTGATTATGTCTAGCGAGCTCTTTGCCGATGTAACGAAATTCAGCTTTACTTTTAAGTTTGGGGCTTTTAGGAACCGGCATGTTTGCAGCAATACTGGCTAATTGTCCGTAGCCAAGTTTTTGTTTAGTTAGGTTATTAATAACAGTATGGTTTTCTGCATAACAGTCTTTACTTGATACTTTCCAAACTTTGGCGGCAGCGGCAATTAGCATCTCTTTAGCTGCGGCTCCTGCTTCACGCATTGGCTGATACATACGTCTAATACTTGCCGAACCACCGGTTGCTTGTGGGCCATATTTTTCGTCTGCATCACCTTGCTTCACGGAAACACGCGTCCAGTCAGCTTCCATTTCATCAGCTACAGCAGCTGGCAGCGCTGTGCTGATGCCTTGTCCCATTTCACAGCGACCACAATATATTAGCGTATCACCGTTATCAGTAAGATGGATAAAGGCGTTGGGATTAAAAGTACTATCAGCTTCTGATTCTATGCCTGCTAAGGCATCAACAGGTAATGAGATACCGATGACCAAACCACCACTAACGGCGCTGGCTGTTTTAAGAAAATTTCGACGGCTTACATTGGTAATAGTCATATTATACTTCCTTATATAATTCAGGGGCGGCTTCAGAAATTGCTTTTTTAATGCGCTGATAAGTACCACATCGACAGATATTACCTTGCATTGCATTGTCGATTTCATCTGACGATGGTGAGGCATTAGTTGCCAATAGACTGGCAGCATTCATGATTTGACCTGCTTGACAATAGCCACATTGAGGAACTTTATTGTTTAACCAAGCTTTTTGCAGTGGGTGATCACCGTTTTGTGACAAACCTTCGATAGTGGTGATACTTTTTCCTGCCAAAGACGCAACAGGGGTAATGCAAGAGCGAGTCGCTACACCATCAACATGAACAGTACATGCACCACATAGACCTGCACCACAGCCATATTTGGTTCCTGTAAATTCTAAATTATCGCGTAAAAACCATAATAAAGGCATGTCACCTTCAACATCTATATCATGTGCTTTACCATTGATCGTAATTGATGTGGCCATAATGAACCCTTGTTAGTTGTTGTTATAAATAAAAGTTTATTTGATTAATTGTGCTTTACGCTATTTTTACTTTTTTAAAAGATTAACAAATTTATTAAGTGTAGCAATACATTATTGTAAGTGGGTATTTTTATCGCGTAAATTATATGATTCATCTCTTTTGGTATAACTTGTTATCCTGTATGCTACATAATGTGTAGCAAAAGCGTGCTTTTTAACAGAGAATAATATGTCACTTCCACTACCAGGAACACCGGTGAGAGGCTCAAAAACAGGTAAGCCGATCATGGCTTTATTTGATTTATTAGGACGAACATGGGCATTAGGCATCGTGTGGAATCTTAGTAAAACTGCTGCTACTTTTAGAGAATTACAAAGCCGTTGTGAAAATATTTCGCCGACATTATTAAATACTCGCCTTAAAGAGCTACAAGGTACGATGTTGATAGAAAAAACCATACAAGGCTATGCATTAACGGCTAAAGGAAAAGAGCTTTTTGACTTTATTGAGCCTATGGGGCAATGGTCAATGCAGTGGGCGAGTTTTATTGATAATAATGTAGTTAAAAATATAGAGAGAAGTAACAATGAATGATCATCACATGACTTTTTCCAAAATGCCGTTAGATCGTTGTTCATCACTTCGAAAAGATAAAAGTTGGTTGGCGAGTTTACAGAAGGATAAAAGCAGTATTTTTATTCCTATTTGGCGTGGCAACTATTTTTTTGTTGATGATAAACTTTTGCAGTTAAACGTTGATGAACTAACCCAATTACCGAAAAACATAACAAAGAAGGCGATTATTTTTCTAGGACTTGAAGGCAGTTCATCAGCCCAAGATAAATGCGCCGTATTTGTTATTGATTGCTCCGAATATGCACAAGAAAACCTTAATAGTCTATTTTCTGATAAGTGCCAATTAATAGAGTTTAGGAAGTCTATTGCTTTGCTTTCGGCCAGTCAGGCTGCCATTTTAAGTTATGGTAAATCATTAAGCCATTGGCACAATGCCAATCAATATTGCGGTCATTGTGGGCAAGCAAGTATTGCTGAACATAATGGTCATTCTCGAAAATGTAGTAATGAGGAATGTGCAAAAGATGCATTTCCACGCACCGACCCTGTTGTGATCATGTTGGTGGAATATCAACCGGAAAATGGGCCCGCACAATGTTTACTTGCTCAACATCATCATTCAAATTATCAAGTTGTTTCAACACTTGCCGGTTTTGTTGACCCAGGTGAAACCTTAGAAGAAGCTGTAGCACGTGAAGTAAATGAAGAAGCCGGAGTCGAGGTTACAGATGTGACATATATGGCGTCACAGCCTTGGCCATTTCCCGGCTCTTTAATGATTGGTTTTTTTGCCAAAGCAATCAATAATGAAATTAATATCGATCATGATGAATTGGTTGATGCGCAATGGTTTACGGCTGAACAAGTGCGAAAATTTGATAATTGGGGTGATGAGGGGGGAAATATTCAAATACCAAGGAAAGAGTCGATTTCACGTTATTTAATTGAACAGTGGTTGGCAAAACAGCCATAAAAAACAGAGTTTTATTTTACTTATCTCCAATAAAAAAAACGGGCTATATAGCCCGTTTTTTTATATTTTATAACCTACGGTTTATGAGCTAAAGCTGTTTCGAAATAGAGTTTTTTCGAAACAGAGAAGTCATACCAAGTAAACTCAGTATTAACCACGTTGTTGAACCGCCACTACTACCACTACTTGTATTGTTATCCGTAGGAGGTGTGGTTGTTAACGATGTATTCATTACTGGGGTTAGGCTCGAAGCACTATTTTCTGTAGGATCAACAATCGTCACGCTAATTATGGTGACATAATTTTCAGCACCAGGCACACTGAGGTCACAAGCATAATCAGGCATAGGTAGCTCTGTAAAACCGGAAACATTGATGTTGCATCTGGCAAGTTGCGAAATACCAATAACGTCATTCATTCCCTCTCCAATAACTTCACCAAAAACCGTAAAAGCACCATTTGCATTTGAGTCTAGGAAACTATTATCAGACAAGTTAATAAACCACTGACTCGTAGCACTATTAACATCATTACCTTTTGCCATAGCAATCGTTGCCACTACATTTGAGTATAGAGGCTCATTGATAATTGGTGCTCTTGCTTGAAGCCAAGTTGGCGTTAATACACCTTCAAATTTTGCGCCACCGCCTTGAATAACAAAGCCTTCACCAGCTTGTGTATAAGCGCTGCGGTGTATAATAGTATCGTTATAGAAGCCATCATTTACGTACTCTAAAAAATTGGCAACAGTTTCAGGTGTTGTTTGATCATGCAAATTTACTTCGAATTTACCGTGCGAAGTTTCAAATTCGACAACTGTTGCAAAAGAAGGGAATGCTATTGCTGTTGATAAAATGATGGCAGCGGGTGAAGTGAACGAATTTAGTAACTTGCGAAACATAATAACCTTAATTGTTTTTGAATATGCGCTAGATAGTAAAGTTTGACGCTTAAAACAACAAGTAATTAAATGTAATCAGGAGATGTTTTGAGAGAGTGATGTCAATTAATCATCACTTTACAACTCCTGTAAATATTAAATGACAACTCATTAGCTATCATCTTCAAGAGAAGGCGAAAATTTATGATCTTGATCAGGTTGTACAATAATCATTGCTATATCTTGCTGTAATAACGTTATAAATGCAGTACAGAATAGGAATAGGTTAATGACTACCTCGTATGAAATGAACTTAGGTAAAGACTATAGTGATAGTTTACCAACACTAGGTAACGCGATTTCAGATGTTATTCAGTTTTTTGGTGGTAAAAATATCTATGGTGTTGGTGGTGACTTTGCTGCTAATTTAATTGCAGCACTTGAGAATGAAGTTAATATTTGTCCGTCAAGTAACGAAATGCATGCTGGTTTTTCAGCATGTGCACAAGCTGAGGTTGATGGTCTCGGTTTTTGCCTGACAACGTATATGGTGGGAAGTTTACCGTGCACAAGTGCGGCAGCATTGGCAATAACTGAAGGTTTACCTGTTGTTTTTATTTCTGGTGCACCGGGTGAAGGTGAAGTACATGGTCAAGCTATTCATCATACCATTCATCCAAATTCGTCGTGGAAAACAAATTATGATAATGCGTTAGAAGCATTTTCTGCGCTGGGGATGAAAGTTGAAAGACTTCAAGGAGACAGATCTCAAGGCCAGCCTAATGTTGCGGGTAAGCGATTTTTTCACCTTGTGGCCGAAGCCTATAAAACCAAACAACCAATATTTATTGAAGTTCCCAGAGATCAAGTTTTTGCCAAAACACAAATATTACAATTACCTAATTCAGTGAACGACATATTTTGGGGACATAATGTGTTATCGGGTACAGAGCATATTGTAGCGCGAATTATAGATAAATTACATCAAGCCAATCATCCCGTTCTATATGTAGGTGACCGCTTAAAACATAATAAAAAACTAAAATCATTAATTCTGAAGTTCTCGGAAAAAATTAATATTCCTTATGCAACCAGCTGGTTTGCAAAGGGCATATTTGATGAGTATCAGCCGCTTTGCTTAGGTGCATATAATGGTGTATTTACACAAACATCGGGAAGAGAATATATTGAAGGTAAGATGGATTATGTTTTAGATATTGCAACGAGTATTTTCCCACAAGATTGCAATACAGCCTTTGGTACGGGTACTCATAAAATAGAAAATTTTGATAATAAAACGTTACTTAAAGGAGGGACACTACTTGAACGTGATTTAGTCAAAATTTTTGAACAATTAGTGAATAGCGATATTTCTCCTTTTGCTTTTGAAATGCCAATAACGTATCAAAATGAAATTCAAGATAATGAGGATATTGATTTCAATAATTTGGCTCATACTTTAAATCAGCTACAAGCTGCTGATAGTAAGCCTTACGTCTATTTACCTGAAGTGGGTAATTCTTATTTTTCAAGTTATAGTTTAAAAGTTAAAACGTCAAGTATTGGCCGTGGCTGGCTAACTAACCCTTGGTATGGCGCTATGGGCACAGCATTACCTTATGGTCGTGTTGTTGCTCAACGGATCAAAGAAAACGGTAATAATGATCGAGCGGTAATTATTATTGGTGATGGTGGTTTTCATTTTCAATTAAATGAATTAATTCATTTTCTTAAAGATGATACAAATGTCACTATTATCTATATGCGCAATAACGTTTTTCACCTTGGAAAGAGTGGAGATTCGAGTATTTATCATTGTAACGACGTGAATTTTAACGTGCATCAACTGGTTAAAGCATATCAAGGTAAGTCGTGCTTAGTACAAAGTGTTTTAGAATTTAAAGAGGCTTTTCAACAAACAATAAATGAAAGTGGTATTAGTTTAATTGAAGTGCCAGCAAAACCAATAGAGGCACGTCAATGTCATGAATTAAAATTGCTGAACCTTTATATTAAAAATAAAAATGGTGATCAAGACGCTATTGCGAAATGGCAACAATTAACCCAATAAGTATGGTCTTACTCCATTAGACTTGAGTTTGCAGAGAGGGGGGAGAGCTTTTAAAGTAAGTGTTTCTCACATCAAGAGAAACACTTTTTATGGTAAATTTTACAGTAAAGTTACTGTGTCGTTATGGGGGGATTAAAGGGTATGAAAGAAACGTTTACTACGAGGCATAAAATAATTGTTGTAATCTAGGGACATGACAACATTTTTGGAACGACCAACAATTTCACTTCTAGGCACAAAACCAATCACACGAGAGTCAGCACTGTTATCTCTATTATCGCCTAACGCTAAATAATAGCCTTTAGGAACGGTAATCGTATTAAAGTTTGATAATTGTGAACCATGATCATTTAACCTTACCAAGTGCTTAATGCCATTAAGTTGTTCTACTTGATCACTATAGCCATTAGCGGAGTTATTCTTTGATGTTTTTTGGTAACGTATTTTATGACCGTTAATCGACAATACATTATTCTTCATTGAGATAGTATCGCCGGGTTTGCCAACGACCCGTTTTACGAGCTTTTTATCGGCAACTTCAGAATCAAAAATAATAATATCGCCAACTTTAGGGTCGGCAACTTTGAACATCGATATATGGGTAAAAGGTATTCGAATATCATAGGCCATTTTATTGACTAATATTCTATCACCGACAACAATAGTAGGCTTCATTGACCCTGTAGGAACATCATTCCAATCAGCGACAGCGCTTCGAAATACCAACATTAAACTGATAAATATCAGCAGAGATTTGTTATCTTTCCATGTGTTTTTTAACCACTTATTCATTGCAAACTCCTAAAGTGTATTTTAATTACTATATTTATGGACTAGCAAGTAATGAAATGGTTCAGCAATGTTGGGGTTTATAAGTAAGGTAAGTGTAACTAATTATGTAGCTAGAGCTTGTCATGGCCTTAATCGCTTTATTGTTGTAAATACTTATTCACAACAGGCATGATTTTTCCTTGCTGATGCAATTTTTCTATGCTGTTTTTAAATAAATCGACTACACATTGAGAGGTGTCTTTATGAAAAACATAATTTGTATAAGCATTGTCATCCAAAACATATAAAGGCACTAAATCATCTGCTGTGACCTTTAATTTATTATATTGAAAACGGGCGACATTTTCCGAGTAAGCAATGGCATCAACACGTTGATGAACTAACATTTTTAACATGCTATATGCTGAAGTTGTTACCGCTTGAGCGGCAGGAAATTTTTGGCTGTCCAATAGCTGATGACCTATATCTTGACGGACAACTGCAATAGTTAAATTTTCAGGAGGTATTTTTTTTAATATATTTTGCTTTTGCTTAAGTACCATGACTGATATTTTTGCAGGTATCGGTAGAGGGATAAGTGTAAATTTTATATCTCGTTCTTCAGTTCTTACCATTGAAAATGCAGCATATTTTTCTTCATTTTCCAAATTTGAATATAGCCTAGCCCAAGGGGTAATCATGATGTCGTTGATGTTTAAAGGTATATTTAAATCTTTATATATGAGCTTTAATATGTCTGTAAAAATACCAACGAGTTCCCCTGACTTATCATAATAATTATAAGGCGGATAGTCTTCAGCAAGCCAGGTATAATTAGCAAGTGTCGCTCTTGATACTTTTTGATCGCATGCAAATACGGAATGACTCAACACAGAAAATAAAAGAAAAGTTAAACAAAAGCGTATATGCAGCATATGAGAGTTTAAACCTATGTGAAAAAGGTCTTGTTAATAAGCTTAGTATAATTTGAATTCTAATAGTATAAAAACAGAATGTATAGAATTATTTTGTTGTGTAGTTTATTGATTTAATTTGTTTTATTGATTTCTTCGTTTTTTTTATATTAAAGTGAATTTGTCACTATTAGCTCTTACTGTTTTAGGTCTTTTTCTATAACGAAATTTATTATCTAAACATAAATATATCGGATGATTTATCTAACGTATTGCCAACAAAATACCTAAGTGAAATTATATTTGAAGTGGATTTGATATAAGGGTATTACCAGAAGCCAATTTTAAAGAGCAGCAGCCAAAGTCATCAACTTATTGATGCCTTGTTCTTGCTCCTCTAATGACATACGTGAAAAACCTAATCGTAGATGAGTCGATGTCACTATTTTTTCATCACTAAAGTTACTTTCATCTTGAATTAAAATACCATGTTTTAGCGCGGTCTTAGCTAGGAGGGCACAATTTACATCAAGTTTAATCCATATACTTAAACCGCTTTGAGCTAAGGAATAGCTAATAGCTAGTTGCGGTGAATGCTTCTTATGATGCTGTAAAAGAGAGTTGGTAAATAATAGTTTGCGCTGGTAACGCTTTGTTGAGCGCAGAATATGTCGGGAAAAACCGCCTTCTTCCATCCATAATGCTAGTGCTCTTTGCGTCATACTCTCATTTTTATGACTCATCGTTTGTCTTAATTTAATGAGTTGTTCTAAGACAGCTGCAGGAGCACTAATAAAACCAATACGTGCACCAGGGTATAATATTTTTGAAAAAGTACTGAGATAAATAATCAGTTGGTGCGGGTCGTTACTAACCATAGGTTTAGTTATTTGTTCACCAAAATGGTATTCGTGATCGTAATCATCTTCAATGATAATCACACTGTGTTTTTTGGCTAGTTGATAAATTTTTTCTCGTTGCTCAATAGACAATGAATGCGTCGTAGGATAATGATTGTCGGGTGTTAAATAAAGTAACTTTACTTTCTTTTGTTTAAAACTTTCAATAAGTTGGCTTATATCTAGACCTTGGTCGTCAATGTTGATTTTAATTAATTTTGCGCCATTTTCTTTAAAAGCTGACCATGCGTGTTGATAACCTAACTGAGTCACTGCTACTTTATCGCCTTTTTTTAACAGTAATCGTGAGATCATATAAATAGCTTCTTGTGAGCCATTGGTGATAAATACAGAGCGATTGGTAATGCTTCGTGTACAGTGTAAATAATGATTAATCGCTGAAATTAATTGTGGCTGACCTTGAGCATTCTCGTAGCTAAAGTCACTTTTATCAGGATAATTCATAACATGAGCGAGATGACGTTTAAATTCGGTGAAAGGGAAGTGTTCAAAGTCTGGTGTACCAGCAATAAAATTGTATTGAATATTTTTACTGTGCTCTGAGAAAATGTTGTTATTAATATTATTAAACGACCAAGCATTAAATAACGACTCACTCCGTACTTCTTGGTGAAATTGGTTATTGTTGGATAATTTTTTTTCCACAACAAAGTAACCTGATTTTTCCTTTGAATAAAGTATATCTTGAGCTATTAATTCATTGAGTGCATTTAAAATAGTTTGTCTGGCAACACCAAACTGTGCTGCTAACGTTCTGCTTGATGGTAGTTTTTGTCCAGCAGTAAACTTACCTTGAGTGATGCTTTTTTTAACAATATCGACAACCCTCAAATAAAGAGTAGAGCTGTTATCATCGTTAACAATAGGGGAAAATTTAAAAGTAAAATTCAAGTTATGTTGTCTTAAGAAAAAGCTATGGCTATCATTTCAGAATTTAATGAATTTCTCAATGACTACTATAACTAACACTAGCTGGCCTAGCCAAATAATCGTATCTGGCACTATCAAGATTTAAATCTTTTTATAAAATTAAAGAGAATTTTATTAATGAGAGCACACTTTATGTCCAGAAAATTGCGTTATAGCGCTAATTGCTACGCCTTTGTACTTGGTTCTATATTAACCTTAACCGCTTGTATCAATACTACAGAACAAAAAAAGCATATTGTTGACAATGATAAACAAGGTATATTCTCAATTGTAGTGATCCCTGATACTCAAAATGCTATCGATTATCGTCGGCAAAAAGCGATGGGATTCGCCATTGACAGTAGCGATCTGTTTACTGAACAAATGAAAAGCATTGCCAACAAAAGTAAAAATAGTGGTGATTTAGCTTTTGTGACTTCTGTTGGTGATGTTTGGCAACATCAAACACAAAAGATTGATGAAAAACATTTAGCGAGAGCATTCCCAAAACTTGATGATCCCAAATATAACGATATTATTGAAATTACAGATAAAACTAAAACGTTTGAAATACCGAAAGCGATAAGCGGTTATCAATTTTTAAGTAATGCAAAAATTCCATTTGGTGTTGCTCCAGGAAATCATGATTATGATGCCGCATGGTTTGAAAATACATCTAGAGCGCACATTGGTGGATTAACCAATTTTCTTTCCGCTTTCTCCAAAAATAGTCAATTCTATAAAAATAAACCTTGGTATGTAGCCAGTTATCAAGGAGGTACCAGTAGTGCACAAATATTTAATGCTGGTGGTTATCAATTTCTTCATTTTTCATTAGAAATGTCACCTTCTAATGATGTGATTAGTTGGATGCAAACTGTTGTTAATAAACATAAAGGGTTACCAACAATAATATCTACTCACGAATATCTAAATGTAAAAGGTGAAAGAAAACCTTCTCCATCGTTGGACTTAGCATTTGCTGAACCAGACTTTCATAATAGTCCAGAACAGCTTTGGCAAAAATTTATTCGTAAAAACTCACAAATATTTATGGTACTTTGCGGGCATCAATTAGGACAGGCGATGCGCATTGATAAAAATGAAGCGGGTCATCTGGTTTACCAAATATTGGCTGACTTTCAAGGTAGAGGTCAAGCTGGAGTTGATGCAGGACAACCACTTAAAAGCAATGAACAACCTGCAGGTATTGGTGATGGATGGTATAGAGAGATGGTTTTTGATTTAAGTAATGATAACCCACGTATTAATGTTTTTACCTATTCAAGCCATTACAAAAACTATTCAAGAAATATTAAAGACTATGCTCTTTGGTATAAGGATATAGAGAACCCTGAAATGAGTGACGCAGAGTTTCATGCTGCAGACGAATTCATTATCCCATTAAAAGACTTTTATCAACGATTTGGTAATCCAGCTCATTGATATGCACATAAACATGCATCTCAATTATTAACAGGTATACCCATCACACTTCAAGATGCAGTTTCAGAGCTAAGCTAGGAAACCAGATCAAGGCGCTATACGATGATAATGGTTATTTCCTTATCAAGTATCGCAACGCTGAACTGATTTTCTAGCTTAGCTCCCTTCGGGCAAGGCGACAAAGGGTCATCTCCTGCGTTATTGATTTAGACAATAGAGTGACTATTCTCTTCAATCAATGCCTTGTAGCTAACCCTTTTTCGACTTGCTGAAATCTGCATTTTGAAGTGTGATGGGTATATATAAAATTAACACTTGTGAAAGTAAGAAAGCACCGTGTAATGTACTGCCTTTAAAGAACTAGTATAAGGCTATACATTACATGGCTTATGAAATGCTTGTCGGTTTACATGTTTTAGATGATGACCTATATTCAAAATACCGAACAGCAATAAAACCTATTTTACAACGTTTTGAAGGGGGCTTTGGTTATGATTTTGAAGTCTCTAAAGTATTATTATCGGAAAATAATGAAAAAATTAATCGTATTTTTACTCTGCATTTTCCGAGTAAAGTTGACATGGAGTCTTTTTTTTCTGATTTGACATACAAACAAGTAAAAGAACAATTTTTCAGTGTCTCGGTTGGTGCTACGACCATCATTTCGAGTTATGAAAAATAATGCTGTTGATATTTTAACTTGATTTTTTATATTACTTACTGCCATGAGATATGGGATGTTTTTCATGCTTAAACCTAAACAAACTAAAATTTTTATTGATAAAATACGATGAATTTTTGTCTATCGGTTTAAATAATAAGTTAATTATCTCATACCATCATATTAACTTTTAAAAATTTAATGAACACAGTTGTAGCTCTTAATATTTCACGATGATAGAAAAGAGAACTTCAGATATAGTTGTAATATATGGCTATCTTATAAAGATAGACCTATCGACCTTAACGAGTTGTGATATTTCATGTTGGCATTTGAATATGTTCTTGCTAAAGTGGCGTCTCGCTAGAATTAGCAAAATAAATTCGCAAATTATTATTGAATACCTACCAAAGGAGAATATTGATGATTGTAATGAATAACCTCCGGGCACAAATTAACTAGAAAATAATTCAGTTTTTAATTGATTTTTTTCTGTTCATTGCCCGGTTAACAGCCGGGGCTATTGTATATCAAAGCCCTTAAAATATTAGAATTTTAATATATGACGCACACGTTCATTTGCATGAACGCGTCAGGGTTAATCATGTCAAAATCAATTACTTTATCCCAAATGGGATGGACTGCTTTTTTTCAACAACAACTTTCTCTTGAGCAGTGGGAAAACCTCAAACCTGGCCGGGTGATCGCACAACATCGAGGCCACCTTGAAATTATAACTGAAAAGTCATCAAATCTAACATTAACGATTAATCATGAGTTGTCAGCATTAACCGTTGGTGATTGGTTACTGATCGACGAGAATCAAAGATTTATACAAGCACTAGATCGTTTCTCTTTATTTTCACGTAAGTCGGCAGGTAGTAAAATTGCTTTACAGCTTATTGCTGCCAATGTGAATACCGCCTTTATTGTTTGTTCACTTGATAATAACTTCAATTTAAGCCGAATTGAGCGTTATCTGGCTTTAGTGAATAGCGCTGATGTTGAACCTGTTATTGTATTAACTAAAGCAGATTGTTGTGATGACGTACAAGCTTATATTGACCTCGTGCAATCACTAGGCATTACTCTAATGGTTGAAGCTGTTGATGCTCGAAATAACATAAGCATTGAAGTATTGAAAAACTGGTGTGTTATTGGTCAAACTGTTGCCTTTATTGGTTCCTCAGGGGTTGGTAAGTCAACACTGGTAAATAACTTACTTAATAACAATATTCAGACAACTTCATCATCACGTTCAGATGATAGCCGAGGGCGTCATACGACCACATCTCGTTCTTTGCATTTGATGCCATCAGGAGGTTTATTACTCGATACTCCAGGCATGAGGGAGCTACAACTTGTTACTTGTGAACAAGGCATAGAAAATACCTTTTCTGAAATTAGTGATTTAGCAGTAGGTTGTCAGTTCTCAAATTGTCAGCATAAAAGTGAGCCTGGTTGTGCTGTAAAAGACGCGATTATGTGTGGTGATGTCGAGCAAAGAAGACTAACCAACTACGATAAGTTGTTACATGAGCAAGCCAGAAATAATGCAACTCTAGCCGAAACTCGGAGTAAGGAACGAAATCTTGGTCGATATTACCGACATGTTCAGTCAGAGACTAAGCACAGAAAAGGCAAAACTAGGTAAAAGTTAATTCCAAAATTAATAGAGTTAAATAGCAGCTTTAGCTGCTGTTTAACTCAAAATAAGTCAAGATTACTCAATTCTCTCTTCCATCCGTAAAAATTTTTATTTAATACTCAAATAAAATGAAAAGTTGATAAGTTAAATGAACATTATTAAATAGTTGTGTTTCTTGTATTTTGGTGTTTTTTTAAGAGGATTATTTTGTTTTTTTGTTAAAAGTAGAGAGAGGCGAGTATATACCTTATTTATCAAGTTACACATGTAGAGTGTATGAGTAAAACAATCGATTCTCTATATGTCACCCTGAAGCCTCTACGGGATACAGTTCATAGTTTTTTTGGAGCCTGTTATTTGGAGGCATTAACCTTGAGTAAATTCGTAAAACCAATAAAAGATACAAAACTCGCAAAAAAAACAATTTGTGCTTAACTTTTAAGAGAGTTTATACCTTCAACAGAATTATTAACTGGATACTGTCGTCAGTTTTTTCAGTCCAGTAAAAATTTTTTAGCCAATAGCTATAGCTATAACAAGTGAGTAATTAAATAACAATGAAATTGCCAGTTTTTTGACGAAAAAATGCTTATAAGCAATCATAATTATTGGCTAACGTCCGTGATTTAAGAATAAAAATATTCAATTGTTGCAATTTTAGAGAATGTTTCAAAAGATGATAAACCGTGGAATTATGAAACTAGCAACTGAATTTATATTGATAAGCTCTCTAAAATTTTCTGCATTGTTATAATAATAAATAAGGATATGACATGGATAATAATCGCTATCAGTATTACGTTGTTAGGCTGGTTATTAGTGTTGATAATATTGAGGAGGGTTGTAATGCCTCATGAACATTTTTCTGATGTTATGAGTGCACGTGTACGTATTAGTTTGTCCATCGTATTCACTATTTTAATAGTGACTATCTTTAGTTATTTTTATATTACCACTTATTTTTCAAATCAAATTCTAGAAGAGCAACGAGATAACGTTACTAGTGAAGCAACAATATTACAAAATAACGTATCTTATTTTTACCATCAAAAAAATAAAAAACAAATTAATACAGCGATGGCTTTATTGGATGCACAGAAGTATTTAATTCAAGCGTTTCTTTTTGATAACGACAACCGTGTTTTAGCATCAAGTAAGGCTGGTTTTATCGGTAAACAGAGTGTATCTATCTTTCCCAAAAAGATTTCAGACGCACTTGCTTCAAAACAAAAATCATCAAACGAAAGATTAAAAACGAAAATTTGGCTTACAGATAATGAAGAGTCCATTTTTGCATTTGTACCAATATTAGCTAATGACGCCGCTGAAAGCTCTAAAAATCAACGTGAATATTTATTTCTGCAATACAATAAAAAACGTTTTATTAATGATAAAAAACAACTGATATTGAGCTCTTTGGCGCCTATTGTTCTATTACTAATTGTGATTGTAATCGCACTTTCCTACTATTTTTACTCCTCTATTGGCATGAGAGTTCATCAATTAAAAATGCTTATAAATAAATTTCTTTTAGATAATGGTCAGTTAGTGAAAACATTATCGGAAAATGATGAATTAAATGCTTTAAAAAGCTCTTTTCATCATATGACTGATTGGCTTAGTAGCGTGCATAAAAAGCTCTTTGATAGTCGCGAATATTTAAAAATTTTACTAAATAGTATTGCTGAGGGCATTATTGCTACTGATAAAAATGGTCATATAGTGAGAATTAATCCGGCTGCAGAACGTTTAACTTATTGGCGAAAAGAAGATGTACACAATATTGCTATCAACAAAGTATTACGCCTTTATGACCTTGATGACAAGTCAGAGCTTATTGAACCCTTTGAGAGTGTTTTTTCAGAACTTGAAAGCAGCAAAAGCTTTGAAGCTTTATTAATAACAGAGAATAAATGTGAATTTATTATTAATTTTTCAGTATCACCTATTCATCACAACCGTCTAATTGATGGTGTTGTCATTGTTATGAGGGACATAACAGAAACTCATAACTTACTAAAAACAATTATCGATACTGAAAAAAATTACAAAAATCTTTTTAATCTGTCTAGAGATGGCTATGTTATTAACAAAGGAAATGGTGAAATTTTAGAACCAAACCCAGCTTATGCAAAAATGTTGGGATATAGCTGTGAGGAGTTGGTTAAAGAGTCATGGCGAGACTTAACACCAAAAAAATGGGCTGACTGGGAGATTGAAAATCATGGCAAGCAGCTGGTGGAACGTGGTTATACGGATCTTTACGAAAAAGAATATATTCATAAAAATGGAGATTTAGTTGCGGTTGAAATACAAGCTTTTCTTCTTAATAGCTCTGATAACCTCGATGAAGCTACTATCGGTGCATTTGTACGAAATATTACAAAACGCAAAGAAAATAATGAATATCTAAGACAATATAAATACATTTTATCAAGCTCTTCTGACTTAATTGCTCTAATCAACAAAGAATATCAATTTAAAGCCGTAAATGATGCATTTTCATTTCATTTTAACTTGAGTGCTGAGCAGTTGTTAGGAAAAACAGTGGCTACGGTTATTGGTAAGCGCAATTTCAATGAATACTTGAAAGAAAATGTAGACAGTAGTTTAAATGGCAATGTGACGAGCTTAAAAATGTGGGCCAAATTTCAAGCTGTTGGTAAAAGATATATCGATGTTACCTGTAGTCCATACAGAAGTGAGCAAAATACAATAACAGGTGTTGTTATTAATGCGAGAGACATAACTCAACAAAAATATAGTGATGATGAAATTGTAGCTAAAAAAATTGAGCAAGATCACATTCTAGATAGCTTAGTTGATGCCGTCATCACAATGGACGAAAAAGGTGTTGTGCAAGGTATTAATCATGCGGGAGAAGACCTTTTTGGTTATTGTAAAGATGAAATCATTGGGCGTAATATTAATGTACTTATATGGCAAAATAACGATGAACAACATGATGATAGTATTTATAATTATTTAGCTGAAGGAGAAAAGAAAATAGAAGGGCTTGGCAGAGAAATTGTCGGACAACGGAAAAATTTAACAACATTCCCGTTTCAATTTTATGTTTCAGAGTTACCTTTCGACGAGAAAAGATGCCAAAGATTTGTAGGTACTTGTCATGACCTTACTTATGCGAAAAATCAGGAACAAAAAGCACTTCGCTCACAAAAAATGGATGCTTTAGGAAAATTGACGGGAGGGATCGCCCATGACTTTAATAATATGTTAGGTGTTATTTTAGGTTACTGTGAAGTTCTTGATAAACAATTAATAGACCAGCCTAGACTGGCCAATTATGTGAACAATATTTCTATAGCTGGACAACGAGGCGCCGATCTTACTCGAAAGCTATTATCTTTTTCTAAGAAAACACATACCCACAAAAATATTATTAATGTTAATCAACTTATTGCTTCACAAGAAAATATATTGCAAAAATCAGTGACTGCATTAATAGATTTGAAATTAACTCTGCATGACGACCTCTGGGATGTGAATATTGATATTAGTTCTTTCGATGATATGTTGCTCAATATATGCATAAATGCGATGCAAGCTATGCCCAATGGTGGTGATATTACGATAAAAACAGAGAACGTTATTTTGACAAATGATGATATGGAATACTCTGGACTAATCAAAGGGAAATATATTGTACTAAGTATTGAAGATACAGGTTGTGGTATAAATGATGACGACAAAGATAAGATATTTGAACCTTTTTTTACCACTAAAGGTGATGAAGGTACAGGACTAGGGTTATCGCAGGTTTATGGCTTTGTTAATTCATCTGGAGGTACAATAAAAGTTGAATCTGTCGTTAATAAAGGTAGTAAGTTTATTTTCTACTTTCCTTGTTCAGCACTAATTAATAAAACCGACATACAAAATCAATCTACTAATTTCAGTACAAAATTATGTGATACCTCCAAAGTCATTCTAGTCGTTGATGATGAATCTCAATTGTGTGAACTAGCGAGAGAAATGCTTACTCAACAAGGGTTTACTGTCTATGTTGCGTTGAGTGGCAAAGAGGCGCTTGAGGTTTTAAAAAGTCAAAAAATTGATGTAATGATCTCAGATGTCATTATGCCGAAAATGAATGGTTATGAATTATCCAATAATGTGACTATGCTTTATCCTAGTGTAAAAATTTTATTAGCAAGTGGTTTTCAAAGAGACTTAGCTGAGCAAGATATGCATCGAAAAGCTTCTTTGCAAATGATCAGTAAGCCTTATAGCGTCGAGGCTCTATTGAAAGGAATTCAAACATGTTTTGTGCGGTAAATAAAGGAGGTTATCATGAGCCATTTATATATTGTCGATGATGATACTTTAACATGTGAATTGCTAAGTATTATTGCTGAGCCATTGTTTAAAAGTGTTTCTGTATTTAATGATGCGGGAGACTTTCTTGAACACAGTGTTAATGATGATGATGTGGTACTACTCGATCTTATGATGCCAGGTGTTGATGGTATTGAAGTGCTCAGAAATCTAGCAGATAAAAAAAGTACAGTCCGTGTTGTCTTAATTAGTGGTTACGATCAAAGTGTTTTACATTCTGCGGAACGGTTAGCCTTTGATTATGGTTTGAAGCTTGAAGGTCAGTTTACAAAGCCGATCTCAATTGATGCTCTTACTGAACTGCTCGCAACGATAATTTCCAAAATTTGCAGCGAAAGCCTTGAAGATATAAGTACGGCAACAATTTCTTCCAATAATAAACAACACTTTAATTTCCAACTTAGTAAAGATGACCTACTTTTGGGTATTAAAAACAACGAATTTATACTTCACTATCAACCACAAATCAATATGAATAGTGAAGAACTTTCGGGTGTTGAAGCTTTAATTCGTTGGCAACATCCTAAATATGGCCTAATTTATCCAGATAAATTCATTCAAATTTCTGAGAATACAGGGGTTATTGGAGCATTGACAGAATACGTCACTAATTTGGCCCTTAGCCAAATAGAGCAATGGCGACGCCAAGGAAATGAGATTAAAGTATCCATTAATATCTCGGCTCAAAACATCACCACATTGTACTTACCTGAGCAATTAAATGAATTGATGCATCGTCATAAAATCCCCCCCTCAATGTTAGTTCTCGAGGTAACTGAAAGTGCATTAATGGGGAACTTAACACTGTCGCTGGATATTTTAACGCGATTGCGTTTAAAGGGAGTTCATCTCTCTATTGATGATTTTGGCACAGGTTTTTCATCACTTTCACAATTACATAAAATACCTTTTACAGAGTTGAAAATAGATCAATCATTTGTGGCTGATATGGATAAAAATAGTGATAGTTTTGCTATTGTTGAAACTTGTATTATGTTGGGTCATAAACTTAACATGGAGGTAGTGGCTGAAGGTATTGAAGACAAAGCAATATGGGACTTACTCGTTGAAATGAACTGCGATGTAGCACAAGGTTATTATATTGCTAAACCTATGCCTGCTGATAAATTAATTGTTTGGAACAATAACCGAATGAATAATTGTGATATCTAATCTGAAATTTGGCTACGGAATACTTGATATTTATTAGGTAGCCATCAGTTAATTTAAATATTAAAGAACATAAACCTTCTCGAGCTAATAAAAACGTAATCGATGTTTCAATTTAATCGCTATGATCAAAGCACTTCTATCTCAAACAAAGTTAACCATTAGATCTCAAAAAAACAGTGACATTTATTGGCAATAAAGGCGATAAAATGAAAAAAATAAATATTAAACAAACAGACTTTAAATCCTCACGTCTTATCTATGGTTGCATGCGAATTTCCGGTAATAATACGGTAGACGATCAACAAAAAGGTAAGCTAGCAATACGAACGGCAATAGAAGCTGGTTATAATCATTTTGACCATGCTGATATATACGGAGGTGGGGCATCGGAACGTTTGTTTGGTGAGGTGCTAAAGGAAACACCAGAACTAAGAGATAGTTTAATTATTACCTCAAAAGCAGGTATTCGCCCTAAAGAAGGAGAAAATCATTATGCACCAACACGTTATGACTTTAGTGAAAAGTATATTCTTGATAGTGTTGATGGCATTTTAGAGCGTTTGCAAATTGATTGCTTGGACATGTTTTTGTTACATCGCCCTGATTATCTATTTAATGCTCATGACGTTGCACACACCTTTGCTTTATTAAAAGCTAGCGGCAAGGTAAAACACTTTGGTGTTAGTAACTTTAAAACAACGCAAGTTGAACTATTAAGGTCAGCAATGTCGATGCCATTGATTACTAATCAAGTCGAAATTAATATTCATAATATTGATAGTTTGCTTGATGGTACCTTAGATCAATGTCAACAATATAGTATGACGCCTATAGCATGGTGCCCACTGGGTGGCGTTGCATATTCTGCATGGGGTAATACTTTCTCTGTTGATGATGAATTACGTATTGAAAATGAATTAAATAAACAAGCGATCAAATACGACAGTCAACCTTGGCAAATTGTGCTTGCATGGCTTTTAAAACATCCTGCTAATATTTGTCCGATTATTGGAACGACTACCCCAGAGCGCATTGTCGCTGCTAAAATAGCTCTTGATTTGGATTACTCTCGCGAAGATTGGTATAGATTGTTCGAGGCAAGAAACGGTCAATCGGTTCCTTAATTTCTATCAATTTTGAGTTAATAATACTGCTGATTTTGGCGATGTTGGGTATTTTGGTTTTTTATAACGGGAGTTTTCTCTTTTTACTATGACATGACTTAGTAAATCTAATCGAAATCAATACAGTAAATGTGAACAGAATAAAGACGTTAATCGTTTAGATGTCTTAGTTTATTGACTTAATATAGCAAATAAAGCAATAAGACAAAATATGTTCGCTAGCCAAAAGCTTTGATTACGTAGCTTCAGTATTTTATTCATAGGAATACTCTCTATATGACTAAAATCATCTGCACTTTCAGAGTCGAGAGATGTTGATGATTTCATTTCGATAACTTCTTTGAGTTCTTTTTTTGCCGATAGTAACAATATTTGAAAAAATCCAGTAGGGATGTTGAATAATATATATACAACAAATACTTGGCTATAATCTGACATAATTTCTTCCTTAAATATATATGAATAATAATTAATCAAATTTTAATTTTAAGCAGGCCTCAATATCAATTTTTACACTCTCTGGGTCAATAACCGAAGGTAATGTTACCCAAGAGCCATGTGCATATAAATAAATAGAACCATAATTAAAAAGTCGTCCTCCAACTGTTTTAATCACTTCAATATTCTCTACCGTTTCAAAACCGAGTTTATCGACACGTTGTGTGAAAATACCCGATTTCACTTCAATAAACTTCTTTGCTTTCTCTACTTTGACAAAATAGGGAGTCAGTATGATATGAGCATCTTTAATGATATAAAGTGCGGGTAACAAGACTAAACTAAAGAGTGTATCTGCACGATAATCATTTGCTAAAAGAAATCTACCAAGCTCATTAAATATTAAATAGGTTAAATATAGACCGGCGAGCTTTAATATAATTTCAATCACGCGCTCTATACTTCTGATAAATTTCGATGTTTTTATCACGATAACAGTATACTTTTTTTGGCTCGATACACTTGCTGATGAAAGTGATGAGGTTTCAACTCTTTTAACAAGTTCCATTATTATATCCATATAATAAAAAAGTTATTGCTTGAATAGAGAATAGCGCTTATTTTGAAAAAAACAAGAAAGCTAGGTCTTTGATCTTTATCTTGATTTAGTATGCAGAAACGTTTCATTAATGATACAGATGACATTCTTTATAAAATGTAAAAGTGCTATGAAACCCTCATGATAATTACCTTCAACAAAAGTTGTTGATAACCATAATGGGTAATTATTATATTAAATAATGTAAAATACCAACATCAACAAACCCCTGTTTCTATTAATAAATTAATTTACTTTTTAAGCCAATAGAGATCGTTACGACGTTGATGTCGTTAACACAACGCCAATGATGATATTTTTTTGCAGTCATTTATGCTCTATTATGGAGCAATATATTGGTATCTTATTGCAGAATTCTGGTGGTGATATTTAGCAAACTCGTTTTGGAATCACTACGTTAAGAGTAAAATGATGCAATGTAAACCTTGTCTAAATAACATGGAACTAGCGCTGCTAATAATCAAATTCAACTAAAAACGCTGTAATAAAAAATAAAATCTACTGTAATTTTCTACTTTTCGACCATTATCTGCAAATATTTTTGATAAGCTTTATTATCAAAATTATCGGAAAGTTCATTCATAAAACCGTGTAAATAAGAGGTTTTAATCGTTGTTACTTTTTCTTTTTGTGTAATATTTTTTTGTAACTCATCAACATTAAAATGGCTTTCCCGATCAGGGAAATATAATTGGAAGGGAAATATAGGGTTAATGGCTTGGTAGCGTCGAATTTGTGAACCATAAAAGCCTATTGCTTGTTTTATATGATTGAGCTGGCTATTTTCAGATATTGACCACAATGCAGAAGCACCAACACTAAAAGCGATAATTTTTTTTGGCAATTTCTTTATCGTAACTTCTTTTAGTATCTTTTTCGCAAAACCATCAATACCGCCACTTTCGATAAAATGCTGATAAGCCTGTTTCTCATCTGTAAAAGTTATATATTGACCAGCATATGGATCAATGATTTTTATCTTGTTTGAAGAATCACCCTCTAAGCTACTACAGAGTTTTTCTAACGCAGGACTTCTACCAAAAATATCGGTAATTACAACAGTATTAATCATATTATCTCTTAAATTATGCTACTTTTTGTATAGGGATATTTATCAATATCACATACTTCAATGGTTAACGAAATGCCTTTAGCGTATGAGATAATGCAGTGTGGCATGTTCTTTTTGTTATTATATCTCGACTATAAGGGCTTGCTAAGAGAAATTTGGATTAACTAAACCATAGGCGTAACTATCGTACCAAACATCGTTAACAAAGATATCTGACTTTAATTCACCTTCTCGTTGTAAACCTATCTTTTCCATGACCTTCCAGCTAGCAATGTTAACCGTTGTACAGTGAGCAACGATTTTTTTAACAATAACTTTATTTTGTAAAAATTCAATAATGGCATGACTGGCTTCAGTGACATAGCCTTTGCCACCAAACTCTTTTAAAACTAAGTAACCAATCTCAAATCGTTGTTCGATGATGCTATCAAGTTTAAAGCCAATACTGCCAACAAAGTCGTTTGATACCTTGTCATGAATGTTTAATGTTATCCAATGACCTTCTTCATTATTAAAAGGTTTTATACGATCAAGAAATTTTGCTTTAACGTCATCTTCTGATAATACTGGACCTATATATTTCATTAGCTCGACATCGCTTTGTAATAAACTAAAATTACTTAAGTCGTTGAGTGTCATCAGGGAGAGTGTTAATCGTTCTGTTGATATAGCGAGATTTTCGTGGGTAATGGCAGATAAGTTCATATGGGTGGCTCGTTAGAATGTGGTTAATATGAAATACGTTTCAAAATATGAGCTGCAAAACGTTAAACTATAGCCGTAATTAAGTCCATGAATAAAATATTAATTTGTTTATAAAGGAGTTTATGATGAGCAAAAATGTAGTGATCACTGGAGCAAATAGAGGTATTGGCCTCGCCATGGTGAAAATATTTAAAGAACAAGGCGAGAATGTTTACGCCTTGTGTCGGCAATCATCAAGTGAATTAGATGATTTGGCCGTTCACGTGATTACTGATGTTGATGTTGCCAAAGATCAGGGCATTAAAACAATGAGTAGGGCGCTAAGTGGTATTGGTATTGATATTTTAGTCTGTAATGCTGGAATTTTACGTGATGAGAGTCTTGGCGATCTGAACCTTGACAGTATTCGTGAACAGTTTGAGGTTAATGCTTTATCACCTTTACGTATCGTTGATAGCTTGCAATGTAATTTAAATTCAGATGGTAAAGTTGCGATGATCACATCACGAATGGGGTCAATAAGTGATAATGGCTCTGGTGGTCGCTACGGTTATCGTATGTCAAAAGCTGCACTTAATGCCGCGGCAATGTCACTAAGTAAAGACTTAGCAAACCAAGATATTGCCGTAGGCATTTATCATCCTGGTTATGTGCAAACGGATATGGTTAATCATGGTGGTGATATTAGTGCAAGTGAATCAGCGGGGCGCTTAGTGGGACTCATTAATGAATTGACGATGAAAGAAACTGGACTCTTTAAACACTCTAATGGTGAAATATTGCCGTGGTGATGTCTTGATACAAAGGTGGTTAACTATCCATAGGAAGGATAAGTCGTTTAAGGACATAACTATAGAATTTCTGAATTCTCTTAACCGTAACCAGCGATGATAAAAGTGGTCATGTTTTTTTACATACAATTTCATTCTTAAACCCACTATGCAAAAATCTGACAATTGTTACATTTTAGTCTAATCTCATATTGTCTGTTGTATTTGATTTTTAAGTACTATAAAACTAAAAAATTAATTCGGAAATACGCAGGTAATTGAAATACGAATGACTTCATTGTTAAGACGACTACCTTAAGACAACTACACAGGTAAATGGAAAAACCTTATGAACGATTTCCCCAATAACTCTTTACTAGTTTTATTATTCCCAGTGCATAAAAATGCCACAAAAAAGAGAAGAGGAAGCTAAATAATGCTTAGATTAAACTCATTAGCAAAACACATTGGTTTTGGTTATGCGCTTGTCTTATTGGTATTTGTTATCTCGTTTATCATAACGTTAAATCGCTTAGCAGTGATTGAGTCTTCAAATAGTCAGATTAAAAATTTAAGGAACCCAACGGTCAAGTCAAGTTTGATGCTACTTAATGGCGTGAACCATTCACTAGCGGCACTTAGAGGTTGGATTCTTATTGGTTCTGATGAAAAAGGAGAAATATTTAAGCAAGAAAGAGAAAATGCGTGGCAAGATGAAATTAATAAATCTATGAACGAATTGAATACTCTTTCATCTCGCTGGATAAACTCAGAGAATATTAATGACCTTAGGTTGCTAAGTTCTTTATTAAGAGAATTTGAACGTTATCAAAATCAAATAGAGATAATTGCCAACTCTAGAAGAAATAGAGAAGCATCTGAAATCCTGTTTCATGAGGCTGCACCAAGGGCTGCAATTTTGATGGCAGAAATCACCAATATCATTGAGCTTGAGAAAGCTCGTGGTTCCAATCTTATTCGAAAAGAAATTCTTGGCCTTTTAGCTGATATTCGCGGAAGCCTTGGCTTATGCTTGGCTAATATTCGTGCATTCATCCTTTCCGGTGATGAAAAATATATAGCTCAATTTAATCAGCAATGGAATATAAATACTATTAGTTATTCAAAGCTGTCTTTTAAAAAACAAAACCTCAATACAGAACAACTAATAGCTTATGAAAAATTTGGCCTTGTCAGAGCAGAATTCTCTTCTTTACCTAATAAAATGATTGACATTAGAAGTGCTGAAGATTGGAACAAAGCCAACTATTTGCTAAAAACTAAAGCAGCTCCTTTGGCTTTTGATATTAAAAAGTTAATAGAGAAAACTCTTAAAAATCAAGATGAAATACGGGTTAAAGAATATGATGAAGCGTCTGAGCGATTAAAAGAATTAAAGTTGCTTTTAATTTTTTTACTATTATTGGGCTCAGCTTGTTCAGTTCTTGTCGGTTTAAAGATAATCAAAAGAGTTAAAGCCCCACTTAGCGAACTTATTGATATTATTACAGCTATGAATAAAGGACAATTTTCGCTTAATTTTAAAGACAGCCATATTATTGAAGTTAAGCAACTAGGCGAGTCTGTACAGTTAATGAAAGAGAGCCTATTAAAGAAAAGTATTGTTCTAGAAGGTGAAAAGAATAGACTTGAGCAAGAGGATTGGATTAAAAGTAGTTTAGTGAGTATATTGGAAAGTCTACCAGCGCACACGGATCTAACAAGTTTTAGCTGTGATTTATTCTCTTCTTTAATACCCAAGCTTGATGCTTTGGTTGCTGTGTTTTATATAAAAAAAGAGCACGATATTACTAATAATGAAAATAATGAAAATAATGAAAATAATGAAAATAATGAAAATAATGAAAAAACTAGCTTTTTGTTGACAGGCACATACGCTTGCTCTTTTGAAAACTCAAATCATGTCAAAGAACTGATGTTGGGTGAAGGATTGATAGGACAATGCGCCTTGAGCCTAGAAACTATGTATGTTTCTGATGTTTCTGGAGACAATCTTTCCATCAATACCGCTTTCGTACAGTCAAAACCTAATCACATCGTTATACTTCCTATATCGTTTGAGGGGGAAGTATTGGGATTGATAGAAATAGGCTCTTTTAACATATTTTCCAATCTTCAGAAAAGTCTCCTAGAACAAGTTAAAAAAAATACGGGCCTAATTTTGAAGACTGTACTTGGCCGTATCAAAACAGAAAAACTTCTTGATTCTGTTAATTCGCATAATTTAGCACTTAACGAACATACTACTAAATTAGTTGAGGCGAAAAAATTAACGGAAGATGCGAATAAAGATTTGGCTGCGCAAAAAACAGCAATGGATCAACACTCTCTAATTTCAGTGACCGATATTAAGGGCATAATTACTTACGCGAATGACAAATTCTGCGCCATCAGTGGTTATAGTAGAGACGAACTCATTGGTAAAAATCATCGTATTCTCAATTCTAATAAACAGCCAAAAAGTTATTGGCAAGATATGTTTCAACAAGTATCTAAAGGTAATTATTGGCATGATGAAGTGTGTAATAGAGCCAAAGATGGTCAACTTTATTGGATAGATACGACCATTGTTCCCCTTTATGATAATAACAATAAACTTAGCGGTTACACCTCTATTCGTACGGATATCACTCAACAAAAAGAAATAATATCAAACTTAGCCAAAGCAAAAAAACAAACGGAATTTGCAAATAAAGACTTGGCAGCACAAAAGACAGCAATGGATCAACATTCACTGGTTTCAGTAACAGACATTAAAGGGATTATTACCTACGCCAATGACCGATTTTGTGCGATCAGTGGTTATAGCAGAGAAGAACTCATTGGTGCAAATCACCGTATTCTCAATTCGAACAATCAGCCGAAAGATTATTGGCAAGATATGTTTCAACAAGTATCTAAAGGTAATTATTGGCATGACGAAGTGTGTAATAAAGCCAAAGATGGCAAATTTTATTGGGTAGATACAACCATTGTTCCCCTTTACAGCAGTAATAATAAACTGAGCGGTTACACCTCGATTCGCACAGATATCACTCAGCAAAAAGAAGTTATTGCACGTTTAGCTGAAGCCAAAAAACAAGCAGAAGTCGCCAATGAGTCAAAAACAGATTTTCTGGCAAATATGAGTCACGAAATTCGTACACCAATGAATGGTGTTATAGGTATGACCAATTTATTACTTGATACCTCATTAGATAAAGAACAACGAAATTTTGCTAAAACGGTAAAGAACAGTGCGGAATCACTGCTAACAGTTATTAATGATATTCTTGATTTTTCCAAAGTAGAAGCCGGAATGTTAGAGCTTGAACCTCTTGAATTTGATTTAGGGGTATTGCTACATGACTTTGGCTGTAGCATTGCCTTTCGTGCTCATGAGAAAAACCTAGAATTAATTTGCCCGGCTAATATTATGCCGCATCAGTTGTTTGTTGCAGACCCCGGACGTATTCGTCAAATCCTTAATAACTTAATCGGCAATGCGATTAAGTTTACTGAACAAGGGGAGGTATCGGTATATTGCAAAGTGCAAGAGCGAACGGAAAAATATACTCAGCTTAAGTTTGAGGTTAACGATACGGGCATAGGCCTCAGTGAAGAACAGCAAAATAAACTATTTGAACGTTTCAGTCAGGCTGATGGCTCTACTACCCGTAAATATGGAGGAACGGGCTTAGGATTATCTATAAGCAAACAACTTATAGAACTGATGAATGGAGAAGTAGGTGTTACCAGTAAAGAAGGAAAAGGTTCAAGTTTTTGGTTTACACTAAAACTTGCCAATGCCAGCAAGCGATTACCGCTGAAAACTTTCGATAATCTACATGGACAGAAAATACTGGTGGTAGATGACAACTTAACAAATCGTATGTTGTTAGAACAATTATTAAAGAATTGGCAAGTTGAACATACGCTAGTAGAAAGTGCCCAATTGGCACTTGCAGAGCTAAGCAAAGCCAATAATGATGGGGCACCTTATCACATCGCTATTCTTGATATGCAAATGCCACAAATGGACGGTTTTGAATTAGGTACTTTGATTAAAAATGACAGTGAACTTTCAAAAATACAACTGGTAATGCTCACATCTCAAGGGCAACGTGGTGACGCTGAAAAGTTAAAAGCGTCGGGGTTTAGCGGTTATCTTAGCAAGCCGGTTGACCAATCTATTCTTTATAATACCTTGCTGAAAGTGGCTGGTGTCAATCTGTCAGGACAGCCATTAATCACAGCTTATAGTTCACGAGAATTGACTCAGTTTAAAGCAAGGGTTTTGGTCGTAGAAGATAATGCTATTAATCAGAAAGTGGCTCAAGGCCTACTTAGCAAGTTTGGTGTGCAATCGGACGTTGCCGCTAATGGTGAAGAAGCATTAAAAATGTTGGAAAATTTCTCCTTTGATTTAGTGTTTATGGATTGCCAAATGCCAGTGATGGATGGCTATGAAGCGACTCGATATATTCGTGATCCAAAATCTAAAGTACTCAATAGTGCAATTCCAATTATCGCTATGACGGCCAATGCGATGCAAGGCGATCGCGAAAAATGTATTACAGCGGGAATGAGTGATTTTATCTCTAAACCTGTCGACCCAAATAAATTGCAAGAGGCATTAAAGCTTTGGTTACCTAATGACGTGTATGAAGTAAAAAACAACAAGGTAATACAGGAAGATTATAAGAGCGTTAATAGCGGCAGTGGTAATGTCGTCATCTAAAGGAGATATACTCTATAATGCTTTATGATTTTTGTTAAGTGGTTATAGTCTTAACATCGAAAAAGGTGAAACAAATCACTGATAACAATAATATTAGCCATCAAAAAATTTGGCAAACTGTGCAAGCAATTCCCTATGGAAAAATTGCCTGTTATGGTCAAATTGCTGACTTGTCAGGACTACCTGGGCGGGCAAGGTTAGTTGGCAAAGCTTTAGGAACAGTACCTAAAAATGGCTGGCGAGGTGAACAAGTCCCTTGGTTTCGTGTCATTAACTCACAAGGAAAAATTTCATTTCCCACCGAAAGTGAATACTTCACTAAACAAAAAGAATTATTACAAGATGAGCAAGTCGTTGTTATTGGCAACCGCATTCGTCTCGCTGATTTTCAGTGGCAACCTGATTTAGCAGAGCTATTGTTTAAGCTTGATTTTTAATAAAGGAGTTTTCAATATTGGTTTAGTTAAATAGATTTTGTGTAAAACACTGTACTGGTAGGATGAGATCTAGAATTATTATGCAAGGTAGTTTACTCTACAGGTCTCCTTAGCTTTTTAGATTAACTTTATGAATGAAGTAACTTCTTTAGATGGTTTAGCTGAATTATTTAGCCAACAAAAATCGGCATTTTCCAAAGCGTCATATTTATCTTATGCAGAAAGAATAGCAGCATTAAAAAGTTTAAAAATTTTATTGCTTGAAAATCAGCAAAAATTTATTGATGCTATCAATCAAGATTTTGGTCATCGTAGTACTGATGATACCATTATTGGCGATATCCTCACTTCTGTAATGAGTGTAAATTATACAATCAAGCGTTTGAAAAAGTGGATGAAGCCGCAAAAAAAACATGTTGGCTTATTGTTTCAACCAGCCAAAGCGGAGGTTTTTTATCAACCTTTAGGTGTGGTTGGTATTATTGTGCCATGGAATTATCCCTTGTTTTTAGCATTGGGACCTTTAACTGCGGCTTTAGCAGCAGGAAACTGTGCAATGCTAAAAATGTCAGAATATACCCCTAATACTTCCAAGCTATTAGCCGCATTATTGGCTCAATATTTCTCTCGTGACCAAGTTGCTGTTGTTGGTGGTGAAGCAGATATGGCGATTGCGTTCTCGAAGTTACCTTTTAATCATCTATTTTTTACTGGTTCAACGGCGGTTGGAAAAATGGTAATGAAATCCGCTGCAGAGAATTTGGTACCAGTCACATTAGAACTAGGTGGAAAATCTCCAGCTATTATTGATACCGATATCGACATTAATACCGCTGTTTCACGATTCATTTTAGGAAAAACACTCAATTCTGGTCAAACTTGTGTCGCTCCTGATTATATTTATTGTCCTGAACATAAAGTTGATGAACTGGTAGATGCACTAACAAAAACTTATCGAGGTATGTTTCCCACTGTTGCTGAGAATAAAGATTGCTCCAGTATCATTAATGAAAGCCATTATTTAAGGCTACAAGGTCTACTTGCTGACGCAAAAAATAAAGGCGCTCAAGTCATGCCATTAATAACAGAAGATAATGATAATGACTTAAGAAAAATTCCCTTAACCCTAGTGCTTAACGGCACTGATGATATGGATATTATGTCGGAAGAAATATTTGGACCGCTATTACCTATCATTACTTATAAAAAACTTGAGGAAGCTATTTCATACGTAAATGCAAGACCACGGCCTTTGGCTTTGTATATTTATAGTTTTAATAAAAGCATTCAACAACAAATATTAACACAGACCCATTCTGGCGGTGTTTGTATAAACGAAGCGGCAGTACATGTTGCAAATGACGATTTACCTTTTGGTGGTGTTGGTGCTTCAGGTATCGGCAGTTATCATGGCGATCAAGGTTTTAAAACCTTCTCTCATGCTAAATCTATTTTTGCGCGCGGTAAGTTTAGTTTGGCCCATTTATTATTTCCGCCTTATGGAAAGATGTTACAAAAATTAATTTATAAAGTATTTATCAGGTAATAATAGAATGAGAGATTGTTTAAAAGAAAAAATGATTTTGATTTGTGATAAAAAAATTGCGGCAAAAGGAGATAATGTTGGTTTATCTTTTTACGCTTTTTTTGCAAATAAAAATGATGACCCTCAATTATTAATGGAAGCGGCTACTTGGTGGATTGAAACCCATCAGCTTGATCATTTTGAGAAAGCGATAAAAATAAAAAATATGATCAGCGCATTAGATTCGAGTCAAAAATAAGGTTCACATATCGATATCTACATGATCAGCAAAATGTTTACTCGATAAAATCTTGTATTATTTCTTCACCACTTAAAATTTCAATGGTATGACGCTGTAAAGGCGGATTAGGTATCATCAAACTATCATACTCTATAGGGTCGTCAGCAACAGCTGAACACGAAAACGCTACCGTATAACTACCTTGTTCTACATGACTAAAGCCATAATGGTAGGTTTGAGTGTCGCTATTAAAGGTTAGCGTATCTGAAGCATAGGGCGCTGCAATATTTTCAGGTACGGCATTGACAGCATTCTCACGATCAAACTCATCGCCTAGAATATTTTCGCCAAGTGTTTCATTTTCATATAAATAGACAACTTTACCGTGGTCTGTTTCTGCTAGAAAAGCGGTTTCACAGCCTTCCTCTCCAGCACTTAATAAAGCCACATTTACCAAGCCTACTACGGAGCCAGCGGTATCTGCGTTAACAATACGCACACCATGGGGCTTTAAGTTGTATGAAGCACCATTAGCGGTACTTGTCATTGAAGAACGAAGATTAAATTCAATGGTGTATGATTGCTCGGCTTGTGTGGAGACTGAAAATTCACCTAACTTTAATTTATTACTGGGGGTTTTTAGTGTTTTTTTACCTTCCCCGTCTTCAACCCAACAAAACTCTATACTGCCATTTTGATTTTGTGGGCAACCTGATGTATTAAGAATAAAACTGCTGTAATCATCAATAGCAATCTCAGTATGATTAATCATCAATTGTGATTCGCCATCTTGAAAGTCCATGAGGTTAATGGTCATAGTTGTTGCGTTACCTTCACTATCAACAATTGGAATGTTAATACCGGAATCGTCATCGTTATTATCATCGCTATTTTTTAAAGTGATAGAATCAAATGTCACATTAACAGAAATAACGCCGTCAACCGGAGCATCAGAAACTGAAAAAGAGACTAAGGCTGAAGTTGGAGCAGGTGGCTGTGTTGGAGGAGGTGTTGGCATTGAAGAGCTTTCTGATGAACCTCCACCGCCACATGAAGACAAAATAATGCTAGCCAATAAAGGTATGATAGTTTTATTAAGTGTTGTCATATTTGTAACCTTTAGTTTTTTGAAATTATAACACTTGGCCAGAAGCTTGTTGTTAAATTCATTTTAATAAGCTGTTCGTTGCTGTATATAAATGGCTATTCTTTATGTTGTTATTCAACTTAAACCACTTAAAGTGATAGGGTTCTTTAAGTGGCTTAACGAAGAAATAAGGAGTCAAAAATAGTTAATGACCCATTGCCCATGTGACATGAGTGAGATGACGTATGCCATCTTTATCAACTCGAATAAAGGTTTCTGCGTTACCCCGACGTCCTATTGATATACCCCAGCCAACAGTATTATTTGCACCTGCTTTATTACAGCCTTTTCCAGGGGGAGCATTGCAGCCTCCACCATCACCGGTATCAGCGCCGGTATCATAAGAGTTGTAACTATCTGTATGCGCATAGATGTTATCGAGTTGCTCATAGTCATGAGCATCGGGGGAGCCAGTCGGGGGATCTTGATAATCCATGCAAGTACCCAATGCGGTATTATTGAAATCTTCATCTTGATGGTCTAAACCAACATTATGACCAAGCTCTTGGCAAGTCACACTTTGCTTCCATAGAGGATTGTTATAGTAATCCCATGAAAAGTAGCTATCGTTTAATTTGGTGTAGCCTGAAACGATATGATCTTGGCCATCAATAGAAATACCGGCAATTCCTAGCCAACCATTTTCTCCATAGGCGTGATTGCAAATCCTTACTTGACCAGAAACAGATTTACAGCGACGTCGTACTTTATTGGCTGTTGAGCCATTTGTATCTTCAATCATATTGAGTTTACTTGAAGCAGACCAGTCACCAATAGCAATTGAAACATGACTATCCCAATCGCTGGTGGTGCTGTTAATGATTTGTAGATCAAATGAAGAGGTTGTTCTTGCCCAATGATAGTTTCCCCAAGAATGGTTTGCTAAGCTGAGCGGCGATGTTAACAAAAATGCTAACAGGGTGATGAAGTACTTATTCATAATTGTATCCTCTGTTCATTATCTAGTATGAACGATTACACTTGGATAAAATTAAGTTTAGTTGGCTACAGTAACGATTACCAATAGGCTAAGGTTAAACTAGGCGCTAAAAACTCCCTAATGAGCTAGGGAGTTGAATTCATTTATTTTAATTGATTAAAAAATAAACTTACAAATGTGTCCTTACTTCAAAAAGCTCAGGAAAAAAACTAACATCCAATGCTTTTTTCAAAAAACTCACCCCAGAAGAACCGCCTGTGCCATGCTTATAGCCAATAATGCGCTGCACTGTGTACATGTGTTTAAAACGCCATTGCTGAAAAGCATCTTCAATATCAACCAATTTTTCGGCAAGTTCATATAATTCAAAATATTTTTCAGGTTCTTGGTAAACCTTTAACCAAGCATTTAGTACTGATTGATTACTTTGATAAGGTAACGTTAAATCTCTGTTGGTTATTGTATTATCTATGGAAAAACCATGTTTAACCAATACAGAAATTACTTCATCATATAAGCTAGGACGGATAAGCAATTGTTCAAGTTCTTGGTATGAATTGCTATTATTTTTGTGAACTTTTAACATTTCTTGATTTTTGTTACCGAGTAGAAACTCCAGTTTACGATAACCATGAGACTGAAACCCTGATGAACGTCCCAAATCATCTCTAAATTTTAAGTAGTCGCTAGGTGTTAAGGTCGATAATATATTCCATGACTGTGTTAACTGAATAAATATCTGTTTAACCCGAGAGATAACTTTAAAAGCGGGGCCAAAATTATTTTCTTGGATACACTTTACGGCGTTCATTAATTCATGACCAGCGAGCTTTAGCCATAACTCACTACTTTGATGAATCACAATGAAAAGCATCTCGTCATGCTCTGCAGAAAGTGGGTGTTGAGCCGACAAAATTTGGTCAAGCTTTAAATAGTCACCATATGACATTTCATCTTTGAAATCAGTATGAATATCCGCTTCCAATTCTCGTTGGTTTTTGTTGGTTTGTGCACCGAATGGGCAACCTGATTGAGTCATTATTCTTTACCTCTAGCGGTCAATTTTTCTTTAAAGTGATACTCAACAAGCTGCTGTAGTTTTAGATAAATAAAGTCATCTTGCCAACAATTTTCAATATCAGGAACCTGCATTATTTGATTCATAATTTCTTGTTGGTGTTCGCCAATTTTTAATGCTTGTGAATAAGGTAAATTTGGACAAAAGGTAACCATAGAGTATAAAGGTACCCATAATTCAGGATGTAGTTGATGAAATTTTGCTTCTATTTTTTTTCGTAATAAAAACAATGCATCACCCGCATGTTCACTCATTTCGACAAAGTTACGCTTGGCGAGTTCAGTGATTGCATCAGCGTTGATTTTACGCTGAGCCTGGTAGGCTGGAAAAATCTTTTGCCAGTCATGTTGGTGGTTATCTATTAATTCAGCAAGCTCACGACAATCTTCAAAGCCACAGTTCATTCCTTGGCCGTAAAATGGCACCATAGCATGAGCAGCGTCACCAATAAGTGCTACTTTTTGGTTAATCACCCAAGGGTCAACATTGACTAAAAACAATGGATTGGCTGATTTAGACATAAATTCATCTATTGGATTTTCCAATAATGGCATGGCATCACTAAAGTTTTCATTGAAAAATTCCTTAACAGCTTTTCGCTCTTTCAAATGAGTAAATGAGACATCACCCTCATGATTTAAAAACAAAGTACAGGTAAAGGTTCCATCAGGGTTTGGCAGGGCAATTAACATAAAGTCTTTTCTTGGCCATATATGTAGTGCTTCTTTTTCCATTTTAAAGCGCGCATCGCCAGACTCATCTTCATTGGCTGGGATCGTTAATTCGATATAACATTGTGGCATATACGACTGACTGTAACTAAAACGAGGGGTTTCTTGTGCTAAGCGACGAACTTTAGAATAGGCGCCATCTGCACCAAACACATAATCAGCATCAACTTCGATATGATGTTTTCCATGACTAAAAGATGCACAGCCACTGACAAAATCAATATGTGTTAAACGTTTATTAAAAAACAGTTCAACACTATCTTCTTGTTCAGCAAGATCGAGTAATTGCTCGTTAATACCTGAGCGCGATACTGACCAAATAGCTTGGTCTTTAACGCCATAAACCTGTTCTGTTAATGCTCCATCGACACCGTGCATCACTCTTTTTCGCATCGCAATGGCATTTTCTTTTATTTTATCAGCAATTCCCACTGACTCTAGCGCTAACCAACCTCTATCTGATAAGGCAATGTTAATGGACTTACCTTGATAAACATCGTTTTCTCGAGAGTCTGGACGAGACTCATAAAGTTTGACGTTATACCCTCGTCTACCTAGAACAACAGCCAACAGCGCTCCCACTGGCCCTGCACCAGCTATGGTGATATTTGTTTCTTTGTCTACTTGGCTTGGTTTTACATTGCGGTTCATGACAAGCACTCCTTTAGAATACGAACGAAGTGAAAGATATCTTGGAATTGGTTGTAAAGTGGTACAGGGGCAACGCGAATAACATTAGGCTCTCGCCAATCGGTGGTGACGCCATTTTCTTCTAATGCATTAAACATGGCTTTGCCGTCTAAACCGTTAACATTGATCATTAAGGAAAGTTGGCAACCACGCTCACTTTCACTATTAGGTGTAATAATTCTTATGTTATCGCCAAACTCTGCGGCAATAAGTTCAGTCATATATTGTGTTAATTTAATCGATTTCTTACGTAATTCACTGATACCGCCAGCCATTTTAATAGTATCGAGAGAACCTCTAATCGCAGCTAAAGATAGTACTGGAGGGTTAGATAACTGCCAGCCCTCAGCTGTAGCAATAGGCTTGAAGTTATTCTCCATTTTGAAACGTGTAGTTTTATCGTGACCCCACCAGCCAGCAAAGCGGTTGAGCTGAGTATCTTTATCAGTATCTTGACTATGCTTTTGATGAACGAAACAGCCTGCAACCGAACCTGCGCCACTGTTTAAGTATTTATAACTACACCAACAAGCAAAGTCTACCTGCCAGTCATGTAAAGACAATTCGATATTACCAACAGCATGAGCAAGATCAAAACCAACCATAATACCTTTAGCATGAGCCTTTTCAGTAATGGTTTTCATATCAAGTACCTGACCCGTATAGTATTGAACACCAGGCAATAAGATTAATGCTATTTCGTCTCCTTGCTGTTCAATTATTTGATATAAGTCGTCATAATTAAGTAGTTCTTCGCCATCTCTCGGTGTCCATAACAACATGTTGCTACTTACATCTTGTTGATGGTGCTTTAGTTGAGACTCAACGGCATAATGATCCGATGGGAAAGCATGGTCTTCAATCAGTATTTTAGTGCGTTTTCCTTGCGGCTGATAAAAGCTCACCATCATTAGATGTAAATTAGCCGTGAGAGAATTCATCATGACGACTTCTTCCGCTTTACCACCAACTAATAATGCAGACTGCTCCGTTAAAAACTCATGATAGGGCATCCACGGGTAGTCGCCCTCAAAGTGACCTTTGACGCCACGCTGTTGCCAAGAGTCGAGCATTTCAATAACGTATTCCCGAGCTAATTTAGGTTGTAAGCCTAACGAGTTTCCGGTGAAATAATATTCATCTTGGCCATTTTTTTGTTTAGGAATGGCAAATTGGTCGCGCATTTTTGCTAAGGGGTCTTGTTGATCAAGTTCTTGTGCGTACGCTAATGTGGTGTTTATTGTCATTATTATTTTCTCCACTTAATTCTTATTGCTATATTCGTTGTTTTCTCGTTCTTGAATGCCTGTAGTTAGCTCAAGCGCTTGATAAAGCACCGGACGACTTGGCGCGGCATCGTTTACAAATGCAGGTATTTGCAGATTAATGAAATAAAAACCGTCATCAATTTGTTCACTAACAAAAACCATTTCAGTGATCGTTTTATTGATCAAACTATTAGGACTTGCTTGATGGGCTGATTCATTGACTTGCCAAAAAAGGTGGTGACAGGTCATTAATCCTTCGTCATGTAGACGATCGATGGAAGGTATATCAACAAGAAGGTGCTGGATACCACGTTCGTTTAAATATAAAATGGCATCGCGACTTAAAAATGCGGGTTGATTATTTTCATTGTATGCTTGCTGACATTTAAAGTCGCTATTGGGTAGTGTTCTGATCACTAAAGCTTGTAGTTGTTCGTTATTAAAAGTTTCTAAACATTGCTCAAGTGCACGCCGACTAATAATGTTATCAAGGCTTTCAAAAGCGGGGGAATAATCTTCACCACTAGAAAGTGCAGCTTCAGGTGTGATAGAGATAACAGTACAGGGCATTAAAGGCGGAATTTCAATATCGGCTATTTTTTGTGACAATTCACCATCAAAGTCACAAATATGAGCAATAGTTTCGGTATGGGTGCCATTACAGTGAGGGTTAATGGTTAATGTATTTACATTACAACTGCCACCTTGAGTCGTATCACCAATAAAGCTTCCAGCCTGCATCGGAGAGGACTCTGCTGCCATCGCACCAAAATGGTTGGGTTGTAACTTACCGTTATTAAAGTGGACAGGAATGGCAAGAGACCATGAGAAATCAATATTAACTTGATATTGATGGTTAAGCAGCGCTATGATCATTTTCATAAAAACTGCTCCTTAGTCATACCAAGCCAATTAAGTGCGGAGCCATGAAGTAGTTTTTCTTTGATATTATCGTTAAAAGAACTATTTTTAATAAGTTTTCCTGGTGATAGCTCCCCTAATGGAAAGGGATAATCACTACCTAATGCAATGTTGTCTGCACCCATCAAATCAACCAAGTATTTTAATGCGAGTTCATCGTGAACCAGAGAGTCTAGAGTGATCTGTTTCAGAAAATCTCTAGGATTAATTTGGCAATCTACTGCACATAAATCTGGGCGAACATTAAAGCCATGTTCAATTCGTCCAATGGTGGCAGGGAATGAACCACCACCATGGGCAAATGCTATTTTTAAATGTGGTAAACGTTGTAATACACCGCCAAAAATCATTGAACATATTGCTAAACTGGACTCTGCTGGCATACCAACTAACCAAGGTAACCAGTATTTTGGCATTTTTTCTTTTGCCATCATGTCCCACGGATGAACAAATACTGAAGCGCCTAAATCTTGTGCAGCTTCGAAGATAGGGAACAGTTGTTCGTGGTCTAAATTCCACTCGTTGATATGAGAGCCAATTTGAATTCCCGCTAAGCCAGTTTTCATACAGCGCTCTAACTCTTTAATTGCTAGGTCAGGGGCTTGCATTGGCACAGTACCTAGACCAACAAAGCGTTTAGGGTGGTCATTAACAATACCCGCTATATGGTCATTAAGGTACTTAGACAAATCTAAAGTATCTTGAGGTTTTGCCCAGTAATTAAACATTACCGGTACTGTGGAAAGCACCTGTACGTCAATATCATGTTGTGCACAGTCATTTAACCTAACTTTAGGATCCCAGCAATTATGCTCTATTTCACGGAAAAACTTGTCATCAACCATCATGCGGGCGCAACCACATTTATGGTGGTCTAAACTAACAAACCCTCCATAACCATATTTTTCACGTAAATTAGGCCATGTTTTAGGCAGAATATGAGTGTGAATATCAATTTTTAACATACTGGTCTTTCCTTGTTGAACGGACACCATTTAATATTGAGTAACTCATTGAAATAAAACGAGGAGATATAAATCATTTATTATTACCCTTTAATTGCAATGGTTCCGCACTTTTCGCAAGTACAGTTTTGAGGAGCATCGTAAAAACGAGAAAAAACTTTTGGTAAATCGGTCTCGATATTATCGAGACAAAAATTTTCATTATAAAGTTGATGTTTACAATTTTGACAAAACCAAAAGAGTGCATCTTGTTGTTTTATTGCTCGCTTTTGCTCTACAACTAAACCGACACTATTTTCAAAACGTTGTGGTGAGTGCAGCATTTTTGGAGGCAACAAAAATATTTCGCCTGCCTTAATGTTGATATCTTTAAAATTGTCCGATTGGCTATGATCGCCATCAATAACCGATAACACCATTTCTCCTTCAATTTGGTAAAAAAGTTCAGGTGTTTCGTTATAGTGATAATCGTTTCGGTTATTAGGACCACCTACGATCATGACAATAAAGTCATCTTGTTCAAAAATTTGTTTATTACATACTGGTGGTTTTAGTAGGTGACGGTGCTCTTCTATCCAAGCCTGTAAATTAAAAGGTTTTGCAAAACTAAACATAATTAGACTCCTTATTTACTATTGGACATTGTAGAGGACAGGGCAGCAATACATTTAAGCTCTATAGCAATAGGTGTTGGTAATTTGTTAATTTCAACAGTGGTGCGACAGGGTTGGTTATCAGCAAAATATTCGGCATAAATACGATTGTAAGTGGTGAAATCGTCATCCATATTGGTTAAATATACGGTGACGTCTATTAAGTCCATCCAACTAGCGTTTGATGCTTCTAGAATTAGGCGAATATTTTGAAATACACTGTGGCATTGCGCTGCAATATCGTAGCTTTTAATCTTACCATTATCATCTAATTCAACACCGGGGATATCTTTAGTCCCGGCTTTTCGAGGACCAACACCGGAAAGAAATAAAAGGTTGCCAACTTGTCGAGCATGTGGATATAAACCTACAGGTTTTGGTGCTTTTTCAGCATTAACTGTATTTTCAATAAAGGTATTCATTTTATTCTTCTCCGTAAATATTTGATATTCAGTGTTGAGAATATTTATTTTTATGTGTTTTATTTATTTTAATTAAGTGTAGACAATATCAACCACAAAGTAGGGCGGTGAATAGAGTTTAATCTGGCAATAGCATTAATATGATTTGGTTTATTGCAGATAGCGCAAAGAACCTTGAGAAAGGGGGTTAAATAAGCGTCCATTTGCAGCCTAAAGCGCTGGCAAATATTGCTCCTGATGACTTAAATTTATAACAAGTTTGATTCATGTTTTATGATAACTTTAGTATTTCACACAGACGTTTTTAGGTTCAGTAAAAAATCGCATTGCTTCAATGCCTCCTTCTCTACCAACTCCTGAATGATTCATACCTCCAAAAGGTGTTCGAAGGTCCCGTAGCATCCAACAATTTATCCATACAATTGCGGTATTGATTTGTTCAGCTAATTGATGAGCGCGACTTAGGTTATTGGTCCAGATGGTTGCAGCAAGGCCATAATCACTTTCATTGGCTAATGCTAGTGCTTGCTCGTCACTCTCAAAAGGTTGAATGGTGATCACTGGGCCAAAGATTTCTTGTTGATTACAAGTTGCATTATTATCTAAGCCTTCAATAATGGTTGGCTGTAAAAAATAGCCTTGCTGGCACCGTCCTTCGCCCGTTACTTTTTGGCCTCCAACTAATATAGTTCCTCCTTCTTCTTTGGCGAGTTCTATATAACTTATTATTTTATCTAAATGGGTCTTTGAAACAATCGCTCCCATTTTAGTATCACTTAATAGTGGGTCGGCAGGTATTAACTTTTCAGCTTTTTCAACTAATGCCTTTTTAAATTTTTCATAAATACCGCGTTGCACATAAAGACGTGATGCACATAAACAAATTTGCCCTTGATTCGCAAAACTTGCTCGAAATACTTCATCAACAGTTTTCTCTAGATCACAGTCATCAAAAATAAGTGCTGGATTTTTTCCACCAAGTTCAAGAGATAATTTTTTAAACTTAGGTGCCAATTGTGTGGCAATTGCCGCGCCAGTTGCCGTACCACCTGTAAATGATATCGCTTTAACTTTAGGGTGATTGCAAATTGCCGAGCCAACACTAGCGCCCGTACCATGTAATATATTTAATACCCCTTTAGGTAAACCTACCTTTTGGCATATTTCACCAAGCATTGCTGCTGTTTGTGGCGTAATTTCAGAAGGTTTGGCAATAACACAGTTCCCTGCCGCAAGTGCCGGCGCTATTTTCCAAGTGAATAAATAAAGTGGTAAATTCCATGGCGAGATGCAACCAACAATACCTATGGACTGGCGTAAGGTATAGTTAATAGCAGTGTTACTCATGGCATGTGCTTCACTGGAAAACTGTGAGCAAGCATGGGCGAAAAATTTAAAATTACTGGCAGCACGTGGAATATCAACCATTTTAGCAAGAGATATTGGTTTACCATTATCTTTTGCTTCAGCTAAAGCCAGTGGTTCGATATTTTTTTCAATTTCATGAGCAATAGCCATTAGATAATCTGCACGTTGTTCTATATCTAATGCTCGCCATGCAGGCAATGCTCGCTCAGCAGCGTTAATCGCTTGTTCTACATCGTCTTTGTCACTATTGGGGATTTTTCCATAAACCAAACCTGTAGCGGGCTCAGTATTATCAAGATAAATTCCATTTAGTGGCGCTTGATAGTGACCATCAATGAAGTTTTCAATGATTTTTTCCGAATGGTTCATATACAATCTTTCACCTTTAAAACGTTATAAACAAGAAGTTCGGCCGCCATCAACAGGCAAGTTTATTCCTGTTATGTATCCAGCAGCAGGGGATGCCAAGAAAGCAGCAGCTGCTGCAAACTCTTCAGGTTTAGCAAACCGACGCATTGGAATAATGGCTTTTTCATTGATGGTTGCCTGTTCAATAGAAATATCTTGTTTTTTTGCTTTGCCTGAAATGATAGCGTCGAGGCGAGCTGTTGCTGTAGCGCCAGGTAAAACATTATTAACGGTAATACCAAATGGCCCTAATTCATTGGCTAGAGTTTTTGCCCAGCTAGCAACGGCGCCGCGAATAGTATTGGAAACGCCGAGCCCATTTAAAGGCTGTTTAACTGACGTTGAAATAACATTGATAATGCGACCATACTGCTTATCTTTCATACTAGGTATAAGGGCTTGCACCAAATGATGGTTTGATACTAAGTGTAAATTAAAGGCATTAATAAACTCATCAGCGTCGGCGACATGGGCGGGACCAGGCGCTGGACCACCGGTATTGTTAATTAAAATATCATAGCCGCCTGAAGTTTCAATATTCGCTAATATGGCTGATTTTACTTGTTCTGGTTGAGAAAAGTCGGCTACCAATACTTGATGTTGCTGATTTTGGTCGATATTTAATTGTGATTTTACTTGTTCAAGAGATTCTTTATTACGAGAAAATAAGGTAATGCTAGCGCCAAGACCTGCCAGTTCAATAGCGCAGGCTTTACCTATACCTTGACTACTTCCACAAACTAAAGCGCGTTTACCTTGAAAGTTAATATCCATTAATGACTCTTTTTATTATTTTGGTGATTGTCTGTTTTTTTCATGTATATCCATAATCGTTCAATATACAGGTTTTGAAAAATCTAAAAAAATCATCTGCTACGTTGCTTACATGGATGTAAGTACTTAGATTTTGTCTGGAACTAAAAATCTGTGTTCTCAATTGTGATAGCCCGCTATCACTCGACAATATGCTCCTGCATTGTTCTACTGGCTTACATCCATGCAAGAATCAATTGATCGCCTTGCAGTTGAATTTTTTAGTTATCCTTAAATTCCTATATTTTGAATGGTCAAAGGTATAGACAGAATTCAATAGGCTATTTTTTAGCATATTAAAAAATTTAATGTCAGCAAAACTTTTAATATTTTCGATTACATGACAACTTTCATTATCTTGACAACGGTAAGATTAATACGATAATGCCTACTGATAAATTAGTTTTAATGGGGGATTAAATAGATTATGTATGCAAATTTACCATCAGGAATTCATGTTTCTGGGCAGGGACCTGCTGTTATTTTACTGCACAGCTCATTAAGCAGTGCACGACAATGGTTGCCTTTAGTGAGCTTATTAAAAAATAGTCATATGATTATTAACGTTGATATTTTGGGGTATGGAAAGTCTGAAAAAGTAATAGATGAGAAATATTATAATTTAAATGTAGAAACCGCCCGTATTCAAAAAGTGATCGATGAACTGATCCCATCCCAAGAATATCATTTGGTTGGTCACTCTTATGGCGGTGCCATAGCGCTAAAATTAGCCGTTGAATCACCGATAAAAATATTAAGTTTGACTCTATATGAGCCTGTAGCATTTCATTTGTTTGAACAAAATAGTGATGAAAGAAAACAGGCCAATCTATTCGCAGAAAAAGTTAACATTGATGATAAATATCAGGCAGCTACAGTGTTTACAGATTTTTGGAATAAAGACGGCTTTTTTAAAACTTTACCTCAAAAAATGAAAGATTATATGGCCGCTGATATGGAAAAAGTGAGTTTGGACTTTCAAGGTTTAATGAGTGAAGAATATAATGAAAATGATCTTCAACACATCTCATGTGAGACTTTTTTATTAAGTGGAGAATTCAGTCCAAAACTTAGCCATTTATTGATAAAGAAAATTGCCAATGCAATGCCTAATGTAAAGCAAGTTACATTTAATGCGGGACATATGGGGCCTGTCGACAACAGTGACTTAATTCATCCAGCTATTGCTAACTTTATCAAAACACTATAAATAACAGGCACGAGGTTAGAAGTAACACTTGGTTAATCTTCCTTTTCCGATATTCAGTGTAAAACGTTGATAAATAGCCCCTTATTTTAAACGTTTTGCCTTGATAATAGAATAAAATGAAATAATGATAAGGAAGAGTTATCTCTGTATTATGTTTTTATAATACATTAAATTATTGATTTTCCTTAATATCAAACAATCATTCTCTTTAATACAGGTTAAATATTATTTAAGTGTTGTGATAACTTAAGGCTATCAGTAAAAGTATCGGACTTTATTAAACGTATATGGATATTTCTGCAGTGAAGTTAATTATTATTACTCTGTTATTATTGGTCTTTCCCATGACTTTACGAGCCACTGAAGCAGATAAAGATATTTTATTGGATATCCATCAAATATGTACCTCCTCCCCCTCTCAATGTTTGCTCGAAATAGGCGGTAAACTTCGCTCTGTCCCTTTTAAAAGTCGCGTATGGTTCCAGTACAAACTATATCAATTTGATGCTCTTTTTCGGTTAGTTAAATTAAAAGACTTAAAGACTGAGATTGTAAAATGGATTGTTCAAGAAGAGGTACCACTTCGGTTTAAAATTAATATTTATATTTTATATGCAAAAATTATAAAGCCGGAGGGAAATCATGCCTTAGTAGAGCAATATTTAAATAAAGCGATCAATATTTTGAGCTCTGTGAATGACGTTACAGTGGACCCAATGATTATTGTTCAAATTGCCAATGCGTTAAATTATTTGAATAAAAATCAACAAGGTTATGATATGTTGGTTACTTTAGAGAAAAAATATTTTAAGCGTAATAATGTTATGTTTAAGCTTGAACTCTATGAAAACTTGGGACATTTTTCTTATCGGTTGGGTAAACTAGAAGAACATATATTGCTTAGGGAAAAAGCTATGCATTGGGCTAAGCAACATGGCAATACTCAAAGAATAGCTACAGCGATATACAACTTGGCACGCGCTTATCAAATGACAAAAGAGTATACACAAGCATTAGATTATTTTGATCAAGCTGAGCGATATGCACAAAGGTCAGCAAACTATTTTACGCTCTCGATGAGTAAGTTTCGTCGAAGTGAAATAGAGCATAATCGTGGTAATAATAGAAAAGCGAGAGAATACTTTCATTTAATTGATAAAAAAGCGCTTCCTGAGTCATCTGATGAAATGCTTAATGCTTTGGCAAATAAAATAAAATAAATATTATAAGAAGGATAAAAATATGAGAAAAACTCTTATTGCAGCATTTGTTGGTTCAATGCTCTCTTTTGTAACTAGTAGTCAAGCTTCTGATGTGTCTGATGCTATTAATAAAGATTATCAGCAGCATTTAGCACCTCTTTGGGATCATTTTCATCGCAATCCTGAATTGTCATTAATGGAGTTTAAAACGGCAAAACGATTAGCGAAAGAGCTTCGCTCTGTCGACTTTGAAGTAACCGAAGGTATTGGCGGTACGGGCATTGTTGCGATGATGAAAAATGGTCCCGGTCCGATGGTGATGGTAAGAGCGGATATGGATGGCCTACCTGTTAAAGAGTTATCAGGATTATCTAATGCTTCCACCATTATGATGAAAGACTGGCAAGGTGAAGATGTTCCGGTTATGCATGCCTGTGGTCATGATGTACACATGACAAGTTTAGTGGGTACAGCAAGATACATGGCATCAATAAAAGATCAATGGTCAGGAACTTTGATGCTTATTGGTCAGCCGGCGGAAGAAAAAGGGCCGGGTGCTTCAGCTATGATGGCTGATAATTTGTGGAAACGATTTGGACAGCCAGATTATGCCTTTGCTTTACATGTTAATGCTAATGAAGAAGCCGGGAAAATTATTGTAGACGAAGGTTCTCCTTATGCTGGAGCGGACACCGTTGATATTATTGTACATGGTATTGGCGCACATGGAGCATCGCCACACCAAGGAAAAGATCCCATCGTCATTGGTGCGCAAATAGTCAATAATTTGCAAACCATTATTAGCCGAGAATTGGCGCCAAGATATGCCGGAGTTATCACCGTTGGCGCATTTCATGCGGGAACTAAACACAATATAATTTCTGATAAAGCACACTTACAACTAACGGTTAGAAGTTTGACACCCGAAGTAAGAGAGCAGCTATTATCAGCAATTAAACGTGTTGCGCATGGAACAGCCCGTACGGCAGGTGTCGCTGAAGATATGTTGCCAGAGGTAAAGGTGAGTGAATTTGCCTATCCACCAACTTTTAATGATAAAAACCTAGCTAGACGTTTAAAAACAGTACTAAACGAGAAAATGGGACCAGATCATTTACTTGAACCTCATGAAACGGGGATGGGAGCAGAAGATTTTGGATTTTTTACGACCAAACCTTATATTCCAAGCGTATATTTTAAAGTAGGCGGTACACCAAAAGCAGACTTTGTTCGTGCTGATACAGGTGGAGCACCTGTTGGTAGTCACCACAGCCCTCAATTTAAAATATCTCCTGAGCCATCAGTAAAAGCAGGAGTCGAAGCAACGGTTTATGGTTTACTTGAGCTGATGTCAAAAAAATAAAATTAAGATGAATATATATAGGGTCAACGGGGTAATGAAAATTAATAATCGTTTATCCTGAACATAAAAAACCCAGCTATGGAAGGCTGGGTAAAAAAACATAAGGGAGAGAGATGAAAACTAGGTTAGTTATTACCTTTTCCTTCTTCATTAATCACTCTTTTTTGCAAAAGGCTTTTACCATTAATTGCAATTTTTCGTGGTTTGAGTGCTTCCGGTATTTCTCTTTCTAAATCAATGCTTAATAAACCGTTTTCCATGAATGCACCAATCACCTTTACATGATCACCGAGTTGGAATTTCCTTTCAAAATTTCGTTCAGCTATGCCTTGATGAAGAAACTTACGGTCAGATTTTTCGTCGTTATTTGCTTTAATGCCTTTAACAATTAACGTATTTTCTTTGGACTCTATTTCTAGCTCTTCGTCAGCAAAACCGGCTATTGCCATTGTGATCCTATATTGATCATCGGCAAGCAATTCTACGTTATATGGAGGGTAAGATGATTGTTTATCGGCACGAGACGCTTTGTCTATTAATCCTGCTAGGTGATCAAATCCAATAAATGAACGGTAAAGTGGGCTGAAATCTGTAGATGTACGCATAATTCATATCCTATTATATTTAGCAATATGCTTGATACCAATTCAACATTATTAATGTTAAATTGGTATTACCTATCGAATATTCCTGTGAACACTATCACCAACACTGAGTTGCGAAATAGTCATTCTGAAATAAATTATTCTCAAGGTTTAAAAGTGCCTTTCATTAGTGAACAGGCGGTTAATGTAATCCCATTTTAGCTAGTGGCGACTACATAATTAGAGATGGTATTAAGATTTGTTTTTTCAAGGAATAAAGTATAAATAAATTGTTTTTATTTATACTTTATTGATATTGTTGGTTATTTTATAAGGTTAAATTTATAGTGCTATTTATTATTCGTCACTACATTTGATTGTAATTTACTTGTTTCAAGTTTACTTTTCTTCACCTTTTCGGCGGAGGGAACGGAACTTAAAGCCTTCAATGTCGATAGTGCAATGTCATAGTTTGGATGTTGTGAGATGTTAGCTACAAGTTCTTTATAAGCAATGTTTCCTTGGTTATCAATAATAAATATTGCTCTTGTTAATAGCCCCATGTCTTTAATTAATAATCCATACTTACTTCCAAATTCCCGCCATACGGTATCAGATAGTATTTTGATATCATCAACTTTTTCTGTTTTGCAAAAACGTTTTTGAGCGAAGGGAAGGTCGTTACTGATGGTTAGTATTACGGTGTCATTCGAGAGCTTGGATACTTCTTCATTAAAGCGTTTTGTTTGCAATGAACAAATACCCGTATCAAGACTAGGCACAACGGAAATAAGCAGCGTTTTTCCTGAAAATTGTTTTAAAGATATTGGTGCGAAATTATCGTCGACCACTTTAAAGTTTGGTGCTTTTTCTCCAACATATACTTGTGTACCTAAAAGGGTAACAAATTTGTTATTTGCTTTAACTAAATCAGTTGATTGCTGTAATTTTTCGTTTTGTAGTGCTTGTGATATAGGTAAAAATAGAGTGTAAATGACTATAGTAAATATTGATAATCGTAATAATTTCATTAGCTAAGTTAGACGTAAATATATCGGTAAGTTTAGCTTAACGTATCTATGAGATAAATTGCCATAATTTATTGTTTTATTGGTATAATTACCTATATTTATAAATAACGTTATTTATAACGACTCATCGCGAATTATCGTCATCTACTCTAGGAAGTCATTATTTATGTCCACACCACTTTTAATCTGTGATGATTCTAATATGGCGCGTAAACAAGTCGCGCGATCACTGCCTGATGGTTGGGATGTTGATATTAGTTTTGCTAGCAATGGCGCTGAAGGAATTGCAGCAATTAAAGCAGGTAAAGGAGATGTGTTATTACTTGATTTAAACATGCCGGTAATGGATGGCTATCAAGTATTGGAAGCAATAGTTAAAGAAGATTTGCCAACGATGGTAATTGTTATTTCAGGAGATATACAACCAGAGGCACACCAAAGAGTTACGAGTTTGGGAGCTCTCGATTTTATTAAAAAACCTGTGAACAAGGAAAAATTAACAGAAATATTATCGGCTTATGGTATTTTCACTAAAGATAATGTCATCGAAGAGCAAAGAACGCAGAGTGCACAAATTAACACACCTTTACCAGATAAAATATCTTTACCTACTATTACTGAACCCATTCAGCCATTAGAAGTGTTTCAAGAAGAGGATGTTAGTGAAGAAATATTTATAGATCCTGAACTGCGTGATTGTTATCAAGAAATTGCTAATGTTGCTATGGGACGTGCCGGTGATTTACTTGCTCGGTTATTAGATGTTTTTGTACTATTACCTATCCCCAATGTTAATCTAATAGAGGTGAGTGAATTAAGTATGGCTCTCTCTGCTGTTGAAGAAAATGAAAGTACGTCGGGTGTTTGCCAAGGCTTTATCGGTGCTGGTGTTTCCGGTGAAGCTTTACTTATTTTAAATGATTCTAGCTTCAAAGATGTAGCTAAATTAATGAGTTACACACATAAACTGGATGAAAGCTCTGAATTGGAGTTATTAATGGATATGGCAAATGTCCTAATTGGCGCCTGTTTAAGTGGTGTTTCAGAACAGTTGGATATGTCTTTTAGCCAAGGTCATCCTGTCGTTTTAGGGCAGCATAGAAAAATTTCGGAACTGATTGCTACTAATTCAACTAAGTGGAAAAGAACATTGGCTATTGAAATAAGTTATAGCATAGAGAATTACCCGATAAAATGTGACTTGCTGCTACTTTTTACAGAAGAGTCGATGAAAACATTAAATAACAAATTAGCCTACTTATTGGATTAACTATGTCGTTAGAAACAGAACAACTTAATGAACTACATTGGCTTATGGAGATGTTGCATACCATAGATGTTGGTTTAGTCGTGCTTGATCGTCAATACAAAATCCAAATTTGGAATGGCTTTATGGAGAACCATAGCGGTTTATTACCAAGAGAAGTTAAAGATAAAGCGTTATTTGAATTGTTTGATGAAATACCTGTAGATTGGTTTAAACGAAAAGCGGAATCTGTCTTTTTATTGAAGAACAGAGCATTTACGATATGGGAACAACGTCCATATTTGTTTAAATTTCAAAATTACCGACCAATAACTGGGACGGCTGATTTTATGTACCAAAATACGACATTTATTCCTTTGATTTCATCAACAGGAGTGGTGTCACATTTATGTTTGATTGTCTACGATGTCACCGATAATGCCGTTCATAAGCAAGATCTTGAAAGAGTTAATTCAGAACTCGCAATATTGAGTCAAACAGATGGGTTAACACAGCTATTTAATCGCACGCATTGGGAGAATTGTCTTCAGGGCGAATACAAACGTTGGTGCCGTAGTGGTAGCCCTAGTAGTTTGGTAATGTTAGATATTGATAACTTTAAGCTCGTCAATGATAGTTATGGTCATATGGTAGGGGACGAAGTTATTCGTCACTTGGCAGGAGTTATCCGAGAACATGTTCGAGAGACAGATATTTCGGGCCGTTACGGCGGTGAAGAGTTTGTTATTTTACTTGCTGATACTTCATCGGAAAATGCAAGAATATTTGCTGAACGGGTACGCAAAGAAATAGCACAAGCGATTGTGAAATATAATGATATTGATATTTCTTATACCATAAGTTTAGGCATCGCTGAAATCGATGAATCTATAAAAAGTCATGAATCCTGGATTGAATGTGCTGACACTGCACTTTATCAATCTAAAGATGAAGGCGGTAGGAATTGCGTCACAATTTACTCACATCAAACTCCTTAAGTTGAAAAGTACCTCGTTGAACGCTCTTTATTTACATTGATTTTTTATTTAAATAAGAGCTTTTACTAATAAAAAAGCTCCACCTTTGTTATATATTCACAGTACATTGCTTTCCTCAATTATTTGCTTTTGAAGCTACTTTCGGAATTGTCTTATATAAAAATTGGTCGATAAAGATTTAGGATAAATCGTCATTAATATCAAAGATGTTTATAGAATTTTCGGCTTGTAGCTGTTCCTAAAATTTGTTCAATATGAATTATTTCGAAAGTTATATTTTACGTTTTAAATGAGTTACTAGAAATGCAATTAAGAATAAAGCGAATGTGTTGAGAGTTACAAATGAAAAAGAAAAGCATTTAATTCTTATTAGAGAATTAAATGCTTATATTAATAGAAAGGAAAGATTTTTTCTATAAATATCAAATTGTTCTGGTGGCTGTTGCTGGCGGTATTAATGCGGCTTTTCGTGCTGGGTAGAGAACCGCTAATTGACCAACAATAAATAGACTAATTACGCCAAAGATTAATAGCTCAATATTAATAGGAGTCAAATTAAAGGTTTTAACAAGCCACATATTAAGGGCGATAGCCCCAATACAACCTATGGTTACACCTAGAGTAGAAATAATGAAATTTTCTACCATAAAATAGCGCATGACTTGCCAACGAGTTGCACCCAAAGCACGTCGTGTACCTATTTGTTTAGTCCTACGATTAATACTAAATAATGCTAACCCAACAATACCAAAGCCAGTAATTAAGGTTAAAGTGGTAACGACGGTAGTTAATATTTTATTAGTGGCATTATGTTGGCGATAACTTTTTTTACGAGTATCTTCTAGGGTCGTTACTCGGCGAACAATACGTCCTTTAATTCTTTCTGCTAATGACTTTTCAATAATTGGCATTAATTCATCACGCCGACCTTGTTCCGTTCTTATAAAGTAATAATTACTCTGATTTTCCATTTGCATTGGTACCAACATACTACGCTCCACCCCTGACCAGCCATTCCAAGGTGCTTGAAGTTTGTTAACTATACCAACTATTTGCATTGGTTTATCATTAGAAATATAAACTGTTTTACCAATAGCGGATTGCCAATCATCTGGAAATAAAGTATTTGCCATTGCTTTGGTCACGATAGTTTTTGCAGGCCAATTTCGTTTTCCTGAAGCACGCCATTGAACATCTTCTGGTTGAAAATTGACACCGGCAATAAGTTCAACACCGAGTGCATTTATCGCATGTTCATCAATCATATAGATTGCTGAACTGGTACCATCCTGATCTTCGCCGGGTTTTGTTTGTATACCTGAAGACCAACCACCACCACTTAAGGGAATGGCATTAATTTGTATAGCGTCGATCACTCCCGGTGTTTTTCTGATCAAATTTAAGTCTGCTCGCATTTCAGCTTGCTTATTATAGTCTTGTGCAAAGATGGTACTCATTAAATAAAAGGTATTTTTTTCATCAATACCGCTATCTCTTTGCATTTGTTGTTGACGGTCTTGGATCATAAAGATGGCATTAACCATAATGGTCATCGTTAACGCTATTTGTAGCGCAATAAGTAAAGCGCCTATTTTATTACGCATCAGTGCGCGGATAATAATTCCTGATTCTAACATTGATAATTCCTCTCTTAGCTATCAATTATTGGCTTTTAAGTTGTTGAGCAGGTGCAATATTACAAGCTCGCCAAGTAGGGTATAGCCCCGCCAATATGGTTGAAACAAGTGACAAAATAATAGCTAAAGCTGTCATCGAAATATCTAAGCTTGCCAAGCCTTGCATATAATCTCCATATAAACTCTCGACACCTTTTAAACCTAAATAAGCCAGTACTAACCCTAAGATACCGCCGGCTAAACCGATACAGGCGGACTCGATCATATATTGACTAAAGAGCGTCGCTTTACTTGCACCCAATGCTTGACGTAAGCCAATTTCTGGCGCTTTTCCTAAAAATTTTGCCAACAATAACCCAACGGTATTGAGCAAACAGACGATTAAGAACATAAAGGACATTGCCATCATCATTTTGGCGTCGTCAGCAACTACTTCTTGGTTTTCTAACCATTGCATAACATTACTTAAACGGTTGTCCAGAGGACGAAGAAAACGGCCATATTGTTTCTGTTCTTCAACGTAGGCATTCATAAATGTTAGGTAGTCTTGTTTATCTTGTTCGGTTTTTAGTTCAACCCAAAACTGTGTCCAAACACATTCACCCGCGAGAAAAGCGGCAAGACCTTCACCGCTAGGTTTCCAGCAATTAGTATTACCAGAACGGCTAATTTTTTCTTCTGCAATTAAGCTAAAAGGTACAAAAATGTCGGCAGATTTATTAAATGCGCCAGTCGTTACATCATAGAATCGTGGTTTAGGCTCCCATGTATCGATTACACCTACTACTTTGAAGATATTACCGTCAATCTTTAATGACTCTCCTACTGAATTTTTACCTGCAAATATTTTTTCATTGGTCTCTTTATTAATAACCACAACAAGTTCTTTGTTATTGTCGGCTTGCTCTGTCCAGCCACTACCGTAGATAAAAGGCACATCAAACATTGCAAAAAAATCCGCTGAGTTTGCTCTTCCTTCGGCAATAATAGGTAATAAATCAGGATCACTAGGTTCAATCACTGCGTACGTTTGTGCATTAACACTTTGACGAAAGGCTTTTTTAGCTTTCCATAAGTTAGTTGCATCGGTATAAGTCATTTGATCGGGAGGATTTTTCCCTTCATCAAAAGGATCATTAACATCCCAGCTGTCTAACTGCACATAATACAATTGTTCACTTTTATGGGGGATCGGATTGGCCGACATCAGATAGTTTACGGTGACTGTGGTCATTGCCGCGCCAATGCCTAAGCCGATAGCACAAACCATTAATAAACTTAGACCCCAGTGACGTAAAATACTGATCCAAGCAATTTTTAAATAATAACTAAACATAGAGATTCCTTGTATTTACACGACAGGTTAGGCAATTGCTTGCGCTGCTAATATTTCAAGTTCACTGACGCGACCATCTTTTACTTGAATGGTCCGTGTTGCTCGTTCAGCCAATACGGCATCGTGAGTTACCATAACAATAGTGGTACCTTGTTGATTGATCTCTTCAAGTAATGACATCACGCCATTTGCCATTTCTGAGTCAAGGTTGCCTGTTGGTTCATCGGCTAATAAAAAACGAGGCGTAGTTGCCAATGCGCGAGCAATTGCTACTCGTTGTTGTTGCCCTCCCGATAATTGGCTGGGTAGGTGTTTCATGCGTGAGGCTAAACCAACACGCTCGAGGTTTTCTTCGATGCGTATCCTACGTTGTTTAGCGTTAAAGCCGCGATAGCGTAACGGCACGTCAACGTTATCAAATAAATTAAGGTCTGGAATTAAATTAAAGCCTTGGAAAATAAAACCAATCTTTTCATTTCTCATTCTTGAACGACCATTGTCGTTGAGCTTGCCAACATCTTCACCATCAAGGAGAAATTCGCCATTACTATAAGTTTCCAGTAAACCAGCAATATTTAAAAAGGTGGTTTTTCCTGAGCCTGAGGGGCCAGTGACACTGATAAAATCACCTTCGTTAACGGTTAAATTAAAATCACGTAATGCATGGGTTTGAATATCGCCAGTTTGAAAAATTTTATTAATGTCTTTCATGATTAACATAGGATGTTCCTTGTAAATTCTGTTTATTGTTTTCAATAGTTTTAATGAGTTTTTTGATAGCTGATCATTTATTGGGTAAGTAGCACTTGTGCGGCAGAGTCAAAAATATCGGTACCTGAAATGATGATTTGATCGCCTTTTTTTAAGCCAGTTAATACTTCAACATGACTTAAACTTCTTGCTCCAAGGGTAATAGGTTGCTTTATTGCTAAGTTATCGGTGACTTTATAGGCAAACCTTCCCCCCGAACTTTCCAAAAACTGCCCACGTGGTACTTGTAAAACATTTTCTTTATGTTCAAGTATTATTTGTGTTGTTAATCTTTGATTTTGACGAAGTTTTTCAGGTGTATCTTGTGTGAAACGCACTCGCCCGGTAACCTGATTGTTCAGTATTTCGGGGGAAATTGTTACCAGACGAGCGCTGAAACTTTTTTGTTCAAATTGAATGTCGACATCCATGCCGATGGCTAAATCGTCAGCATAACTTTCCGGTATGGCTATTTCTACTTCCAGTTTTCTTAAGTCAACTACAGTTAATATCGGCTGGTTTTTGCTCATAAAGGTTTTATTGTCAGTACTTAAATTACCGACAATACCGTTCACCGGTGACAAAATATTTAGGCCATCGACCTGGCGTTGTAGTTCATCTACTAATAGCTTTTGGCGGTGTAAATCAAGAGAAAGTGATTTGCTATCAAAATCTAAACTTTCAACATTAAGCTCAGCATCTTGTACCGCATGGCTAAATTGTAATGTTGCATTTTCTAAGTCATCTTGAGCTTTTTCATAATCAATCTGACTAATGGCGCTTTTTTTATAGCCTTGGTCGGCACGACGCTTTTCTCGTTTAGCGGTAGTCAACTTTACGTTAGCCAAGTCAACTGCCTTTTGATCAATTAGACGTTGCTTTTTGGCTTGTATTTTTTGACGTTGATAACTTGATTGCAAACCTTCCCAAATAGCTTGTTGTTGAAACAATTTACTGGTGAGCTCAGGACTATCGAGTATTGCCAATACTTGTCCTTCTTTTACTTCATAACCAGCTTCTATAGCTAAGGTAATGGTGCCATCAGCAGGTGCATAAACCGTAGGACTTACAGCAGCAACAACACGTCCTAATACTGAAATGTCACGGGTGAAATCTCCCAATGTAATAGTGGCAAGTCGTACTCTATTAAGTGAAATTGATTTATCTGCTTGGCTCCAGTTATTGGCTGCAGGCGCAATTTGCCAAATACCGCCGGCAAGTACCACAATAGATAAACCGATAGTTAACCAACGTTTTGACGATGATTTGTGAACACTGACTTTAGTATCTTGTAAACTTGTATCTTTTATTGTCATGTTTATTCCCCCGAATAATGAAAACTGACTTTTCAATTGCAAAGTATCAGTTCATTACTAAGTAGGGATAAACTAAAGAAAGGTTTAAATAAAATCGAAAAAAATTTAAAATAGCGCATCTATGAAAATTATTGAAGGATTAATTATAGACGTTTCGTGGGGAGAACTATTTTTTCGTTAACTTAGAACATAGAGGGCAAGCGATTAATATCAATAGTAAATTAACTGTTCAGCTTGAGTGTTAATAAGAAAATAACATAAATCATTAAGAGCTAATAAAAAACCAATTAATATTTTAATTTATTAGATTATCAAAGCATAAAACTGATAAATAGCCGGCTATTTATCAGTTTTGGTTAATGAGTCTTTTCCTCATTTTTTGTAATAAGTTTTGTGGTAAAAAGAAAATATAAAGCGATCATCAATAAAGGCAATAACCATTGTATAAATTGTCCCCACCGTGAATAAGGGGTCATGCCATTTACCAAGAGTACATCAGTTTTTAACACGGCTTCTTCAAACTGGGGAATAGCAGCACTGACATTTCCGAGATGGTCTATGGTGGCAGTTATCCCATTATTAGTAGAACGTAGCAGAGGACGACCAAATTCCAATGCACGCATTCTCGCCATATCTAAGTGTTGATGAGGGCCATGAGAATCACCAAACCATGAGTCATTACTAACGGTCAACAGTATATCTGTTTTATTGGTCAAATTAGCAGCCAGTTGTTCGGGGAAAGCAATCTCAAAACAAATAAGTGGTAAAATATGCAAATCTTGCGAAATAAGATTATTTTGGACGTAATCCCCCCGCGTAAATGATGACATTGGTAAATTAAATAGTGGTGCGAGTGGTCTTAATAAATCACCAAAAGGAACAAACTCACCAATTGGCAGTAGGTGGTATTTATAATAGCGATTACTATGATTATAGGCGTAACTGCCTTGATCATCAGCGAGGTATTTTTTACCTAAGACAATTAGGCTATTGAAATACTCTTTTGACTCAAAGTTATAGTTTTGAATACCTGTAATAATCGCTGTATCATTTAGAGTGGCTGATTTATCAACCATTTGTAAAAATTCTTGTGCTAAAGGTTCAGCTATTGTAATTGCTGACTCTGGCCAAATTACCAATTCGGCGTCGTAATTTATGCGAGTTAAGTCAAGATATTTAAGCATGGTCGGCCATTCTTGATCAGGCGTCCACTTCAATGTTTGCTTTATATTTCCTTGAACCAATGCAACTTTGACTGACTTCCCATTGGGGGAGACCCAAGTCGTTTGTTGAAGAAAAAATGTTGATAATATTATCGCCGTTAGCAGAAATGTATGTGTTTTAAGATATTGCCTATTTTTGATGTTAACAATGTTAACGCAGGCCAGTAATACTAAAAATGTGATACCTATCTCGCCAATTAGCGGGGCAAATACAGCTAAGGGACTATCAATTTGACTATAACCTAAAGAGAGCCATGGAAAACCTGTTAACACCTCCGACCGTAAATATTCACAAAGTAGCCAGATTCCAGGAAATAGCCATAAACTAAATTTTTTATTTATTGAAAGTCGAGCGGATAAGTAACAAGCAAGTGCAGGGTATATTGCTAAATACAAGCATAATAATAACATCAATAATAAGGAGATAACTAAGGGTAAACCACCAAACTGGTCAATAGCAACATGGACCCAGCTAATACCACTAGCAAACCAGCCGAAGCTGAAAATTAACCCTTGTTTTCCTGCTGTTTTTGCCGACTTTTCAACAATAAGTGATAACCAAATAGGAACAACAACAAAAGGTAACCACCATAGAGAAAAAGGTGCATAAGAAAAAACCAGACTGAGCCCTGCGACAAAGCTGAACCAGTTTGTTTTAGTACAAAGATTGTTAATAAATTTGGAGCTGAGTTTTTTTAACATGTATAAATTAATTTATTTGATATCAATCGGAAAGCTTATTATTAATTATGTGACCTTTGGGAATGGTTACATGCAGAGTTTGGATACGACGATTGTTAGCGGCTGTAACTTTAAACTCAAAATTGTTGATCGTTATTTCTTCGCCTTTTTTGGGCATATGGCCAAATTGGTGTAAAACAATACCCGCGATAGTATCGGCTTCATCTTCATTAAATTGGCTATTAAAAAATGAATTAAAATCGTCTAACTCAGTTAAAGATTTTACCTGATAGACATTAGCGGCAAGGTGTTTAATATCTTCTTCAATTTCTTCATCGGTTTCGTCTTCAATTTCCCCGACAATCAGTTCAAGAATATCTTCAATAGTAACAACGCCTGATACCCCACCATATTCATCAACAACTACCGCCATATGATATCGATTAGAGCGAAAGTCTTTTAATAAAGGTTCTACCTTTTTACTTTCGGGTACTTTAATTGATGGTCGAATGATTTTTGCAATAGTGCATTCTTCTTGCTGCTGATTAAAGCCATAAGCAAGTAAGTCTTTCGCTAACAATATACCTTCAATTTTATCGATATCTTCATTAATGACTGGAAATCTTGAATGACCTGATTCAACAATAATGGGTAGTGACTTTTCGAGATGGTCGTTTATATCTAATGTGACCATTTGGGAACGAGGGATCATGATATCGCGAACTCGCATATCTGAAACTTCCAGAACACCTTCGATCATCTGTTTTGTTTCTGGTTTTATTAAATCACGGTCTTCGGCATCGTTTAATACCTCAACCAGTTCTTCTTTGTTTTTCGGCTCCCCAGTAAAAATTTGAATTATTTTAGTCCAAATTGATCTTGTTGAAGAACCGTTACTAGAGTGGGGGTTGTCGTCGCTCATAGAGCCTTTTTATTTCCTATCTTAATGGTTGGTTAGTTTGTAACCAATGCAATGTAAATTCAAGAACTTATTAATATTTATTTACAATACTTTATATTTCTTGATATGGATTAGAGATGCTAAGTTTTGAGAGCAGTCCGATTTCAATGGCTTCCATCTCTGTTGCCTCATCGTCATTTATATGGTCATAACCAAGTAAATGTAAACAGCCATGAATGACCATGTGCGCCCAATGCTCGTGTAATGACTTTTGTTGTTCTATTGCTTCTTGAGCAACCACTTCTGCACAAATTACTAAGTCACCTAGCAAATTAAGTTCTATTCCTTCAGGCACTTCAAAAGGGAAGGAGAGTACATTCGTTGGCTTGTTTTTTTGTCGATATTGCAGGTTTAATAATTGGCTTTCAGCGATATCAACTATACGAATAGTTAATTCAAACTCATTTTCTTCTTGTGATAGTGCGGTATCCACCCACAATTGAAATTGCTCTGTGGTGGGGACGTTTTTAGTATGACAAGCTATTTGTAAATCAAGTACGATCGCCATTAATCTTTGCCTGTGTTAGTCGTAAAAACCGACATTTTTTCGTTTTTTAAACGGTTGGCCTTTTGCTCATAAGCTTCATAAGCGTCAACAACTTTAGCGACTATAGGATGACGAACAACGTCTTTAGATTGAAAGAAGTTAAAGCTAATACCAGGAATATCTTCCAATACTTCAATAGCATGACGTAAACCTGACTTTTGTCCTCGCGGTAAATCTACTTGAGTAATATCACCTGTTATCACCGCTCGTGCATTAAAACCAATACGGGTTAAAAACATTTTCATTTGTTCAACGGTCGTATTTTGACTTTCATCAAGAATAATAAAAGCATCATTGAGTGTTCTGCCACGCATATAAGCAAGAGGGGCTATTTCTATGATATTACGTTCAATCAGTTTCTCTACCTTCTCAAAACCCAACATTTCAAATAATGCGTCATATAGTGGGCGTAAGTAGGGATCAATTTTTTGAGATAAATCACCTGGCAGAAAACCTAATTTTTCACCTGCCTCAACGGCTGGCCTTGTTAGTAGGATGCGACGTACTTCTTGACGTTCCAATGCTTCGACGGCACAAGCTACGGCGAGATAGGTTTTGCCTGTACCGGCTACTCCAATGCCATAACTTATGTCATTCGTCACTATATTGTGGACATAGCTCTGTTGATTTTCATTGCGCGGTTTGACAATACCCCGCTTTGTTTTAATGGTAATGACTTTATCAAAGTTAACTGCAACGTCGCTTGGTTCTTGTTCAAGTACTTTAGCGTCGATAATTGCCAAATGCACCATTTCGTCAGTGATTGTATTACTCTTACCTTTGACTGTAGCTGTTTCAAGGTAAAGGTCTTTGAGTATTTGAATCACAGCTTGCGCATTGTTATCTTTGCCAACAATTTTAAATTGATTGCCGCGATAGCTTATTTCCACACCTAAGCGGCGTTCGATTGTTTTTAAATTATCGTCCATTGCGCCACATAAATTGGCTTGCCTGTCATTATTTATGGGCTCTAGCGCTAGTGTGTAGTTATTATTTTTAATCAATTATTGCATCCATTTAAACTGTGTTTTTGGCTTTTGTATAATTTTTTAAATTAAGGTATATAAGTGCCAACACCAATCTCATCAATCGAATTTTTTTCTATTTTATGATGGCTATTTGCCAAGATGTCTGCGGGAGAATGTGCAATTCTTAAACCCATATCAGACTCTTCTCGTATTAAATCACCACGTAAAGAGTTGGAATAAACATCGGTGATTTTTACATCAACAAATTGTCCAATAACAGTATGAGGGGCAACAAAATTAACAATACGGTTATTTTCAGTGCGACCACGTAGCTCCATTGGATTTTTCTTCGAAGGACCTTCCACTAATATGCGCTGCTCTGTACCTAACATCTGACGAGCAATACGCAATGCTTGTTGATTTATCCGGTCTTGCAGTAAATATAGGCGTTGCTTTTTGATCTCATCGCTGATGTCATCAGGCAAATCTGCTGCTGGGGTGCCAGGACGGGCACTGTAAATAAAGCTGAAACTTAAATCAAAATCAACGGCTTGAATAAGGTTCATTGTTGCTTCAAAATCATCATTGGTTTCTCCTGGGAAACCGATAATAAAATCTGAGGACATACATAATTCAGGACGAACTTTACGCAATTTTCTAATTTGTGATTTATATTCAAGTGCAGTATGGCCTCGTTTCATCTGTGTTAAAATACGATCTGCGCCACTTTGAACAGGTAAGTGTAAGTGGTTGACTAGCTCAGGAACATCAGCATAAGCATCAATGATATCGTCGGTAAACTCTACCGGATGAGACGTGGTGTATCGAATGCGATCAATACCGTCAATTGTTGCCACTAAACGAACTAACTCAGAGAATCGGCATATGCTGCCGTCATGATTCGAACCTCTATAAGCATTGACGTTTTGTCCTAATAGATTCACTTCACGAACGCCTTGTTCGGCAAGTTGCGCTATTTCGTATAAAACATCATCTAAGGGGCGACTAACTTCTTCGCCACGCGTATAAGGGACAACACAGAAAGTGCAATATTTACTACAACCTTCCATGATTGACACAAAAGCTGTAGGGCCGTCAGCTGTTGGTTCAGGTAAACGGTCAAATTTTTCAATTTCAGGAAAACTAACGTCAACAACGGGATTATGGTTCCCTTTAACTTGTTGGATCATCTCTGGTAAACGGTGCAAAGTTTGTGGTCCAAAAATGATATCTACATAAGGAGCACGTTGGCGAATGGCATCGCCTTCTTGAGAAGCTACACAACCGCCGACACCAATTAATAGATCAGGATTCTTATCTTTTAAATTTTTCCAACGGCCAAGTTGATGAAAAACTTTTTCTTGAGCTTTTTCGCGAATAGAGCAAGTATTTAATAAGATAACATCGGCATCCTCAGCTTCTTCTGCTAGTACAAAACCGTGTGTAGAATCCAAAAGTTCAGCCATTTTCTGCGAGTCATACTCGTTCATCTGGCAGCCCCAGGTTTTGATGTAAAGCTTTTTACTCATTAATATTTGCCTAAAATTTTAAAGATGAAATTAAAAAAGAGCAGTATTTTACTCTTTCTTGTCTGCAGACGCTAGTAATACCCAGTGAATTAAGTAATTGATCGATTCTCAGCAAGGTTAAACTTTTAATAACAAGGCAATTAATTGATCAATTGCTCGCTATTGGAATTGAAAGCATTGGCTTTTAATTCCAGACATAGCCTAAGTACACACATCCATGTGTACACAGGTTAATGGTTCCAGACATAGCCTAAGTACACACATCCATATGTGCACAGGCGAATGGTTCCAGACATAGCCTAAGTACACACATCCATGTGTACACAGGTTAATGGTTCCAGACATAGCCTAAGTACACACATCCATATGTGCACAGGCGAATGGTTCCAGACATAGCCTAAGTACACACATCCATGTGTACACAGGTTAATGGTTCCAGACATAGCCTAAGTGCACACATCCATGTGTGAACAGGCTAATGGTTCCAGACATAGCCTAAGTACACACGTCCATGTGTGCACAGGCTAATGGTTCCAGACATAGCCTAAGTACACACATCCATGTGTGCAAAACTGGTATTGGATATTTAGCCTGATTTTAAATGACAGGTTCATTAATTCAATCGGTGCAATATTAGTTGCAATAATGGAATTGGCTATGAGGTAGTACATTGTGTACTGATGTAACAGTACTTTTTTTAATTGAAAAATGTTGCATGAGTTTTCTTCGATGTACTGTTGGACTGATATTAGTAACACCAATCTATATCACACTCTTAATTCATCGTAGTCTCTGTTTTTAAGGAAAAAAACATTAAAGAAAAGATACGACTTAACATTAGTTGCTCAATCGTTTAGACGTATATATTTTGATTGGTAACGGGAGACTTGCTAAGTTAATTTCATCATTGGAATACTAATAACCAGCTGACTTCCATTTATTTGTTCATTAAAGGTATTAATTGAAGCGTTATGCTTATAAGCAATTTGTCGAATATAGTACATCGCCATATTAAAGCTGATCTTATTGGTAAAATGATTAAAACTATTTTTCTCATCGCCAATGGTCAGCCAAAGTTTTTGTTTAAATATTTGTATTAAAACATGAAATTGTCGACCTGTATCGTTTAGGACGGCTGAAATAATGGCTTCATAAATAATTTTATAAATATCGGCCTGCATTTCATAATTAATATCATCCTCACAAATATCAATTTGCAGTGCAACTTTTATATGATATTTCTTATGGAGAAAATCAACAAAATAAGGTAACGCTACCCATAAACTTTTACCATATAAAGCATCGGGTTCACTATTGTTACTCTGTTTGGATAACTCATTAATGCTATCTAATAAAATTGTCTTTATTTGTTTTTCATTATCAGAATTGTTTTTAATTTCTTTGCTTAAGGCTGAGCTGTCATCTCCTCCTTGTTTTCTCTGCAAAGTCATATCTTCATATAGTTCGATTACATGGGTCAAGTTTCTACTAACATTGAGTGAAGCCATACCACGGGTTTTAAGATCGGCAGATAACAACTTATGAATTTGACTAATAGACCGGCTTCGTAGATAAAGCAGCCAACTTATTATTGCGATTAAACTGAGTAAACTTATCACATAAATAATGCGCATGTACGGAGTCCAATACCAAGGATAAGCAACATTGATATTTGTAAAAGCCTGAAAGTCACTCCACTGACCCATACTATTGGTGCCTTTAACTGCAATATGATATTCGCCAGATGACAAGCCCGTTAAGGTTAATTGATTACCAATGACATCCTGCCAACGACCATTATTTATTTGGTATTGATATTGCTTTTCTTGCCCTGCTCGGTAATCCAAACTAGCCAATTCCAATGTGATAACATCACTTTTTGATTGGATTTTAATACTCTTATTTTGTAAGTATGATTGACCAGAAACTGTGGTTTTACTTATATATACTTTAGATTGAAACTGTTTGGTATCTGATAATGGTACCTCCAATACTCCACCATAATGACCGATAAAAACACTATTATTAAATAATACCGGTTCGCTACTAAAAGCATAGTTCTCAGTATTCGCTTCCATGGTAATGTCATTGTTTTTTGGTGATATCCGATACAAACCAGATTGAGAGGGTGCCCAAACTTCATTATCGATAGCTCTAATGTAATGAAAGTCTATACCAACGGCAAGTTTGGATAAGAGCTCTTTCTGTTGATTAAATACAAAGATACCATCCCCTTTGGTAGCAACAAAAATTTTATTATTGACTGCAGCTAAAGAAATCACTTTAGTTGAACCTGGAATATCAATCCTTTCAATTTTTTGTGAAGTCAGATTAAAAACATCAAGACCTTGACCTGTGGCAAGCCATAAAGAATCATTATTAAGTGGCAAGATATCAATGATTTCAGCCGAACTAAAGTTATGAGATTCATCGATAGCATGTGTGATTTTTTGTTGGATAATATCGTAAATCAAAAAGCCGTTGCCATCAGTAGCTATAAATATTTTATTTTTCTTGTGAGTCAACTTCAAAATGATTTTATTATTATTTGTAAAATTAAGTTTTTCTAATTTTTTTGAACTCAATTGATAACGCCAAACACCATCAAACGTAGCAATATAAAGGTCGTCATCAAGAGTTAACAAGTCGGTAATGATCAGTGCTCTTTGAGAGAAGAACCTATTAATAGCTTCCCAAGGATTAATTTTCTTGTTGAAACTATGTAAGCCTGCTCCATAACTTCCTATCAATAGCTGATTATCAAAGACATTGATCTCAATAGCGTTAATTGCAACATCAAAAATATGTGGATGTTCTTTAATCGTGTTTGTTGATAACTTACTAACCCCCTGGCTATTAATAAGCCAAAGTGTATTTGAGTTATCGTGAAACATTTTTCTTATTTGCTTTTGTTCAACTTTAGGGTATTCATGTTTAAGTTCTTTTAGCTGTGTATCATATTTTCTTATTGTACCTTGTGTATCAACACTAAAAAAGTTGCCTGTATTATATTCAAGGGCAAGTGAGGTAATATTAAATGGTAAGTCGATAGAATATATTTTTTCATTATCTCTAAACAAAGATAAGTTGTTTTTGTAGGAAATAATAATATTATCGTCTTGCACAAGAGTTGTTTCAGTAGGGGTATTAATATAGGGGATGACATTGTCAGTAACTTTATAGACGCCATTTTTGTTATAAAAAAATAACTGGTTATTGCTTTTTATAAAACTTGAAATTGTAGTATTACTTGCAATTAAGTGGGTTTGTTTTGTTATAGGGTCAAAGCGGAAAAGGTTTTTTTCAGGTCTAGTATGAAAGTAATATTGACCATGTAAAAATTCAGCATCATAAATAGTTTTACTATTTAAATTTGTTTTTAAAAATGAATCAAATCCTGATTTTGGATCAAATATCACTATACCATTATTCTCGGTACTTAATAATAAATGAGAGTTAACGTGGGATATTCTGTGTACCCAACTAAATGGTGAAGACCACTTAGGTGAGTTACTACTAAAACTGACTAAATTATTACCATCATAGCGGGTTAGTCCCTGTTGACCAGCAAACCAAATAAAACCTTGATTATCCTGTGTAATATCAACAATATTAGCTAAGTGTTTTAATGATGTTGGCTGTATCGCAACACTGTGATGAGCAAGGCATAGTAGCAATGGCAGCAAAAGTTGCCGCCATATAGATAATAGTTTATACAATACTGTCAGGAGCTTTTTCTGGAGGATGTTCTCTGCCACCACAGGCTGCAAACACTTGTGGTAATACGTCTTCTGCTTCTGGTTTTTGAACCAAGAGATAAGTGGGTTTACGTGGGTCGTCTTGTTGCTGTTTTTCAGCCCAAGCTTTAAGAACTTTATCAGCATGTTCCTTGCCATATTTCACTTCAAATGCGGTGGCGACCATTTCAACACCAAAATCATCCATCACCATGATGGCATTGTTATGGTAGCCACTTGTAGTATTAAAATCTATATCTACCGTTAATATTTTGTTGGTTGGTAAGACTAAGTCAGCACGCAACTTAGCAACTACTGCGCGATCTGGATGCGCTTTTAAATTTGTACGGTTAGGCTTTTCAGTTAGGTCAAATACTAGATTAATATCTTTCGCCACATATTTTTCATCTCTTAACGCGGACATAATTATTCCTTAATTTTTGAACGATTAATTGAACTATATTGTTAACTTTAAAAGTCTTTTTGAGTATAACTAAAAAAAATGTTATTGATAGACAAATTTTTTAGGAAAAATTATTATTGATAAAATATGCAATGGTTTGAAAAGCTAGAGAAATATGGGTTTGTACAATTGTTTAATTTTCTTCCTGAAAATCAAGCCCATTCTTACCGAAAAGCAATATTGACAGCAAGTCACCATAAAGTCTGGTGTTTATTAACAACACCTTACCGTCCTTGTGCGCGGATAAAAGACAACATTAAAAAAGATACTATTGATAAATACCGACATAAACAGGCGATAGCTGCAAAGCAACGTCAGAAGTTTTCATTTTCATTTTACCGATCAAATAATGCACATGAAAAATTTCATGGTCAGGGAGGTATTCACCAGAGATTAAGTAGACAAGTCGTCGATAAAGTTTGCCAACCATTAGGATTATCTGGTGAGTTACGAGATACTTTTTTTGCCTCCTTTGTCAAAGGGCAATTTATTAATTTCCATTCGGATGGTAATGCCGGAAAGTACGCGTTTATTTACCAATTGTCATCGGGATGGCAACAAAAATATGGCGGTCAGTTGGAGCTATATCCAAGAAAAATTAAGTTTTATAAAGAAGTATTGGAGCCAAAATTTAATACTCTCGCGTTATTGAAATTAGATCATCCCATGTATCACAGCGTACGTTTGCTGAATAATCCTAAACATAAACATCGAATTACTATCTCGGGTTGGTTAGAATAAGCTAATTATAAATAACGTAATGTAAATATGAGTATTTTTGATTGTGCTGTAATCGGTGGCGGAATGGTGGGAGCAGCAAGTGCTTTGTCACTTGCTGAACTAGGTCTTAAGGTCGCGATTGTTGAAAAAAACGCACCTTTAAGCTTTTCAAAAGAGCAAGACCTTGATTTAAGGGTCTCAGCAATTTCATTATCGTCACTACATTTACTTAAACAATTGGATGCGTGGCAACATATCAAACAATGGCGTAGTTGTGCGTATCAACGCTTAGGTGTTTGGGAAAATGAGACTTGTTATACAGAGTTTAATGCAGACGACATACGTCAAGTAAACTTAGGGTATATCGTTGAAAACCGGTTAATTCAGTTATCACTGTGGCGGCAAATGGAGGCTCATTCTAAGATTACTCTGTTTTGCCCTGATTCATTAAATAGTTTTAAACAACATGAGCATAATATATCCGTTGAGCTTGATAGCGCAGAGATAACAACGAAATTATTAATTGCGGCTGATGGCGCTAACTCTCAAGTTCGACAACTTGCGGGTATCGGTGTGACAGGATGGGACTATCAACAATCAGCAATGTTGATTAATGTCGAAACAGAATTACCACAACAAAATATCACATGGCAGCAGTTTTTTGAGACAGGCCCTGTTGCAATGTTACCCATGCCAGGTGAAAGTTTATTAGGAGGTTATGCTTCGCTTGTTTGGTATCATCATAAAGATGAAATAAAACGTTTATCTTCATTGTCGAACGAGCAATTACAGCAAGAAGTCATGACATGTTTCCCTGAACGAATGGGTGATATCAAGGTTGTTGATAAGGCTGCTTTTCCGTTAACAAGGCGACATGCAAATCATTATCAAAATAAGAGAGTTATATTGATAGGTGATGCTGCCCATACGATAAACCCTATGGCCGGACAAGGAGTTAACTTAGGTTTTAAAGATGTGAAAGCATTACAAAGTGTTGTCGCAAGTGCTATTGGTAATGGTGAATCTTGGCACCAACCTAGTGTTTTAGCGCGATACGAGGAAAAAAGACGCCGTGATAACTTATTGATGATGTCAACAATGGACGCCCTGTATGCTTCTTTTAGTCATCCCTCACCTTTAATTAAAGTAGCTCGAAATGCAGGGTTATTTGTTGCTAAACACTCTCCAACATTAAGAAATAAAGCATTAGCATATGCGTGTGGCGTATAATTAAGTTTATGAATTGATTATGTTGAGAGCGAGCTAACTGAGTAAGGCTGCTTTGAAGAATTTAAATAGCTTAAATTAGCCATTATTAAACGGGTCTAATTTTTTTAACGGTAATCAAAGTTAATTTAAGGAGGGGGATAGTTAAGTTTTTGGGTTTTATGTCTGTTAAATATTCATAGGGGAATCTATTAGGCTATGAAAATTAATTTGAAATGGTGCGGGTCAAGAGACTTGAACTCTCACATCTTGCGATACTGGAACCTAAATCCAGCGCGTCTACCAATTCCGCCAAACCCGCATAAAAATATTATTTTTAGAAAGTGGCTGGGGTATGAGGATTTGAACCTCAGAATGACGGGATCAAAACCCGCTGCCTTACCGCTTGGCTATACCCCAACAGGATACTTTCAAATAAGATACACTTTTATTTTACTATTTATTAAGAATAAAAAGAAAAAATAAGTGGCTGGGGTATGAGGATTTGAACCTCAGAATGACGGGATCAAAACCCGCTGCCTTACCGCTTGGCTATACCCCAGCAATGTACTTACTTTTTTGCAACAGAAGTTGCTTTGAAATGGTACGGGTCAAGAGACTTGAACTCTCACATCTTGCGATACTGGAACCTAAATCCAGCGCGTCTACCAATTCCGCCAAACCCGCACTAACTTTCAAATGGTAATGGTGGCTACACCGGGACTCGAACCTGGGACCCCATCATTATGAGTGATGTGCTCTAACCAACTGAGCTATGTAGCCTTACCAACCTGCCTCTCAGCAAGTGGCGCGTATTATGCTAATCTGATGCTCTGACGTCAACCGTTTTTTTTCAAAAAATTGGACTTTTTTACCGTTTGAGCAAACAGTGTGCAATTTGCGCGCTAACTGGGCAGTAAATAGGGGGCTTATCTAGCTTATTTATAAAAAGGTTAACATCTAGAGCTGTTTTCTTTGAATATATTGTTTTCAAATGGAATGTTATGTATTAGAGGGATTATATAAGCAGCGCAATATACGGATTATTATCCTCTATGAATAAAAGTAGAGGCTTTTTAATAAAGCGGTATTGCTTATTATCTCTCGATACAAGTTGTTAAGCAGAGTCTGCAAATGTTTATTTTGCTTTTTCGTGAGAATAACTAGCAAAGCTTAGTGTATTAGGGAACATTGTCTATGGTGGAGTAAAATTTGTTTTCCGCATAATGAAAATCGAGAGGTAGTTTTAGTTATATAAGCTAAGAATTAATCGCTTTGAAATAACGTAATTGCTCACAGTATGCTATTGGTCATTTAAGTCTCAGAATATTCATTCCTTTTAATAATGGTTTAACTTTTAGGTTAAATTTATGAGCAAAACTCAATAAGGGAAGTTTACTTTTATAACTTTAAGCCAAAACCTGTAAATAACCTTGATAACTTCGTTTATTCAGGATAGTTAATATTTCTTTCTTGTAATCGGCAATAGCAAGTGAAGGGAAGTCTTTTGCCATGGCAATTGAAAGCTCACGACTATCTAAAAAAAGAATGTAAGCCAAAGGGAGATATTTGGTATTGAAACTTTTTCTATATATTACAGTGCGAATTTCATTGGTCGTATAATGCTTTTTTATACCATAGTGTTTTTCTAATAAAGGTAGGAGTTTTGAACCGTATTTTTTAATAGACCAGTACTTCAACATAATAATTCCTTAGCGTGTATATGTTCTTCCATAATTCTTGGCGCGCATTCTACAGCTTAATTGGGAAAAACGATAGAATATTATATGTAATTAACGTAAATATAGAGTGTTTATATAGCAGTTTTATTACAGTAATGAGAAAGAAGTTAGGTGTTTTGTTCTATTGGCAACTTGGGACAATTGCAATTCAATAGCTCATCACTTAAATGACTATTTAAAAAATCAGTTGCATTGTTCGGTGTTGATTTGTTTATAAATAACGCTAGACAGCTCGCTAGTTACTGGTGAGTAACAAGTTTATTTTATAAATGATGAAACTATGAGATTAAAAGCCAAGCAATCATTTGAATGCTTAGGCTTTATTCATTAAATGGCAATAGTACTATTGGTTTACCATTACTTGTTATGACGTTGTTGTAATACTGCCATTACTTCAGACATGGCAATGTTTTTATCTTGGAGTAAAACAAGGGTGTGATAAAATAAATCAGCACACTCTCCCAATAAGTCTTCTTTGGTTTCAGCCACGGCAGCAAGAGCGACTTCAACACCTTCTTCACCCACTTTTTGCGCTATTTTTGTCGTGCCGCGTGAAAATAAATGCGCAGTATAACTTTTTTCAGGATCGCCTCCTTTACGACTAGCAATCACTTGTTCCAATTCACTAAGAAAGTTTTGTTGGGTGAGTTGCTGCTCAGGAAAGCAAGACTCTGTGCCTAAGTGGCAGCTAGGCCCAACAGGACGACAAGCGATAAGTAAGCTGTCGTTGTCACAATCAGTAAGCACTTGACTGATGTTAAGAAAATTTCCGGAAGTTTCGCCTTTCACCCATAATGCCTGCTTTGAACGGCTGAAAAAGGTCGCCTTGCCAGTCATTAACGTTTGCTCAAGTGACTCTACATTCATATAGCCTTGCATTAACACTGCGCCGGTATCTTGGTGTTGAATAATCGCGGGGATCAAATTGTCCATTTTATCCCATGCCAATTCACTGATATTTTCTCGAGTAATTAACATAACCTGATCTCTATTTGATTGTTTTTTAAGGATTGTTTTAATTTGTTCATCGGGATGATTCCTTTATGAAAAACACTAGCTGCTAGTGCTCCATCAACATCGGCTTGTTGAAATACGTCTACAAAATGTGATATCTCTCCAGCACCGCCAGAAGCGATCAGTGGCACATTACAAACGGAACGTGCATTTTTCAGCTGCTTAATATCGTAACCTTGGCGAACGCCATCTTGGTTCATACAGTTTAAGACAATTTCCCCTGCACCACGCTGCTGGACTTCTTTTATCCAATCAAAGGTTGTCCATTTTGTTTGTTGAGTGCGTGTTTCATCGCCGGTAAATTGATAAACTTGATAAACGCCTGTTTCCTTATCATAAAAACTATCAATACCTACGACAATACATTGTTGACCAAAAACATCCGATAAACGTGTGATTAACTCAGGATCGCGTAAAGCAGGGGAGTTAATTGATATTTTATCAGCGCCCATCATGAGAATCTGCCGAGCATCATCTTCGGTTTTAATACCACCAGCGACACAAAAAGGAATATCAATCACTTCAGCAATTCTACTTACCCAACTTTTATCGACAACTCTATCATCAGAGCTTGCTGTGATATCATAAAACACCAGTTCGTCAGCGCCTGCTTCAGCGTACTTTTGTGCAAGAGGTACTATGTCACCAATAATCTCGTGGTTTCTAAACTGAACACCTTTAACGACTTTACCATCGCGCACATCAAGGCAAGGTATGATTCTTTTCGCTAACATTGACTACTCTTCTTGTTTGAATTCTTGGCTACGTTTTTTAATGCAAAAGCACTATTTAAGTTGAACTGATACTCTATGCGTTTGGCCAACATGCTATTGCCTCCTCAAGTGTAAATTTACCTTCTAACAATGAGCGACCCAATATCACGCCACTTACACCTGTTGGAATAAGGGCTTTAATATCCTCTAAACAGCCAATACCACCAGAGGCTTGCCAATGTATATCAGGATATTTAGTACAGACTTCTGTATATAAGTCGACATTAGTGCCGGTTAATGTACCGTCTTTACTGATATCTGTGCATAGTACATGTTTAATGCCATCATCCTGATATTGGGCAAGTAAGTCTTCTAAATTCACACCACTGTCTTCAATCCAGCCGTGAGTAGGTAAGGTTTTATTACCGTTAGCATCTATTTTTATATCAAGGGCGAGAACAATTTTCTCACAGCCGTAAATTTTTAACCAATGTGTGACTAATTCAGGTTGCTTAATGGCCAAACTACCGATAACAACACGATCAGCACCCAATGCCAATAATTGTTTAACATCGTCTTCACAGCGAATCCCCCCCCCCACTTGAATAGTCATTGTTGGATGTTTTACTACTGTTTTTAACGTTTCAATTTGGCGTTTAGTTGAGTCTTTTGCGCCATCTAAGTCAACAAAGTGCATTACTGTAGCACCTGACTTTGCATAGGCTTGTTGGCGCTCTTGCACCGTATATTGGTAATGTGTTTTTTGCTGGTAATCGCCTTGAAAAAGACGAACAACCTCACCGTTTATTAGGTCTATAGCTGGGATCATCATGATAAAGTTAATTCCTCAGAGCTAAGTTCCAAAAAGTTTTTAATTATTTTACTACCTAGCTCACTTGAACGCTCAGGGTGAAATTGACAGCCGATAAAATTGTCTTTAGCAATCGCCGCTGAAAACTCATTACCATATTGACAATTTGCGATCGTATATTCACTTAATGGTGCGGCAAAGCTATGAACAAAGTAAAAATAGTCATCGACATTTATTCCTTTAAAAACAGGATGTTTAGCAACAGATGTCAGTGTGTTCCACCCCATGTGAGGCAAACGTAGGTTGTTAGCTTCTAATGGTTTTATATCAATGGGAATAATATTGAGACATTCAACCATTTCACCATTATTACTCTCTACTGATGAGCGACACATTAGTTGCATACCTAAGCAAAAACCCAAAACGGGTTGAGTTAAGTTTTGTAATGTTGCGACTAATACTTTAGCTTCAATGTTTTTCATAGCATGTTTAGCACTACCTACACCGGGTAGTATGACTTTATTCGCACTTTTGATTATTTCAATATCGTCAGTGATGGTTACCTGAAAACCTAAACGTTCAACCGCAAATTTTACGGATGATAGATTTGCGCAACCGGTGTCAACAATAACGTTCATTAAAGAGTGCCCTTAGAACTTGGCAGTACATCACCATTGACAGTAATTGCTTGTCGTAATGCTCGCCCTAGTACTTTAAATAAACTTTCAACTTGATGATGACAATTTCCCTTCGTGGTCGAAAGATGTAAGGTTATTGCCATTGAGTCAGCTAATGAACGGAAAAAGTGAGAAACCATTTGTGTCGACATTTTACCTACATTTGCATCAGTAAATTCGGCGTCAAATTCAAGCCATGGCCTGCCTGATAAATCAATTGAGCATTCTGCACGACATTCATCCATGGGTAAAACAAATCCAAATCGGCCGATACCTCTTTTATCGCCAAGGGCCTGTTTTAGTGCTTGCCCTAATGCAAGGGCGGTATCTTCAACGCTGTGGTGTTCGTCAATATGGTAATCGCCATCAACACTCACTGTCATTGAAAAACCGCCATGAGTCGCTATTTGCTCAAGCATGTGATCAAAGAAACCTAGGCCTGTATTAATGTTAATATCGCCCACTTTATCTAAATTAACGGTGACATTAATATCAGTTTCTTTGGTAGTCCGTATCACATTAGCTTGTCTTGGTTGGACTAATAATTGTTCGGCAATAACATCCCAATTAAGGTTTTTACGATGATATTTTATTCCTTGAATACCCATGTTTTCGGCTAATCTTATATCCGTTTCACGATCGCCAATAACATAAGAGTTAGCAAAGTTAACTTTCCCTTGTTGTAAGTAATCACTGACTAAGCCAAGTTTAGGTTTACGGCAGCTACAGTTGTCTTCATCAAAGTGTGGACAAAGAAGAACATCATCAAAAATAACACCTTGTGATGAAAATAAAGCCATCATTTTATTATGTGCTAAATCAAAGTCAGCTTGCGGGTAGCTATCTGTTCCTAAGCCATCTTGATTTGATACCATCACTAAACGAAAACCTTTCTTTTGTAATGACAACAATACCGGTAGCACGTTGGGTTCAAAAACAAGCTTCTCTAAATTGTCGACTTGTTTATCTGTTACTGGCTCTTCTATAAGTGTACCGTCACGGTCAATGAATAATATGTTTTGTTGATTCGAATGAGTTGCCATGTTTGTTACTTCTCTTTTACAGATAAAGGTTCATTAACGTTTTGATAAGCATTAATGATGGTTTGTTTTGCTATGGATAATTCGTGTTCACTTCCAATGCTAATACGTAAACAATTTGCTAATTGTAGTTGCTTAGATTGATCACGAATTAAAATGCCTTGTTGTTCAAGGCTGTCAAAAATGAAATCTTTACTTGCTAAGTTACTCGCTTGAAATAAAACAAAGTTGGCATCACTGGCATATACCCTTTCACACCAGTCTTGCTTACCTAGCCAATCAAATAATTGTGCGCGTAAAATCAGAGTCTCTTGTACACGAATACTAACCTGTGCCAATCCTGATTCTTTTAAAGCATTACTGGCAATTTCTGCAACAGGAGCTGAAATAGGATAAGGGGCAATGACTTTACTTAGCATAGTGATAATGTCGGTATTGGCTAAAGTAAAGCCACATCGTAAACCTGCCAATGCAAAAGCTTTTGATAAAGTTCGCAATATCACCAATTGTGGATAATCTTTTAACCAACTCACAGTGCTATTTTCTAGGCAAAATTCTATATAAGCTTCATCGACAACGACAATGGCGCTGTCACCAAACATTTTGAGTATTGCCTTTATCGAATCTTCCGTTAATAAGTTCCCTGTTGGATTACCTGGCGAACACAAAAAGACAACTTTAACTTTGCCTACTTGCGCACTCATTTTTTCGAGATCTAATTGATTATCGAGTAAGGGGACTTTAATAATACCAGCGCCGTGATTTTCAGCACTAATTGCATACATGCCATAAGTTGGAGGGCAAATTAATATGCTGTCTTGGTATGCTCTACAGAAGGTACGAATGATAAGTTCAATCCCTTCATCGGCACCTCGGGTAGCAAGAATGTTTCTTGAAGCTAATCCTGTATATTTACTATAAGCATTAATTAAATTGTCAGGTTGAAAGTCGGGATAACGATTAATACCTGCACTGTTAATTTGATAACTTCCAGAGCCTGACGCTTCATTGGCATTAAGCCATACTCTTTTTTGTGTTGGAGAAGAGAAAAGTTCATTACCTCCCGCATACAATCGACGAGCTGATTGGTAAGGTACCATATCAATAAGCTCTTCTCTTGCAAGTTTATTAGCGATACTCATTATTTATCCTCCAATCGAATAGTGACAGCACGTTTATGAGCATCTAGACCTTCAGCATCCGTAAGCTCGGTGATACATTCAGCGATATTGGCTAAGCCTTTTTTTGTAATTTCCTGCACGGTAAAACGTCTAGAGAAATCAGCAAGTGATAAGCTACTGATCACTTTCGAATAACCATAAGTAGGTAAAACATGATTTGTACCGCTTGCATAATCGCCAGCTGACTCTGGTGAATAGGGACCGACAAAAATGGAGCCTGCATTACGCAAGGTTTTTAATAACTTTTGAGCGTTTTCCGTTTGAATAATTAAGTGCTCTGGCGCGTAGAGGTTTGATACTTCTACTGCCTGAGTTAAGTTGCTAACTAAAATTAAACGGCTCTGCATTAATGCTTGTTCTGCAATGCTTTGACGAGAAAGAACGGCAACTTGATTTAATAATTCACCTTGTACTTTTTCGATTAACTCAACGCTGTCTGATAATAAAATAACCTGACTATCTGGTCCATGTTCGGCTTGTGAAAGTAAATCAGCAGCAACAAATGATGCATTGGCATCTTTATCTGCTATCACCAAAACTTCCGAGGGGCCCGCAGGCATATCAATAGCAAAACCATTTACTTGCTGAGAAAGTTGTTTTTTTGCTTCGGTTACATATTTGTTACCGGGACCAAAAATCTTATTCACAGCTTTTATTGTAGTTGTACCAAAAGCCAAAGCTGCGCAAGCTTGTGCGCCGCCAACAGCATATATTTCATCGATTTCACATAAACTTGCGGCGAATAATATTTCGTCAGCCAATTGTCCATTTTTATCTGGAGGACAAACTAATACCTTACGTGAACATTGCGCTAATTGCGCAGGAATACCAAGCATTAAAACCGTAGAAGGTAAGGGGGCTGAGCCTGCAGGGATATATAGTCCGACACTTTCTATTGCTTCAGTTTTTAGTGTGCAACGTACGCCAGCAGTTGTTTCTACGGAAATATCATCAACAAGTTGTGCTTGATGAAAACGTTTTATTTGTTCATAGGCGGTTTCAATAGCTCGTAAACGTTTTGCTGATAACGCCTGTTTGGCTCTTTGGATACTTTCATCTGTCACTTTTAAAGAAGATAGTTTTACACCATCGAATTTTTCTGTTAATTCATATAGTGCTTGATCGCCATTTTTTTCCACATTAGCTAAAATATTTTTAACTTGCTGGGATAATAAACCACTTTCACTAATCGCCGGACGAGAAAGAACAACCTGTTGTTCGTTAGTCGTTAAGCTTTGCCAATTGATCATTTCATTTTTCATAATATTAAAATCCTAGCTGAAAACTTTGGATAGATGACCATTAGCCCATCATTTTTTCTATCGGCATTACCAGAATTGAATTACAACCAAGAGCATTTAGTTGCTCCATGGTTTCCCAAAAGAAGGTTTCCGTTGCCACCACGTGTACAGCTACTAAATCATCACGTCCTGCCAAGGGTAAAATGGTAGGTGTTTCCTTACCTGGCATTAAGGCACTGACTTCGACAATTTTATCTTTAGGAGCGTGTAGCATAATGTATTTACTTTCTTTTGCTTTCATTACACCTTGAATACGTGGAAGTAGTGTATTAAGAATGTCTTGTTTTTCTGTACATAACGCTGTAGAGGTTTGAATAAGTGATGCCTTTGATTTGAATATTTCCTCGACTTCAATCAAGCCATTCGCTTCAAGAGTTGCACCTGTAGATACCAGGTCACAAATACCGTCAGATAAGCCGACACGTGGTGCTACTTCAACAGAGCCTTTTAATAAGCAAAACTCAACATTAATACCATTAGCTTTGGCAAAACGATTTAATAATTGTGGGTAGGTTGTTGCAAAACGTAAACCATCTAAGCTATTTATGCCTTGATAATTAAAACCTTCTGGCATAGCAATGGATAATCGGCAACCACCAAAGTTAAGTTGAGAAGTGCGAAGGTATTGATATTTTTGCTCCATTAACTCACGCTCTAATGCGGCTTCTTCTAAAGTATTGTCGCCGACTATACCTAAATCGCAAACACCATCCATCACTAGGCCAGGTATATCAGAGCTGCGAACACGCATTATATCAATAGGCATATTAGAAACATGTGCCAGTAAACGTCGATCAGAAACGTTGAGCTTTAAGCCACAGCGTTTTAATAAAGCTTGAGTGTCGTCGCTTAAACGACCTGACTTTTGCATAGCGATGCGTAAACGTGTTTCTGTTGTCATGTTAGTGTTTCCTTAAAATAAAATCTTGGCCAAAAAATTCCTGTATATACAATTTCAAAGCCTATAAAATGCGAAAACCCCCGAAAGAGTTTGATTCTTTCGGGGGTTTATAAACTTAGTTTTTTAACTCGCCGAAAGGTCAATAGCCCCCAGCGAATAAACCTGAGCAGCTAATCGATATGGTGGTGATGGCGATGTAGTGTGTTCAAGTTCATAATATTCTCGTTGTTTGTTTTGTTTTTTGGTTAGCTAGTTTATTCAACTTGTATAGCCAACTTGTATCAATAACTTGACGAATCTATAATTCTGTCTGTTATTATTTTATAATTCTTATTTACATTACTGTTTATTTTGATGTAGAGCAAGTTTTAAATTGAGTGCTTATATTACATTTAGCTATAGCTCATACTTTTATGTAAAGTTTATTGCTTAATTACCGATAAATATAGTTATTAATCGTTATCTTGGAGGCATCATGGATATCTTTACAACGCAACTTACACGTGTGATGCAAACGCCAATAAAAAAAGCAAACTTGAAAGTTAAAGCGTTGCTCAAAGATGCGGGAGCAAATAAACTTAAAGAAGATCATGATCATTTGGAGAATCACGACTATTATTTTGAACATTCAGCCAATAGTGAGCCTGACGATGGAAACATGACTAAAAACACAAATGAAGAAATAAGTTCTAAAAAAATCAAGTCTCAAAGTGATGATGAAGAATCAGATGAGAATAAAAGAGATAAGACACCTCCCCACCTTGATTTATTTGTTTGATATTTTATTCCCTAGCCAATTTAACATGCCTGTTTCCTAGTTTAGCTATGAAATTTCAGCTGAAGGTGGAATGCTAATAAACCGCATGTTTCCTTCATTATCTCCTCCTTCTCACTACTGCTTTTTTACATAAACGAATACGCCCCAAAAAATCATCAATAAAGTGAACTATGCTTAATGTGCAATTTTAATCTGGAAAGGATTTAATATGAAAAGTTCATTAGCATTATTTAGCTCTATTCTGATCAACTTGATAATTTCGTCGTCAGTTGTAGCTAAAGATCAAAAAGCACCTGATTTATATGTATATTCTACCTATTTTACCTGTGATAGTACGATGTTATCTACTGTTGATAAACTTGTTGAAAATGAGTTTACACCTTTGTATCAAGAAGCCATAAAAAATAAAGATATTGTTAACTGGGGGTGGATGTCCCATCACACGGGAGGTTATTGGAATCGAGCAATATATCATATGTCACCTTCAATGAAAGAGGTACTCGAAGCCTCTGATGCGATGAATATTATTGCTGAAAAAAATAAGATTGACTCGAATAATCTCTTTGGAAAAATTTGCAATCGCCATGAAGACTATATTTGGAAAATACTCACAGGAAATCAAGGTAAAGGCAGAGGTAAAGTGGGTTTATCTATGTATATGGAGTGTGACATAACTGATGAAAAGCGAGCTGATGAAATACTTACAGCGGTTTTCGCTCCAATATTTAATCAATATGTGGGGAAAGGAAAGTTTACTTCTTGGGGCTGGTTAGAACACGTCATTGGAGGAAAGTATCGTCGCTTGGCAACGATGACTGCAGAAAACTATGAGGATCTAATAAGTACTCGACAAAAAGTCAATTCTAGACTTTTTGGGAAAAATGCGCCGCAAGAAAGCAAGGAGTTCTCCAAAATTTGTGGCTCGCATCAAGACTATTTATGGGGTATTAAAATAGAAAATAGTTAGTTTATCAGTTTAAAGTTCGGTTATTACGAGTAGCTGAACTTTAACATTATTAAAACCTTTTTCACTAAGACCATTTTAATTTTCCTTATTTTTAAGGTGATAAAAAGTAATTGAATTAAAAAGAGCAATTAAAGTGTTTTCAATATTATAATGTCGCAATAATTTATCTGGTATTAATGTAACAAGTAAGAATGACTCCTGTTGAACAAGTCTTTTCTCAAAATGGTGCTTTAGCACAAGCTATTGATGGTTTTTCGCCACGACAAGCACAAACGGATATGGCCGTTGAAGTTGCAAAAGCCATTGGCGAGCAATCGGCATTGATTGTGGAAGCTGGTACAGGGACGGGAAAAACGTTTGCTTATTTGATTCCTGCTTTAATCGCTAACAAAACAGCAGCGAGTAATGATGAGTTACAAAAAAAAATAATCGTCTCAACAGGTACAAAGAATCTGCAAGAGCAACTGTTTCATAAAGACCTACCATTAATAAAGAAAATTTTGGCAACCAATGCGCAACTAGCTTTGTTAAAAGGGCGTGCTAACTATCTATGTATTTATCGCTTAGAGCAATATCAGCAAACACGTGGGCAATTGGATGCGGCAACATTAAGTGATTTTGTAAAAGTAAGAACATGGGCAAATAGTACATTATCAGGAGATATCGGAGAGTTGGTAAATGTCACCGAAAACTCGTTAGTTTTTCCGTTCATTACCAGTACTCTTGATAATTGTTTAGCCAAAGATTGTCCTAATTTTGATGAATGTTACTTAATTAAAGCACGCCAAAAAGCAATCGATGCGGATTTAGTTGTTGTTAACCATCATTTGTTTTTTGCTGACATGGCCTTAAAAGACACAGGCTTTGGTGAGTTAATTCCAAAGGCTGATGTGATGATCTTTGACGAAGCCCATCAAATAGCCGATATTGCCAGTGAGTATTTTGGAGATGCTTTTTCAACTCGGCAACTACTAGATTTGAGTAGTGATACTTTACAAATATTTCGTACTACATTAACCGATGTCAAACAGCTTGGTAAAGCCGCAGAAAAACTATCAAAAACGTGCCAAGAGTTTCGATTGTTATTCCATTTTGATCCCGAGCGTGGCAATTGGCGAGATAAGTATCATCAACAACGTTTTAATCAATCATTTATTGCTTTAAAAACCGATTTAGATTTTTTATATCAAGTGATCAAATTATGCCTTTCACGTAATGAAGCCATTGATAATTGTTATGAAAGAGCACTAAATCTATTAGCTCAATACGATATTATGGCTGATGTTGATGCTCTTGGTATGAGCTTTTGGTATGAAACCACACCTCGTCATGTTGTTTTACATAAAACCCCTTTAACGGTAGCCGATAAATTTAGTGCATATGTTAAAGCCTCAGGAGCAGGGTGGATTTTTACCTCTGCGACACTTGCCGTTGATGGTACTTTTGCTCATTTTGCTAAACATTTAGGGTTACAATCCGCGAACAGCCTATTACTTGATAGCCCATTTGATTATCAACAACAGTCACAGTTATTAGTGCCTCGATATTTACCTGAAGCTAATGATAAGAATAGATCTTCAGCTTTAGCTGAGTTGGCAATGCCATTGATTGAAGCCAGTCAGGGCGCTTGTCTTATGTTATTTACCAGTTATCGCGTGATGCATCAGGTGGCAGAAATTTTAGCAAGTAACATCAATAATACGTTGTTAGTACAAGGACAAATGGGTAAAAGAAAGCTTTTAGAAGAGTTTATTGAACAACAACACGCTGTGTTGTTAGCTACAGCAAGTTTTTGGGAAGGTGTTGATGTCAGAGGTGACAAGTTAACTTGTGTTATTATTGATAAGTTGCCTTTTGCCTCGCCCGATGATCCTTTATTGCAAGCAAGAAGTGAAGATGTGAAACGTCAAGGCGGAGAGCCTTTTGCGCAAATTCAATTACCTCAAGCGGTTATCGCTTTAAAGCAGGGGGTTGGACGACTTATTCGTGATGTTAGCGATAGAGGAATACTGGTGATATGTGATAATCGTTTAGTAAATAAACCTTATGGCGAAGTTTTTTTAAAAAGCTTACCAGCAATGAAACGAAGTCGAGATTTGACACAAGCGGTAACGTTTTTAAAAAAAATTAATAGTGAGAAAAAATAACGTGAATTATTTGGTCATTGATGCTTCAACCGAAGCCTGTTCAGTCGCTTTACAATTTAATCATAAAGTCATTAGTCGTTATGAGCTTTGCCCACAATCACATAGTTTACGCTTATTGCCCATGGTGGATGAAGTATTAAAAGAAGCTAATTGTCAGCTATCTCAATTAGATGGTTTAATTTTTGGCCGAGGCCCTGGTAGCTTTACGGGAGTACGCATTGGTATTGGTGTCGCTCAAGGTTTAGCCTTCGCTGCCGATTTACCTGTTGTTGGTATTTCAACATTACAATGTATGGCACAGCAGGCTTATCAGATACATCAGCAAACTCAGGTGATTACGGCAATAGATGCTCGAATGTCTGAAGTTTACACTTGTTATTTTGAGCTTGATGAGAATAATATTATGCAAGCCAAACTACCTGAAGTCGTGCTTAAACCGGAACTACTCAAATCACACTTTGAAAAATTTACTCAACAAGCTTATGGTGTTGGTAGTGGTTGGGATGCATATAATAGTGAACTTCAAATGCTTAAAACGAATGAGGGGTCACCTGAAATATTATTTCCTCATGCAGAAGCCATGTTAACGCTTGGACAAGCGGAATTTGACAAAGGTCAAAGCGTTAGTGCTGAACATGCTCAACCTATTTATGTACGAGATACGGTCTCGTGGAAAAAACTACCGGGTAAAGAGTGAAATCATTAATACGAGATATCTTAAGTTGACAGTGACTATGAGATATCGTTTCCTCCAATGATTCATCATAATGAGAGTAAGCCGTTTGCGCATTGCCTGTCCAATAAAACGGCAAGTGTTTGATTTTAAATTGACAGCTTGTGTATAATTCACCCTAACTTTAAAAGAAAAAAGTAAGAAAAATTTTGTACTTTTCTTATTTTTTGTTAAATTAGCAGCTATGCAAATTAATACTTCAGTATCACAAAATGTTTCCTTAGTTAAAAACAGAGGAAATAATGTCGAAAAGCTTGGGCAACAGTCACAGGCTATTTCGCGTGTTGAAGCTGAAAAAACCTCTTCACAACAAAATAAGCAGCAACGCTTTGATGTTGAAGCACTTTCATCAATTACTCAAGATCAGCAATCTGCTGAAATTGAATTATCGAGTAATACTCAGACATCAAATAATTACTTTGGAAATAGCAATGCTAAGGGCGGGTATGATCAACCTTCTCAACTCAATAAAAGCGCTGTAGCAGCTTATGAGTCTGTTGATAATCAATCAAAGCGAGAAGATATTCAGCAAGTTTTTGGAGTAGATCTGTTTGCCTGAGTTGAAAATAAAGCCTCGTCTTAGTTTTCGTCAGAAATATCAATTTTGGCTCTATCTATTCACTGCCTTTCTCATTTTACAATTGCCTATTATTTCTGTGCCATTTAAATGGTTAGAAAGTTATTTTCACGAGATTAGTCATGGGATTTCTGCGTTAGTGACGGGGGGAACTATCGTGCAAATTCAGCTATTTCCCAATGGCGCTGGTTTATGCACAACGCGTGGAGGCCTGAGTTTTGTCATTAGTTTCATGGGGTATGCAGGCGCTATATTTTGGGGAACACTAATATACGCTATTGCATCGGTTCATCAGCGCATAGCACAAGTTTTTTCTGGATTGGTGATTTGTTTGCTTATACTCTCTTTAGTTTTTTGGGTACGCGATATTCTGAGTTTTATTATCGTTACTGTTTTACTCGTGATATTTGTTGCACAATTTAAGTTACCTAAATCTAATTACTTGCAAATGGCTTTAAAATTGACAGGCATTTTAGTTTTAGTAAACAGTTTATATAGTCCTTGGTATCTAATTGATGGTCGCTCTCTAGGTGATGGAGCGGCACTTGCAGAATTGACAATGATACCTGAATTCATTTGGGTATTAATTTGGTCTCTTCTTGGTCTATTGTCTTTAGTCATATTAGCTAAAAAATCACCATCAACTCATTAAATAACTTTTTATTTAGGCATTAATAATTGTTTCTTGATATGAAAACTCAGATTAATAATGCTTAACTATAGGAATTGATCATGAAAACACTATGCTTATCAATAAGTACTTTTTTACTTTGTGCTTGTTCATCAATACCTGAGAAATTACGATTACCCGAAACGACTAATTTGGTGCCATTATCTACTCAGCAAAGTCATGAAGGACAAATGGCACGATGGGGGGGGGTTATTGCTGAGGTTAACAATAATGCTGATAATACCATGATTGAAATAGTAAGCTTTAAGCTAACGTCATCAACAAGGCCAAAACGAAGCACTGAAACTCAGGGACGTTTTCGTTTATATTATGATGGTTTACTTGATCCGGTAATTTATCAGAAAGGACTAAGTATTACGGCTTTAGGCACAGTGCAAAGTGCTGAAGATGGGAAAATTGGTGAGCACCAATATAAGTTCCCTGTAATTAAAGCAAGTCAGCTTCATTTATGGAAAAAAGTACAACATATTGATGTAAATGTCATAACAAACCCTTACCTCTACTCTTCTCAATATAGACGTGCACCATTACCTTATCGTCATAGTCGTCCTATTGTGATTCATGGTAAAAATAATAGTCAGGCTAAACCTACTGATCAGCCTACAAAAAGTCAGCAAAAATAATAGCGTATATACCCGTTCTACCTCAGTATGTTGTATCACTGCATATTGAAGTGGATAGATAAATATCACAACGATAAACTGAGAAACAATGACTGGAAATGTTAGTATCGAAGAAATCAGTTACTCCCATAAGGACTTTACTATTCATGGGGTAGCGTGTGGTGATAAGCATAACGATATTGTTTTATGTTTACATGGCTGGTTAGATAATGCGGCAAGTTTTCTACCTATGTTACCTTTATTTGTTAATAAGCGAGTTATTGCAATTGATTGGCCTGGACATGGTTATTCTTCACACCGTAGCATGGATGCACACTATCATTTTATCGACTGGGTTTATGATTTAGTACAGCTTTTCGAACTAAATCAATGGAAAAACATTGATGTTGTGGCACACTCTATGGGAGGCATGGTTGTCTCCGCATTTGCGGCTGCTTTTCCTGAAAAAATTAAATCGTTAACCTTGCTTGATTCCATTGGCTTTATTAGTGCAGAAGCTGAGCAGTCAACGGCGCAATTACGACAAGGTATGTTAAGTCGTTTAAAAGGACTTAATAAGCAAAAAAATAAACATATGTCTGTAGAATCGGCAATTAATGCTCGAGTTAGTGTTTCTGATCTAAACTATGAGCAAGCAAAGCTTATTGTTCAACGAGGGGTAGTTAAACAGCAAGAGCATTTTGTTTGGCGCGCCGACAGTCGATTAAGAGCTACATCACCCTATCGACTCACGCTAGCACAAGCTGAACAGTTTATCCGAGATATTAAAACCCCAGTGCAACTGATTTATGGCAGTGAAGGGTTGGATATGGTGCCAAAAGGAGTAAAACATTTTGGTCCATTATTTGAACGATTTTTAAGCCATGAACTAAAAGGTGGCCACCATGTACATATGGAACAACCCGAAGCTACTGTACAACTGATCAACGCTTTTATTTAATAGCTTTGTATTGTTCTTATTAAAAACCATAGACTTAGATTTAATTTATCTTAAAAAGTAATATACTGGAGTATTTTATTTTCAAACAAGTGTTTAAATTAACTGGATTGACCAGTTAAAATTTGGTAAAACTTGTCTATAACTATAAATATTAATAATAATTAAAAACTAGTAAGGAATTGCACAGTGGACAAAATTTGGCTTGAGAAGAGTTATCCCTCCCATGTTCCATTTGAAATAGACCCTGATAAATACTCATCTCTTGTTGAAATGTTTACTAAATATTGTGGGATGTATCAACAGCGCTCAGCATTTATTAATATGGGAGCTGAGATAAGTTATCGCGATTTAGAAATTCAAGCAAAGGCATTTGCAGCATACTTACAACAAGATTTAGGTCTAGTAAAAGGTGATAAATTTGCCATTATGGTACCAAATACGTTGCAATACCCTATTGCACTCTTTGGTGCATTAATGGCAGGTTTGATCGTTGTTAATGTAAATCCTTTATACACAGCAAGAGAACTGGAACATCAACTAAAAGATTCCGGTACAAAGGCGATGTTAATTGTTGAAAATTTTGCTCATACCCTTGAGCAGGTCATTGATAAAACGCCAGTTGAGCATGTTATTTTAACATCTTTAGGTGATAGGCTTGGTGGATTAAAAGGGCTACTCGTTAGTTGTGTTGTCAAGTATGTTAAAAAGATGGTGCCCGCGTTTAACCTGAAAAAGACAATTAAATTTAACCATGTTATTTCTAAAGGAATGACTTTAACTTTTTCGCCAGTAAAAATCGTCGGTGAAGATCTAGCTTTCCTACAATATACCGGCGGTACAACAGGTGTCTCCAAAGGTGCGATGTTAACGCATCGAAATATGATTGCTAATTTGGAACAAGCCAAATCGGCAATAAAACCAGTGCTTGAAGAAGGAAGTGAGTTAATTGTAACTGCTTTACCTCTTTATCATATCTTTGCTTTAACTGCGAATTGCCTAACGTTTATCACCTTAGGGGGAACAAATTTACTGATCACCAACCCTCGTGATATGCCGGGTTTTGTTAAAGAATTGGCAAAATATAAATTTACGGTTACCACAGGTGTGAATACGTTATTTAATGGTCTTTTAAATACACCCGGTTTTAGTGATTTAGACTTTAGTCATCTTAAAATATCACTTGGTGGTGGCATGGCAGTACAACGTCCAGTCGCTGAAAAGTGGGAACAGTTAACCAAGACTCGTTTAATCGAAGGATATGGTTTAACTGAATGTTGTCCTCTAGTGACAATATGCCCTTACAATCAAGAGCATTATAGCGGTAGTATCGGCTTACCAGCCTCTTCAACAGATATTCGTATTATGAGAGAAGATGGTAGTGAAGCGGATATTGGTGAGTCTGGAGAAATGTGGGTACAAGGTCCACAGGTGATGAAAGGCTACTATAATCGTGTTGAAGCTACAGATGAAGTATTAAAAGATGGTTGGTTAGCTACTGGCGATATTGCGGTAATGGATGAAAATGGCTTCTTTAAAATTGTTGATCGTAAAAAAGATATGATCATTGTTTCTGGATTTAATGTTTACCCTAATGAAATCGAAGAAGTTGTAATGATGCATGAGGGAATACTTGAAGCTGCAGCCGTTGGTGTTCCACATGAGTCATGTGGTGAAACAGTGAAAATTTTTGTTGTCTTAAAAGATAAAAATGTTACGGATAAAGAGCTGATAGAACATTGTCGTGAAAACCTTACAAATTACAAAGTGCCTAAGCTTGTTGAATTTAGAGATGAATTACCAAAAACGAATGTTGGTAAAATTTTAAGAAGGGAATTGCGTTAAGGTTAAGAAGAATTTCTTAATAACGTACTGTAAACGAAAAGCCAGTAATCTCGGTTACTGGCTTTTATGTTCAAGGATGAACTGTATGTCAGGATCACATGGATGTGAAAGAGTGACGATGTTAAGGACAAACGTTCAAAGACTCTTTGACTCAGCTAATTGATACTATTAGTCTTTTGAATATACCATTGTTGTATTATTGAGCGTTGAGTGTTTGCCCATTAATATCTTTACTGTCATCACTCATCAAATAAACATATAACGGCATAATATCTTCAGCCGAGGCCAATTTTTCTTTATCTTCTGCTGGAAATGCACTAGCACGCATTTTTGTTCGAGTGGCGCCAGGGTTAATTACATTAGTACGTATACTGGTATTTTCGTATTCGTCAGCTATAACTTGCATCATACCTTCAGTCGCAAATTTGGACACACTATATGGCCCCCAATAGGCTCTGCCTTTATGACCGACACCCGAAGAGGTAAATACTAAAGAAGCATTATCGGCAAGTTGTAAGCTAGGAATAAGTGCTTGAGCCATTAAAAATTGGGCATTCACATTTACTTGCATAACCTCAGTCCAAATTTGTTCGTGGATTTGAGTAAAAGGGGTAAGTTCTCCTAGCATTGAAGCGTTAAGCAATGCACCATCAAGTTTGCCAAACTGAGTGTTAATAGTTGCGCACATATCAATGTAGTTTTGTTTTGTTGCCCCTTTCATATCAAGAGGAATAATTGCAGGTTCAGCGGAGCCTTGCGCAAGTATTTCATCATAAACATCTTCAAGTTTTTTTACCGTTTTTCCTAATAAGATCACAGTGGCACCTAATTTTGCATAGGTTAAAGCGGCTTGTCGACCGATACCATCACCAGCTCCTGTGATCAGAATTGTTTTATTGATTAAGGTGTTTTCGATTATTTGATAGTTAAACATATTAAAGATTTTATGAATTTTATATGTTGGTGATTCTACTCTGAGCTAAGGTAACAAACGAGTAAAATTTATGTTCTTTAAATAAAAATCGAAATATTTATTAAGAAATAAAAAAAACGCTAGCACAATGACAAATCTTGAGTTAAGTTTAACTGGTCGAACAAGTTGTTTCACGGCAAAATTATACTTAAAATTTTGTAGGTATGAAAATTCAACTTCAAATATAAAAATAAAAGACTCGTCTGTGGGGAGAAATAATGAATAAGCTAGTGCTCAGTCTCGTAATTACCAGTGCTCTTGGTTTAAGTGCGTGTGGTGGAGAATCCATCGAAGATGTACAAAAGGAAGTAATCCAAAGTGGCGATGTCATCACGCCTACAGCACGTATCGTGTTTGACCCAACGAATAGCCTATTGTCGGCACCAAATGACTTATTATTTACAGATACATTAGATGGTACCCTTAATATTCCAGTGCCAGACTCAACTGATATTGCAAACCCTAAGGTTGCATTAAATGGGTTGGATGGTTGGTCTATTTCACAACCATTTCCTTTAGAGGTTGATTTACCGGCTGGAACATCTTTAGATCCCGCTAGTGTATTTAACCCTTTTGCAGTACGTATTTTTGAAACTCTTATGGGGGGAGATACTAGTGACGCCGATTGTACAGCCGTAACTCGTGGTTCTGCTTGTAAAGTTGTTGGTGAATTAACCTTTGGCGTTGACTTTGTTTCTCAGGCGCAAGGGAAGAATATCGTTATTGTGCCAATGAAACCGCTCAAAGCTAAGACAACTTATATTGTAGCGTTAACCAATACCCTGCAAGATAATAATGGTAAGTCATTAGCGGGTTCAACAACGTATGAATTAGTTCGTCAAAACATAACTGAAAACCCTCTGGGCAATGCTGCACAATTAGGTTTACAAGGTGCTATCAATAGTTATGAAGCTGCTATTGTTGCAGCAGGTGCTGATAGCGAAACGCTTATCTATACTATGGCAATGACTACACAATCGACAACAGATGTTTTATTTACTGTTAAGTCGTTGATGGCAGCAAACGCCGCACAAGGTATTGTTCCTACCATAGGTATAGCTGATACCGGGATAACTGTGGCAGATGCGTTAGACGGTTTGATTCCGGCATCCCTTGTCCCTTTGTATTCTACCGCTAATTTGATGCAAGGTTCGATTACTTTACCGTATTACTCAGGCGTACCAACGGTAGAAAACCCAATGGCGCCTGTAAACGAAAGATGGGAAAGCCTTTGTGATTCAGGTGCTATGTTAGCAGGCTTAGCAGCGGCTAATCCCGCGGCCATTCCCGACACCCCTTTGAGTGTGGCAGATGGCACATGTATGGCTGTTTCTCAAGCCGCTGGTCTTGCGGCTCCTGGTCTTCGTGATTTAAGTACTATCATGGCATTAGATACCGAGCGTAATTTAACTAAGTTTAGCCCTGTTCCTAAAACGAAAGCCATGATGCCTATTGATGTGCAAATGACAACACCTGATATTAATGTTGCCAATGCTGTACGTGCGCAGCTAGGCATGCCTGCATTAGTAGAGCCTGAAAATGGTTGGCCAGTGGTTATGTTAGTACATGGTATTACTAGTCAAAAAGAAGCAATGTTACCAATTACCGGAATATTGTCTTTAAACGGTATGGCCACAATCGCTATTGATCATCCGCTTCATGGTAGCCGTGGTTTTGATTTGAATATGGATGGTACCGATGATATTAATGCCACTGAATTGTCTGCAACACATTACGTTAATCTAGCAAGTATGTTAACCATGCGTGATAATACTCGTCAAAGCTCAGCGGACCTTTTAGGTTTACGTTTAGGTTTGAACTTTTTAGGTGGAGTTGATAGTGATGGCAATGCGATCAAAATTGATACCTCTAAAGTGCATATGTTAGGTCATTCATTGGGAGCTATTTATGCGATTAACTTTGTTGGTTTATCGAATACCCCATTAAACCCAGCTCTTGATGGTTACTTTAAAGTCGCAACTACCTCTTTGGCTATGCCTGGTGTAATGCTTGCAAACTTTGGTATAGAATCACCAGCATTTGAATCTTTGATAAAATCAAATTTAACTTATAGTGCATCTACTGACTTTCAAGCTTTTGTTGCAGCAATGCATCCAGCAGGCCCAACGGAAGATGAACTTAATAGCGCATATGAAACATTTTATAATGATATGTTAAATGATGCGCAGCGCGCTGAAATGGATGCCGTTTTTGCACAGTTTACTTTTGCTTCTCAAACGGTAACTGATTCAGGAGACCCAATCGCTTATCTAGATGTTTTAAAAGCGACTAATACACCCATACACCTAATTGAAGTTATAGGTGATGGTGGTGATAACTTACCGGATCAAACGGTGACCAATACTGCTCCTAATTCACCAATGGCGGGAACTGATCCTTTGATTACCTTGCTTGATTTGCCAATTGTCAGTGAAACATCAGCAGGTTCAGGCGTTGTGAGATTTGTGAATGGACATCACAGTTCAATTCTTGACCCCCGTGCTACCGATGACTCACCAGATATTGAATTAAGTGCACGTGCGACACAAGAAATGCAATCCCAAGTGGCCGCTTTTTTTGCAACGATGGGAGAAGTCATAGTTATTGCTGACCCTGTTGTTATTGATTAGTTTTTATAAACATAATGTTGAAGTCATTTAAGTCGAGCTAATAATACGATTTAGTGACTAGCAATTAATAAAGCCCTTTTAGAGGGCTTTTTTTTTGGGTAATCATCCCCATATTTAAAGCATAAATGATAATTGTGAAATACGCTTAGCAGCACTTAGGAGAGAACGTTTGGATTTTTTATATGAATATGGTTTATTTTTTGCCAAAGCAATAACGATTGTACTAGCCGTAATTGCTATTATTGTTGCTATTGCCGCATCAGCAATAAAACAAAGCCATAAAAAAGGTGAATTAGAAATAACTGACTTATCAGAGCACTTTGATGATGTTGAGCAAGATGTTATTCATCACCTTTTGTCAAAAGAACAATTAAAACAAAAAGAAAAAGAAGATAAAAAACTAGAAAAAGAAAAGGCGAAAGCAGATAAAAAATCAGTAAAAGAAGGTGAAGAAGAGCAAGAAACACGTGTGTTTGTTATTGATTTTAACGGTAGTATTGATGCAAAAGAAGTTTCTTCACTGCGAGAAGAAATCAGTGCGGTATTAACAGTTGCGACTCCGCAAGATGAAGTTTTTGTACGCTTAGAGAGTGGTGGGGGAATGGTGCATGGTTATGGTCTTGCGTCTTCTCAGTTAGATCGAATTAGACAACATAATATCCCATTAACTGTTTCTGTTGATAAGGTGGCAGCAAGTGGCGGCTATATGATGGCCTGTGTAGCGAATAAAATCATTTCAGCTCCTTTTGCTATTGTCGGTTCAATTGGTGTTATAGCTCAGGTACCCAACTTTCATCGTTTACTTAAAAAGAATGATGTTGATTTTGAACAATTTACCGCAGGTGAATTTAAGCGTACAGTAACGATGTTTGGTGAAAACACTGAAAAAGGTCGTGAAAAGTTTAATGAAGAACTAGAAGAGACTCATTTACTGTTCAAAGGTTTTGTTAATGAACATCGCCCAAGTCTTGATATTGATAAAGTGGCAACGGGTGAGCATTGGTTTGGTTTAACGGCTAAAACACTTGGCTTAGTGGATGATATTCAAACCAGTGACGATTATCTGCAAAACGCCAATAAGTCAAATAAAGTTGTTGTGATAAAATATGCTACAAAGAAAACTCTGGCTGAAAAATTCTCTAAGGCAGCGTCACTATCTGTTGAAAATATTTTTGGCAAATTGTGGCAAAAGAATCGTATTTTTCCTAGTTAAATAAGAACGATATGAAGCCTTCTTTTTGGCAAAAATGTTGGCAGCGGAATACGTTAGGATTTCATCAAGAAACTGTTCACCCATTCATTGAACAGTTTCTTTTACCGCAACTAACGACAACAACTCAACATGTTTTTGTACCTCTGTGTGGCAAATCACTCGATATGTTGTGGTTTGCAAAAAGAATGAAGGTAAGTGGTATTGAATTGAGTGAAATTGCCTGTCGAGACTTTTTTCAAGAAAAAAAACTACCTTATCAGCAGCAACAACGTAACTGTTTTAACATCTTTTCTTTTGAGAACATAGAACTTTGGCAAGGGGATTTTTTTAAATTATTGCCAACAACTTTAGATAAAATTGATTGGATATACGACAGGGCGGCAATTATTGCTTTACCGCAAGGTATGCAACAACAATATGCACAACACTTGTCTAGTTTTATTGCTGATAGTACAAGCTTGTTTCTAATTTCTCTTGAATTCCCTCAAGAAGAACTTGAAGGGCCACCATTTTCTATTTCATCATTAAAAATTAAACAGTTATTTTCCGACTTTGAAGTCAACTGTATTGCAGAAAATGAACTTGAAGACAAAAAATTTGCTCAGCGTATCTTTAAAGTAAATAGGCTCGTAGAACGATTGTATTTAATAAAAAAAAAGACGCAATAAAAATAATTTTTATTAAATACTCCCCGCTGATTACTTGTTTTCACTAGGTGTGGAAGAAGTACCTTTTCACAAGAGCATCGAATTTAAATTATTTTTGTTATTAATTGTGCAATAAACATCTTGTTTTGTTTATTCGTCGATTAGATTTGCTATTTTTACTATAAATATTTCAATTTTCTGTTAAGTTATCGTTAATCAAAATAATAGAGTTTCTATAAATGCAAAACAAACTAATAAAAATGAATGTTTTTATAAAAATCATACTCGCCATCGTTTTACTTGGGGCCAGTATATTTAGCTTTAATATGAATATTGATTTTGCCGGCTACATTTTATTATTCAGCTCTTTATATATTTTAAACGAAGGGTTTGGCTTTTCACTGTTTATAAAAATATTATTAGCTTTGGTATTAGGGATCATTATTGCTTGGTCAGGGTTTTATAGTAGTGCAGATTTAATGGCGATACGACCTGTTGGTAGTAAGATCTTTATGAATTGCCTTACTATGGCATTGGTTCCTTTAGTTTTTTCGTCAATCGTTACGGGAGTTACTAGTTTAGGTGATATTCACAAATTAAATAAAATTGGTATTAGAACAATTGGTTATTATATTGTTACTACGGCAATAGCTATAACCATAGGGCTAATTTTAGCAAATACTTTCCAACCAGGAAAAAATCTAGATACGGAAACACGAGCTCAGTTTGAACAATCTTTTAAGACTTCAGCAGCTACAAAAGTTGTCGCGGCTCAAGAAAATAAGCAAACACTGTTTGAAGGCTTACAAGCCATTTTTCCTAAAAACATATTTGAGTCTATCAGCAAAGCCAAACCAGATATGTTGCAATTGATCTTTTTTGCGGTTATCTGTGGTGTCGCTTTATTACAAATGGATCCTAAGTTATCAGAGCCCGTTATTAAACTCCTTACGGGAATTACTGAAATGACCATTAAAATTATTATGATGGTAATGCGCCTCGCGCCATATGGTGTATTTGCATTGATTGCATCAACGGTTGCCGGTACAGATGGGGCTGGGCTGTTATTAACGCTGATCCCATTTTCGTTGATTGTTGTTGCTGCACTGCTTATTCATGGCATAGGTACTAACAGCTTATCATTGGTCCTGTTATCTAAAAAAAGCCCTAAATGGTTTTTCTCTAAAGTGAAAGAAGTTGCTATTATGGCTTTTTCTACGTCTTCCAGTGGCGCAACAATGCCATTAACACTAGAAGTCACTGAAGAAAAATTAAAAGTAAAAAATGAAGTTGCGGGTTTTGTCGTACCTCTAGGAGCTACCATTAACATGGATGGTACTGCGTTATTTCAGGGAGTTTCAGCGATATTTTTGGCTAATATTTACGGTATCGACTTAACTCTTGCTGATCAGTTAACTGTTGTTGGTTTGGCTGTTATGGCGTCTATAGGTACTGCAGCAGTACCGGGCGTTGGTATTGTTATCCTTACCATGATACTGGTTTCTATTGGTATTCCTGCTGAAGGTATTCTATTTATTCTCCCCGTTAATAATTTACTTGATATGTGCCGTACAGCAACAAATGTCATGGGCGACATGACATGTGCGGTTTATATTGATCACAAGATGGAAAATTCAGAGCAAAATAAAAAGCTCTATCTATAATTACTACTAATATTTATTTGAAAAATACATTAAAAACCTGAGAAATCAGGTTTTTTTTTGTAAGTTAGTGACCTTTTTTCAATTTATCAGTTACTATAATTAATGTTAATACCAATAATTTACAGGGAGATGCTTTTATGGCGCTACTTCAACGCTTTAGTTTTATCATGCTATTTATATCATTAGTAGGTTGCGGCGGTGGCGGTGATGGGTTTACTAGTGGCGATACCCCCACTCCTACTCCTGATGATTCAGCCGATACAATTGTGATATCGTTGGCTATATCTGATGAAAATATCACAGAACAAAGTCCTGCAACAATTACGGCAACAGTAATGCAAGGCACTACACCAGTAGCTGGTAGTCTTGTTACATTTGTTATAGATAACCCTAATCGAGGTGTTTTTCAATCAGAAACACCTGATACAGATACTGGCGGAACCGATATTAATGGCGTCGCAACAATAATACTAAATGCAGGGGAAAGTGCTGGTTTTAGTAAAGTGACGGCAACTGTAGACTCCGCAGAGCCTGTATCCATAATATTCAATAGCCAAGGTTCATCAGATGTTGTCTTTAGGCTAGGAAGTGGTTCGCCATTTGTAGAGGGGACAATTTCACTTTCTAGAGAACAAATACCTGCGGGAGGCACATCAGAAATATCGGTTTCTCTCATTACTGACTCAGGTGAACCTTTTAGAGAGACTATAGAAATTAGTTTTACTTCCGACTGTTCGGTAGAGACTGTGCCTTCTGCTGAGATATCAGCTCCATTTAATTCCGATGATGGTCAAGTGAGCGCGACTTACCTAGCCAAAGGGTGTTCGGGAAATGATGAGATCAAGGTCAATGCAACCGTAGACGGTAAAAATCTTTCTGCTAGTGGCATCATAAATATTATCCCTGCTGATGTGAGAAGTATTGAGTTTGTAGCTGCAACCCCACAACATATCGCTTTACAGGGAGCGGGTAGTGCTGACCTTCCAGAGAAATCTACTATTGAATTTCGTGTTCTAGATACTGATGGCAATCCAGTGAAAGGGCGTGATGTAAGCTTTTCATTGGTCAGTGATGGTGGTGATATCTTATTAACGCCAATTGTCGCAACATCCAATTTTAATGGTTTGGTTCAAACAACGGTAAATGCAGGGACTGTCTCACGTGTGGTCAGTGTCAAAGCAACAGTTGAAGGTACCAGTTCACCTACAGTGGAAACTATTTCTCACAAGCTCTATATATCTTCTGGGATATTAGATCAAGACAGCATGTCTATTTCTGCCGATATTTTAAACCCAGAAGCATGGCATATAGACGGTACCGAAGTACAAATCACAGCTAGACTTGCTGACTCTAATAATAACCCTCCCCCTCCAACAGCAGTGTATTTTACAACTGAAGGCGGCTCAATTGAGAGCTTAGGCAATTTATGTATAACAGATGATGATGGCTCTTGTTCTGTCACTTGGCGGAGTCAAAATCCTAAACCTGAGGGACATATTTTAGGTGATCTAAATAATCTTAACCATCTTCCTGAAACATTAAATACCATGGGTCAGAAAATGGGAGGACGTGCCACAGTTCTTGCGACAACTATTGGTGGTGAATCTTTTCCTGATTTAAATGGTAACGGTAGGTTTGATATTTGTGAAGTTCCTGCTTTTATTGGGGGAATTGGCAAACCGTGTGGAGAAAATGGAAATTTTGATGAATCAGGTGTAGATATAACTTATTCTGGAAATGATGTTGGTGGTAACCCCTATGATTTACCAGAAGCATTTGTTGATCACAATGAAGATGGCATCTTTAATCCAGCTCAAACTGGTGGCCAGTCGGGTGGCGAGTTAGAAAAGCCCGTTGATTATAATAGTAATTTAATTTATGACGCTAAAGATAATAAATATAATGGATTTAACTGCGCCGTGCCTAATCATGATGGTTGCTCTGCTGAAACTGCTATTGATGTAAGAGGCAGTGTTGTTCTTGTGATGTCTGGAAGTGAGGCACAATTTGTAACTACCTTTCCTGTCGGTGGTCAAGATATTGAAATAGTAGGAGAAGGTACTGGAGGGGCGTCGGTTACTATTTCAGATTTACATAATCAGCCTATGCCAGCGGGTAGTGTCGTTGATTTCTCTGTTGCAGGTTTTGGCAGTGTGGCTAGTACAAGAACATTTAATTGGCCTAATACGAATAAAAATGGTGGAGAAAGTTATTCCGTGACGATAAAAGGTGAAAAAGAGGATTTACCTAAGTATGGCACTCTATGGGTCACGGTTACTACACCAAGTGATGTCGGTGTATCATATCCTGTTGCGAATATTGTGATTAGTGCGCCAACCCCCTAAATACTTGTATTAAAAAAGCCGTTCATTTGAACGGCTTTTTATTGTTAGCTATTTACTAGATATTATTCAACCTGTAAATTACTTCGCCATTTCATTAATTAAGAAAGCTGAAATCTCGGCACCAGCATCGAGTGTTTTATTGCGACTTTCTAGACCTAAGCCAGAACTGTCGGTGAACGGAGCAATCTCCATCATATCAGCACCAGTTATAGGGTATTCACTAGCAAGTGTCGTTAATATTTTCATAGTTTCTGCTAAAAACAAACCATCTGGCTCAGGTGTGCCTGTTGACGATGCCACACTTTCATCAAGAGCATCAATATCAAAACTGACATAAAGTTCATCGATGTTTTCGTCTTTTAGTTGAGCAAGAATATTTGAAATAATAACATCGACACCTTGTTCACGAACTTCATGAGCCCAGTGCTGTTTTACGCCAAAGGTATTTTCCCAATGTGACTTAGGTTTACCACTGGAGCGAATACCAACTTGGATTAAATGATGTTTTTCATGTAAGTCGTCGAGAATATGAGTACACCAAGAGCCGAAGCATAAATCGATGCCTAGACGCTCAATAAGTAAATCGGTATGAGCATCAAAATGAATGATAGCAGCACGTTTTCCTTGTTTTTTCTTCGCCTGTAAATAAGCCTTGGTTAATGGATAGCTGACCGAATGATCGCCACCAATGCCAAAAACACCTTTAGCAGGGAACTGAGCATAAAAATCATGTAAAACATCTTCAGTAATTGTTAAAGGACTAACAGCATATTGACTATTTTCATCTTGATAAAGTGCTTTTTTACAATTTGATAACGTAGCATCATTTAAGTATTTATCATGTAATAAATGAGGAATAACGCGGACATCTCCCATATCAAAAGCGTTAAGGTTGGGGTATTGTTCTAACAGTGTAGAACGTACAAATAGCGGGCCCCAATTAGCTCCACGTAAAATACCCCCACCACAGTCTGAGGCAATGCCCAAAATAACAGCGTTAGATGATTCTGGTAGCTTTTCTAGGGAAGATGACCATAATGTATCAATATCGTGTGATTGACCAAATAAAGCGTTGTGTAGTTGCTCTTTGCGTTCTTTAGCCGTATTGACGGTAAATACACCATTTCCTGGTGGGCATAAACACTGAGAAAGTTTCGTTTGTAAAGTAGTCCAAGACGTTGTCATATAAATTCTCTTATAAGTAGGTCAATTACGGCTTTAGCGGCAAGAAGACCAGCTAAGTTTTAAGTTTTTGAATGCTTTCATGTTACAAAATTGAGCGGAGTATAGCGTAATTCTTCATTTATTAGCATTCAGCTCTTAATTAATCTTTAAATTTTTATTATGATAGCGCCAAATTAAGTGTCACTTTATAACGAAAAAGCATAAATAAGCACAATATTTAAAAATAATAGCTTGTCAGCTTGCTTATTTGCGGATATATCTAATAGTAATTTTAGAATATCTTAATATTTATGAATAATTGCTTTAAAAAACTGCTGCTCGCTCACTTTTAAACCAATTTTTATCAAAATTAAACTGACAGCAAAATTGTTAGTTCAGTAGGAATGTAAAAACATATGGCAAAATCTCTAGTAATTGTCGAATCACCAGCGAAAGCGAAGACAATTAATAAATACCTTGGAAAAGATTTTATTGTAAAATCAAGTGTTGGTCATGTTCGTGATTTACCACACAGTAGTACGGGTAAAAAAGTAGCGGCAAAGTCTCCTGCTGAAGTACGTAAAATGGCTCCTGAAGCAAAGGCAAAATATAAAGCCAAAAGAGATAAACAAGCGCTTGTCAATCGCATGGGGATTAACCCGGATAAAGATTGGGAGGCTAATTACCAAATATTGGAAGGTAAAGAAAAAGTTGTTGCTGAATTAATTAAACTTGCCGGCAATGCCGAAACTGTCTATCTCGCAACCGATTTGGATCGCGAGGGAGAGGCAATTGCATGGCACTTAAAAGAAATTATTGGTGGCGACGACAGCAAGTTTAAGCGGGTTGTTTTTAATGAAATAACAGAAAATGCGATTCAACAAGCATTTTCTACACCTGGTGAATTAAGTATGCCAGGTGTAAATGCTCAACAAGCTCGACGTTTTCTAGATCGTGTCGTTGGCTTTATGGTAAGTCCATTACTTTGGAAAAAAGTAGCCCGTGGCTTATCTGCAGGTCGAGTGCAATCTGTTGCCGTTAAGTTGGTTGTAGAGAAAGAGCGTGAAATAAAGGCATTTGATCCCAAAGAATTTTGGGAAATTACTGCTGACACTCAAACATCAACCAAAGACGACTTTACTCTTGATGTTACACATGAGAATAGCAAGGCATTTAAACCAACCAATGAAGCGGATACCAACAAAGCACTAGCAATAATAAAAAGCTCGGTACTTACTGTTAATAAACGTGACGACAAACCTTCAAAAAGCACACCGTCAGCACCTTTTATTACGTCAACTTTACAACAAGCAGCAAGTACCAAATTAGGTTTTGGTGTAAAGCGTACTATGGGCTTAGCACAACGTTTATATGAAGCAGGGCATATCACCTATATGCGTACTGATTCAACAAATTTGAGTGCCGATGCCATTGAAATGTGTCGTGGTTATATTCGAGATAGTTTTGGTGAGAATTATTTACCTGAAAAAGCAAAAATATATAGTAGTAAAGCCGGTGCACAAGAGGCACATGAAGCTATTAGACCTTCTAATGTGAAGATTGAGTCTGCCTTTATGGAAGGCATTGATGCCGATGCTAAAAAATTGTACGACTTAATTTGGCGTCAATTTGTTGCTTGTCAAATGACAGCGGCTCGCTATACCGTTAGTACGATCACTGTTGGAGCATCGAGCTTTGATTTAAAAGCAAAAGGTCGAGTTATGCAGTTTGATGGTTGGACAAGAGTTCATCCACAATTATCTAAAGGTGATGACAAACATCTACCTGATCTAGCTGTTGGGGAAACCTTAGATCTAGTGCAATTAAATCCTTCTCAGCATTTTACTAAACCGCCAGCGCGCTTTGGTGAAGCATCCCTTGTTAAAGAGTTAGAAAAACGCTCTATTGGTCGACCATCAACTTACGCGTCGATCATTTCAACAATTCAAGATCGTGGTTATGTCCGCTTAGATAAAAAGCGTTTTTATGCCGAAAAAATGGGCGAAATTATAACTGACAGTCTATCTGAAAGTTTTAAAGATCTGATGAATTATGACTTTACCGCTAACATGGAACAAGAGCTTGATGAAGTTGCTGATGGTAAAACTAATTGGAAAGATGTACTAAATGGCTTTTATAAAAACTTTACCAAACAATTAACAGCTGCCGATAAGCCAAATGAAGAAGGTGGTATGCGTAATAATGAGCCAGTTATTACAGATATCGATTGTCCGACATGTGCCCGTAAAATGGGGATTAGAACGGCGTCTACCGGTGTTTTCTTGGGATGCTCAGGTTATGCCTTACCACCAAAAGAGCGTTGTACCACTACGATGAACTTAACCGCTGGTGAAGAAGCGGTAAGTGTACTAGCTGAAGATCAAGAAACCGAAGCGTTGCGAGCAATGCATCGTTGTTCTAAATGTAGTACGGCGATGGACAGCTATTTAATTGATGAAACTCGTAAATTACATGTTTGTGGTAATAATCCTGTTTGTGATGGTATTGAAGTTGAAATTGGCGAGTTTAAAATCAAAGGTTATGATGGCCCTATTTTAGAGTGCGACCGTTGTGAATCTGAAATGGAGCTTAAATCAGGCCGCTTTGGTAAGTACTTTGATTGCACTAACAGTGAATGTAAAAATACTCGTAAATTATTGGCAAGTGGCGAAGCCGCGCCGCCAAAAGAAGATCCTGTACAATTACCTGAATTGCCTTGTGAAAAGTCAGATGCTCATTTTGTTTTACGTGATGGTGCTGCGGGAATATTCTTAGCGGCGAATACATTTCCACGCTCACGAGAAACTAGAGCTCCTAAAATTGAAGAGTTGCAACGTTTTAGAGATAGAATTTCAAGTAAGTTTTATTATTTAGCAGATGCCCCAGTTAAAGACCCTGACGGTAATCTTGCCATTGTTCGTTTTAGCCGTAAGGTGAAAGAGCAATACGTAATGACTGAAGTTGAAGGTAAAGCAACTGGCTGGACCGCTAAATATATTGAAGGAAAGTGGGTAGAAGAAGCGAAAAAGAAAGCAGTAAAAGCTAAGGCCAAACCCAAAGCTAAGCCCAAAGCAAAAGCTAAACCTAAAGAAAAGTAACGTTTGCATTCATTTTATTTAAAAGGCGCTTAATCGGCGCCTTTTTTATGTACAGGATGTACGGTATGTCACGGTCACATGGATGTGAAAGAGTGACGGTATACAGGATGTATGGTCATGATTTTAATTCCAGACAAATCAGAAGTACTTGCATCCATGCAAGCAATGTCACGGTCACATGGCCACTCATCGGTGCGGCATTAGTGCTTTCATGCACGTCGTTGTGAAAGAGTGACGGTGTGCAGGATATATGGGGGTACGGTCAACTTTTTAGTTCCAGACAAAAACTAGGTATCTGCTCCATGTAGCCAATATAACAGATGTATGAATACACAGCGGCGTATATGCACAGGTTTGACAGTTAACTCAGTACCAAAAAAATTAATTATCTACGACCACACTGGCAATGTCACAGTTACAGTAAAGTAATGCAAATATGCATTACCAGCAATAAAGTATAGCTGACGTATTTCGGTAAAGTTGAAAGTTGTTATTATCGAAACCTACAGTACCTAGTATGACTTATCTGACAAATGTAATAAAATTAATTGTTACATTTTCAATTGTTTAGTTTCTCTCTTTTTTGATTTTATTGTTTATTGATAATAAACAATGCGTTAGCTTTTTATTTTTATGTGTTTACTTGCTCTTTTAGATGGTAAGTATGTTTTCTAAGCGTATTTATATTGTGTTTTAGTGTGCTGGTGGTGTATAACACTGTTATCGGTTGTTTTACTGTAAGAGAAAACTTATGACACCTCAATGGGATTCAGAAAAACCGATATATCTGCAATTGCATCAGCAAGTCATTGCGCGCATTTTGGATGGATATATCAAAGAAGGCGAAGCTTTACCATCGGTAAGGAAAGTTGCCGCAGAATATCAACTTAACCCTATTACTATTTCAAAAGCATATCAAATGTTACAGGATGAGCAAGTTGTAGAAAAACAAAGGGGAAAGGGATTATTTGTTATGCCTGGTGCACAAGAATTAATGTTAGAGCGAGAAAGAGATATTTTTCTTTCTATACAATGGCCTGAAATATTAAAACAAATTACCCGATTAAAACTTTCAGCCAAGCAGCTTCTATCGAATCCAGTGGAGAGTAAGACATGAGCCCATTAATTTCTATCAGCAAGTTAAATAAATCTTACGGTACTAAAAGTGTTATTTCAAATGTCGATTTAGCGATTCATGCGGGTCAAATTGTGGGATTAGTTGGCCCTAACGGCGCAGGTAAAACAACCTGCTTGCAAGCATTGCTTGGATTGATTGATTTTGAAGGTGATATTAATGTACTTGGTCATCATCCTCGAAAAAATCGGGTTAAAATGCTCAATGATGTTGCCTATATCGCCGATGTAGCGATTTTACCTAAATGGTTGAAAGTCTCACAAGCCTTAATTTATATGCAAGATATTCATAAAAATTTTGATGTTGAAAAAGCCAAAGAATTTTTACAAAAAACAAATATTTTGTTGAACGATAAAATCAAAACTTTATCAAAAGGCATGGTCACTCAATTACACCTTGCATTGATATTAGCCATTGATGCCAAAGTACTCATACTTGATGAGCCTACTTTAGGGCTAGATATTCTCACGCGTCGACAATTTTATAACCATCTATTAGAAGATTTTTATAGTGAAGATAAATGCATCATTATTACCACGCATCAAATTGAAGAAATAGAGCATATTTTAACAGATGTTGCTTTTATTCAAGAAGGTAAAATCGTATTGTCAGAAAGTGCTGAAGATATACGTGATCGCTTCAAATTATTAACCGTGACTAATGAAACAGTTGAACAAGCTAAAGAACTTAAACCATTATTTTCAAATAGCTTAATGGGGTTAACTACGATGCTTTTTGATGAACAAGATAAAGATTTATTACAATCTTTGGGTAAAGTTAGTGTACCAAGTTTGGCGGATATTTTTGTAGGTGTTATGACGAAGGAGGCTTACTAATGAATGCATTAACTATGAAAGCATCAATTAGAAAAGAATTGTGGGAATTTAAAAATATTTTGACTTGGGTTCCAGTGGCATTGGCAATCTTGATATTTGTTATTCCAGCGTTGAACTTTTTTCTACATAATATTGATACACACGCTTTATTTGTTCGCTTGGAGCGATTAGTCGACTTTCAAAACTCACCTGAATTGGAGAAGATATTTTTTATCGGACTAATATCGTTGTTTGCGCCATTCTTAGTGTTAAGCACTATCGTACAATTGTACTACTTCCTTACGTGTCTTTATGATGAGAGGCGCGATCAATCAGTAATGTTTTGGCGTTCATTGCCCGTATCAGATGGTTTAACTATTGTAAGCAAGCTAATTACTGGTGCTTTAGTTATTCCTGCCATATTTTTTATGGTGGCAACCTTAGTACTAATTACCATACTTATTCTGGCTTTTATTGCGTGCTCGGTTTTAGCTATTGGTTATGATATCTCTTTATGGGGGATGTGGTTGAGTTCAAGTGTTTTGAGCACTGTTGCTATCATTTGGATAACATTATTACCCTTAGCTGTTTGGCTATTACCATTATTTACTTGGTTAATGCTAGCGTCAATGTATGCTAAAAAAGCACCTTTTTTATGGGCAGTACTACCTATCGTTGCAGTGGTTCTGGTTGAAGTATTAGCGGTACACTACCTAGATTTATCACATACCTTTATTAGTCGAACGCTATTAGAGTACTTTGCATTAGCACCAGACAATGTTGAGTCTTTTAACGTTATCGATGGCATTAATCGTCTAGTACCTTTTAAAGTCATAATGTCCAAAATAGACTACAGCACAGCGTTGATGTCAGCAATATTATTCTATGCAACCTATTGGTTAAGAATAAATAAAAGTGAAGGATAACTTTTATTCAACGTAAATAAAACCTTATGTTCAGGATGAACGGTATGTCACGATCACATGGATGTGAAAGAGTGACGATGTTCAGGATAAGTGGTCAGCCTCTCTAATAAAGTAAGGTTTCAGACAAATCACAAGTACTTGCGTCCATGCAAGCAATGTCACGATCACATGGCCACTCATTCGCATCCATGCCATTGCGGCATTAGTGCATCCGTGCACGTCGATGTGAAAGAGTGGCGATGTTCAGAATAAGTGGTCAGCCTCTCTAATAAAGTAAGGTTTCAGACAAATCACAAGTACTTGCGTCCATGCAAGCAATGTCACGATCACATGGCCACTCATTGGCATCCATGCCATTGCGACATTAGTGCATCCGTGCACGTCGATGTGAAAAAGTGGCGATGTTCAGAATAAGTGGTCAGGTTCTCTAATAAAGTAAGGTTTCAGACAAATCACAAGTACTTGCGTCCATGCAAGCAATGTCACGATCACATGGCCACTCATTGGCATCCATGCCATTGCGGCATTAGTGCATCCGTGCATGTCGATGTGAAAGAGTGACAATGTTCAGAATAAGTGGTCAGGTTCTCTAATAAAGTAAGGTTTCAGACAAATCACAAGTACTTGCGTCCACGCAAGCAATGTCACGATCACATGGCCACTCATTGGCATCCATGCCATTGCGGCATTAGTGCATCGATGTGAAAGAGTGACAATGTTCAGAATAAGTGGTCAGCCTCTCTAATAAAGTAAGATTTCAGACAAATTATAAGTACTTGCATCCATACAATGTCACACTTACAAGTTTGTTGACTGACTTTCTTGCCATCTTGTCTTTAGTACTTATATTCACCTTGGTGAAAGATCGACGATGTCCAAATGGTAGGAAATGGGGATGCAGGATGTGGAAATTAGTCTCCTAATTGGCTCAATAAACCCGAATCTTGTATCTTGGAGTATAAAAATAGTTTTTAAAATCTCCTTACGAATATGACAAATTTATGTTTTTCACCTTACGAAGCAAATAAACTTTCGGTTGTTTTTGCATTATCTTTTTATAAAGCTATTTCTCTATAGGTCCATGTAGTTATCGAAACTTCGTGAAAAGTACTGTCGTTATTGAGCTGTATTTTCGTTTAATATTTTGCCTATAATATTAAATAATAATTTTTTATCTTTATTTGTCTTTATGAATCTAAAATTTTTTAAACAAGAATTTAATACAACGACTGCTTTATACGCAATAATAATTGCTAGTTTGACCTTTCACTTTACTATATTTCTCCTTGGAAAGACCCTTTTGGTTAATTGGCGATGGGTAGCATTAAATATCCATACTGCCATTGAGATAGGAGGCTCTATTGTTGCAATATTTGTAGCGACATTTTTGTTTTATTACGAACGTTTTGGTCGTGGTACTCATTATAACATTCGCATTGCGACGGCCCTGATGGCTATGGGGATAATCGATGGCTTCCATGCTATTTCTCCTCTTGGCAATACATTTGTATGGTTACATAGCCTCGCCACTTTTATCGGAGGGCTGTTAATTGTTTTAATATATATACCTAGAAAGTGGTTTATTTCAAAACAGCGTCAATGGCCATTGAGTATGATACTTATTTCATGCCTTATTTGCGTTATTTCTGTTCTTTTTCCTGAGAATATTCCTGCTATGACATTTGAGGGGCAATTCACGCAGATTGCTGTACTTATTAATCTGTTGGGCGGTGTGTTCTTTGCTGTTGCTGCAATCAAGTTATATGTCACCTTTCAAAAATTTAGAAGTATTGATGATCTACTCTTTTGTCTGCATTGTTTTTTATTTGGTGCTGCGTCCATTATGTTTGAGTTGTCTTCCTTATGGGATGCTCCTTGGTGGGGATGGCACTTTCTTCGCTTTATGGCTTATATCGTTGCGTTATGGTTTATCGTTCGTTTAGAAACTAATGTATTAGTTGAGTTGGATAATCACTTAATATCACTTGAGCGAGCCGTTGAGAAAAGAACTACACAGTTACAGCAAGCTAATAATAACCTTCAAACTGTGCTCCATAATATGGAGGAAACCCAAAAGAAACTTGAAGAAAAGGAGAAACAAACCGCCTTAGCCCAATTAGAAACGAAACAAACCTTGGATGATTTAATTCTTGCAAAAGACTCATTAGTGCAATCAGAGAAAATGGCTTCTTTAGGATTACTGGTTTCAGGAGTCGCTCATGAAATAAATACACCTATTGGTATTTGTGTAACATCCAATTCATTAATAAAAGAAGAAACTATAACCTTATTAAAGGCGCTTGAGTCCAATGGATTATCAAAAAGTCAATTATCGAAAGGTTTAGGCTTACTACTTAAATGCGAGGGAATTATAGAAACTGGCTTAAATAGAGCTGCAGGTTTAATCAAACGTTTTAGGTCTGTCGCTGTCGAGCAAGGCATAGACACTAAACAGAATATTAATTTATCAAAGCACTTTAATGAAATACTAAGTATGTTAAAGATATCACTTAAGAATAAAAGCTATCATATTAAAATAATCGTCGATGAAAAATTAACTCTCACAACGTATCCTTCTGTTTGGAATGAAATTTTGACCAATTTAATTATGAACTCTCATATCCATGGTTTTGAGGACCGTCAAGAAGGAGATGTTTTAATTGTAATTAGTGAAAATAATAACAATTTGGTTTTGGATTATAAGGATAACGGTAAGGGCATAAATCAAGATATTAAAAACCAGATTTTCGATCCTTTTGTTACAACGAAGAGAGGTCAAGGGAATTCGGGCTTAGGGCTACATATTGTATTTAATTTGGTTAATACTAAATTAGAAGGAACGATAAAGTGTATTGATAGTGAGTTTGGAAGTCATTTTCAAATTAAGGTTCCTATTGTGTGATGTAACGAATATTTGTACGACTTTATTGATAACCTAAATGTAAACAAAGGTAATGACTACAGCCTTCTTTTGAATAATAACCAAAACACTTATTGGTAATAATAAGGCATTTTACAAAATTAACCTTAACATCATACTTAAAGTCGATTTTACTTGAGCTATTCTTAATTTATTTAAACTTGGGACAATGAGTGCTAGATATTAAATTAAAATTAATGATTTATCTTAATAAAGTAAAAAAGAAATTAGGGTAGAGGTAACTATAATCGCTATTTTTCTATCTATGGGATTATCAAAGAAAAAGGTATATGAATTGCGGGCCATTTATTGACGTTTTAACGCAAAGAACCGTTTAAAAGATAATATTAAACAAGTGCTATTTATCCAAAATTCAGGTTATTTCCTTGTTTATGGAAGTATAAATACTCACTCTATTATGTTTATCTGAAACGATACGTTTAAAAAGATAACGAAATTAATCAAGTCCTTCGAGCTCATCAATAACCAGTCTAGCTTGTGCAATTGTACAGTCTGTTTTAGCCATTAACTGATTAATACTAATGCCAATATTTCGTTTAGCAATGCGTAGTAAATCATCATGAGTAAGGTTTTTTTGCTGGTTATTTAAATGTTTAGATAGCCATTGCCAGCTTGGTTCATTTGAATTTTCTACAGCGATAATAATTGCTTCAAGTTGTTCAAAGTTTGCTTTTAATTGCCAATTTCTTGAACGGCCTATTCGATATAGTTCCCCTCCAGCAGCTCTTATTTGCGCTTTAAGTGCATAAGCTTTCATTACTCTTCGAAGAAAAGAAGGTAAAGTCACAGTGAAGGTATTTAACAAAATAAGTCCATAATAGAACACTAATATTAAACTAAACAGCCAGAGCTACAATTTTGAAAATAGTACTGGCTTGATATTATTTTTAACCTTGTTTTACCATTTCTTTTTCGGTTGAAATAGCATATCCAAGTCGTCTTCTTCATCTTTTGCTTTTTTCGCCGCATCAGCAGCATTGGTACTTTTTAATGCAATGGTAATTTCTTCCAAAAGCGCTTCAATTTCGGTACGTTTACTTTGTGAATATTCAGTCTGTGTACCGTGATCTGCTAAGGTTTGTAGAGCTTTTTCAAAATATTGTCGAGCTGAACCTAACATTTCATTTGAGTAAGCTTGATTTCCTCTCTTGGTCAAACTTTCAACACCAATTTTTAATTGCATACTGTCTAAACGTTGATCTTGTTGGGTAAATGTTTGCGGATCTAAAAAACCTTTTGCTTGTTCTGACTTAAGCATCAATCTGATTTTTTTAATACACTGCAAAATAGCAACTAGCTGCTGTTCATTATCTGGAAGAATAAACTTATCTTCCGTTTGTCCTGTCTGGCTTTGTAGTAATTCTTCTGAGGCTTTTACTCTCGCCTTCATATCTTGTAAACGTTTTTTAATCGGCTTTGATTCAGGCAATATTTGGTTCATCAATTTAACCGCATTCATACTGCGTTTATTCAATATATTGATAATGACGGGATTAGGCGGCAAATTACCCACTTGCATAATAAGTTCCTCAGTCTCGTCAATAATTGCTTTTTGTTTAGCGGCACGAGCACGCTTTTCTTGTTCTAGTTTTTCTTTATGTTGCTGTATACCATTAACTACTACAACGATGACGATTAAAGCGACAAAGAGACCAATAATAATTGTGATCATAGTTTTTACTCAATAAGATGATAAAAAATGCACTATATGTTACCAGTCTACAAAAAATGTTCCTCTTAGCATAGAGTTAAGTGGAAGTTTTATATGTTATTGTATTAGGTTTTAGTCTTATTATTTAAAATATATGGTAATTTCTGCTGTTTCTGGGGGACTTTGAAATAAATTTACACAATTTTATAAAAATATTATGGAATAAGTCTTCAATTAAGTATATATTTTTGGAATAAGAAATCTTGAAGCACAATTATGAAATTGCAACAACTCCGTTATATTGTTGAAGTACTCAACAATAATCTAAATGTATCTGCAACTGCAGAGAGTCTATTTACTTCACAACCAGGTATTAGTAAACAAGTTCGTATGTTAGAAGACGAACTTGGTATTCAGATCTTTGGCCGAAGTGGAAAACATCTCACCCATGTAACTTCTGCAGGTAACGAAGTGATCAACATCGCCACGGAAATACTATCTAAAGTAGAAGCAATAAAAGCTGTTGCTCGTGAGCATACGCAGCCTGATGAAGGGAAACTGCGTATTGCGACAACTCATACCCAAGCTCGTTATGCTTTACCACCCGTAATTCAAGGTTTCATGAAGCTTTATTCAAAAGTTTCTTTGCAAATGTCGCAAGGAACTCCATCACAAATTAGCGATGCGGCTGCAAAAGGGAATGCTGATTTTGCCATAGCGACAGAGTCGTTGCATCTTTATAATGATTTGGTGATGTTACCTTGTTATTATTGGAATCGAAGCATTATCGTTCGACCTGATCATCCTCTCGCCAAAAAGCGTGATATTACCATCGAAGATATCGCCAAATATTCATTAGTTACCTATGTGTTTGGGTTTACCGGTCGCTCTGAACTTGATAGGGCTTTTGATGACGTTGGTTGTGAACCTAAAATAGCCTTTACGGCAACGGACGCCGATGTAATTAAAACCTATGTTCGTTTAGGTGTTGGTGTGGGCGTTATTGCCTCAATGGCTATGGATCCTAAAATAGATAGTGATTTGGTGACAATCGATGCAAGCCATTTATTTAAACCCAGTACAACTAAGATTGGATTTAGACGAGGTACGTTTTTACGAGGTTACATGTTCGATTTTATTGAGCGATTTGCACCTCATTTAAACCGAGATCTTGTGACTCGTGCAGTATTATTAAAAAATAATACTGAAATTGAAGAGTTATTTGCGGGTATAGAATTACCAACACGTTAATTTTCAAAGTATAGAAATAAAGCCGGATATCTCTCGTTATTCGGCTTTATTTTTTAAGTCATACGTCATAGATGGTAAGGTTAAATTTTAACCACCTACAATGTGAACAATATTAACATTCAATGATATTGACAGCTAAACCGCCGCGAGACGTTTCTTTATATTTAGTTTTCATATCATTACCCGTTTCCCACATGGTTTTGATCACTTTATCTAAAGTCACTTTTTGAGTGCCGGTACCACGTAGAGCAAGTCGAGACGCGTTTATTGCTTTGACAGACCCCATAGCATTACGCTCGATACAAGGTACTTGCACTAAACCGCCAACAGGATCGCAGGTTAGCCCCAAATTATGCTCCATGCCAATTTCTGCGGCATTTTCTACTTGTTGTGGTGTACCACCCATTATTTCAGTTAACGCACCTGCAGCCATAGAACAAGCAACACCAACTTCACCCTGACAGCCAACTTCAGCGCCTGAAATAGAGGCATTAGTTTTGTATAAAATACCTATAGCAGCAGCTGTTAATAAATAACGAATACAGTCTTCGTCTGAAACGGGTTTTACAAATTTATCGTAGTAGCATAAAACGGCAGGAATGATGCCAGCAGCACCATTAGTTGGTGCTGTTACCACACGGCTACCTGCGGCGTTTTCTTCATTAACGGCTAAAGCAAATAGATTTACCCAATCCATAGTGATGAGAGGATCATTACTTTTTTCAACAGATAAAGAGCGGTAAAGTGCTGGAGCGCGTCGTGTAACTTTTAATCCTCCAGGTAATATGCCTTCAGTATTAATACCTCGGTCAACACAATCACGCATTGCTTGCCATATTTCTATCAGTTTTGTTTTAATCGTTGTTTCATCATTTAGGCATTTTTCGTTGTCCATCATGATACTGCTAATACTTAGGCTTTTTTCTATAGCTATATTGAAAAGCTCTGTGGCTGTAGAAAAATGATGTGGGCGTTGAATATTTTCATGTAAAGAAAGCGCTTTATCTTTTTCTTTTTGAAAATCACAGTCTTTAACGATAAAACCACCACCAATGGAGTAATAAGTTTCTTCTAAAATGATATTGTCTTGTATATCAAATGCATATAACGTCATAGCATTTGCATGTGCTGGTAGCGTTTTACGGCGATGATAAATAATTGCGTCATTTTTAGGAAATGAAACCGCATGAGTACCGTTTAATGTGATTTTTTGAGTAGCAATCACTTTGGCTAATGTTGGCTCTATAGTCTCTACAGGTATCGATTCAGGTGTTTGCCCAGTTAATCCCAAAATCACAGCTTTACCTGTGCCATGTCCGATCCCCGTTTGTCCTAAAGAACCAAAAAACTCGCATTTTACTCGAATGACCTTGGTCAGTATTGTTGCTTCATTAAGAGAATCAACAAATAATTTTGCTGCACGCATTGGACCAACGGTATGTGAGCTCGATGGGCCAATACCAATGGAAAACATATCAAATACACTAATCATTATAAAAACCTGAATTTATTTTCTTGGAAGTGATTAAACTTCAAATTATCTTCGGTAATGGTAACTGAAAGTTATCATGATAGAAAACAAAAAATGTGGAAGTTAAGCGAGGTGTAATGCTAAATCTTTTAACATTGCTGCGGTTGCTCCCCAAATATTGTATTGATTATAGGGCATAAATGGGACTCGGTGAGGTTTATCTTGATGATAAACGGTTACTTGTCGATGATTTTTGATGTTTAGGAAATGTTGCAATGGTACTTGAAATATTTCACTAACTTCATTTTCGTCTTTTATAAAAGTTTGTTTATTTGATAGCAATGCAACGATTGGTGTAACAATGTAACCCGATATGGTTTGGTAAGGATGTAATTGGCCTACAACATTAATCTTATCTGGGGCCAAACCGATTTCTTCTTGAGTTTCTCTTAAAGCGGTTGCAATTAAATTGGCATCTTGCGGCTCATTTTTCCCGCCGGGGAAGCTAATTTGTCCGCCGTGATGTCGTAAATGTGCTGCTCTTTTGGTTAACAGTACTTTTAATTCATCATCATCATCAATTAGTGCAATTAACACCGCGGCATCTTTTAATGTACTATGGTAGCGGTATTCATGGCTAGAGCTACTCAGTTGACGTAGTTTAAACTTATGCAAAAATTCATTTTTAGTCATAATGTTTTATCGTTAATTTGGTTTTGAAATAGCTTATACCAATTACACTAATTATTTGATCATCTTCAAATGGTCTAAACATCCAATTTCTACGTTGCTTTCAATCCCAATAGCTAGCTATTGTTCAATCAAGCGCCTTGAACTTGAAAATTTATCCTCATTGCATTTTGATCACTTAATTAATCCAAATGGTATTACTTATCTATGATAACGCACTTAACACAGGTAATATCTTATTAACTTTATCGAAAGTTTCTTGGTATTCACTATCTACATCAGAGTCTGCTACTAACCCCCCTCCAGCCCAGCAGTGTATCTTGTTGTTCTGGCAAATCAATGTCCTAATTGTGATACTAGTATCCATATTACCACAGGCTGAAATATAGCCTATAGAACCACAGTAAATGCTTCTACGCTGGGGCTCCAATTCTTCAATGATTTCCATAGCCCGTATTTTTGGCGCGCCGGTAATAGAGCCTCCAGGAAAAGCCCCCCGTAACAAGTCTGCAGCACAATACTCCTCAGCCAATTCACCTTCTACTGTACTTACTAAATGATGTACGGCAGGAAAACTTTCAATATCGAAAAGTTTAGGGACTTTGACGCTACCGGGTTGGCATACTTTACTAATGTCGTTACGCAATAAATCAACAATCATTAAGTTCTCAGCTTTGTCTTTTTCAGAGTTTAATAATGCGGAGGCATTGGTATCATCAATCGAGCTATTTTTATCTCTAGGGCGTGTGCCTTTGATCGGTTTGCTTTGCACCTTGCCTTGCTCTAGTTGTAAAAATCGCTCGGGTGAAATACTCAAAATAGCATGATGTTCAAAGCGCATGAAAGCAGAAAACGGCGCTTTATTTTTAGCTCTTAATGCAGAATAAGCTGCAAACTCATCACCTTGATAATTTGCTGAGAATCGTTGTGCAAGATTAATTTGGTAACAATCTCCCGATAATAAATAGTCACGTACTTGAAAAAATTTTTGATGATATTCACTTTCATTCATGTTGGATTGCCAATATGAGTTGAGCTTAAATGCAGGTTTGCTATCTTTTCTGCTTATTGACTGTTTATTTAATCGTTGTGCGATTTCTTGTTCTATTGATGCTCTTTTATCGTTACTACATATTAAATAATATTGCTTTGTCCTGCGATCAAAAATTATTGCTTGTGTATAAATACCTACAGCCATTTCTGCTAGATCAATATCTTGTTCTGCTTGTGATGGTAGTGTTTCGAAACGCCTTCCTAAATCATAAGAGAAATACCCAACAGCACCACCATTGAAAGGTAATTTTAAGTGAGATTTTACCGGTGAGTTGAAAAGCTTTTTTTGGTATTTATTAACCAGTGACAATGGATCATGACTGCTTAATTCAACGGTTTCATTTAGTAAATTGTGTATGGTAGTTGTTTGTTTTTTTGTGGTTAACGTTACTGCTGGTTGCCAGACCATGATATCGAATTGACTATTTATATGATTACTTTCGCAAGAATCTAACCATATTGCCCAAGGCAGTGGCGAAAAAGGAGTAAAAACATCGAGAGGCGAAAGTGCTATTTCTAGTTTTAGCGGTTCGATAGAAAGAGTAATCGTATTTTTAACAGACAATTTATTTATACTTTTTAGGTTAATGGGTGGACGACATACCAAGATAAGTTACTGGCAGCAGTATCACAAGCAAGGTATGATATCGGCAATTTTTTAACTTTCAACTCTTTCATTAAAAGAGTGTCAAATTATTATAGCCATTACAGTCTAAAGCACGATGAAACATGCATTTTGATTAGTAACAGCTATATCACTTATTAAGTACAGAAGGGCAATTATGGCTACTATTAAGCAACAAGATTTAATTGAAAGTATCGCTGACGCATTGCAATACATTTCTTATTATCACCCATTAGATTTTATTCAAGCACTTGAAAAAGCCTACCATAAAGAAGAAAGTCAGGCTGCTAAAGATGCCATTGCTCAAATTTTAATTAATTCACGTATGTCGGCTCATGGTCAGCGTCCTATCTGTCAAGATACCGGAATTGTAACTTGTTTCGTAAAAATAGGCATGGATGTGAAATGGGATAAAACTGATTTAACCGTTCAGCAAATGGTTGATGAAGGTACACGTCGTGCTTATTTAAATCCAGACAACCCTTTACGTGCCTCTATCGTTAAAGATCCTGCTGGCGCGCGTATTAATACCAAAGATAATACGCCATCAGTTGTACATATCGATATGGTAGCAGGCGGCGGTGTTGAAATCATGATTGCAGCTAAAGGCGGCGGTAGTGAAAATAAGTCTAAAATGGTGATGTTAAACCCAAGTGACTCAATTGCTGATTGGGTGGTTAAAACGTTACCTACTATGGGCGCTGGTTGGTGTCCTCCGGGGATGTTAGGCATAGGTATTGGTGGTACAGCAGAAAAAGCCGGTGTACTTGCTAAAGAAAGTTTGATGGATCCTGTTGATATTCAAGAGTTGATCGACCGCGGCGCTGAAACGGCGGAAGAAAAGTTGCGTTTGGAAATATTTGAGCGTGTAAATAAGCTGGGTATTGGTGCACAAGGTCTTGGCGGATTGACTACGGTAGTTGATATTAAAATTAATTCTGTACCTACCCATGCAGCATCCAAACCTGTGGTGATGATCCCAAATTGCGCGGCAACTCGCCATGTACATTTCCATTTGGACGGTTCAGGACCCGTTGATTTATCGCCACCAAAACTAGAAGACTGGCCTGAAATTACTTGGGAAGTTGGTGAAAACGTACGTCGAGTTAATGTTGATGACTTAAAAAAAGTAGATGTTAGCAGCTGGAAAACAGGTGAAACGGTATTACTTAGTGGCACTATTTTAACTGGTCGTGATGCTGCTCATAAACGTATTCAAGACATGTTAGCAAGGGGCGAAAAATTACCTGTAAATTTTACCGATAAGTTTATTTATTACGTTGGCCCCGTTGATGCTATCGGTGATGAAGCTGTTGGTCCTGCAGGCCCGACAACCGCAACACGTATGGATAAATTTACAGAAATGATGCTTGCTGAAACAGGTTTACTTGGCACCATAGGTAAAGCTGAACGTGGCGCCGCTACCGTAGACACTATTAAAAACCATAAATCAGTATATTTAATGGCTGTAGGTGGTGCGGCTTACTTAGTATCAAAAGCGGTCAAAAAAGCAAAAGTTGTAGCATTTGCTGATATGGGGATGGAAGCCATTTATGAGTTTGAAGTTGAAGACATGCCAGTAACTGTAGCTGTTGACAGTAATGGCGAGTCAGCTCATGTAACGGGCCCTGCAATTTGGCAAAAGAAAATAGAAGTTATGGATGCCGCAAAATAAACGAAGTAGCTCTATTAAAAACTAAATCGTTTAATTGCTAAATAGTTAAAATTTTAAGTAAAACAAAGCGTTCAATTGAGCGCTAACGGATTTATATTATGAATATAATAAAAAAATTATCAATCGCGGTGTCTTACTTGTTTTTCCTACAAACAAGTTTTGCGCAAGATAATCAAAATGTTTTAACGGTTGATGTATTGAGTCAGTTAAATCAAATTCAAACCATGGTGGTTTCACCTGATGGTACGAGTTTGGTTTATAATCTTAAAAAAGGTATGAAATCGGCGGATAACCATTTATATATCAAAGACATTATTTCTGGAAATGTACGTCAATTAACCAGTCATAATAAAGCTGAAAGCAACGTTAAATATTCAGCGGATGGAAAAAGTCTTTATTTTTTATCAAGCCGTAGTGGTAGTTCACAGGTATGGCAACTATCACTTAGTGGCGGTGAAGCACAACAAGTTACGGACTTACCACTTGAAATTAATGGCTTTGTTGTCGCAAATGACGAGAAATCTTTTGCGCTAGAAATTACGGTAAAGCCGGGCTGTACTGATTTTTCATGCACCTTATCGGCACAAAAACAAGATGAAAATAATAAGCATAATGTGCGTATATATGATCAATTGATGGTACGTCATTGGGATACTTGGAATACAGCTTACAAAAATCATCTGTTTCTTGCCAAAAAAGTCACAGCACAGCCCATAAAATCAGCGACAGATATTATTCCAAATTGGTTTGCTGATATTGCAGGTATTGATCAGGTGAGTTTTAGCCCAAATGCTAAAAGTCTTGTTTTTTCAGCAAAAGCGCCAAGTAAAGGTCAAGCATGGACAACTAACTATGATTTATTTGAAGTTAACTTAACTACCAATGAATTAACCAATATTACCGTAGAAAATAAAGCCTGGGATGCAAATCCAGTTTATTCAAATAATGGGCGTTATTTAGCTTATTTAGCCATGACCACCCCTGGCTATGAATCAGATAAATTTGGCATAAAAGTACGAGACAATACCACGGGTAAAACAAGAACAATTGCCAATCAATGGGATCGTTCAGTAAGTGAACTGGTTTTTGCTGATGATAATCGCACCTTGTATGTGACCGCACAAGATGTAGGCCAAAAGAGTATTTTTGAAATTAATCCAGAATTTGGTGATGTTCGTTCGGTTTATAATACGGGAACTAGTGCCAACCTGACTGTTGTTGACGACAAAATATACTTTACTCGGCACAGTTTAAACACCCCAAAAGATATTTTTGTCATTAATCGAGACAGTTATGGTATTAAACAATTAACCGAAGTGAATAAAGACAAGCTTGCTAACATCACCATGGCTGAATATGAACAATTTAGCTTTAAAGGATGGCAAGAAGAAGAGGTTTATGGTTATTGGTTAAAGCCTGCAAATTATCAACAAGGACAAACATATCCAATTGCTTTTTTAGTTCATGGGGGTCCGCAGGGGAGTTTTGGGAATATGTTCCATTATCGTTGGAATGCACAGTTATGGGCGGCACAAGGATATGGCGTTGTAATGATAGATTTTCATGGCTCCACCGGTTACGGTAAAAAATTTACCGACTCAATTGCCGGTGATTGGGGTGGAAAACCACTGGAAGACTTACAAAAAGGTCTTGCTCATATAGTTAAAGCCGAGCCGTGGTTGGATGCTGATAATGCGTGTGCATTAGGCGCCTCTTATGGTGGTTACATGATGAACTGGATTGAAGGTCATTGGTCTGATGGTTTTAAATGTATCGTTAACCACGCTGGTCTTTATGATATGCCAAGTTTTTATACATCTACTGAAGAGTTATGGTTTCCTGAGCATGACTTGGGTGGGCCTGTTTGGCAAGGTAGTGACGATTACAGCAAATTTAACCCGTCCGCTTTTGTTAATAACTGGAAAATACCGATGTTAGTGATTCAAGGGGAGTTAGATTATCGTGTGCCTTATGCACAAAGCTTGGGAGCATTTACGAGCTTACAACGAAAAGGTATTGATAGTCGTTTAGTTATGTTTCCTAATGAAGACCATCATATTCGTGATCCTCATAACCTTAAAGTTTGGTACCAAGAAGTTTTTACCTGGTTAGCTAAATATAGCAAGTCACCCATGGGTAATATCGATAAAATTAATGTTTCCAGTGATAGTGATTAATCACTAAGTTATGTTAACTCAATGACTAATAAATGCCTTTTATTTAATGATAAAAGGCTTTTTTTTGGCTATCTTCTTAATTAAGATAGTTTACAAGCCTTAAATTCTTGTCTATAAATTAACGTATTCGTTTTGGCTTTTTTGTTAAATTTTTAAGCAAGGAATTTATGTCAGATAATAATTCACGTTTAGTTACCATAATATATTATAACGATTTATCTTTAGAGTTAATGTACGAAGTATGCACCTTTCCACAAAGTATAAATGGTCGAGTGATTATTCCTGAAAACTTTAAGCAGCAAAAGTCGATTGTGGCAGTTTGTAATGGTGAAGTTGAAATATTAAATAAAATCGGTGATCGTGCTGATGATGACAGTAATATTGATATCGCTTAAATAGCATTGCTCTTAGTACTCACCAATGTCAGTAGTAAAAAAGTTAAGATAATAGTTAACCTAGAAGCGCAATCATGTTTTAATAACTGTTTATACTTACAGTGCATGGTTTAAATATGCCTTTTTTAGAAAACCTTTCCTTTACGCCTATCGAAACCATTTTTTTTATTTCCTTTATTTTCATCTTTATTATGATCATTTTTTTATGGTTACAAATATGCCAACTTGTGAAAAGCAGTAACGAGAAAAATGAAGTTACCTCGCGAACATTAGAACGAGTGACTCTATCTAATGAAATGTTTGAAAAATATCAGCAACAATTAAGTTTTACTCATCAACAATTTTCTAACCAACAAGCTGAATTAAAAACGCATTTTGAACAGCAAGTTTCTGATCTTAAAATGAAGCTATTACGTCAAAACTCTGAATATAATGAAAAACAAAATTTTAATGCGAGTGAAAGTCAGCAACAAGTACTCAAAAAACTTAATGAACATCAGTTAAAATTTAATGAAAATCAAACAAAAGCGATTGACCAATTAATTGAACATTTAAATAAAGCCGCTTTGAATAACCGTGATGAACTTGCCAAAACCATGTTGCAATCTAGTGAACAAATGGCTAAACGTATTGATGAGTTAACACAATCTACAGATAATCGTTTAAAAGATATCAGTGGCCAGGTTGAAAAACGTTTAGCGGAAGGATTTGAAAAAACTACAAAAACCTTTAATGATATTCTTACAAGGTTGGCATTGATTGATGATGCTCAGAAAAAAATAACCGAGCTATCAACAAATGTTGTGAGTTTACAGGAAGTGCTTGCTGATAAGCGTTCACGAGGCGCTTTTGGTGAAGTGCAATTAACAGCACTTATACGAAATGTATTACCTGAACAGCACTTTTCTTTACAACACACCTTATCTAATGGAAAAATTGCGGATTGTATTTTGTTTTTACCATCGCCAACAGGTAACGTGGTGATCGACTCTAAATTTCCTTTAGAAAGCTATAAAAAGATGGCCGACAATCAATTAGGTGAATTGGATCGAAAAGCAGCGGAACGACAATTTAAAGTAGATATAAAGAAACATATTAATGACATTAGTGATAAGTATCTGATCGATAAAGAGACCGCAGATGGCGCTATTATGTTTATTCCTGCAGAAGCTATATTTGCCGAGATTCATGCTCATCAAAGCGATTTAGTTGATTACGCTAATAAGAAAAGAGTTTGGTTGGCTTCGCCGACGACGTTAATGGCAATTTTAACAACGTCACGTTCAGTATTAAAAGATGAAGAAACACGTAAACAAATTCATGTGATTCAAGCTCATTTATCGCAATTGGCTGGAGATTTTAATCGCTTTCGTGATCGCTTTAATAATTTAGCAAAACATATTGATCAAGCCGCTAGTGACGTTAAGAAAATTCATACCTCAGCGGATAAAATATCAAATCGTTTTGAAAAAATTGAACAGGTTGAATTACAGCCTGAAGAAAATAGCGCTATTGAATTAACTGAATAATTTTTATGAATAGTTGTAGGGGATAATGTGTTAAATGTTGTAAAGGGCCTCAAAAGTACTGTTTTTAGCCTGATTGTTATCGCCAGCGTTTTTTATGGCATTCTTGAAACAAAAGCCTTTTGGCAACCAAAGCTAGATGTTATTGAACAAGCACTTTATGGTTTGCTTGTCATTACTTTCATTTTTTCTGCTCAGTTTAGTCGCAGTCGTTTCTCATTTTTGTGTGGCATTTGGGCGCTATACTACTTGAGTATCTCTAATGAGTTGATGTGGTCTACTTGGCTATCGCTACATCCTCAATGGCTATTTCTATGTGGTCTCTTTATTGTATCTTTTTTATCACTTGTCAAAGACCGTGGCGTTATTTCAATACATAGTGTTGGTCGTGTGATTTCAATAGGTTTGTGTGGCTTTGCCGCTTATGCATGGCAACTAATGAGTGCTTGGTTGATTGAGATACTTCAAGCAAAGCAAATATCGACTGGTTTGGAAGAACATCTAATCCTTGTATTTCCGATGGTCATAATGGGCATGTTGTTATTGTGGCGTAGCGTAACCACTAATAGCCAGTTGGTTATAGCTCTTTTTATGAGTTATTTAGTGTGGTGCTTAGCTTATTATCAATGGCTAATGCTTCCTTGGAATATTTCCTTAACAGTTTTAGCTAGTTATTACTTTTTGGTCGTTATTATCGACTCTTATTTTTTAGCTTATCGTGATGAACTGACGGCTCTACCTTCGCGTAGGGCGCTTAACCAGCTATCGCTATCGTTAGGACGAAAATATACTCTTGCTATGCTTGATATAGATCATTTCAAAAAATTCAATGATACCTACGGGCATGATATTGGTGATCAAGTGTTAAAGTTAGTCGCCAGTAAATTAGCATTGGTGAAGAATGGTGGCAAAGTTTTCCGCTATGGCGGTGAGGAATTCACTGTTGTTTTTTCCAGAAAAGGGAAAGAACAGACATTGGATGAGCTTGAACGACTGCGTCAGGATATTGCTGACTATAAAATTGTCATTAGACATCCACAAAGAGCAACCAAACAAGCCAGAACAACTCAAAAAAACGGAGACTTGAAAACTGTAGGTGTCACTATTTCTATCGGTGTTGCAGAGCGACAGAGCAAACAGAACTTTACGCAAACATTAAAAGTTGCTGATCAGGCTTTATATCGTGCAAAGAAAAAAGGACGTAATAACGTCAGTATTTAATCATCATGACCGTATTTATTATCATTGGATGCATAAATACGGTTTGATATCATTGAAATACTGCGCAATAAATGAAAGAACGTCCTGTTAATTTAAAAAAGCAACATTTACAAAGACCACACTTAATAGTACGGGACAGACGTAGCGTAAGTAATTACCCCATAATGGCAGCCATTTACTACCTTTTTGTAAGCTGACATCTCTTAATTGATTACCACGCTTCCATAACCAGCCAACAACAATAAAGTAAAATAAGCAGCTTAATGGTTGTAATATCGTTGTTAATAGACGAATAACTAAACCGAAGAGGCTATCGAAAAAGGCTATAAGAATCATGCTGGCAATAAGTACAATAAATGATACCCACCAAGTTGCTTTTCCACGACTATAGGATTTATCTTCAACCAAATAAGCAACTGGGACTTCAATTGATGAAATTGTTGAGGTTAATGCCGCAATGGAAAGCAGCATAAAAAAGCCACTGGCGACATATAAGCCCGCACTACCCATAGAATTAAAAAGTTGTGGTAAAATATTAAAAATTAATTGTCCTTCACCAATTAACTGATTATTTTTAAATACTTCTACACCAGCCTCTTGTGCAACAAATATTGCGGGAATGATCAATAAACCGGCCATAAAAGCAATACAAGTATCAAGTGCCGTTATTGATAGTACCAATTTTCCAATACCTTTGCCTTTTTCCATATAAGAGCCATAAACCATCATGCCACCCACACCAATAGAAAGAGAGAAAAAGGCTTGGCCCATTGCTGAAATAATCAATTTAGGATTAGTTACTTGTGAAAAATCAGGAATAAGATATAGAGCTAAGCCTTTTTCCGCACCGGGCTGCCCCAAAATATAAATGATTAATGCAATTAACATAATCAATAATAGCGGCATTAAACGCGCTGACCATTTTTCAATACCAGCGTTCACTCCCTGGTGAATAATTGCAGCACCTAATAAAACAAAAATAGGTGTGAATACCAAGTTTCTAGATGTACTTGAGGTTGATAGCCATTGCGATATGTCGACTAAACCAATGAGTTCCGCAAGGGGAGAAAGTGCATGTGCAAACATCCACCCCGCCACTATGGTGTAAAAGCTCAGCATCATGATAGCGCCACTCATGCCAACTAAACCACCGTACTTCCCAAGTTTTGCCGACTTCTCCTGACAAACACCTTGTAATGCACCTATTGGGTTTTTTTGTGTTTGATTACCTATATACATCTCTGCATAAAGTGCCGGTAATGCCAATAATAGTGTCACAATGAGATATACAAATAAGAAGGCACCGCCGCCATTATTTGCAGCCTGAGTTGGAAAACCCCAAATATTACCTAGACCAATTGCTGAGCCTGCGGCTGCTAATACAAAACCAATACGTGAATGAAACGAGTCTCTTGTTTTCATGAATAATACGTGTTCTTATTTTTATTTGCAGATGAGCTTACCTAGTTCATATCACTTAGCAAAGCCTTTTTACTAAATTGTTAATATAGGTTTTTTGTTTTTTGTAAACATTATGGCTAGGTTAAGTTAATAACTTCTTGGAATTAAAGTTATTGACCCAATATAAAGCCCATTGTTTTCTCTTTTAAACTCTTTATGTTTTTTAATTCTTTATATAAAAGCGATAAGCTATATGTTGCAATTTAAAATTATTCCGGTAACGCCATTTCAACAAAACTGCACGCTCTTCTGGTGTGATGAAACCATGCAAGCTGCTGTCGTTGATCCCGGTGGCGATATTGAGCTTATAAGTGCGGCAATTGAAAGTTCAGGAGTGACATTAACTAAAGTTTTACTTACCCATGCTCATATTGATCATGCGGGGGCAACTCACGCGATAGCAAAAAAGTATAATGTTGTTATTGAAGGGCCTCACCAAGAAGACAAATTTTGGATTGATTTAATTCCAGAGCAAAAAGAGCATTTTGGTTTTCAAGATGCTGAACATTTTGAAACTGACCGTTGGTTAGCCCACAACGATATTGTGTCATTTGGTAATATTGAACTTGAAGTCTATTTTTGTCCGGGTCATACACCAGGTCATGTAGTCTTTTTTCATCGAACATCTAAATTGGCTCAGGTGGGCGACGTGTTATTTAAAGGTTCTATTGGTCGAACAGACTTTCCGCGTGGAGATCATGCAAGGTTAATTAAGTCTATAAAAGAAAATTTATTTCCATTAGGCGATGATGTACGTTTTATACCGGGTCATGGACCAATGAGTACGTTTGGAGACGAGCGGCTAACCAACCGCTTTGTTGGAGAGTAAAATATTTAATACCAAGTTGATTAATTAACTGATCATTTTTAGAGGTTATAATAAATAACAACACCGTTCTAAATTTCATAAGTAGAATAGCGGCTTAGTAAAATTTATTTCTTGTATTTATTTCCCTCACTAAAAAGTAGAACACTGAGTTAATCAAGTGAGTATCATTCGTTCTGATTTTGGTATTTGGCTTAACTTTTACTTATTACATTTAGCATTTATATAGAGAATATAACATTGGCATCATTCGTTTTTCGCGTTCAACGTAAACTCAAAAAAATTGATTCGAGTAACTTGTTTCAATGGTCAATCATTGCCGTCATTATCATGTCCGCCTTAATGATAGGTGCAAAAACGCATGATTTATCACCACAAATTGTTAGCGTATTATCTTTTTTAGATAGCGCGATAACTGTCTTTTTTGTCGTTGAACTTACCATAAGATTTCTTGCATTTAAAAATAAGAAACATTTTTTTAAAAGTGGTTGGAATATTTTTGACACGGTTATTGTTATTGGTAGTTTGATACCCGCAGGTGGCTCTGGTGTCTTGCTTGCACGATTATTACGAGTCTTTAGAGTCTTACGACTCGTTTCTATGGTGCCTGAACTGAGACTGTTAATTAACGCGCTAATTAAAGCAATACCCAGAATGGGATATATTGCGTTATTAATGTTTGTTATTTTTTATATTTACGCTGCCATTGGTAGCATTATGTTTCATGCCATTAATGAAGTGTTGTGGGGAGATGTCTCAATTTCAATGCTTACATTATTTAGGGTGGCAACATTCGAAGATTGGACAGATGTCATGTATGAAACTATGGCCGTTCATCCTCTTAGTTGGATCTACTATTTATCGTTTATATTTTTAACGGCCTTTATCTTTTTAAATATGATGGTTGGCACTATTTTGGAAGTTATGAGTGAAGAACATGAAAATTTTCGAGCTGAATCTCATGGAGAAAGCGAGGAGGGAGGAGAGCCTGCCAGTCGAGCTCAAATTGAAAAGCTAGAACAAGATTTGGCTGAAATAAAAGCTATGTTGGTAAATCATAGGAAAGATCTTCCTTGATATTTAAAGGGGCTTTATTAAATAAGTTGACTAGGGTTTTATAAGTTATAATCTGTTTATTGAGATTATAACTTTTTAAATTTTCAGTGTGGACTCGTAATTAATGACTCGATTTTTTATCAGCTATATTGTTGTTTTAACTATTAGCCTTTTGAATTTCAAAGATGTTGTGGCAGCAGAAACAGATGTAGATAAACAACTTACAGTTATAGAAAAACTTGCTGATAAGAAACAAGCATTAGCGAAACTTAAACTTCTGAAAAAGTCTACATTATTAACGCCACAGCAGCTATCTTCAGTTTTAGTTTCTATTGGCCGTACTTATCATGCATTAGGTAATTTAGATGAAGCCCTTAATACCTTTCAAAAAACGCAGTTATTTGCTCATGAACACAACTTAATAAAAGTAGAAGCGGATGCCGCGAAATATGTAGGAATTTTTCATTACTTTAAAGGCAATAATAAAAAGGCGATAGTGGCTTATCAGAAGTCACTAAGTTATTACCGTAGTAAAGAAACACCGATTAAAAATGCGGACTTGCTTAATAATATAGGTTTAGTTTATGCGGCAATGGGCAATATTGAACAAGCGTTAACTCACTACAAGCAGGCTGAAATCCTTTATCAGACGTTAGGTTCAGAAAAAGATAAAATTGATATTCGTTATAATATAGCTGGACTTTATTTACGTTTGCAACGTTACGATATTGCCATTGATTTATTGCTTCAAGTAATTAAAAAGCGTAGCGAAATAAAAGATGAATTTGGACTTGCTAACGCCTATGGTGATATCGGTATTGCCTATAAACATTCGGAGCAATATCCGTTAGCGTTGAAGTATTCATTAGAGGCATTAACTTTTTATCAAAACAATAATGATCAATATAATAGCGCGTCTCAGCTGCAAAATTTAGCTAGCCTTTACAATGTGCTTTATCAGCCTGAAAAAGCAATTAATTATGCACAACAAACCATCACCTTGGCCCAAGAACAAGGTCATCAAAATGCTTTTGTTGGTGGTTTATATAGTTTGGCAAGAGCTTTGTATTATCAGGGGAATATTGAAGGCGCTTTTGAGCATCTACAGCGCTCAAATAAAATAGCAATTGAGATGAACTACCAAGAGCAAATAAATGATAATTTAGCCTTGTTCTCATTAATATATGCAGCGCGAAATGATACTAAACAAGCCATTGAAACACATAGCCACTATTCAATTCAAAACAGGATTCGTGCTAACAAGGCTTTAAATACCGAACTCGCTCTGTTCGAGTCTGAGCAGTTAAAACAACAAGTAGAGCAGTTGCAGCAGAATAAAAAACTGCAGAGATTAAAAGTCGAGCAAGAACAGCTACAAAGAAACTTTATTATCATGGCAACCTTGTTGTTGTTTGTTCTGTTGTTTTTTATTTCAAGGCGAAATATTGAACGTCGCCTAAAACTCGAATTAGAAGGTAAAGTCAAAGAGAGAACAAAAACGTTAGAGGCATTAACTGAAGAATTAGTGAATGCCAATGCCGTTAAAAGCCAATTCTTGGCAAATATGAGTCATGAAATAAGAACCCCCCTAACATCTGTAATAGGGCAGGCTGAAGCTATCATTAGTGGTGATGTTGATGATGACTATCTTTATAAAGAAGTTGGGATCATTCATGGCAATAGTTTGCATTTACTCGAATTAATAAACAACATCCTTGATTTGAGTAAAGTGGAAGCGAACAAATTGGAATTAGAGATCGAAAATATAGATCTCCATACGATTTTGCATGAATTAATGAATATGTTCACCAAACAATCAAAAGCTAAAAGTTTAACTTTTGAAATCATTCATACATTACCTACGATTTTTTTTATCTCCGTTGATGCGATGCGCTTAAAACAAATTTTAATTAACTTATGTTCAAATGCCATTAAATTCACCGCTCAAGGTCATGTTCAGTTAACGGTCTCTACTGAAAAAGGCATCCTGCTGTTTAAAATTACCGATAGCGGAATTGGGATGAGTGAAACGCAATTGCAGCAAGTCTTTGATTGCTTTACTCAAGGAGACAGCAGCATCAGTCGCCGATTTGGAGGCACAGGTTTAGGTTTATGTTTATCGGATCAACTCGCTAAACTGATGGGAGGGAAAATTGCGGTTGAAAGTACGTTAAATTACGGCAGTGTTTTTTCTTTAATACTTCCTTGTTTACATGAGCTTAGCGAGAATTTACCGATAAACAGAATCTCTAATACTAAAGAAGAAAAAGAAAAAACTGTCATTGCCTTATCAGGAACAATATTACTCGCTGATGATCATGACGATAATCGTCGATTAATTGCTCGTTTATTAGCAGCACTGGGCTTAGAGGTTTTTACAGCAAAAAATGGTAAAGAAACGATAGATGTGTTTCTAGAGAAGCAACCTCAATTGGTCTTACTTGACATTCAAATGCCAGAAATGGATGGCATTGAAGCATTTAAGGTATTGAAACAAAAAGGTTGTTCTGTGCCCATTATAGCGTTAACAGCAAATGCTATGGCACATGAAGTTGACCAATATATTGCTTTGGGTTTTGATGGCCACCTTAAGAAGCCAATTGAAAGAAAATTATTTATCAGCACGATTGTTAAATATTTCGGTGTGGTTGAATCTATAGAGCAAACTGAAAAATCACTTGCTAAAGTGGATATGTCAGATTTAGTTGCTCAATTTAAATCGAACTTAGTATTAGAGCAGCAAGATATAATTCTATTACTCAAAAATAATGAATTAGAGAAACTTTCACAACTAGCACATCGTATTGCCGGCGCGGCACAAATGTTTGGTTTTGCATTGTTATCTGAAGGCGCTATAAATCTTGAGTTAAGCATCAAGGCTAATGAAATAGAAAAAGTTAATACTGTCGCTCAAAATATGCTTAATGAAATAGATCAAATTCTATGGTAAAAATTAATAGCATTACATCTCTACTTAGTAATTATTTACCCTCTATCTTCAATTATTTGTTCTCTACAAAAAAACTCTAAAGAGTAAAAAACACTTTTAGTGAGTTCGTTATGTTCACGAGTATTGAGTGATAAATGAATAATGAGCGATTATTTATTATGGATAAGTGCAATAAATTACAATGTTTATTTTATTGCTAAACCCATATCGGATAACTTAACAATACTTTTTAAATTACGAGTGGTGGCGATTACTTTGAGTTTATTTTCAATGAAATTGTTAGACAATTTTGTTTTTCCATAACCATTAGGACAGTGCAAGTAAATAAACTTGTCTTTGACAACTAATTTTTCTGGCGTTGTTACATAGCTCATTAATTTTTCAACTGATGCTGCTGTAGGTATTTCTGACAAAAAAGTAATTAACACTTTTGAACCGTCTTGTTCAATATCAATTTCGGTAAAAGGAAGTTGCTCTTTAATTTTTGTGAATTCATCATAAGAAATGACTTCGACTGGAACATTAAATGAAAAATGCTGCGCTATATTTTTCTGTAAATGTTCTTTAATTAATGCAGCTTCTTTATCGCTGTTAAATATGACATTACCACTTTGAATGTAGGTAGTAACATCTCTTAACCCAAGAGATTCATATAACGTTTTTAACTCAGCCATTTTAATTTTCTTCTGACCACTAACATTGATGCCGCGCAAGAGTGATATATAAGTTGTCATTTTTTATCCAAATAGTAGAAAGTCAAAATATCTGAAGCCAAATAGGAGAAGCAAGCAGTTAGAAGTAAGTACTTAGAATTTAATTTTACCAATAATTACATCTTTAAACATCACCCAGTCACCTAATAAACTATATAAGGGGTAGGTAAAAGTAGCGGGACGATTTTTTTCAAAGATAAAGTGCCCAACCCAGGCAAAACCATATCCAATAATTGGCATATACCAGAGTAATGTCCATTGGTCTGTAATAACGCTATAACCGGCTAATAGAATGATCAATGCTGAAGCAACAATGTGTAAACGACGACAAGTGTTATTTTTATGTTGGCTGAGATAAAAAGGATAAAACTGTTTAAAGGATGTATATTCTTTACTCATGTATTCCTCTTTTGTTGTTATTTATTTGCTTAGATTCGATCACTACAAAATAAAGCATCATTATGACGGACCTAATTAAACCAATCTGAGCAGTCTAGTTAATACGAGTAGTGATTATTTTTATACCCATGAAAAGCATTGCCCCCCCTAGAACCCGGTCAATCCAATGTCCCATACGGGTAAACCTTTTATTAATACTAGGTTGAGATAACAATAACACAACGGTTGAAAACCACGCGAGTTGAATCATCATCATCCATAGTCCATAAATAATTAAATGGCTTAAGGGTAAGTCAGGAGAAAGGACAAGGGTAAATAAAGCAACAAAATATATTGGTGCTTTAGGGTTTAGTGCGTTGCATAAAAAGCCAATACCAATGCTTTTTGCTGAAGAGTGTTTTGTCACTTTATCATGACTGTCATTTGTTTGTTTAGCCGCTTTAGCCGTAATACCTTTATAACCTAAGTATAAAAGGTAACAGCCACCTAATATTTTAATAACCCACAAAGTAGTTGCTGAATTTGCTATCACCGCAGCCAAGCCAAAAGCTGAATAAACAATGTGAATTGATAAACCAAGAGCGATACCTATACTGCACATAAAACCTGACTTTTTACCATTGGCAAGGGTTTGCTGGGAAACCAAAATAAAGTCAGGGCCAGGTGATGCAGCGGCCAATACATGAATAGTGGTAATTAATAACAAACCTTGTAGTAAATCCATTTTTTTCCTTTTAAGCCATGTAACAAAAAGCGTTAATTTTTTTATTATCTATTTTTTTTCATGGCTTGACGTGCTAACGCAATACCACTTTTTCCAATAGACTGAAATTGCTCTGGCGTAAACTCTGGTAAAGCTTTCGATTTATCAAACCATTTATGTTCAGGGTGTTTTCTTATTTCATCATGCTGTTTGAGCACAACTTGAATAAACTCGGGGACATTAGGGGGAAACTTACCACCTTTTAAAGCAAAAAAATCAACAGCATCATGTATCATATCTTCATTGATTTGTTCTTTTATATTCGCAAGTGCCTGTGTTAATTCTTGCCTGTGCAAAGCCATTTTTTGTTGGGTTCTATTTCCAGTATATTGATAGATACCTTCAAACCGTTGCGTAATCATGATCACTAAGCTAATAACATTTTCTGGCGTTTGAACTTCCTGAATTTCTTGAGCTTGTTGTTGATTAGTACGTAAATTGTGATTAGTTTGTGACATTAATTGTCTTACATCTTTCATCGATTAGTTTTTAATCCTCAATTTGAAGTCATCAGCCCAACTTCTATCATCTAAATCAATTGACGTTCTATTGGGTGGTGTATAGTTAACCTTAGTTTCATTTTTAATCCAAGTAGTTAAATAATTTTTAAATCCAACTTCAAGTTGTTGCACATTCTTTAATGGTATTTCTTTTTCAAAACCTTTAGCAATATAAGAGTCCCAAACTTGTTCTACAGGTGTTTTTAAACCACGTAAATCCATATTGTTAATGATTTTACTGTCAGGTTTGCCCAAATGTTTTTGCCATTTATCAATCTGATTTTGACGGGTTTGGGCTTTTCTATCTGTAGTAAAGTTATATCTATGGTTACCTTGTTTGAAATTAAGCATGGTCATCTTTGCATAAGCCACAAAACGTCTTCGGGCAATCACAAGGTTGGGTGCGGGGACTTGCTCGGCTTCCATTTTGGCAAGAAAAGTATCTAAAATATCGGTATAAAAACTTTTATCATATCCATGCTGAATTTGTAACTTGTCAATATCAACATCATACGCACATAATTCTATTTCAGACCAAGAACGTTGAGGTGACTGTGCTTCGTCATTAAACCCCGTGTTATTTTCATAATGTTCTTGTTGATTATTTACCGTAGAAGTTAGCGGTGAAGAGTTACTATATGGCTGGTTTTGGAAGTTATTATTGATATGGCTTTTTTGATAAGTATATTCCGTAGAATTATTTTCGTTTATCGCAGATTGTTGCTCAATATAATAGAAGCTCTCGCTAGGTATATTTTTTGACATTGGTGCTGATGGCTTTGAGTTGTTGCTGTTTACTAACAGACAAAAGGCTTCGGTTGTAAACCATTTAGAATATTGATTATTATTTTTTGAGTAGTTTCCTGACTTTAGCAAGCCATTCTCGACCATATTTTGTAAAATTTGATTAACTCTTTCGATACGAAGGTAAGGAAATAAAATTGAGAGTGCGTGTTCGGTATAGTTTACCCAAACATAATTGTCATAAATATGAGTATTGTGAGCCTTATTTTCTCGTAGGCCTACGCGAAAATAGTTTAAAAATATTGCTTGTTCAATACCATAGCGGTTAGCATCTTCAATATCAAAATGATGTGTGTGCGACATTGATTGCCCTTTAATTCATTAAATAAGATAATAATCCATTCTTCATTATACCCGCAATTAAATGCAATTAAAATTTAGTTTTTGTCTTGAATATGGACAATTTATTTAACCTAATGAAATTGCTTAATATGGCTTATTTATAATTATGATTATCTAGGTATGAAGCGATTAAGTCGACCAGTTTATGCACCGTGCTGGGTAATTGCTCAATATCAATCGCATCGATTATATTTTTGACCTCTAGCCCTAATTCAGTATCACCCTCAACTTTTAAACGGCGTTGAAAAAAGAGTGTGTCAGGGTCTTGTTTTCGACCAGCTATCAAAACTAGGTCGTCTCCAGTCGCAGTAAAACTGACATCTTCAATGATTAACTCTTGTTTTGATGCCATGACTAATTGATTATTATCGAAACTTATCCACCAATTAAGGGCGAGATCTGAAATTGAAATGCGAAGCCATTTATCTTGTAAAAATTCAAAATCACCGTCTTCGATAGCTTCTTTAAATACAGAATGTAAAGCCGCTAGGAGCATGCTTTTTTGTAAAGAATAAGGCACCAATCGTAATGACGGTTTGAGTATTTTGGGTATTAAATTAATACCGCGAATTCGTGCATTCAGTGTGAGTTGCGGTAAGCTGGCAAGGTTGAACATAAACGATTTTCTCTTATTATTTGTTTTTGTAATATGACGGCTCTATAAAAAATATTCTCTGGTGTAGATCAAATTTTCTGCATTCTTTTTATTGCAAATGAATTTAATAATTTAACGGGAAGTTATTTTAGGTCAAAAAATAAGTGTCTAACTATCGATAAACTGCAAGTACTTAGTCGTTAGTTAGAGTTTCTATGGAACTTTTATGTCCAGCAGGTAATTTACCTGCATTAAAAACAGCCATTAACAATGGTGCTGATGCCGTTTACATTGGCATGAAAGATGATACCAATGCACGTCATTTTGCTGGTCTTAATTTTAATGATGGAAAATTAGCAAAAGCATCTGAATATGTTCATCAACATGGGAAGAAACTGCATGTTGCCATTAACACTTTTGCGCACCCCAATGGTGAGGAACGTTGGCGGAAATCCGTAGATAATGCTGTGGCTATTGGTTGTGATGCCTTAATCATTGCTGATTTGGGAGTATTGGATTATGCCGCTAATAAATACCCAAATGTTGAGCGCCATGTCTCTGTTCAAGCTTCCACGACTAACCTTGAGGCAATTAAATTTTATCAATATAACTTTGATGTTGCTCGTATTGTTTTACCTCGAGTTTTATCGGTACAACAAGTCAAACAGTTAGCGAAAAACAGCCCTGTGGCATTAGAGGTTTTTGCATTTGGTAGTTTATGCATTATGTCAGAGGGACGCTGTTATTTATCTTCATATATGACAGGAGAGTCACCTAATACGGTAGGTGCTTGTTCCCCTGCAAAATATGTTCGTTGGCAAGAAACGGAACAAGGTTTGGAAAGTCGTTTAAACAACGTCTTAATTGATCGCTACCAAGCAGATGAGAATGCCGGTTATCCCACCTTATGTAAAGGGCGTTTTGAAGTAGATAATAATATCTATCATGCGTTAGAAGAGCCAACAAGTTTAAATACCTTAGAGCTAATTCCTGAACTTGAAAAAATGGGCATAGTATCGGTAAAAATTGAAGGTAGACAACGTAGTCCAGCCTATGTTGAACAAGTAACAAAAACATGGCGAACAGCATTAGATACCTATCGGAAAAGTCCTAATAATTTTAATGTAGAAAAAGCATGGATGAATACCTTAGCAAACCTTTCAGAAGGAACACAAACAACGTTAGGTGCATACCATCGGAAATGGCAATAACGGATAAACTTGTTGTTGGTTCATGCCATTGTTTTGTTGGTAGTAAATAGTAATTGATATCAATTGCGTATGACATGCTTGCATTGGAAAGAGCTAACTTTGAGTTAAACGATTATTTCAGTCATTAAAATAAAGATTAATTCCTGAACTTGAAATATAAAATTGGAAAATATATGAAATTCTCTCTTGGTCCAAGCCAATTTTTTTGGTCAAAATCTGATGTTGAGTCTTATTATCAACAAGCAATAACAAGCGCTGCTGATATTATTTATTTGGGTGAAACCGTTTGTTCAAAGCGGCGAGAGTTACGTGTAAAAGACTGGTTACACCTTGCTAAAGAACTAGCGACAACCAGCGATAAGCAAATTGTTTTATCAACCATGACCTTACTTGAATCGCCTGCTGAAATTCAAACAATGCGTAAACTTTGCGACAATGGTGAGTTATTAGTGGAAGCAAACGATGTCAGCGCGGTGCAAATATTACATGATTTGAAACTGCCTTTTGTCGCCGGCCCAGCTATTAATTGTTATAACTTATCAACATTAAAAGTATTGTTAAAACAGGGGATGAGTCGTTGGGTAATGCCTGTTGAACTGTCCGGTGATTGGCTAAGATGCTTATTAATACAAGCGGTTGATGAAAATATTCGTGATCAATTTGAATGCGAAGTTTTCTCGTGGGGTTATATGCCGTTAGCTTATTCTGCACGATGTTTTACTGCTCGTTCTGAGAATAAAGCGAAAGATGATTGTCAATATTGCTGCATTAATTACCCCTTAGGCCGAAAAATGAATAGCCGAGAAGGGGAACGTGTTTTTATTTTAAATGGCATTCAAACGATGTCTGGCTATCAATATAATTTGGTCAATGAAATAAATGACATGGCCGCGATTGGTGTTGATATTGCCAGAGTCAGTGCAGATAGTAAGCAAGCATTTCAACAAACAGCTACTTTTAGAAAGCAATTAACATCACCAGAAAAATATAAGTTAGATGGCATTGCAGAGTGTAACGGTTATTGGCACCAAATTGCGGGTATGTCGGTAGCATAAATATAGCTACAGTAGCATTAAGATTGGATGCAACGTGATAAACTACATTTATCTAACATGAGGTTGTTACCTCTCAATATTTGATCAGTGGCAAATATGTATCATTTAAATTTAAGCGAATTTAGCCAAGAAGAATTTTTACGTGATTATTGGCAAAAGAAACCGCTAGTTATTAAACAAGGTTTTAATGATTTTCAAGACCCTATCAGTGCCGATGAACTTGCAGGCTTAGCCCTTGAAGAACAAGTGCAGTCACGCCTTATTCATAAAAAGGATGGGAGTTGGCAAGCGGATTTTGGTCCCTTTGAATCATATGAGCATTTAGGTGAAAAAGATTGGTCGCTGGTTATTCAAGCACTTGATAATTGGTCTGAAGATGCAGCCAAAATCATTGAACCCTTTCGATTTATTCCTCATTGGCGCTTGGATGATTTAATGACCAGTTTTGCCACGCCGGGTGGCAGCGTCGGCCCACATATCGACTTATACGATACCTTTATATGCCAAGGCTCTGGTACTCGACGCTGGCGAGTTGGTAACAAAGGTGAACATCGTCAATATGCTGCCCATGCCGCGTTATTACACGTTGACCCTTTTGACGCGATCATAGATGTGGAGCTCAATACAGGAGATATTTTATATATTCCACCAGGTTTTCCTCATGAAGGTGTGAGTTTATCTAACTCCATGAGTTTCTCTGTCGGTTTTCGAACCAACTCTACGGTGACCTTGTTAAGTGCTTTTGCAGATCATTTAATTGATAATGAGCAGGGCGGCGAATTAATTTCAGATCCGCACCGCCAAGCAACCCAGCATTCTGGTGCTATCGATGCCGATGATTATCAACTGATCAAAAATCAATTACAGCAATTATTAGATAATGATGACGTTTTTAGAAACTTCACCGGCTCTTACCTTAGCCAAGCGAAACATGAATTAGACCTTGCCCCTAGTGAAGAGCCTTTTGCTGATGAAGACATCTGTGAAATATTAGCGGAAAACAATTTAATGCGTATTGGCGGCTTAAGAGCCTTTTATTTTTGCGAAACAATCGATAGTGGCATTTGTTATATCGATGGAAATGAAGTGAATTTTCCCGCTGAAATTGTTCCTGCGATCAAATTGTTGTGTGACCAGGTGTGTGTGACCGCAGAAGAGCTACAGGATTGGCGAAAAAACAGCGCATTTGTGACTTTCATCAATCAACAATTAGATGCTGGTTATTGGTACTTTGCGTCATGATATTACTTAACAATAACCCAAAGGCGGTTTTAAACGATGCGTCTTGATAAATTTATTTGTAAAAGTACTGAACTGACTCGAAGCGAGGCTAAAAAACTGCTAAAAAGTGGTGAGGTTGAAGTAAATGGAGAAGTAATAAAAAATCCAGCAACTCAGGTACATGAAAACAATACCATCACCGCTGACGGACAAATACTACAAGCTCGTAGCTCACGATATATTATTTTACATAAGCCACTTGATACCATTTGTTCAAATGTTGATGAAGGTTATCCATCACTGTTACATTTACTCGATGTGGATAAAGCTTTTGACTTACATATTGCTGGCCGATTAGATGCGGATACGACGGGGTTAGTGCTAATCACAGATGATGGTCGTTGGTCACATAATATTATTTCTCCAAATAAAGAGTGCCAAAAGGTTTATCGAGTGCAACTGAGAAGCCCAATTAAAACTGAGCTCATTGAAACATTTAAAGCAGGAGTACAATTGCAAGGCGAAGATGGGTTAACTAAGCCTGCTATTTTGGAAGTAGTTAATGAAACGGAAGTATTGTTAACCATTACTGAAGGTAAATACCATCAAGTTAAACGAATGTTTGCTGCGGTGGGGAATCGGGTTACGGGTTTACACCGTGAACAAATTGGTGCAGTTAAACTTGATGATTTATCGTTGGGTGAATGGCGTTATTTAAATGACGAGGAAGTAGAGTCGTTTTAGAGGCTATTTATTCTTGACTTGACAGTTGACGCACCAAAAATTAGGAACTAGTCTCAGTGATAACTAATCAATATTAGTACATTAAGGATAATGTTAAAGGGCAAGGAAGTCTCAATATTATGATGATGTTATTACCCCTATATACCCAAACTTCCAGTTAGTTCTTTATATTTCCTATTAATGTATGTTGATAATACTGTCATTAAAGGGAATTCATATGTTATCGCAAAGCCTAAATCGTCTACCCATTATTAACTCCCTTATATTAACTTTGTACTTTACTCTAAGTAGTTTTACTGTAGTTGCTGAAAATAAAAAGAAAGGTTTCTGTATTGAAGCTCATTATTACTTCTGCAATGTCACTCCACATAAAATGTATGAAACTATGGAGGAGTTAATAGAAGAGCGGTTGAAGATGTATAAGTATTATTATCCTGGGATTTCATACGAGGAACTTGACTTCCAGTTTCCAGCGAGAGAGTGTTGGAAGGGGGATTGTAAAACAGGTTATGGTAATAAAACACTAGCAATTTTAGATGAACTGGGAAATAGAGCCAACTTTGTTACTTTTGGCGTTTTCGAATTTGATCTCGTTTGTAGATTTCCATTTAATGAAGAATGGTAGAGCCGGGTGTACCACGCTGTACTGCTTATTGCCCTATCAATAAACCAGAATTAGACTTGGCTTCAGGTCATGAGTTTTTTCACTGTGCGATTATCTTTCCGTTTATTGATGAAAATGGCAAGGTAACGGGAGGATACGGTCGTCGAATCACGCCTAAATTGAAACGTGGCTCCGTGTATCATCTGCATTGGTTATCTGAAGATACGACCTTTTTTAGCCTGCCTGTACTGCCTAAATATAGCAACATTATTTTATGCAAGAACCCTATCGTTGCATTGTCACTTTATTGTTTAGGGTATCCATACGTTATCGCAATTATGAGTATTCGATATTTCAATGAGCTACATATTGAAAAGCTGCTTCAGCATAATATTGATGTGGTGATACTAGCTTGCGAAAAAAGTACTTACGTTAATAAGATCAGGAGGAAATTAAAGCTTGCAGGTTTTGAGGTACGCTTTCTTAAACTCCCTAAAGACTTAGATGTAAATCAGTGTTTAATGTCTCCTGATACTAGTAAAGCGCTGATGCAAGCATTAGACACTGTTCATACACTGCTTCACTTGAGTGAAAAGTCAGATGAAAGTACTTATCACTAACAAGAGTAATTTTACACAGTGCATTGCTTTCTTCTTAGATGATTCGTTAGCACGAGGTCAAAGTGATACAACAGTTAATTCAAAACGACTGTTGCTCGCTCAATTTGAAACGTGGTGCTTAAGTGAAGGAGTTACAGTACCTGCAAACATTAATACCGAATATCTGGAAGGTTATCGACGTTATTTGTATCACTACCGTAAGGCACAAGATGGAACGCCTTTATCACTGTCTACTCAAGTACAACGATTAATTGCTGTGACTACTTTCTTAAAAAAGCTTTACTACTTTAATGTCATCAAATCGAATTTCTTTGAGTACTTTAAACTACCAAGATTACCTAGGCGCTTGCCTATGGATGTACCTGATGGTGATGAACTTGAAGTCGTAATGGCACAAT
>Ga0209396_1000060_pt1 | contig 161593 bp, 130 predicted proteins | sample GOMGulsemesocosm_6_FD_184638 | JGI IMG/M metagenome (GOLD analysis project Ga0209396, IMG submission 184638) | Methane-oxidizing microbial communities from mesocosms in the Gulf of Mexico - GOM8C Gulf of Mexico (SPAdes) (version 2) | ecosystem: Environmental > Aquatic > Marine > Cold seeps...
GCACCAGAGCGTCGCATTGACTACACTCTGCGCAATTTCATTTACCTGCTCATATAAGTATAGTCACATGTCAGCAAGAATTTATTTAAAAGTAAGCCGAGACAAGTCTTTATTACGAAAACATCCATGGATATTTTCTCTAGCGATCAATAAAATCAAGGGTAAGCCGATGTTGGGCGACACCGTAGATATTTATGATCACCGCGAAAAATGGCTTGCCCGAGGTGCATACTCACCAGAATCACAAATTAGAGTACGCGTATGGACCTTTAATGAAAAAGAAGAAATTGACAGTGAATTTTTTCGTAATAAATTGTTAAACGCGCAATCAAGACGTGATTGGTATATCGAAGAAGGTGGTTTAACAGGCTATCGCTTAATTGCGGGTGAGTCTGACGGTTTACCTGGCATAACCATTGATAAATACGACAACCTCATTGTTTGTCAATTATTAAGTGCGGGCGCAGACTTCCATCGTTATACCTTAGTTGAAGTATTGAAAAGCCTGTACCCAGACTGCAGTATTTATGAACGTTCAGATGTAGATGTTCGTAAAAAGGAAGGCTTAGAGCCTGTTACGGGTTGGTTGGCTAAACCTTTAGATTCTACCGCATGTGTCATAAAAGAGCATGGCTTATCAATTAATGTTGATGTAGCAAAAGGTCATAAAACGGGTTTTTACCTAGACCAACGTGATTCACGCGTTACTGCCGGTCGTTATTCAAAAGGTAAAAGCGTTTTAAACTGTTTTTCTTATACCGGTACCTTTGCTCTACATTGTGCCGCTAATAACGCTAAAGAAGTCATTAATGTTGACGTTTCACAATCTGCTCTCGATTTAGCTAAAGAGAATGTCGCGCTCAATAACTTGCAAGACAAAAACGTCTCATTCGTTAAAGCCGATGTCTTTAAATTGTTAAGGCAATATCGCGAAGAAAAGCGTCAGTTTGATATGATCATTTTAGATCCACCAAAATTTGTTGAATCTAAAGCACAGCTAACCGGTGCTTGTCGTGGTTACAAAGACATTAACATGCTTGCCATGCAGTTATTAAAGCCTGGCGGTATATTATTAACCTTTTCTTGCTCAGGTTTAATGGAAGCGAGTTTATTTCAAAAAGTCGTTGCCGATGCTGCCTTAGATGCTCGACGTGAAGTACATTTTGTTGAACGTCTGCAGCAAGCCGCCGACCACCCTATTTCATCAAATTATCCTGAAGGATATTACTTGAAAGGTTTAGTCTGTCAGGTAAGTTAGTTTTTAAGACGTTTATAAAACAAAAAACGAGCAATGATTGCTCGTTTTTTATTTTTCCGCTTTTAGTTCAGCGTATTAAGTGTAACTGTTCGGTCTTAGGTGCAGGTATTAGGTTGATGTCTTTAATTTACCAAACATTCACTAATCTATTTCAGCGATATTTATCCCAACTAAAAACCCTTCAGTTCCTTCTTCGGTAACTCTAACAACTTTTCCTGATATTTCAAGCGGCTGCACATTGTTGTTTGCTGACTCAACACTGACTTTAACACAGGTATTTAATTCAATAGGATGGCTCATTTCTATGGCCATACCCGTAGCACTTAAATCACGACAAGTGGCCAAAATTTTACTATTTGCTTCATCGTCAATAATGGTTACCGTTACATCACTATTTAACATCATTCGATAGAAATCACGTTTATCATCAAAGTTAACCATTCGTGCTCCATTGCATTATTTTAATTTCTCTTACTCTTTTATACCCATTGCTGAGTTTAGTGTCAAATGCGAAAATCAAAAATAACGTTTAAGATCGTGTTAATTCGCTGAAATAGCCTTTAAATGATTTAAAATTCGCTTTGCTGACACGGGGTAAGCCGTTTTTAAATTTTGCGCAAAGACAGAAACTCGAAACTCTTCCATCATCCAACGTACGTCTAATATTTCATCACTCAATGGCTTTCCTTTACTTTGATTAGCCAACAGTAGCTGATGAGCGTCATTCACTTTCGCTATTTCTAGCATCTTTAAACGATCTTGATTTGGATCAACCGGTAACTTTTCCATCCGTCTAAGCATAGCTTGTAGATAACGCGCAATATCATCTAAGCGCTGGTGACCTGATGCAGTAACAAAGCCCTTGTACACCAGTAATTTTTGATGCGCTTTGATATCAGCTTGTGCCTGAATAACATCAAGTGACATGCGCCCTTTTAATTTTTTACTGATCTCATGGTTAAGGGTTAAAACTTTCTCCACCTTTATCGCTGACGCTAATACGCTATCGGCGAGTTCGGCGCGAACATAATCTTTAGCCTTTTCAAACTCAGCTTTACCACGGGGTAATTCTCCGTGCTCTTTAACAAGATACTGACAAGCAGCAACAATACAATCATCTAATAAATCAGGAATTGAGCCAAAAGGATTAAAATATAAACCTAACTTAGCTTTATTAGGCAATTTTTGTTGTAAGTATTTCACCGGAGACGGTATATTCAACAAAATCAAACGGCTAATCCCGTTAACCATTGCCTGCTCAGCAAGGCTTTCTTGCTCAAAGAGTTCAATAGCAACACTTTTATTTTTATCAACCAACGCGGGGAACGCTTTAATGGTGATATTAGCGATGTTTTTTTCATAACCTTTGGGTATGTCCTTAAAGTCCCATTCGGTGATCTGATCTCGCTCTATACCTTTGTCAGCCACTTTTTTAATAGAAGCTTTTACTTTTCCTTGCAGCGCACTGGTTAATTTATCAAGTGAACGCCCTTCGCTGATCAACTTGCCATTTTCATTGACCACTTTAAAATTCATTTGTAAATGTACAGGGAGCTCAATATCTTGCCATATACCTTCAGGTAACCGCACACCTGTCATACGTAACAAATGCTTTTCTATCGAATCAACAAGTCGACCGTTAAATTCAGTGATAGCTGACAAACAAGCTTCGGCATAATTTGGCGCAGGTACAAAATTACGACGTAACGATTTAGGTAACCCTTTAATCAAAGCGATAATCAGTTCTAAACGCAATGCAGGTATAAGCCAGTCAAAGTCAATATTTTCAATTTGGTTCAACACACCCACAGGAATATGTAAGCTAATGCCGTCGTCAATATCCCCAGGAGTAAAATGATACGTTAGCGGTAAAGTTAAATTACCCTGTTGCCAAACATCAGGATAGTCATTAGCTGACAGTACTTTAGATGTTTCGTTTAACAAAAATTCTTTAGTAAAATCTAATAGTTGTGCGTTATTAGTTTTTTCTTTTTTCCACCATGACAAAAAGCTACGCTGACAAATAATAGTTTCAGGTAGTTTTTCATCATAAAATTCAACTAAGCGTTCTTCATCAACCAAGAAGTCTTTACGGCGAGCTTTTTGTTCTAGTTTTTCAATACTCTCGACTAACTTATGGTTTTGCTGATAAAACGCTTCTTTAACCGTACTGTCACCGTTAACTAAGGCTTCGCGAATAAAGATTTCACGACAGGTATGAGGCTCAATACGGTTAAAGTTAATTTTACGTTTTGAGACTATGGTCAGCCCATATAAAATAACTTGCTCGAACGCCATCACCGCACCTTGTTTTTTCTCCCAATGCGGTTCGCTATAGTTTCGTTTTATTAAATGTGGCGCTAACGGCTCAATCCATTGTGGATCTATCTTTGCGACCATACGCGCAAATAAACGACTCGTTTCAACAAGCTCTGTTGCCATTAGCCATTTAGGTGATTTTTTGGCAACCCCAGAGCCCGGAAAAATATAGAATCGGCTATTACGTGCGCCTTTGTATTCACGATTATCGTCGAGTTGTCCTAAGTGGCTTAATAAGCCCGATAATATTGCCTGATGAATAATGTCATTATTATTGTTGCTAGGTTCATCATCGTTACTTGCTTTGCTACTCGATTTGTTATTGCTAGCATCTTGTACCGTTGGCGTGAACTCGATGCTGCTCATGGTGATGTTTAAATCACGCAAGGCATGTTTCAACTGGCTAAAGATATCTTGCCATTCACGAATACGCATATAGGCTAAAAATTCTTTTTTACACATGTTGCGAAACTGGCTATTGGTTAATTCTTTTTGTTGTTGTTCAACGTGCTGCCACAAGTTTAACAAGCTAATAAAGTCAGAATCTTTATCTTTAAAACGATTATGCTTTTCATCAGCCGCTTGCTGTTTTTCATGTGGTCGTTCACGAGGGTCTTGAATACTTAACGCACTAACAATAATAAATATTTGTTCAATACAGCCAAGTTCAATCGCAGTTAATATCATTTTAGACAAACGCGGATCTGTCGGAAATTTTGCTAACATCCGGCCAGCTTTTGTTAACACTACTTTATTCTCTTGCTTTTCTATTGCAGCAAGTTCTTCAAGCAGTGAAATACCATCACTAATATTTCGGTTATCTGGTGGCTGCACAAAGGGGAAATCCGCAATACTGCCCAGGTCGAGTGCTAGCATTTGCAAAATAACCGTCGCCAGGTTGGTTCTTAATATTTCGGGGTCGGTAAATTCTGGGCGCCCCAGAAAGTCATCTTCACTGTATAAGCGTAAACAAACACCTGCAGAAACACGGCCACAACGTCCGGCTCTTTGATTCGCGCTGGCTTGCGAAATGGCTTCAATGGGAAGTCGTTGTACTTTTGTGCGGTAACTATAACGAGAAATACGCGCGGTACCTGGGTCGATAACATACTTAATACCCGGTACGGTTAAGCTAGTTTCAGCTACGTTGGTCGCTAATACAATGTTACGACCACTGTGCGGCTTAAAAATTCGGTTTTGCTCTTGTACCGTTAAGCGTGAATACAAAGGTAGAATTTGAGTATGTCGTAAATTAGCTTTTTCTAATGCTGATGCAGCATCGCGTATTTCCCGCTCACCATTGAGGAAAATAAGAATATCGCCTTGGCTAATATGCCCAAGTTCGTCAACCGCTTGTAAAATGCCACTAATACTATCGTTACTACTCGCTTCTTCTTCATTATCGCTTTCAGCATTTAACGGGCGATAAAGTATATCGACTGGAAAAGTTCTGCCCGATACTTCAATAATTGGCGCAGGCACGCCAGTTGCCGAGGCAAAATGTTTTGAGAAACGCTCAGGATCTATGGTTGCCGAGGTAATAATGACTTTTAAATCTGGGCGTCTCGGTAATATTTCTCGTAAATACCCTAAAATAAAGTCGATGTTTAAACTACGTTCATGGGCTTCATCAATAATTAAGGTGTCGTATTTACGTAACAAACGATCATGTTGCATTTCAGCCAATAAAATACCGTCGGTCATTAATTTTATGTAACTTTTATCACTGACTAAATCATTAAAACGAACTTTATAACCAACAGCGTCACCCAGCTTTGTTGATAATTCATCAGCGATTCGTGTAGCAACTGTACGTGCAGCAATACGACGCGGCTGCGTATGACCTATCATGCCATCAATACCGCGACCTAATGCTAAACATATTTTTGGAATTTGCGTGGTTTTACCTGAGCCCGTTTCACCTGCAATAATAACCACTTGGTTATCCGAGATCATTTTAGCAATATGCTCTGAGTTTTGTGAAACAGGTAAACCTTCAGGATAGGTTGTTTTTGGAACGTTCTGAATTTTAATTTGTTTTTTACTAATCGACTCATCAAGGTGTGCAGAAATTTGTCTCAGTGATTTTTGCTTTTTATTTAGGTCCGATATTTTTTTACTCGATAACAAACGCTTTTTCAAACGAAATTGATCCGACTTTAGGCTCAAAGGAAGTTTACTAAAAAGCTTATCAATATTGATTAATGGTGTTGGCTGAGCCACGGGAGAATTAACGATAGGTTTTTCAGAAGACAAGATGAACTCGAATAAAATGACAAAAAGAAATTTTACCAGTTTTATTAAAGCGGTACCACTTGAATCAAGTGGTACAAAATTATGTAGTAAGAATAGTCGTTCTAAAGCCTATGATTTAAAACTACTACGCATATGTTGGTCTATAGCATGTAAAACATCATTACGACATATAGTTCCGAGTAAGTTGCCATCATCATCAACCACCGGATACACTTTGGGTTTATTTAATAACATGGTTTGCGCTAATTCAATCACACTGTCGTATGGTTTAACTGACAATACTTCTTTTCGCATTAATGACGCAACATCGGTGACATGTTCGTTGTGATATATAGACTGCAACATTTTTGCTAAGACATCACTCTCTGATAAAAACCCAATCAAACGGTAGTTATCATCAATGACAGGACCACCTATTTGTTTGGTTTTTAGAAAGCGGAGTGACGCTTCTTCAACCACCATTTCGGAAGTAAAAGTAACCGGGTAGTGATTCATGTAGTCTTTTACTTGGATGCTCTCCATAGTTATTTCCTTAATAAAATCAAAAAATAAAAGTACCGTACTTATAAAAATAACTGTAGACGCTTTTATTCAATAAATCATGTATTTAGTTAAAAAAAAACATTTATTTATTAAGGACTAACTTTAGATCAAAGTAAGGACAATAAAACGGGATCAGCAGAATTCTTAACAGCACTTGATAGTGCATTATAGGAAAGTGAGAATTGTTTACGTAAATGCGATTTCAAATGAGCTTTAACCGCTTTAGGTTTAATGGACTTTAACAAACAAAATAACGCTAAGGCATGCACAGTTTCATTTTCTGGTAATGCTGACTGACGATTGGCATTGGGGTTATTACATGAACCACAGCCACCTCTAAATTGATAAGCCGTATTACTAAATATAATTCCAAAACCCATGAAACAGGCAATAATATCAACCGCTTGTGGGATATACTCTTTTCCCCCTGGCGGCAAACTACTTTGTTGAACAATCAGTATATTTGCTAGATTTTGTACAATTGAAGAAATAAGGTCTTGCGGCTGATTTACTTGATTTGCACGATAAGACAACATTATTGGTTGCTGCTGTAGCTTTTCGGTATCTTCTTCACTTAATGTCGCAAATGGTGTGTTTTCACCACGACAATGGTCCGTCATGTTAAACGGGGGAATAGATATTTGTTGACTACCGGCGAAAAACTGCTCAGGTGTAAGCAAAACGATCGGCCATTCTTGCATGCCAGCATAGGCAGTTGTTTGTTTGAAAATACTGAGCGCCATTTCATGTACGCTGCTAACACTCCCCTGATAAAATTGATTATTGGGGAGAACAAGCTGACTATTATTTTTGAATTCTAAAACATCAAAATGTGTAATAGCCCATGAAAAAGTATCGAGGATCCACTGATGACTACTCTCATCTATTACATCACTGACATCTATCTGTTTACCGGGCTTAATAATATTCAACAATTTAGCTAACATAATAAAGATTACTCAGTAAGTTGTTTTTCATCAGCGACTTTATTCTCAGCAGCTTCTTTTTCTTCTAAAAGTGCCCGTTGTGCTTTTGAAACATATTTTGGCTTATTACTAGGGTGAAGTTTGGCATTAGCTTTTTTAAGCTTACTTTTTAACACTGAATTTATCTTTTTCTTTCTATTCATTTGAGTTTCTATATTTAAGTTTAGGTTTGTGTAGTTACACAAGTATACCGGTTATTAATAACAGACTTGTATAGCAAGGTTTACTTTGTAAAGTATATATTATTGACCATAATTATTTCATAACGAGCACGAAAAATGACGCGCTATTACTTCAGTAAAATATGATCTTCTGGTAATTGTTTCGCTATCCACATGGCTAAACGATGTTTCATACTTTGTAAGTCTTCGTTATCTGCAGGAAGTGCTTGAATAAGCTTGTCGTTAACCAATAAACGATACAAACTTTCAACCTTTTCTTTCGATGCATTCGTCGCTGAAAAAGCATTGTAACCGCGGTTCATGGCATATTTTTCGCCAATCTCGATCGCTTTTTTCAATAAGGCAGTTTCATTTTTTATTTTTTTAGGTTTCTTCATTTTTAGCTCTTTTTTGGTGATTGCATATTAAAGTGAGTAGTACTCAATTTATTGCTTTCAAGACAACAAATTCTTGTCTTATCTGTACAGGTTACACTTAACATTATGTTTCTATATTAAGTAACCTATCATAATAATTGTTCTAGCGTGCTAATGAGTGTAACAATACTTATTTATAGCCCTTTAGTAGTTCCTGACTAAACGCTGAAATATCTATTACCTGATCTTGTTGGGCGACTAATTCCTCAAGTTTGGTGATATCTTTCTTTAATGAAGACATGGTTAAGGTGTTATCGTCTAAAATATAGAGCTGCTCTAAGCTAGCATAATAAAAGCGTAAAATAATCAGCGCATTTATATCCCCGTCAACACTGGCCTTTTTGATTTTTTTCAAACGACGATAAATAATATTCTGTACTTGCTTAATTTGCCATACATAATATATTTCATTGAAAAATGGCTTATGCTTTAATTGCTGTAATATCAGGCCACAGCTAAGTAACGCAAGAAGTACGCCTAAAAAGTTATAGCGAAAATTACTGGTGGTCTCAGCCTGCTCTCTGGCAGTGTTAACGATATCTACAGCGAATATATCGGCAAATAAAGCAATAAGTATTGCGCCAAAAGTCACCGCTAATACTGCCAAGGTTATAATAAACCCGACAATCACCTGATTTAACTTAGTTCGATAGGTTTTTTTATCTATTTCTTTTAACTTCATAAGACTATTTTTATTAAATAACACGGTTCACAACATTTGCCGCTAATTGTACCGCAATAGCCACAACAAAAACGTATTTGTTCATTATTTTTTGTAAAGGTCGATACCTGAATAACGTTGCGTTTTGGTATTTACTCCATGTCGCCAAACATTAACTAAACTGGCAATGCTTAGTTTTTTCTTGGCGCGGGTAATACCTGTGTACATTAACTCTCGCGAGAGTAATTTATTATCCGTTTGATCAGGCAGTATTAAGACAACATGTTCAAATTCACTGCCTTGTGTTTTATGAATCGTCATCGCATATACAGTTTCGTGCTGTGGCAAACGAGCAGGATTAACCCATTTATATTCATTATTGGCTTGTTCAAAAACCGCCATTAAATGCCCTGCGTCATTTTTCCATAACAAACCAATATCACCATTGTACAAACCTAACGCATAATTATTGACGTTAATCATAATAGGTTGACCACGATAACGAGTTTGAAAAGCGGTAATCACCCCTTGTTGAATCAGCAAGTTATGAACCTGTTCGTTCAGTGCTTCAACACCTTGTTTTCCTACACGAGTCGCGCATAAAATTCGAAATTTTTGTAGCTGTTTAAAAGCTTCTGCAACGGTTTTCAACTCAAAAATAGGCAAGTAATAGGTTTTCACTAAATCGAAAAGCCAATTATCTATTTTATTCGGCAAAAGTCGTAACGCGTTACAGGAGCTATCGCCAACCACAACAGGTTTCCCACTAGCTTCAAGCAACAACCAACTATCTTTAAAATTACCATTTATCACATGGTTAGCGACTTTACCTATACCACCTTCACCATCAAAACGTCTACTTTTCTCTAAAAAGACCAGGTGATCTGCGGGTAGGATTGAAAGGTTGCTTTTAGTCTCTTTTTTAGATGAATATAACTGTTTATAAGCGGTGATACTTTCAAGATACTGCTGGTTTTCCACACTGAAACCACTATGAGGTTTAGGAGCTAAATCGTTCAAAACACTGCCCGCAGCTACAGACGGAAGTTGGTCAGCGTCACCCAGTAAGATCACTTGGCAATGGCTAGGTAAAGCACGAAAAACCCTAACCATCATAGGTAAGTCAACCATAGAAACTTCGTCAATAAGTAGTACATCTATATTGAGAAAATTTCCTTGGTGATGACGAAAATTAACACTGTTAGGAATAACGCCCAGTAGCCGATGTAACGTTTGGGCCTGTTGAGGAATTTTCGCTAAAACCTGCTCACCCACCAGACTTTCAAAACCTTGTAATGCATTGGTTATTGATTCAGATAAACGCTGCGCTGCTTTTCCAGTAGGTGCAACCAGCGCTATATTCTTATCTTCACGACTGCTGTCTTTTTCATTTAGCATAACTAGAGCAGCTAGCAGTTTAGTTACTGTGTAGGTTTTTCCTGTTCCTGGTCCACCAGCAATAATACTTAATGGTTTATTAATAGCGTTGGCTACAGCAACTTTTTGCCAATCAACCTCTTCCTCAGGTTTATTATTCTGGGATAGCTCAGGAAAAAGCTGTTCAATACATTGTTTAATATCCAACAGACTAAAAACTTGCTGACTTTGATCGTTAGCTTGTCTATTTTTTTCAATAATAAAAGTGAGTAACTCTTGCTCAAAATTAAAATAGCGACGTAAATACAAGCGACCGTTATTAAAAACAATGCCTTGTTGTTGATGAGTGTCGGTTAGCGTTACCAATAATTTTGCTAAGTTTATTTCGTCCGTGAAAGCAAAACCGTGATTCATCACAATACCTTGGTTATCGCAACGATAACCATAATGGCTATTAGCGATTACCGATAAAGGTAAGCAAGTGTGCCCTGCTCTTAAACTTTCACTGAGCGCAACAAGCAGATGAAAAACTTGGCTGTGTTGTTCGGTATCAAGTAATTTTTCACCGTGGAGACTTTGACTGATTTCTTTAGCAAAAAAATAATCTACCGCTTCGATATTACTGAGTTGTTGTTGAGCTTGCTGAAACTGTTTATAAATAGCAGACATTAGCTCTCTCCTAAAAATAATTGATCAAGCGTGTTAAGTTCTTCAAAGGTAATATCGTGATAATAAACACCAGAGTTCTGATGTGCTACATCAGCTGTCATACCACGTAAATACAAGTAATAAACACCGCCAAAATGGTCAGCAACATTGTAATGGGCTAAGTTAAGTTTGAGGTAACGATGAAGCGCTAAAGCATAAATAAGATACTGTAAGTCATAGTGATTTTTTTCAATATTTACTTTCATGGCTTGTTGATCATAATCTTCGAAATTATCGCCTAAATGGCTCGACTTATAATCACAAATATAATACTTGTTGTCGTGTTCAAAAATTAAATCAATAAAACCATGCATCATGCCTTTTAACTTCTGATAAGCAGGTAAGCTTACAATCGACTGTATAGAGCCATCACCACCCATGTTGCGATGTTGCGATAACAACTGGGTTAATTGCTCTGGTTTCGCATCACACATAGGGTAATAAAATTCACTTTCGCGTAACGTCTTTGCTTTTGACAAGCTTCCTAAACTTAGCGGCGTAGTATCCTCGCCTAAGTTAGTCATAAACGAGGCATTAAGAGGTGTAGCTAGCACTTGTTCTAACCAAAGTTGCAAGTCGTGCTCTTGATACCCTGGTGTTAACTGACCATATTTTTGTAACGGTCGCTCCATCGCCTCAGGCCAATTAGGCAAAGTAAAGTCGGTATGTTCGAGAATATCATGTAGCAAATTACCAGTATGAGCGCCCTTAGCTAAGTTAAAGCGTAGTAAGCTACTGGCTAGCACCACACTTTTATTCAAACTGTCATCAAGGGTTTGTTCAGCCGAGCTATCTCTGTCCGGTGACGAAACGCCGCCATGACGTAAGTTTCGGCTTAATGCAGAAAATGAACTTAACCACCAGTCACGTTCAATTTTACCGGTGAATTGCGCCACTTCGCCTTTGTTTAGATTGTCAATTTTGTCGGGGGCTTGATGTGCGAGTAATTCACTTTCATTGTTGTCCGTTGAAAAAACCCGTAAACAGGTACTATTGGGTTCATCTGTCACTAATTGTTGTAAGCTTTGCTCAATTCCTTGATCTTTCTGCCAATGCAATGCACGACCTAAGGGTGAGCTTTCCGCTTTATCAAAGGCGGTACTCAGCAGATAACAACGTTGCTCGGCGCGAGTTACAGCAACATAAAGCAAACGAATGCTTTCTGCATAGGCTTCGTCTGCCATGGCTTTTTTCGCGTTATCTGCGCCATCTAAACTTAATTTTAATTGCTGGTTTTCGTCATGATACTCAATAAAAGTAACCGAACTTGCCCCAAATTTAAGGGGATCTTTATGGCGAGTAGCAAAAGGGACAAAAACCACTGGGTACTCTAAACCTTTCGAGCCATGCTGAGTAATAATACGAATCAGGTTATCGTCACTTTCTAAGCGCAGCTCTGCTTCTATTTCTGGATCGTCTATATTACTTTGCTGTTCAAACCAGTATAAAAGCTCTTGGGGCTGACGATGGCGTTGGCTAGCCGTTTGTAATATTTCAAACAAATGTAATAAGTTCGTCAATATTCGGTCTTGATTATCAACGGATAAACGAAAATGATCGTGCATTAATTTTAAGGCCATTGAAATAAAGCCTTTGTATAACCATTCGTTTCGCAGTTGTTCAAATTCAAACTTTAACGCTTGCCAAGCCATTTCATCTTGCTGTAATTTATGATACTTTTCAGGATGGTAATCAAGTAAATCACCGGCAATTGCCGCACTAAAATAACGTTCGTTCTCAACAAACAACACACCTTTAAGCAATTGTAATAGCTGTTCGGCTTGTTCGCTTTTCATTAAATTGGCACGGTTACTCATGAAAACAGAAGCCAAGTTGGCATTTTCCAGAGCTTGTTTTATATCGGCAGCTTCTGCGCCGTCACGCACTAATATCGCGATATCTTTGGCTGATAAGCGCTTGTCCGTTTCCACTTGGTTATCTTCACTGAGTAAATGAATAATTTCATTGGCACACCAGGTTGCCATAACGGGTCTAAAACTTTGTGCAACGGCCTTTTTAGCACTGTCATCAACAAAGTGAATAAACTGCAGGGCTTTATCTTCATTTGCTTTTATCGATGCGTCAACTTTGGCAAAAGGTGAAGGCTTAACCGGTAAATAAGGGATTTCGTAACCAAAAACATCGGTGTTAGCTTCGAGAGTATCATTACCTTGACCATTTATCATTTGCCCGTAAAACAAGCGATTGTAGCCGGAAATCATCATAGGCGTAGAGCGCCAATTGGTATCCATTAACCATTGATAGTCACAGTCTTTACGCGCACTTAAATAGGCAAAAACATCCCCGCCACGAAAGCCATATATGGCTTGTTTCGGATCGCCAATCATATACAAGGCAGCTGCTTTTTGATGGTAGTAAAGCGCTTCTAAAATTGAAAACTGTAGGGGATCGGTATCTTGAAATTCATCCACTAAGGCAACAGGATATTGCTCAAATAAAATTTGCGCTAACTGTTGCCCAGTGTCCTTCTCAGCCTGTAAACAACCGGCTAAGGTTGAAATCAGATCGTCAAAGCTGAGGATATTGGCATTGTTCTTTTGCTCAGTTATCTTCGCTCTTATTTGATAAATACCTTCACGGACAATCGTTAAGGCTTTAGCTTTATCAAGTTGTTTATCGAGGGTTTTTAGGGCTAACTTGACCGCTTTAACAGGTTCGAAAACGACAAGTAACTCGGTTTTCCCAGCCGAACGAGCATAACGTTTTCCATCAATAAAACCATCTGGCATCTTTTCTTTGGCGACGATTAGATTTTCATTAAGTCTTTTTAACCAACTGATTAAAGTCGTTAATTCTTCTTGTCGTTTTTCTCGGTCTGCGCCTTTTTTTACATCAATCAAATACTCGGTTAACAGTGACTGATTGTTTTCAAGGTTATTAATCGACTGCTGAACAAGTTCGAGAAATTGCGCTTCAATTTGCGCGGCATCTACAACATCAAGTTCGCTATATTTAGCAATCGCTTTGGAAAATTGACTTAAAAAACTTAACGGGTTTTGCCAAAAGTTGGCCACTTGTTTAAACTGCTCAGGCGTATTTTTAGCAAGCACTCGATACCAGTCTTGGCAGGCTTGCACTATGATGTCTTGGCAACTTGTTTCCATTTTCGCGTTAAAGACCAAGCCACTAGCAAAAGCATGTTGACTCAACACTCGTTTACAAAAACCATGGATAGTAAATATAGCCGCTTCGTCAAGGTACAATAGTGCTTGGCGAAGAAGAATTTTAGGATTTACATCCCCGAGATTCTGGTTTATTGCGATGAAAAAATCGTCTTCAACAATCAATTGATCCCAGTTTGCCAGCGCATGGCGGATAAAAGTATCAACGCGCCCACGTAGTTCTTCAGTGGCGTCTTTGGTGAAAGTCATCACTAAAATTTGTTCAACAGGTAACTGTTTTTCCAGCAATAAACGTAAATACAGCCGCGTAATATTATAGGTTTTCCCTGTCCCCGCACTGGCTTCAATAAGGTGTTTACCTTGCAGAGGAACTTGGTGAGCAATTAAGTTTTTCATTTTATTTGCTCCCTTGTTTGCCACATAGGTAAATAAACCTCTTTTATCAGCGATAGCTGATCGTCTAACTCTGGGCATTGTTGCCAAAAATAATGCATGTAGGGGTCTTGTCCTAAAGGTTTAATGATATTAAGCATACCGCCAGAGTCAGACCAGTGTTTTTCGAATTGTGCTTGTTCAAACACTTTCGCCTTAAAATACTTTTCAGCCAATTCGGTATTTAATAACAGTGCTTGTTGCTGGCCTTTTAAATAGTTTGTTAGCAGTAGCTGTAAATGCGCTTGGGCATTGTCAATTTTACTATAACGATATTGGGTCGGTTTCTGATTTTTGGTATCGAAATAGAAACCTTTGGTTAGCGTTACATAAGCCAGCTGTTCTTGCTCGATAGATTTATGGCCGGTTTGTTCTTGCCAGCATTGTAATATCACTTGATGTAAGTAAAGACCGAATAAGTCTTTACCTTTTGCTGACGAAGAACGATAAAAGACTAAACAGTCATTCTTTACTGGTAAATTCGCACTTAATCTAATGTGTTTCCCAGGGCTAAGCTCAACGGCAAGTTCAATGACAATGAATGTTATTCCGTGCGTATTATCACTTGTTTGCTCGCTCAGGCTAAGGTCTGCTTGTATATATTCGCTAAAAATTTCGCTGTCGTCTCGCCAGCGCGCTAAACTTTCGTCGGTGCTGGGCAAGTCAGGGAATACACCACTGGCACGGGCTGCATTAATCGCTTGGTTAATTCTTTCATCTTTACTGTTGAGTGGTTCATCGCTGTTTGATAACTCTTCATCCAAATACAGTGCTATTAGCTGTTGGCGTAATAAGTAACTTTGCAAAAAGTTCTCGCTAAAGGGCTCGGTATCATCTAACTGGCTTTCATAATTTTCAAAATACAAATGCAGCTTATTGCGAGCAAACGCTTTTGCCGGATGTTGGAAGAAACTTATTAACTCGGTAATATCGACAGTTTTTGCAGTTTCATCTTCATCACAAGCTAGTAATAACTCAGCGGCTTGTGCAGTTTTTTGCGCCGATTTTAATTTCAGCCAATTACCGTCAAAACTTTTTAGTGTATCAAGATAGTTTTTCTCACTAAAGGGCTGCATAGGTAATTGTTTAATATCTGAAGATCGATCATCATTACTTTTATCATTATCATTGTCCGTTTTATTTTCTGCGGCATTTAATAAACGCCAACCATAACCAAATTCAAGATATTCCATTAATTCTTTTAAGACTATGGATGGTTGTTTCTCATTATTGTTACGAATATTGCGACCTTGGTAACTCAAATATAAGGCTTTACGGGCAGAGATTATTGCTTCTAAAAATAGGTATCTGTCGTCTCCCCTGCGTGATCTGTCGCCTAATTGGCTTTTACTACTCGCCATTAAGTCAAAACCTAGCGGTTGGCGTTGACGAGGAAATTCACCATCGTTCAAGCCCAAAATAGCAATCACTTTAAAAGGAATACTGCGCATCGGTAACATTGAACAAAAGGTTATTTGGCCAACCATAAATTGTCGACCGGGATCGGGCTGACTAAAATGATTGGTAAGAAAGTCTCGAACCACACTCAAGCTGATATTTAGCTCATAGTCGGCATGCTGGCAATTTTCAGCCAATGCGCCTAACGCTTGATCGATAACAGTAAAAGCTATTTCGTCGGTAACCTCGAATAAATCATTCAGCATGGTTAATAAAAATTGTTGCCACTGGGCAGATGACTTTTCTTTTCCTAACTGCTGAGAAAAATACTGTAACTGTTCGATAATCAGCATGAGTTTGCCCAGTAAAATGGCGTCATTACCTTCTACATTGGGTAAGTAAAGCTGCTCGTCTACGAACATAGACTGATCGCTAAAGGCGAAACCGCGCATTAACCGTGATAATCCTTGCTGCCAAGTAAAGGCGCTGTTAAGTTGCTCACTATTGAGAATATCTTGTTTATGCGATTTATCTATTGCCCAATGAACGCACGCTTGTTCTAACCATGCCGATAACTTGTCTAGCTCTTCAAGGCTAATAGAAAACTTATTCTGCATCGCTGGTAAACGTAACAACCCCATAATCTGTGAAACTTGAAAACGACTGTCAGGCAAACTCAATAATTGTGTAAAAGCCGCGACAATAGGCTCTGCATCTTTACTCACTCGGTCTGCGATAGAGCAAGGTAACGGCGGTATTTTATCGGCTAAGTCTTGCCAACCACGGGCAAATACGGCATTTACATAAGGTGCGTATTCTTCAACTTGCGGGCACATTACGATGATATCTTTCGGGGTTAAGGCTTTATCGTTATTAAATTGATGTAGTAACCAATCGTGTAATCCTTGCACTTCACGTAATGCACTATGAGCGCTGGCAAAAACAATCGAGTCGTCTTGTTGGGTTTTAGGTGAGTCTCTTTGGTCAGTTAAGCTAAGAATATCTTGCTGCACTAGTTCTAAAACCGACAAGCTTGGCGTTTCAGGGCTTTTATCAATAGTATCGAAAACGTCTATATCGACTTTAGAATAATTATTAAGCAGAGCCATGAATTCTCGGCCTTGCTGTCCTAAATTTGCTAACAGCGGGTTACCAACATTGCTACTGATATCGTCATAACCTTCTGTCCATTTCGACAATAAGCTAATGGCTTGTTTCTCTGATTGGATATCGCCCCAATAATCAAAACAGGGATTAAGGTGAAAAAAGTGAACTTCAGTATGTTGCCCAATGGCTTCTATAAACGACAACCACATTGGTGCCATAGCATTAATACCAAAAAAGGATAATCGTGGCGGTAATAAATGTTTTTTAGCCGCAAGGTTTTCAACCGCTTCATTCATTAATTCTATGGGATTATAACTTTGCTCTTTGGTTAATAATTGCCAAAGTTTGGCCTGCCATTTTTCGACTTCACCGGCTTGTATCTTGTATTCAAAACTGGCATTGGTTTTTCCTCGATGCCAATCATCAATCCACTCTGGCCTGAAAATTAAATATTGTTCATATAAATCGGCTAACTGACAAGCGAGTTGATAACGTTTTAAGGTTTGTTTCTCGTTAAATATTGACGATGAAGTCAGCTGTTCCACATTCACATCAGTCTCGGTATCTTTACCTAACCAATATTGCGTAGCATCGCTAAAATCATCATCTAAAATCACGGTTTTACAACCAAGAAGTTCATCTATTCGCCAAGCAAGCACTTCACGAGAGAATGGCGATTGATCTGGCACGTTATCTTCGCTAGCCAAGCTTCTAACGAGTTTCCATAAAAACTGAGACGGTAACGCGTAACCAATATTCATACTGATGCCACGTTGTTTAGCTAGTGACATGTTAAGCCAGTGCTGCATACCCGCATTTTGCACAACAATAGTCTCTTGACTGAATATAGGGAGTGGTGAAACCTGTTGGATTTTATCGAGAAGCGCTAATAAATTTTCCATTTTATTAGCGGGATAAAGGTAGAACAATATGAAGGCCTTACATGCAATTTTTTCTGGCTAAATTTAACCATATCAATCGCTATAAAGCTATTGAAATCACCGAAGTTATTTCATAAGAAATGTCTATTTCATTGAATGAAATCTAAATGTTCTTGGAAGTATTCTCCAAGTAATGGCACTAAATGCTTTTCGCCAATGGCGGCATAATAAATAGCTATTAGCCAAATAATGAACACTACAATATTTACTGCCCAACCAATAAGCGGGATAAATGATAATAGTGCTGCAGTTAACGCAAGACCTAAAGATTGTCGTAAGTGAAACGTTGAGAAACTTGAGCGGTTTTTACTGTATAGCAATATTGCGACACACCAACCTACCACAGTGAAATAACTGATAACAGCGACAAATTTTGCCATATCAAAATTAGATTTACTGGGGGAATGAAATTGTCCCATAGCCAAATACTCAAATGAAGCCATAGCTTAAATTTAGTAGAAAAAGCCGGTTTTAACAAGATAAGTCTGAAATGGCTATATTTGATTTAAGCTCAATAATTCAAATTAATTAATACTTTCCTGATCATTATTGACCCTAATCAACAAAGGCTTACCCCAAGGTATGACATGCTGCTTATACATAATTATTATGAAAGAAAGTTTCCTAAGACGTTTCATTCTCTTTCAACTAATCAGACAATTAACCGTGCATGGATAAAGCAATGGACATAGAGTTCGACGAAATCACCTATTTAAAAAACCCTGATGAGATAACATTAAAAGCTGACTACATTCAGTTTTTAATGTCACTTACCGGCCCTACGGTGATTGATATTACGGGTAGCGACGAGAGTAAGTGTCGCGTTTTCACCACCCTTTTACACGGTAATGAACCATCAGGCATTATAGCGATGCACCGCTGGTTAACATTACATGACGAACTACCCACCCCAACGACCAATGTACGATTTATTATTTGTTCGGTTGAGGCTGCAAACATTTCACCACTCTTTAGTCGGCGTTACCTTGATGGTGGGAAAGACATTAACCGCTGCTTTTCTGATAAGACAACGGCCGATTGCGGCTTTTGTCATAGAGCCTTATTAATAGAAAAAGCTATAAAGGATGTTAAACCGGAAGTACTAGTAGATTTGCACAATTGTGCAGGTTCAGGACCTGCTTTTGCTGTAACACCGGTAATTACCCCAGAAGTATTATCTGTAACATCTTATTTTTGCCAAACCCTTATTTTATCTGGTTTACAATTGGGTACGTTAATGGAAAGAAAATTCAATTGTCCGATGATCACCATTGAATGCGGGGGTAGCGATGATGAACAATCACATCATATTGCTTATCAAGGTTTAAAAACATTAACCTTACATGACAAATCGAGGAATTTTCAGCAAAGACGGGCTGTAGATATTATTTATAAACCGTTACGTTTAGAGTTAAAACCACACACGAGTTTATCCTATGGCGAACATGATGAAGGTGCGATGGGAATTTGCTTAAAATCAAACATTGAACAGCTTAACTATGGAGTTTCTAGAAAAGATCAAATGTTAGGTTGGGTTGACGATAAGGGCTTAGATAATTTTGTACTCTTTAATGAACATGGCGAAAATGTCATTAATGATTATTTTAGTTGTCGAAAAAGTATTTTAACCTGTGCGGTAGATTTACGTATTTTTATGGCGACAAAAACTAAGAATATTGCATTAAGTGATTGCTTGTTTTATGTGGTAAAAGTTAGTACCTAATCAAACAACATTTTACATAACTCACTATCTCAAATTTAAATGTAAAAATTGAGTTAAAAAATCGTGCATGTTAATATCCAAAAAAACTTAAATGGATTTAACTCACCATGAAATTAACGTCATACGCTCTGATACTTTATTTTTCAAGCTTTTTGCCGACTAGTACTAGTTTTGCTGAAACCTCACAACACCTATCAACCATTACTGATGCTAAAATGGCTAAAAGGAGTAATCCTTCATATCCCTCTGACTTAGCAAGATCAAATATAGAGGGTTGGGCGCAAGCGAGCTACATCGTTGAGCCTGATGGGAGCGTTTCAAATGTAATCATTACCGATTCTTCAGGTTATAAGTCTTTTGAAAGAGCAACGATAAAAGCGATAAAGAAATGGAAATTTACCCCAGCTCAGGAAAATGGTAAGGCTATCCAACAATGTCACAATAACGTGCAAATGGACTTTACCATGGTTGACAAAGATGGCGGTGTTAGCCGTAAATTCCTTAGAAAGTATAATAAAGCAAAAAAAGCGCTTGCAGCTAAAGACTTTAAAGATGCTCAAGCACAATTAGTTACATTAGAAAATCACAAACAACGCCGTTTAGCTGAAAATTTTCATTCTAAATTATTACAGGCTGATTATGCCAAAGCAATAAACGATAAATCACTGCAATTATCTGCCCTAAGCAGTATTGGATTAACCCGTTCTAAAATTATTAGCCCTGAGCAAGAATTATCAATATTACATCAGAAGTTCATTTTAAGCGCTCAGCTGAATCGTTATAAATCAGCGTTATCTACCTATAGCGAACTTGAAAAACTTGAACTTGCTAAACCTTATCTAGCGCAATTAAGTAAAATAAAACAGAAAGTAGAAACATTTATTGAAAGTGATAGAGAAATCGTCATACAAGGAGATATCAAAGAAAAACAATTTTGGTATCATTCTCTTGCACGCAATAACTTCTCTCTAACCAATATTAAAGGCTCGTTAAATAAGTTAGATGTACGTTGTGCGAATAAGCGCCATGTTTATTCTGTAGAAGAAAATAATACTTGGAAAATCCCATCAAGTTGGAAAGGCTGTAGTTTATATATTTATGGAGATGACAATACACAATTTATGTTAGTAGAGCATCCACCAGAGACACAAACGACTGCAGCAATTGATTAAAAGGAAAAGTTGATAACGTCTAACTAAGTGCTAACCATATTCCTACAGCGACCATAAGTGTTCCTGCCACCCTATTCATCAGCTTTACGTTATCCCCCTTAGAAAGGAAAACTCTAAGGGTTTTACCTCCACTTGCATATAACATCATACAGACGAATTCTGAAATCATGATCACTGACAGCAATACCATTAACTGTGGTGTTATATCAAGCTGAGTATTTATGAAGGGTGGCAATAGAGAAACCATGAATGCCCACCCCTTAGGATTTGAAATAGCGGTAAATAGGCCTTGATTAAACAAGGTAAGTCTACTTATATCAGATGGTTCTTCATTATTTGTCAGGGACATTCTTCCTTTAGATAACCACATCTGTATCCCAACATAAGCTAAGTATGCTCCCCCTAAATATTTCACTACTGCAAATATGTCAGGGTACTTAAGCATAACTGAAGCGACGCCTATAACGGCAGCAATGGCGACTGCAGCAACACCTATTAGCTCTCCTAGCATCATCCACATAGTTCTCCTCACACCAATACTCATTCCAAGAGTTAAAGCTAAAGTCATGCACATGCCGGGGGTAATACTTACAAAGAAAAATGTAGGTATGAAAATAACTAAACTGGTGTAATCGATCATAATTTTGACTGTTGAGAGAAAAGGTGGCTAGCTTATCAGAAGATATGAGCCAAGTAGAGTATGTATTATATGACCGCTAGCTTTGAAGTCACCTATCTTGAATGACATCGTTAAGTTATTCACATAATCATGGTTACGAATATAGTTCTAAATATATGTGTAGTTAATCGATGGGCTTTAACCACCAAAGTCAACACTGTCATTGTTATCAATAATTAACAAGCTGTCTCGTTGTGGCTATTATTAGGCTAATTGCTTAATCTTTTGTGAAATGGATAAACTAAAATCTCGTTGAGTCAAAATCAACAAAGAAGGTCAATTGTTGATTTGGTTTGGCTTTGCCCTGCTTTTCAAGGGTTAACCATAATCGCCAGGTCATTACATCTTCAGAGCAACTGCCTAACATCGTTTCTGCGACGAATGGGTTACTCGATTTATCTTCTGGTATGCTATTAAAAAACAAGGGGATTTTTCCCATAAACATGTTTTTACCTTCCATATACCCCAATACTTTTAGCGTATTTTCACTGTGATAACTTTCTGTCACTACGGCATCTTTGGTTAATGTTACTTGTATGATAAAAGGAAATTCCGTTAATACTTTTTCTACATTAAATTTGATTAAAACAGTGCCAAATTCAGTCACAACTTCACAACGGGTTTGCGTATTAATACATTGAAATGGGATCGCAGGGCTTTGCTCAGATTTTTTAGGGCTACAGCCATATAAAGTTGCACATAGCACAAAAGCGATAGTTGTTTTTTTAATCATATTATTAGCTAAAATATTGTCCATTGTTATTATATGGTTGTTATTCGTACTAAAGCGTAAAATATTGTTGATCTACAACAATATTCCCTACTTTTTGTAATGACTTTTCCCTGTAAAATTATTATTATACGCGCGAGATTTTTTATCGCTATGTGAAATTTATATTTTCTACTATAACTATCACTAGGGCTTAGATTTATTTAAGTAGTGAAAAATCGATTTACGTTAATAATTATAACTGCGGAAACCATAACATGTCTCAAAGTAATGCGTCATCAGTAGACTACAATTTTGATGTTGTACGTCAATTTACTGTAATGACAGTAATATGGGGAATCGTTGGTACCTCGGTAGGTGTTCTAATTGCGGCTCAATTAATTTGGCCTGCGTTAAATTTCGATACCCCTTGGTTAACCTACTCCCGTCTTCGTCCACTTCACACAAATGCTGTTATTTTTGCATTTGGTACAAGTGCCTTATTTGCTTCTTCATATTATGTTGTTCAACGAACCTGTAAAACAACATTATTCGGTGGCAAACTTGCTTCATTCACCTTTTGGGGTTGGCAAGCTGTTATCGTGCTCGCGGTAATTACGCTACCTTTAGGTTTCACCTCAAGTAAAGAGTATGCTGAATTAGAATGGCCAATTGATATTTTAATTGCTGTCGTTTGGATTTGTTATGCCATTGTGTTTTTTGGTACCTTGATAAAACGTAAAACATCGCATATTTATGTGGCTAATTGGTTCTTCGGTGGATTCATTCTTACTGTTGCTGTTTTACACATTGGTAATTCAATGGTTATTCCAGTATCTATGATGAAGTCTTACTCTATATACTCCGGCGCTATTGATGCAATGATGCAGTGGTGGTACGGACATAATGCCGTTGGTTTTCTATTAACAGCAGGTTTCTTAGGTATGATGTATTACTTCGTACCAAAACAAGCTGAACGTCCTGTTTATTCTTACCGTTTATCTATTGTTCATTTTTGGGCATTAGTTTCATTATACATATGGGCAGGTCCGCATCATTTACATTATACCGCACTGCCAGATTGGGCTCAGTCTGTCGGTATGGTAATGTCTATCGTGTTATTCCTTCCTTCATGGGGTGGAATGATCAACGGTATTATGACGCTTTCTGGCGCATGGCATAAATTACGTTATGACCCAATCCTTCGTTTCCTTATCGTTTCATTGTCTTTCTACGGAATGTCTACCTTTGAAGGTCCTATGATGGCGATTAAATCTGTAAATGCACTTTCTCATTACACGGATTGGACTATCGGACATGTTCATTCTGGTGCTTTAGGTTGGGTTGCTATGGTATCAATTGGTGCTATGTACCACTTAATTCCAGTGTTATTCAATCAAGGTCGCATGTATAGCGTTAAATTAATCAACGTACATTTTTGGCTACACACTGCCGGTATTGTTTTATATATTGTTGCTATGTGGATTTCAGGCGTAATGCAAGGGTTAATGTGGCGTGCAGTTAATACCGATGGAACCTTGACTTACAGTTTTGTTGAAAGTTTAACGGCATCATATCCGTTCTACTTCATCCGTTTCGTAGGTGGTGTATTAGTTGTTGCTGGTTTCCTATTGATGGCTTACAACATGTTCAAAACAATCTATGCTAAAGACAATAGTCTTAAGCCAGTTGAAATAGTTTAGGAGGCCTACGATGAAAAATAAACATGAAAAGTTTGAAAAAAATGTTGGTTTGTTTGCTATTTTTACGATTCTAGCGATCAGTATTGGTGGCCTAGTTGAAATAACACCGTTATTTTTTCAAAAAGCAACCAATACACCTGTTGATAGCCTTAGACCCTATACTGCTTTAGAAATGGAAGGACGCGATATTTATATTCGGGAAAGCTGTAATGTTTGTCACAGCCAAATGATCCGCCCTTTCCGCGCTGAAACAGAACGTTACGGTCACTATTCTGTTGCCGGTGAAGGTGTTTGGGAACATCCATTTTTATGGGGTTCAAAACGTACTGGTCCTGATCTAGCCCGTGTGGGTGGTCGTTATAGTGATGACTGGCATCGTGCTCATTTACTTGACCCACGTTCTGTTGTGCCAGAATCCAACATGCCTGCGTTTAAGTGGTTAGCTGAAAATAAGCTAGACGGCGAATTAACCGAGAAGAAGTTAGCAACCTTTAATTTCTTAACGCGCAATCGTAGCCATAAAGACGAACAAGGTAATCGTATCCCATTATATTCAGCAAAAGATTTAGCTGGTGCTAAAGCCGCTGTTAAAGGTAAAACTGAAATGGATGCCTTGATTGCTTATTTGCAATCTCTTGGGCATGCGTTGAAATAATGACTATGGACTATGGCACCCTTAGAGGGTTAATCGCTTTATTAATATTGGCACTATTTATCATTATAGTGGTTTGGTCTTATTCTAAAAAGCAGAAAAATGCTTTTGATGAAGCTGCAAACTCTATCTTCGAAGAAGATAAAGAAAAGACCAAGCTTGATGATGTGAATAGCAAACAGGAGACTAATAAAAATGTCTAGCTTCTGGAATATATGGGTTTGGACTCTTACCCTTGGTACTTTAGTAGGTTGTTTTTTACTACTGAGAATGTGTTTAAAAAACTTCGCAGATGTGCCTGAAGGAGAGCCAACAGGGCATGTTTTTGACGGTATCGAAGAATTAAATAACCCACTTCCTAAGTGGTGGAGTACTTTTTTCTTATTAACGATTGTATGGGCATTCTTTTACATTGGTGCATACGGTTTAGGTAATTGGACAGGCCTAATTGGTTGGAAAAGCTCTAACCAAGGTATCTTAAACCTTGCTGAGTCTAAAGCTCATATTGCAGCGGCCAAAGAAAATGGCTATTTAGTACAGTATGATCGTGAAATGGCAGCTGCTGACGCTAAGTACGGCCCAATTTTTGACGCTTATGCAGCACGTAGCATTGAAGAACTTGCCACTGACACAGAAGCATTAAAAGTAGGCCAACGCCTATTTTTGCAAAACTGTTCACAGTGTCATGGCTCTAATGCAAGTGGAACTACGGACTTCCCTGATCTAACAGACAAAGACTGGTTATATGCAGGCGATGCAGAAACCATTAAGCAAAGTATCTTACATGGCCGTAAGGCCAATGGCATGATGGCTTGGGGAGCAGCGTTAGGCGGCGACCAAGGCGTTGAAGATGTTGCAGCTTATGTACTTAGTTTGAGTGGTCGTGAAATGAAAGATGCAAGTGGTGTAGATATCGCATCAGGCAAAGAGAAGTTTGCCATGTGTGCAGCTTGTCATGGCCCCGATGGTAAAGGTAGTGCAGCAATGGGCATAGCGTTAGGCGCGCCAAATTTAACTGATGACATTTGGCTATACGGTCCTTCTGAACGTGCTATTAAATCATCAATTAAAAATGGCCGTGCCGGTGTAATGCCAGCATGGAAAGATATTTTAGGTGAACAAAAAGTACATGTTATTAGTGCTTATGTTTATAGCTTATCGCAAGACTAATTTTTACAAATGAGTTAAGTGCTAGTTCCACTAAATAATCGAATAAAAAGCCTTGTGATGTAATATTCACAAGGCTTTTTTACTTAAATAATTTCATAAAATATCACTAGTTTATTTGATTTTTGTTGGTTACAGCCCGTTAATTCCCGTATAATACGCCTAATTTCCTCTCATAAAATAAACGTCATTCATGAAGACATCTTGGTATAAAGAGCCTTGGGCTTGGTTCGTTTTTATTCTCCCGGCTACTGCCGTTGTTGCCGGTATTGCTACCTATATTATTGCTAACACTAATCCCGATCCATTAGTCGTTGGTGATTATTATAAAAAAGGTAAGGCCATTAATTTAGAGCTATCTAAAATAAAACATGCACAGAAATTAGGTATGCGTTTTGCTTTAAAGCAGTCGGGTAATGAATTAATTATAAAACCAATAGGCATTGAAAAGGAATTTCCTGTTTTAAATCTGAACTTTTATCACCCTACGCTTGCAGAAAGAGACTTTTACCTAGCTTTAACAGCTGATGGTAATGGCCATTTTAGGCATATTTTTGATGAATCAGTAAAAGGAAAGTGGCGTTTAACCATTACTCCATTTGAGAATCATTGGAAAATTCAAAAGACTATTACGTTACCTCAAAGCGAATTTATCGATATTATTCCAAATCCAAGAGAAGGCTAACTAAACGCGACGAAAACTCCCAAGAAGTAGGTGATATTGTTAACCTTATTATATTTTTCATGGTCAGGTTGAGCCATCTCCTACTTTAAGCCTTTATAAATAGGCTTTACACTTCTACATTTCATCGGCTTTAATATATGAAAACAACTTGTTATCACTGCGGTGAAATTGTTCCAACGGGCTTAAAACTTTCACTTAACATAGAAAAATCCGAACAACCTATGTGTTGTATTGGTTGTCACAGTGTCGCCCAAACTATCGTTGAGAACGGTTTAGAAGAATACTATCGCTTTCGAACTGCACCTGCGCAAAAAGGTGAGCAGCTTATTCCTGAACAATTACAGCGAAATAAACTTCTTGATGACAGTGCATTACAAGATGAATTTACTTACCAAACCGATGAATATAAGGAAACGATCCTTACCGTAGATGGTATTAGTTGCGCTGCATGTGCCTGGCTTATTGAAATGCAATTGAGTAAAGTTTCAGGCTTACTCAGCATTAATGTTAATGCCACAACTCAACGTGCGACTTTGCGTTGGGTTGACAATAAAATTCAATTAAGCGAATTAATAAACCACATTGCCAATATTGGTTACCAAGCACTCCCCTTTAAAGCGAGTACGGCAGAGCAACTCAATAAAGCACAAAGTAAAAACTATATTAGACGTTTAGGTATATCGGGCATCTTAATGATGCAAGTTATGATGATTGCTTTTGGTTTATATTTTGGCGCTTTTTCAGGCATGGCTGAACATCATTTAATTTACCTACGCTACACCAGTTTAATACTCACTATTCCCATTATAACTTACGGTGCACAACCCTTTTATAAAGGTGCAATAAATGCGCTAAAAGCTAAACGTTTATCTATGGATGTTCCTGTGGCTATTGCCATAACTCTCGCTTTTACCGCGAGTGCTTGGGCAACTATTACGCAACAAGGTGAAGTGTATTTTGAATCAGTTTCTATGTTCACTTTTTTACTGCTTATTGGCAAGTTTTTAGAATTTCGCGCACGTAGCCGCGCTGCAGAAGTATCCGCTAATTTACTAAAATTAATGCCAATGACAGCAACAAAACTCATCAATGAAGATGGTCAGCAAAAAGAACTATTGCTCCCAGCTAAAAAACTATTACCACTAGACATTCTATTGGTAAAACCTGGTGAAGTGGTACCTGCTGATGGCACAATAGTTTCAGGTAGTAGCCAATTAAACGAAGCGATGTTGTCAGGTGAACAATTACCCTTAAATAAAAGCGTCGGTGATAAAGTCTTTGCCGGTACTATCAATGGTGACGGTAATATTAATGTTGAAGTAAAACATACCAGTGAACATTCCTTTTTAAGTGAGCTTATTCGCTTAAGTGAATCTTCACAGGCCCATAAACCTAAACTAGCTAAACTGTCTGATAAAATAGCCCAATACTTTGTCGCTGTTATTTTACTTACCGCTATCGGTACGGCAATTTATTGGCAACAGCATTTACCCGAAGAAGCTTTTTGGATCACTCTATCGGTATTAGTTGCGACCTGCCCTTGTGCGCTATCGCTAGCAACACCAACTGCATTAACTTGTGCGACAACTAGATTAAATCGTGAAGGCATAATGATCAAGTCTGCCCATGCGATGGAAACCTTACCTAAAGTCACCACCATTGCCTTTGATAAAACGGGTACATTAACCTCTGGCGATTTTTCAATTGTAGAAGCTCGACTATTTTCTGATGACTCTGCACATAATAAACAACACGTTTTAGCGATAGCAGCTGGCCTAGAGTCTTATTCAGAGCATCCATTAGCTAAGCCCTTTCGCCAGTTCCGCGATTATTCATATAGGACTGAGCAGGTAGAAATAAAATCGGGCTCTGGCATAAGTGGCAAGATTAATGATAAAACCTATCAAATTGGTAAGCCTAGCTGGTTACTTACCGAATTGGACAAGCTAGAACAATCTAAAAAAGCTTCGTGCGTTCTACTTGAAGATAACAAATTAATAGCGGCTTTTTATTTAGCCGATGAAATTCGTTCAGATGCCCTACCACTCATCGCAAATTTAAAACAAAATAACATTCGTACCATCATGCTTTCTGGTGATAATGCTGCAGGCTGTGCAAAAGCACAAACACTCTTAAATTTAGATGAAATTCATAGTACATTGTCCGCGACAAATAAAATGGCAATAATAAAACAAGAGCAAGAAAGTACAACCGTCATGATGATAGGTGATGGTGTTAACGACACCCCTGTTTTTGGCGCTGCGCATGTTTCAATTGCTATGGGAAGTGGTACCGACGTTGCTAAAAGTGGTGCAGATATTATTTTATTAAATAATCGTTTAAAGTCAGTCACAATACTCACGAAGGTAGCCAGCAAAACGCGTCGTATCATTTGGCAAAATTATTGCTGGGCATTTGGCTATAACGCCATAGTATTACCATTAGCAGTTGCTGGCTACATCACACCTTATATGGCAGTTATTGGCATGTCAGCTAGTTCAATAATTGTTATCACCAATTCATTACGTTTGTTGAAAAAATAGACCAAAGTACAAGGTAAGAAATAAAATGAGCATTATTTATGTATTGATCCCTATTGCAATATTACTGACAGCGCTAGGTATTTACTTTTTTTTCTGGGCAGTAAAAACAGAACAATTTGATGACCTAGAAAAGCAAGGTATGAGCATTTTATTTGATGAGCCTATCAGTGATAACACTGAAAAACCTACACAATCTGCTGATAATAAACACAATAATAAAATGGATAAGCAATAAGCCCTATGCTAAACATTGATTATTTATCGGCTTTTGTTATCGGATTATTAGGCTCAGGACACTGTATTGGCATGTGCGGGGGCATTACAACCATGCTTACGTCTGCTATAGCACCTCAACAGAATTCAAGTCGACAGTTCAAGCTGGTCGGTGCTTATCATATTGGCAGGATATTTTCTTATTCTCTTATTGGCGCAATTGTGGGTTTTAGTAGTTCTATAGCAGCTAAAAGTATGGGGGTTCCACTAGGTTTCTTGCGCATAGTTGCTGCTGTATTTCTAATATTATTAGGCCTATATCTTGGTCAATGGCTAATGTGGCTAACGAAAGTTGAATCTTTTGGAAAATTTTTGTGGCGATACTTATCTCCTTTGAGCAAAAGGTTTATTCCCATTAATAATCCTAAACAAGCTATCGCTCTTGGGGCAGTTTGGGGTTGGTTACCTTGTGGCTTAGTTTATTCAACCTTAACATGGTCTTTAGCTAGCGGTAATGCGATGTCTGGCGCACTCATAATGGCGAGCTTTGGTTTGGGAACACTACCGGCATTATTGAGCATTTCATTAGGTTCGTTTGGTATAAAGTCTTTGTTAAATAACATGAAATTTAAAAAAATTATGGCTTTGGTTATAATTATGTATGGAATATACAGCTTAACCATTGCATATCAGCAGTTGTTTTAATATGATCTCTATTATTAGGGATAAAAAATATCAATTGGGTCAAAATGTATAAAAAACCATGTTCTATTTCGCAACACATTCATTGTCAAAACTGTAGTATCAGTGAACTTTGCCTGCCATTTTCTTTAAATGATAAAGAGCTTGATACCCTAGACAATATTATTGACCGTAAACGTCCTATCCATAAAGGCGAGCAAATATTTCAAGATGGCGATGCAATGCAATCATTATATGCCATTCGCTCAGGAACATTTAAAACTTTTACGGTCAATGAACAAGGCGAAGAACAAATTACGGGCTTTCACCTTGCTGGTGATTTATTAGGCTTTGACGCCATTGCAGATTCTGAGCATCCAAGTTTCGCAAAAGCTTTAGAAACATCGATGGTATGTGAAATCCCGTACAATACACTTGATACTCTATCGAATACTATGCCTAAGCTGAAAAAACAAATTCTTCGCATGATGAGTTCTGAAATACGTTCGGACCAAGAAATGTTAACCCTGCTAAACCGAAAAAATGCAGAGCAACGTTTAGCGACATTTATTTCAACATTAAGTACGCGTTATCATGCTCGAGGTTTATCATCTAGAGAGTTTCGTTTAACCATGACCCGTAGTGATATCGGTAACTATATTGGTTTAACTGTTGAAACTATCAGCCGATTATTGAACCGTTTTCAAAAGAATGGACTCATTGGTGTTGAAGGTAAATTGATTACCATTCTCAATATTGAAGAACTTAATAAGTGTGCTTTATTATAAATTTAAACAAAATTCATAAAAAATGCTTAACATTATTAATGTTAAGCATTTTTTTTGCTTAAAGTTTATAACAATGATTTACTGATGTTATAAATATTTTGATTTAAAGCAAATAAGAAACAACTAAAATGGTCTATTGTTAAGTTATTAATACGTTACGGAGTAAATGTTATGGAAAAATATAAAAAAATATTAACAATTATTGACCCGAGCACCGAAGATCAAAAAGCACTTAAAAGATCTATCGAGCTCGCGCGTCATAGTGGCGGTGAAATTACCGCATTCTTAACCATTTACGACTTTTCATATGAAATGACAACTATGTTATCCGGCGAAGAACGCGAAGCAATGCGTCAGTATGTGATTAACGGCCGCCAGCAATGGCTATACGAACTAATAGCTGAGTTTGACCTTGATAACATTACGATAAACAGTAGTATCATTTGGCATAATCGTCCATTTGAGCAAATAATTAAAAAAGTCATTAGCGATGATTACGACATTGTTATCAAAGGAACACATCAACACGACAAACTAAAATCTGTTATTTTTACACCCACGGACTGGCATATACTCAGAAAGTGTCCATGTCCGGTATTATTAGTAAAAGAGCACAGTTGGCCTGAAAACGGTAATATTCTAACTGCACTTAACATAGGTAGCGATGATGAAGAGCATCAAGCGTTAAACAAAAAATTAACGGATGAAACCATTTATCTAGCCTCTTTAATTAAGGCCAATACGCATTTAGTAAACTCTTACCCTGGCACACCAGTAAATATTGCGATTGAAATACCTGAATTTAATATCTGTGAATATAACGACACCATGCTTAAGTATCATCTAGAAGCCATGAAAACTCATGCTCAGTCATATAGTATTGCAAGCGATAACACACATGTGAAAGAGGGATTACCCGAAGATGTTATTCAAAGCACCGCAGAGAAAATTGATGCTGAGTTAGTAATTTTAGGCACTATTGGCAGAACAGGAATTTCAGCAGCACTTATTGGCAATACCGCAGAGCATGTCATAGATAGACTAAATTGCGATGTACTCGCCATTAAACCAGCAGGTTATATATCTCCTTTAGCTTAAATTTGGGGTAATTAACAATCGATAACATTGACAATAAACCAAGAGCTTTCTTGGTTTATTGCTATATATCGTCTGCTTATAACAGGATAAAATTAACCAGCTATTGTTTTTCTTAGTATTAAATTGATACGAGTAGCTTATAAATCGAGATATAACCAACTCAACACGTAATTGATGTCAAAAACTATATATTATCTTTATTAGCATTGTTAAAATAAGTCATATTAATTTTAGTTCCCTTTTGAACTATCACTTTACTTTATGAAGTTTTAAACATGATGCCCTTAGAAAAATCAAAAGTCAGTCCAGAACTAAAAAAAATAGAAAAGAAACTACGTAACCGTGTTGGAAAAGCAATCGCTGAATACAACATGATTGAAGAGTCAGATGTTATATTAGCGGCAATTAGTGGCGGCAAGGACTCTTTTGCTATGTTAGACATTCTAATTGCCTTGCAAAAAGCAGCGCCGATCAACTTCACCATAATAGCGGTAAATTTAGATCAAAAACAACCGGGTTTTCCTGAACACATTTTGCCAAACTATTTTGAATCATTAGATATTCCATATTATATTGTCGATAAAGATACCTACTCTATTGTTAAGCAAAAGATCCCTGAAGGAAAGACAACCTGCGGCCTTTGCTCGAGATTAAGACGAGGCACATTATACTCTTTTGCAGAATCCATTGGTGCGACTAAAATTGCCCTTGGACATCATATGGATGATATCGTTGAAACGATGTTTTTGAATATGTTTCATGGTGGAAAATTAAAAGCTATGCCGCCAAAATTACGTTCAGATGACAAACGAAATGTTGTTATTCGTCCGCTAGCTTTTTGCCGTGAGAAAGATTTGATCCAATTTTCCCAATATAAAAATTATCCAATAATTCCATGTAATTTATGTGGTTCTCAAGAGAATTTACAACGACAATCGATAAAGTCAATGTTTGCTGATTGGGAAAAAGTGAGTCCTCATCGAGTTGAAAATATATTTAATTCAATTAAAAATATCAGTCCTAGCCAATTAGCAGACTCTGCTCTTTTTGATTTTATGAACCTCCCTATTGATAGAAGTGTACCTCGCAAAGAATACGAATTTGCTGAAGCTGAAGTATCTTCAAGTAATATTGATGATTCTATGATCATTAATGTGACCGAGCTGTAAATACAATACCTGGACTAAAATCAGCCCATAGAGGGGCATTTTAGTCTAGGAATTGCTTACCAATCTGCATATGATTGTTAAGCTGATTTAAATACCCTCTAAATACAATTAACCATTGAAAATCTAATATCGGTTAATTCCCCCAAGTATATTTATCCTCAACTATAATTTATATTCAACACAAAAGCGGATCGATATAATGCCTAAATTTGTCATAGAAAGAGAGATTCAAGGTGCAGGTAAATTAACATCTGAAGCCTTACATGGTATTTCTCAAAAGCCTTGTCGTGTATTAGAAGAACTTGGGCCTAAAGCTCAATGGCTACACAGCTATGTCACTGATGATAAAATCTATTGTATATATATTGCCCCCGATGCAGAATCAGTGCAAAAACACGCTGATATGGGAGGTTTTCCGGCTAATTCAATATCGGAAGTCAGGACAATTATAGATCCCACAACGTCAGAATAAATAACAACTAACCCGTTAATAAAACAATGTAAATATCAGTTTATCTCTTCTTTTAATAATACACTTTAGTCAATAATTATTAGCCCATGTTGGCCGTTTTCACCAAGTAAGGACATGTTATGAATAAAGCGATAAGAGCTTCAAATACGCCATATGCTATTGATGTGGAAGCAGGAAAAAATTACTTTTGGTGCGCTTGTGGTAAAAGTAAAAAACAACCACTTTGCGATGGTTCCCATAATGGTACCGACTTCACACCATTGAAATACAAAGCTACTGAATCTAAAAAATTGTTTTTTTGTGGCTGTAAAGAAACGTTAAAGCAACCATTTTGCGATGGCAGTCATTCAAAATAAACCTCAATTTAACTCGGAAATAGCTTGATCTAAATCAACAATAGGTTAAACTTTCAGAAATTACTGAAAGTTCAGAAAACTTAATTATGATAATGACAGCTAAAATTGAATCGTTTGTTATGCACTGTGGTGAAATGGGTAGCCGCTGGGGTTTCAACCGTACTGTTGGCCAAATGTATGGTTTATTAATCATTCACAATGAATCGCTTACTGCGGTGCAAATATCTGAAGCACTTAACATTTCTCGTGGAAATGTCAGTATGGGCATTAAAGAATTGCAGTCTTGGCGTTTAGTACAAGTGCAACATAAACCTAAAGACAGAAAAGAATATTATTCACCTGCTGGTTCTATATGGGAAATGGCAACACGGGTATTTGAAGAGCGCCGTAAACGTGAAGTTGATCCTACCCTTTCATTATTACGCGATAACTTATTAGATGAACCCGCGAATTCGCAAGAACAATATGCTCAACAAAGAATGCATGAAATACATGACTTGCTTGAAACAATTACACACTGGGCTTCAGAGCTACAAAGTATGAGCCCTGACAAGCTTAACACCCTAATGAAACTCGGTGCCGGTGTAAGTAAAGTTATTGATATGAAAGATAAATTCTTAAAAAAAGGCTAAACCTTATATGTAGTACTTTCAAGCACTACAAGATCAAATGTTATAAAAACTTGTCACTTTAAAACGTTAAACCCATTAACACTACTCAGTGCTTAAATGGGTTTATGGAGTAAATCATGTTAGAAACCTTAATGCTTTCACGCATACAGTTTGCCGCTAATATTAGTTTTCATATTCTATTTCCCACCATAACCATCGCACTCAGCTGGTTTTTGTTTTACTTCAAATTACGCTTTGATCAAACCAGTGATCCCGTTTGGATGCGCGCCTATCGTTTTTGGGTCAAAATTTTTGCCCTAACCTTCGCAATAGGCGTTGTTACTGGCATTACCATGTCGTTTCAATTTGGTACTAACTGGCCGAAGTTTATGGAAACTGTCGGTAATATCGCCGGGCCGTTACTTGGCTATGAAGTGCTGACTGCATTCTTTTTAGAAGCTGGTTTCTTAGGCATTATGCTGTTTGGTATGAATCGTGTGTCAGCTCGAATACATACGTTAGCAACCTTAATTGTTGCTATTGGTACTAGTTTATCTGCATTTTGGATATTAGCGCTTAACTCTTGGATGCAAACCCCACAAGGCCACGAGATGCGAGATGGCGTTGCCTTTCCGGTTGACTGGTTAGCTATTATTTTCAATCCATCTTTCCCTTATAGACTCTCACATATGCTGGTTGCCTCAGGTTTAACCGCTGCATTTTTGGTGACAGGCATTAGTGCTTATCGTTTGTTAAAAGGTGATGATAAAAAGGCCCCTAAATTAACGCTAAAAATAGCATTAACAGTAGCTGCAGTACTCGCACCCATGCAAATATTTTTAGGTGATATGCATGGTTTAAATACCTTAGAGCATCAACCACAAAAGATTGCCGCAATGGAAGGAGTTTGGCATACCGAAAAAGGCGCGCCCTTATTGTTATTTGCAATTCCAGATGAAGCACAAAAAGCCAATCATTTTGAAGTGGCGATTCCTAAGATGGCGAGTTTCATTTTAACCCACGATTTAAACGGCGAAATAAAAGGCTTGAACGAATTTGAGGGTAATCACCCTCCTGTTGCTCCAGTATTTTTTGCTTTTCGAATTATGGTCGGTTTAGGCATGTTAATGTTCGCAATTTCTTGGTTTAGCCGTTTCGTATTATGGCGTAAAGAAGAGTTACCTCCTTGGTTATTAAAGTCACTTGTTGCCATGAGTTTTTCAGGCTGGCTAGCCACACTAGCGGGTTGGTATGTGACTGAAATTGGTCGACAGCCTTGGTTAGTAACCGGTATTTTAACCATAAAGGAGGCCGCGACCGACATAGCCCCCGCAAACGTAGGAATAACACTAACGCTTTATTTGGTTTTATATGTAGTCATTATGGTGGCTTATTTACACACCATATTTACTATGGCTGGACGTGCAATTGAAATTGAAGAAATTAGTATTGATGAACAAGTAAAACCTGTTGCTAACATCTCGAATAAAATGGTTGAGGAGTAATAATATGTTTGATGCAAATACGTTAGCACTAATTTTTGTTTCTCTAATGGGGTTATCTATTTTACTTTATGCGGTATTAGATGGTTTTGATTTAGGTGTAGGCATATTACTGCCACTCGATCAAAAAGACGATGCTGATACTATGATAGCGTCAATAGGACCATTTTGGGATGCGAACGAAACATGGCTGGTACTTGCTATAGGTTTATTACTTATTGCATTCCCAGCAGCACACAGTTTTATATTCAAAGAATTATATTTACCTACCGCTGTATTACTCATTAGTTTAGTGCTTCGAGGAGTAGCTTTTGATTTTCGCGCTAAAGCCGCATTTAGCCATAAACCCACTTGGAATCGAGTATTTAAAGGAGGTTCCTTAGTTGCCTCATTAAGCCAAGGTTACATGTTAGGTATGTATGTTATGGGCTTTGAAAGCACATTAGCCGCTTACAGCTTTAGTTTATTGAGTGCTTTAGGTGTTGCAGCAGCTTATAGCTACATAGGTGCATGTTGGTTAATAATGAAAACTGAGGGCGATCTACAAATACAAGCAGTTGCTTGGGCCCAAAAGTCTGGTTTAATTTGTTTTATCGGTGTCATTGCCGTATCGCTGGTTAACCCATTAATAAATCCTGATGTCTATGCAAAATGGTTCTCTTCAGCCAATGCATTACTGATATTACCCTTGCCTTTAATTTGTTTTGCCCTGTTTATTTTTAGCTATATACAATTAAAACAATTACCTAAGATAAATGACAAAGGTTGTTGGCGACCATTTGTAGCTGCAGTGGTTATATTTACATTATGTTTTTTTGGTTTAGCGTTTAGTTTTTTCCCATACATTGTGCCAAATAAACTGACTATTTGGGCAACTGCCTCGGCACCTGAATCTTTAAGCTTTTTATTATGGGGCACTATTATAGTTGTGCCGGTAATTTTTAGTTATACCGCGTTTTCATACCGGGTATTTTGGGGCAAGGTACGTGAGCTAAGGTACCATTAATCATTTAACTAACTCATGATTGCCATTAGCTATATACCTAGCTAATGGCTTTTTACAGAGGTTTTACAGCTGTATTTTCGTTTCGAGATAATAGGAAAACAGACGAACATTTAGGTAAATTTAAAGAATTAATTCAAAATCTTTGGCTGCAAACTCTTTACCATTTAGTATTATTGAAACCTGATGAATACCTGAATAATAAACACGAGTAGTTATTGGTTTAAAACTTTGTTTACGTTCTACTTTATGCGACTCATTAGCAGCCAAGAAACGTTCACTTATCTTAAAAACCTTTTTTGCTAGCTGACCATTTTTTTTCATAAAATATAAGCCATATTCTAAACGTATCTTTTTTGCTTTTTCTGAATTATTTTTAAGAGAAAAAGTAAACTCAGCTTGTGAACCCATCGCCACTTTATCGGTTAAGACGTTAAACTCAGTCAATTCAACATCCGTACTATCATAATCAAACAACGCTAAGGTTTCAGGACAGGCTTGTTTCAATAAAGTACGACAAGCATGTTTAATCGTACGGTCAAATTGAGTACTTTTTCCTTTATACTGCCTTGCAAAATCAATAACAGTATTAGGATTATCTTTTGCAATATCATTAAGGTTATTAGCAACACTGCGACGTACAATTCCCATAGGATCATCAATTAACGCATGTAATATTGGCAATAATAATGTTGCATTTGTTTTATACGTTTTCAAAGCGATAGCCCAAGGTAATCGAGGCCTACAGCCCTCACTAGCTAATCGCCTAACCATAGAATGAGAGTGTTCACACCATAAGAGCATTTGCGTAATCATCTGCTGACCATACTTTATTATAAACGGCCTGACGGCAAATTCTGCACTGGTAAATTGAGTGATTTTCTCAAATGCCTTGATGGATGTTTTATAATCATTAATCCCATAGGTTTCGATATATTCAGGTAAAAACATATACTCAACACTACCCTCTTTAATGCCTGCATCACTTAAGCTATCAATCAAGTTAATTAGAACAATTGTCGCTTGCGGAAAGTTCGGGGGCATAAACTTATGCAGCACCTCTTTGGTATGCGTCATGCGCTCTTTAAGCTCAAGCTGTACGAAGTTGTCAGGTAATATTAACTGCATAAATTGTTCTTTATCAAAATCAACTAGACATTTACTCAAATGTGTTGCCAAATTCCAATAAAATTTTTCGTTATACAGGTTTTTAAACGCTTCTGGCATTATTATTCTCTTTATCGTGCTTAATTATCTGCTGAATGTACCTCGCAACTGTATATAACAACAGTCCCCCTGTAAATGCGTATTATTGAATAATTAATATTATCTCCCCCTATATACCTAGCAATACAAAAATTGAATGGTGATACAGCTTTTTAGTTATACAAAAGCATAATTTTTAGCGAAATAATGAAGGTTGTTTTATTATATAAATCGCATTTAATGAATCTACTTTTGAGTTTTAAATATCATTTATAAATGCTCTTATACATTCATGTTATTCTATTAAGCAAAAGCAGGGGTGGTATTTAAAATACTCAATCAATTAAATCGCTCAGGGTAGGGATAAAAGCATGTATAAATCATTAAATAAATTAGTTTTTGCTATAACATTATCGGCCGTTATCAGTGCATGCGGAACGCTAAAAAACGTCGGAAAAGAAATAGGCCAGACAACGAAAAAAGTGACAACTGAGATTGGTCATACAACAAGAGATGTAACCAAAGAAATTGGTCATGCAACAAGAGATGTGGTCAAAGAGACAACTAAAGCGATAAAAGAAAACTAGATAAACCCCTTAGATGCAAATTCATCGTTATCATGAGCCACTTAACCCATGATAACCTAGCTGTTTGCATTTTATATCATTCATTTATTACAGCTTAAAGTGCCGTTGTTACTTATATAATTTAATATTATAGCCAAATTAGCCCTCACGGCTATAAAGATAGTTAACACCAAGTGAGTCAGATAAACTGAATTGACAGAACAATAAGTTGCAGAGAATTTTCGATGTTATAGATAATGCAAAGGATTTAAAAAAGCTTTTTGTCAGCTCTTCCAAACTAAGAACTGAGATTAAAAATATAGAGTAGCAAGGCAGCTTTTGAGAAAGTGGCTTAACTTGTCAGAATAGTGAAACAACATGAGATTGGTTTAGTTGCTAGGATATAAATAAAAACTATTAATTGGTCTGAATACGATACTAAGTGTTTAGCTTTTCATTCCGCAATGCCAATGGATAAAATTCTATCCCCGATTTTGTTAATAATGCTTATCTCGCCTAGGCAAACGGCTATTATAGATTTATCTTCTTTAAATTCTTCTGGAATAATAAGCCGACCGAATTTGTTTTTTGGATAGCTTTTAACTTGATGCTTTAATTCCAAACAGTCCTCATTGTAATAGATAATAGTTACGGTCGTTAAAACTTCAATCATTAACGTTACCTCCTATAAAATCACTGCTCACCTAAAACATAGAAGAACTATGGTAAATAAATCGCGTTTTGTCTAACTAGATTTCTTTTTTTACTTTTTATGCTAAATTATTTTAAATAGATAACCACTTAGTTCGTTAAACTTCATGTATACAACCACACTATAACAGTGTGGTTCTCATTCACTACTTAAGCCAACAACACTACATTGTCATTGCTTTTTCCATGGATTTATCTATTGGCTTTGGCAATATTTCATCAAAATACATTTGGTTGTGACGGATCATTTCAGTAATTTCTAATACATAGTCTGTGCCACGAATTGAATAACGTAATAATCCTGTCGCTAATATTTGCGGTGATAATGGTTGTTCTTGCGTACGTAATTGTCCGCGAATCGTGCGGAAAACCGTATAAGCACGATTAGTATTAATATTATGTAAATAGCGTTGCACCGCATGTTCAACGCTATCAAATGCAGCGACTTCATGTCTAGCACCCTCATCACGCCCACCTGGCACCATTCCACAGCCTTTTTTATAACACCACATACCAAAGAAGTTTAAACCGATTTTAGCAAAACGTGACGTTCCCCAAGCGGATTCATTTGCCGCTTGTACTAGTACTAATTCACTTGGCACAATATCAATACGTAGCAATAATTCATCTAATTGCTGCAAGGGTGAATACTTAGTGCTGACTTTATATTTTCTTATTAATCTAGCTAATAAACTGAGTTGTTCAGGCAATAAGCTTTCTTCTAATGACAAGACTTCAAGCATAGTAAAAACTTCAGCACGTAACTCCAGTATATGATTGTTTTCCTGTTCTATAGCGGGGTATATATATTCAAAAAACTGGCGTTTTTTCGCTTTAACATCACGAATAACAGCAAAATCTGGTAGTACAACATTGTGAAGTGGCTTTTCTATAATTTTTTCTTCAAGGATCGGCTGTACTTGTTTATCAGCAATAATATTGGGTAGTTTAATTGCTGGCTTCAAAAATGAAAACGGAGCAATTAGTGCAATAAATAGCGCACTAATTGCGATAACTTTAATAAGATTATGAAGGTTCATAAATTCCTTGTAAATAGATTAACAATAAATATTCTCCCGTAGGAGACTGTAAACTAGGCAGAAAAGCTATCGTTTACTTCCGTTTCTTTGGCGTCAACAGCTCGTATTTGCATACCAAAAATTTCGCGGTAGAGAATGCCTTTAACATTATAAAATAGTGGCGCTATAAACGTTAACGCAAAAAGAAAAAACATAACACCAACGATCGATAACTGAGTTTTAGCGAGTATAACTAAAGGTAAGAGCGACAAAAATAACGCGACAATTAACAAGGTATAAATAGTAAATAATTTAATCCATTGAAAGCGAGTTGCTTGCACACTGATCATAATAGCTTTTAATGGTGATAACCTCTTCTCAACCACTAAAGGTAAAGCTAAAGATAAAGCGACGGCCAAGTAAATACCGGGGAAATAGAGTAACTGCATGCCTAGAGTAACGAATATTGAAGTGAGTAACGCACATACTGCGACCCAACTACCTCGTCTTAGAAAAGAGAAAATCATTTTACTCTTGGTTTTTATACCAACGGCATGAAATATCCCCATCATTTCTACGCCAACTAAAAAAGGGTAAATAATCATAGTGACCGCAATATTCAATAATGTAGTGGCTTGTGGGTCCTTAATTACTTGCTCAATTCCTCCCATGGTGTTGCTGATCAAAAATGACACAACAATGCCGAGGACAAGCGTAAAAAGCAAACCTAGATTTATTGAAATACGTGAGCGTAGCGTAAGTTGCCATGCTTCTTTTAATACTGAGGGTACATCTATGGAGTATTGGCCTTGTAGAGATGTTTCTATGCTTCCACCAATTTGTACTACTTTTTTTTCATCCACGAAAATGACTGCCTTACTATAAATTTTTCAACATTATAGCAAGTTGGTTTCCTCTTGGAAAATAGCAAGGTAATTAGTTTAAAAATTAACACTATCGCGCTAAAATTCGACAATAAAATGACCATAAATCATCGAATGAAGTGAATTTATATATTTTTCCTTGGTAACTTACCGACATACATTTCGCTCAAGCACTTTAAATGAGCGATTATTGTATTATTTACCACCAAGGCTTGTTGTTACATACTGATAAATGACTGTATCAAATTGTAGAGTGACTTTTTTTGCAACCTACTGTCAATGTAGATAAGTCCTTTTTAAAACGACGCACAAGTCCGTTAACCGTTAGTATGATGAATACGTTTAAGTATGTTTTTGAAAAATTCAGCGCCCTTATTTTCGGCTAATTCAATATTATTTGAAGGTATTTGCTCAGGATTTTTATAGACAGACAATACTTTTTCCATGCTTGCTTCACGAATTAAATGCAATGTGGGTAATGGCGAACGGTTAGTATAGTTTGAAGCCGCATCGAAGGACTCACCTTCAAAGTAATAGTCAGGATGAAAACTGGCCAACTGAAACTTTCCTTCATAACCTAACTCTACTAATAATTCGTTAGCATAATCAAGTAGGTCTAAATAGCTTTCAAAGCTTTTAAAACCTTCATTAAAAATCAACAAGGTCGTTTCAATACTGGGTTGTTCTACCAACTTTTTACACTGTTTGGCTAATTCTTCCAACGCAGAGGCAATTTTTTTAGCCTCACAAAGTTGATAGTGAATCGTATTATTCACAAATTCTTTTTTGGCAAACGGACAAAAATTCAAACCAATGATAATTTCTTCTAACCATTGCTGAGTTTTTAAAATATCGGGATCGTGCACTTGTTTCTCTATCATAGTTTTTAAATGGCTTATTCTACGTTATTCGGCGTTTTGTTGTAAGTTCCACATATTAGCATAATGCCCATGTTTGCTGAGTAAAGTTTGATGATCGCCCTGCTCAATAATTTCACCTTTATGAAGCACAATAATATTATCAGCATCGACAATGGTCGATAATCGATGAGCAATCACTAAACTAGTATGGTCTTTGGCAACATCTTTTATTGCTTTTAAAATAGCTTGTTCTGAATGACTATCAAGTGAAGATGTTGCTTCGTCAAATACTAAAATGGCAGGATTTTTTAAAATAGTTCGAGCAATCGCTACTCGCTGTTTCTCTCCGCCCGATAACTTCAAACCACGCTCTCCAACGACAGTTTCATAACCCTTAGGCAATGAAGTAATAAAGTCACTCAAGTGAGAAAGTTCAACGGCGTTTTCCACTTGAGCTTTACTTGCTTGAGTATTACCGTATTTTACATTTTCATATAAACTATCGTTAAATAACACAGTATCTTGTGGCACTATACCAATATTTTTTCTTAACGAATGCTGAGTGATCTCAGTAATTATGTCGTTATCGACTTTAATTTGCCCCTGCTGACAATCATAAAAGCGAAAGAGTAACTTTACTAAGGTCGATTTACCCGAACCACTTTCGCCGACCACAGCAACTTTTTGACCTGCTTTTACTTCAAAAGAAACATTTTTGAGTATCGGCCGAGCTTCATCATAATAAAAACTAATATTTTCAAAACTTACAGCCCCTTTAGTTAAGTTTAATTCTCTGGCATTTTCAGCATCGAGTACTTTCGGTACTTTTTTCAATAAGGTAAACATTTGTTCAATATTAGCCAGTGAGCCTTTAATTTCACGATAAACAAAACCTAAAAAATTCAAAGGGATAAATAACTGCATCATGAATGCGTTCACTAAAACAAAATCCCCTAAGGTCATTTGCTGATGGGTAACCTGATAAGCCGCCAGCGCTAACATGGCGGTCATTGCTAATGACACAATAAAGGCTTGCCCACCGTTTAAGGCAAATAAAGACAGACGATTTTGCATCTTAGCTTTTTCCCAATCGGCTAATTGCTCGTCGTAAGCATTGGCTTCAAAGGATTCATTAGTGAAATACTTAACGGTTTCATAATTAAGTAAGCTATCAATCGCTCGGGTATTGCTTGATGAGTCGGCTTTATTCGCCGCTCGAATGTAGCGGGTGCGCCATTCAGTAGCGTATATAGAATAAGCAATATAACAGGCGATAGAAAGCCCAGTGATCAGCGCAAACCAAATTCCATAATTGACCCATAATATGGTAATAACCATGATAATTTCGAGTAAAGTCGGCACAATGTTAAAGACCATAAAGCGCATTAAGAAGTTAACCCCAGACGTACCGCGGTCAATATCACGTGATAAACCGCCAGTCTGACGGTTTAAATGAAAATCTAAATCAAGCTGATGCAAGTGCTCAAAAACTTTTAAACCGATACGGCGAATAGCTCGTTCGGTAACACGGCCAAATAAGGTGTCACGTACTTCTGCTAATAGCACTATGGTTAAACGCACTAAACCATAGGCAGCTACTAACGCAAAAGGGACAATAAAAATATTGTTTTCATGTTGGGCATCAAGACCATCGACTATATCTTTTAGTATAAAAGGCAAATAAACACTGGCAAGTTTAGTCAAAATCAAACAGAACAAGGCAAAACCAATACGCACTTTAAATTCAAGTAAATAAGGGATAAGTGACTTTAACACTCGCCAATTAATGGTGGTGTTTTCAGGTAATTGGTAAGAAGAAGGACGCATTTAGGAATATGGCTCTGGGTAGAATTAAGCAAACTCTAACGGCTTTAATCCCTTAAAGCAATCAGGATAAAGCGCAATGCCAAATTGAGTTTATGCATTGCCTATTTTTCAAATTTTCGAGTTACCACCATAAGGTCTATAAACCAATATCGAACATTGCCAAGTTACTTTATCCCTATCTAGATAAATAAAAAGCCTATCATCAAAATAATTCACCATATGTGCCAGAGTATTAATAAACTTCTGCTGAAAATCATCCAATGAACGGATCTTAGCGGCTAAAAACCTGATATTTATGTGGCTTAATTTTTATCGCTATTTGTTGACCCAATTCAAATAAAATATCACTGTAAAAACCCAACCGGTCAATGAACAAAGATGAATCTCTTTCAATACTACTAAGTAAATAGTGGAATCCTTGTTCAGTAACAGTAATATGATCTACCTTAACATTATTTTTTTTACTATCATCTTCAAAATATTCAATAGCTTGAGACTTTAATAATAACTGTAAAGTGTTTGGTTCAGTATTAGTGGGGACAGAACTTGTAGTTGAAATAGATGTTTCTGTTGAATAAAACTCGCCAATTGCAGATTGAAACTGACCGTTAATCGCCCTAACAGGTATCCAACTACCTAATTGCAAAAAGTCAGCTACTTGCCAGCTACTCGGTGTTTTACAAACCTGAGCAGGGCTTCCTACTTGCAGAATACTTCCCTGATGCATCACGGCTATTTTATCAGCAAAAGTAAATACTTCGTCTTTGTTATGAGTAACAAAAATAGCGCTCATTTTTAATTTCTTTAAAAGTTGGCGCATTTCTAACATTAATTCATTGCGTAAGCGCGCATCAATATTTGAAAATGGCTCATCAAGCAATAATAACTTAGGCCGAGGTGCTAATGCTCGAGCAATAGCAACTCTTTGTTGCTGGCCACCAGATAATTGATGGGGAAATCTTGCTTCTAAACCGGTTAGTTTAAGTAAATTGAGTAAATCTTCCACACGAGATTTTTGTTCGATTTTCGTTAATTTATCTATTCCAAAGCAAATGTTTTTCTCAACCGATAAATGAGGAAATAAGGCATAGTCTTGAAAGATCATCCCGATATTACGATGCTCTGGAGCGACATTATTAACTGGTGTAATAGTAAGTACATCTTCGTTAACCGCAACATTACGACGACTTATATCATGACTGTTTAGTTTCAATTCACCCGAGCTAAACGCATTGAAGCCGGCAATAGTATTAAGCAATGTTGTTTTACCGCAGCCACTTGGCCCAACCAAGCCAAGAATATCTCCAAAATTAAGCGTTAAGTGGGTATCTGACAATACAACTTTATTTTGTAATTTCACTGAAAGCTTCTTAATGCTTAACAATTCGTTCGTGCCCATTTACGTTACCTCCTTACTTCTATTAAGCCAAATAATAGGTAATAACCCCAGTAGAACAATTAGAATGGCACTCAAGGCCCCTTGCTCTAATATTTCGTCAGATATTAATTGATAAATTTGTATACTCAAGGTTTCAAAGTTAAAGGGTCTTAGTAATAAAACAGCGGGCAGTTCTTTCATCGATTCAACAAAGACTAATAACCATGCCACTAAAATTGAAGGTTTTAGTATAGGCATATGAACCTTTTTTAACATTTTACCTAAACCTCCGCCTAAACTTGCCGGCGCTAGATCAAGCGACCGAGGTATTTGTTCGATGCCGCTTGATATTGTTCCATTTGCAATGGCCGAAAAGCGAACGACAAAGGCGAAAACGATAGCAAAAATGGTGCCTGACAATACGAGCCCCGGCGCTGCAAATTGAAAATATTCTGCTACATCATTAATGAAATGATCCAACGGACCAAAGGTAGCCAATAATGCCATCGCTAATACGGTACCGGGCACAGCGTAGCCGAAGCCAGCAAAAAGTGCTGGCAGCGCACGCCATTTATCTATACTCAGCCGACGATATAAACCAAATAATAATGCCAAACATGTCGCGAACGTTGCGGCATAAAATGAGATCTCGACACTATTCATACTCGGTGACACTAATTTCATGAGCTGGGCCATATCACTATATTCAATTGCCATCATCACCAATAAAGCTACGGGTAGAAGAAAACCCGCCAACACTAATAACCAGCAAAAACCACTAATAAAAAGTTGTTGAAGCAACGATAAGTTAATAATTTCAATATGCTGATTGGGTCTGTTTGATTGATGACTTTGCCCTGCCCTTGCTCGCTGCTCTGCAACAACGACGAATAAAATAATGAGCATTAATATACTGGCTAAAGCATTTGCGGTTGCTAAGTCACCATAACCTAACCAAGTGTCGTAAATAGCGGTAGTAAGCGTATTTACCGCAAAATAATTAACCGTGGCAAAATCAGCTAAGGTTTCCATTAGCACTAAACTAGCCGCGACTGCTATTGCTGGTCGCGCCAACGGTAAAGCGATTTTAAAAAAACTTTGTTTAGCCGACAGTCCTAATAAACGTCCGGCTCTTAATAGATTTTGATCTTGTTGTTCAAATGCAGTACGAGCCAACATGTACACATAAGGGAATAAAACCAAAGAAATAACAATGGCAGCGCCGGGTAAAGTCCTTATATCAAAAAACCAATAATCATTTGGCGATTGCCAATCAAACCAACCACGTAATGTTCGCTGTATAGGCCCTGCGTAGTCAAACATATCAGTATAAAGATAAGCAACTAAATAGGCTGGCATAGCTAAGGGCAATAAAAGTAACCATCTCAGTAACTTTTTACCAAATACGTTGGTATGAACAATGAAAGCTGCACTAAAAGTACCAAAAATTAAAGACAGACAAACCACTAACACGCCAAGTATAAGTGTATTTGTAATGTAGTCAGGCAATACAGTTTGCCAAAGATGTGAAAATAAATCACTCGACGAAGTAAAGCTTGCTAATACCATTACAATTACAGGTGTTATTAGCAAAAAGGCTAACAGCCAGCAGGAACTTCGCCAGAGATTATTTTTTAACGGAGCTATCAAGAAATAACAATCTCACTCTATAAATCAAATTTCGCTTGGTCGATCAGTTTAAGTGCTTCTTTTCTATGTTTTGCGATAGTTTCTAACGGTAAAGCGTCTGCTTTAAATTTTCCCCATGAGGCAACTAATGCAGAAGGCATAACATCTGTTCTTACAGGATATTCCATATTAGTTTCAGCATAAAGTTGCTGTGCATCTTTCGAAACTAAAAATTCCATTAACGCTTTAGCATTGTCACCATTAGGGGCATATTTAGCCATACCCATACCTGATATATTTACATGAGATCCACGGTTATTTTGGTTAGGAAAATTAATGTAAACCGCATCAGCCCATACTTTTTGCTTTTCATCTGCCAACATTTTACCAAAATAATAGCTATTACCTAACGAAATATCACATAAGTTTTGATGAATTGCCTGTACTTGACCACGGTCACTACCTTGAGGCTTTCGAGCTAAATTCGCTTTAAACTTTTCTAACCAAATAAGGGTTTCAGCCTTACCATGAGCAGCAATCATCGAAGCCACGAGTGCAATATTATAGGCATGCTTACCACTTCGAGTACAAATTCTTCCTTTGTATCTACTGTCAGCTAAGTCTTCATAATTAAGTGCTATTGCGCCTAAACGTTTCGCTGAATAAATATTACGTACCCGTGTTGTTAGCGCATACCATGTATTGTCTTCTGCTCGGTATTGGCTAGGAATAGTATCAAGTAAGGTTTTAGAGCTAAAGGCTTGTAGTAAGTCACGGTCATGCAATTCAATGAGTCGGCTAATATCTGTAGTTAATAATATATCTGCGGGGCTATGTTTACCTTCGCGAGCAAGACGTTCCGCCATGCCTTTTTTAGCAAAAACAACGTTAACTTTAATACCCGTTTGTTCGGTAAATTGGTTAAACAAAGGTTCAACTAAAAAGGCCTGACGATAAGAATATACATTCACCTCTTCACTCGCCTTTACAAAGGAAGAAGAAATAAGTGAAAAACTCGCTAAAATAAGCAGTATATTTTGTTTGATGAAGGTTGTTTTCTGCATTAGATTATTCTGGCAATATGATGCCATCTCTTTTATCGGTTATTACAAGCGACTAAGGTTAAAGAAAACATTAAAACCTGTCAAACTATTTGAGAATAATTCTTGTTTAGATTTGCGGGCATTTTCAGGTATTTAAATCATACCTGAATGTATATTTTGCACAGTTGATATAAACTGAGCTAAGTTTGGCTTATTCGTTTATCCTATTTTGGAGTATGCTAATTGCTTTTTCTAAGGCTTCATCGGTATTTGTTTGAGTTTGTTTTACGTAATTTGTTGGGACATACTTCTCACGCGCAACACCGTTTAAATGAAACAGTTTGGCTGTTGAAAGTCTATATCCAAAATATTGATGTTTAAAAGGAAAGCCATTCATTTCTCCAGCAAGACGTTCCATTTCAGTGCCGATAACCACACCTCGTTTCATCCCTTCGAAACCAATAGCAAGCCCTTCTCCCATACTGCCTGTCCACCTGCCAACAAGAATAACAACCGGATTACCATAAGCGTTTGCATGTACTTTAGTCCCCCGAGGAACCACATATTCTATCCAACTTCTTTCAATAGTTGGTTGATTATCGTAACGTTCGATGATGAGATGTTTTTGATAAGGAGCCTTCTTATTAATAAAGCGACTCATAATCCCTCTAGCGACATATGAGTTACCGCCATCTACAGTATTCCTTAGATCTATAATCAACCCTTTGGTCGTCATCAAACCATCGAGCGCAGTATCGAATTCACTAATTAACTTATTTTGTCCTAGGGTATTATTAATACGAATGATGCCTATATCATTTTGAACTCTAGTCGTTAGCAGGTCATTTGTTTTTTGAACCTTAATTTTATCCATATCGAATTGAGTCGTTTCACCGTTAGCTAATTGCAACGTTAAAACTCGCTTTTCATTATAGCGACCAGATATCACTTTATTACCAATCCAAGTACGGGTTTCTGCTGATGTTTTATCATCACAATGAGTTGAAAAATTATTTATCGCTTTCTGAAAGTCGACACCATTTATCTTTTTAACTTCCGCGCCGATAAGTGTAACTTCAATATTTTCTATTTGTGTTTGCCAAGTATTAGCTATCGTCGTCTTACCATTTTCTGTGAGTGTGAATATGGGAGAAAATAACCGATAAGAAGAATCGATATTAGTTTGTAGCATCACATGACTATCGTGTAGTTCATTAAGAATAAATTCAAAAAAAAGAACAACATCGTTTTCATTTTTAAGATTATTAATTTCAGAGCCGTAATAATTCGTTAGGCACGCTAAGTCGACTTTTTTATCTTTAAAATAGGCGTACTCATGCTTAATGTTCCCAATAATAAGGGCTAAATCTTCTTTAATTTTACTTTTTTCTATCGGCTTATCTTGCGAATAAACAAAAGCTGACGCGGCAAACACAACAAATGTTAGACACAACTGGAAAATTTTCATTGATTAACCTTATTTTATTTATCTAAAAAGCAAGCACAAATAGTTAGATGACTAATAGCTTAATTTTTCGATTGGTATTTTTAATATATTGATTTTTAGCTATTTTACATTGAACATTTGATAAACGTAAAGACAAAAATCAGCTGGATTTTAAGATCTATAAGGTGTGAGTTTGATAGGTGATAATTATCTTCTGATTACAGAGAAACTTGTCTGTTATTGCGGATAAAAATTTGTATTAGTTGACCGTAAGGTTGATTTTCAGGCTTAACCTCTCCCAGAGTTACTTTGAAATATAATTGCTCAATATCCAAAATGATGTTTTATCGACTTTAGGTAGGTTACTTAAAGCAAGCAACCTACCTAATTCCAGCTAATTATAATTATGCAGCTCGGTCTACTATTTCTGCATTGTTGGTTGATAATAAATATATTTGCTGTTTATTAGTTTTAGCTTTTTTAGTTTGCCAATAGGCACCAAAAAGAATCAGCAATAAAATACCTACCAACGAATAATAAACAAAATCGTCCGGCTCTAACGTTTGAACCGTTTGTTTATCGAGCTTTTGCCCTTCAACTTGTTGCTCGTTTTGATCCGCCTTAGCTTCTGACTGAGTTTGTTGTTCAGCGAGTTGTTGATTGTTCATTTCTTTCTGAGCTCCTGCACTTGCCGCCATAGCTTCCATGGTTTTTGCGACTAATGGTGCTAAACCAAAACCTTGGGCGAGTTCATTAACATGGGCTTTTACCGCGTCATTTAAAATAACTAAATCATTGTTATTAACAACATCAATATATTGCTCAACAAGTTGCTTTAAACGTTTAGGGTCCGCCTGCCAGTAATCTTTGCGCTCGGCTTCAAGCATTCTTTCCATCATACGGGCAAAGGCCGCAGGATTTATTTTTTTAAACCATTCATCAAGCTCTAGGGCTAATTTGTCATTAACATAAATATCCATATACTCATCCCACTGATCGTTTCTGATCAAGTTAGGGTCAACGACTTGCCAACCAAAGAAGTTATCCATTTTTGAGGCTAATGACACAGCACCTGAGTAACCTTCTTTTTTCAGCTCTTTTATCCAACGTGGGTGGAACATGCGGGTACGTAATTCTTTGGCAAGAAATAAACCGGCATCTTCAGCTTTGCCATTTTTAGCATCACGTAAATTGGCGACCACCATATCCGGACTTTTACCATCAATATTGCGTACTGCCAAGCTCAACGAGCCAAAATATTCAAAAGGATCGTCAGTACTTAGCATACCAAATAGGTTGGATGAACGAGCAAACATTGCAATGTCGGTACCCGATAATTGCTTAGCATAAAGTTGTACTTCTTGCCCTTGACTGTTTTCTGCTTTTTGTCCCCAACGGCTATTGTCAGCGCCGAAGAAGTAGCCCATTTTGCCCAAGTAATTATCCGATATTTTTTTATCACTTTCCCAAGTATCACTGGCCCAGGCAGCATCATCAACCCCTGTACCATAGTCACCTGACTGATTAGAGAATATGCGAATGGTAGATAAATACTCGGCTTCTTTCTCATCAATCCCTTCGCTGAGTAAATCTGCTTTTACTTTTTGGCTATTTTGCCAAATAGAGTTACTCTCTTCTTTTAAAACCGCAACTTGCTTAACTGCTTTTGCTAGCATTTGCATAACATTAGGAAAGGCATCGCGATATAAGCCAGTGGCTGATACAACAACGTCAATACGTGGACGTTTTAATTCGCTGTACGGAATAATTTCAGTGCCAATAACACGACCACTTCTGCTCCATTTTGGTTTCACACCCATAGCATATAAGACTTGTGATTCAAGTACGCCATAATGACGCATAGTTTCAATTGACCATAATGAAAATGCCATTTTGTCAGGGTAGGTTTTATGCTTTTGGTAGTAATTAGCAATCATTTGCTCGGTAAGTTCTTTGCCTTGCTCGAAAGCTGCTTGTGTAGGAACTCGTGACGGATTAAAGCCAAATAAGTTATAACCCGTTGCCAATGACTCAGGATGACGAATAGGATCACCGCCCGATTTTACCGGGATATATTTTGCATTAAGAAAGTCGACCATGGCATCCAATTCGTGAATACTTGCCATGCTTTTATACAAAACTTTGCCACGTTCGATATCGGCTTGTAAATCTTCGCTAAGTTCTGACAATGGCAGTGGACGTTTAGCTGATTGCTCAGCGCCAGTAATAATATAATTTTTAACGGTTAGATAACCCGATAAACGGGTAATATCATTTTCCTGGGGCAATTCAGTACTGATTATTTTATCTTTATCTGGACTTTTCTCGTGGTAAGTATGGCTATGGGCAATGCTTTCATCTTCGCTATCTTTATCAGAGTCGTTTTGTTCGCCCAGTATACTTTCTGCGTAATAGTCATGCTCGAATTTACTAGCTCGCGCCGTGAAGTCGTTACCTAACATTTGCACCAAGGTTGAAATGGTAAGCGGCTCTTCCGGAATATAACCATAAGTATGCAAACCTAATGGCTGGTTCGCTGTGGCTAAGTCTTCAAGATGAATATGTAACGCGTCGATAAATTTGTCAAATGCTTGGTCAATTTGTTCTTGTTGCCAGTTTAAGTCTTTACAAATATTAGTATCGAAACATAATTTAGTCAGCTGGATTGCAGTTTTTTGCTTTACGCCACCTTGGTCTAGCTGTTTATATTGATGCATCAACTCATGTAAATTACGTATTTCACCTTCTAAACCTGCTGCCGCAAACGGCGGGGTCATATGCGAAATAACGGTTGCACGTCCACGACGTTTGGTTTGCATTGCTTCGCCAACATCGTCAACAATAAAAGGGTAAACAACCGGCGTATCCCATACGGCTAAGTTACCTTGGTCGTAAATAGACAAACCGCGTTCTTTACCGCCCAAATACTCTTGAGAGCCATGGGTACCTAGGTGAACAATCGCGTCTGACTGCCAATATTCGCGAGCATAAAAATAGGCGGCTAGATAGAAATGGTTAATAGGCACTAAGCCTTGATGATAAATCATGTTTTCATCATTTTTACTATCAGAGCGCGGTGGTTGGCGCATGATCAGCATATTGCCATTGCGAATGCGTGGCAGAATAAAAAAGTGCTTACCGCCTTTTTCTACTGCCATAAAGTTATCTTGAGGCTTGCCCCAATGATCATTAATTTTTTTCGTTAATTCGGGTGGCAAAGCATTAAACCAGGTTAGGTATTTATCAATTGGCATTAGCTCTGCCAAATCATTATCTAATAACTCGGTTAATTGATAATCGCGATAGAAAGGGTCGAGAATTTTTTTCGCGTTTTCAACAAAATATGCGGCGTCGCGTTCAGCGGTTTTATAACCTTCATTAGCAAGTCGCTGGCTAATGGCTTCGATACTTTCAGGTATATTCATAAATGACGCACCAACATCTTTGTCACCCCAAACAAATACCGTGAGTTTTTTATCTTGGTTGGCTTTATATTTTAAGTTAACAAGATTAATCGCTTTGTTTACTAAGTGTTCAAGTTGATAATCGATAATTTCAACCTTTTGGTCGCGCATGTTCATCGCCGCAACTATCATAGGATCAATAACGCCAGCATTTTCAGGTAATACTAAGGTGAATGACATCATATTAGCACTGACACCCTGCTTATCATTTTCCCAAGTTTCCTTATCGCCTGAGTAATAGGTCATGGCATGCATTACGGGCACATTGAATTTTTCAAACTCAACTTTACGTTTATTAGCCCAATGAATATTACGGAAATTTATAATCAAGTCGACATCGGTTTGCATTGATAAAGATTGATCATCGGCATGTTTCTCAGTACTATTTTTTTCAGTACCGTTTCTTGCTGCACTAGGTAACTGCAATAAACGGCTATAATCACCACTTACTGGACTGAGTTCAAAAAAGAACGGCACGACATAAGCGCCCTTAGCTTCTAGTTGCGCGATGGTGGCATCAATTAATTGTGTTTGCTCTGTTTCTATTAACGCTCGCTGTAATAAAATCGCTATTTTTGCTTGTTGAGGTTGAACTGGACGGCGCTTTTTATAGGCGTTCAAGTCGTTGATGATTAAGTTTGGTAGTGCCGGATGATAAATACCTTGCCGTGGAAAAATGATCGGCGCAGGGACTTTAGCTGTTAACCGTTTGTTTGAGTTTTTTGTCTTCTTTTTAACAATATTAACCTTAATATATGACAACATATTATCAAGATTTCTACGCCCTGCATTCTTCCAATAATCTTCTAACGTACTTGCTTCATCTGCATGTAAACCTTTATTGAGTTTTTCATTTTGTAGGTAATTAAAGGCAACAACAGCGGTATTCACTTTTATCATTGCCGTTGCGTAACTATCAAAAGTAGCACTGGCTTCTCTTACTGAGACTGCATCAAGGATAACTAAGTCATATTGATTAAAAAGTGCAGCAAGTACTTCTACTTGATTAATGCTTTCTAGTAATGACTTTGCTGATTTTTGTTCAATATGCCAACTTGTATTTTCTTTTTCATTAGCCAGTTTTTTTAATAAGGTAATTTTAGCTGTATTGCTATGTGCCCCACTAATAAATAGCACACTTTGTGCTTTATTTGTTAATCTTTGCTTTGTATCGACGCTAGATGCTTCAGCAAAAACAGTACTAATAAAAGCACTGAAGCCGAATAATAAGATGGAAATTTTCATTAAGGAATTTTTCATGTGATTAATATCGCTACTCTTTTACGTAAATCATGCTGCCGTCTGCCATTTCATAGGCTGTACCCGCTTTTTTACCTGTACCAGCCCCCGTTTTTCCATCACTTTTAAAGCTTTCGATGGTATTACCTTTTTTAACAATAATTTCCATGTTGTCTTTACCTGCATTTTTAATCACAGTGACATCCTCGGCCAGGAAGGGGTTTAAAGGGTTTTGTGCTATAGCGATTAATAAAGCGGCAATAAGTACTAAAAACACATCAACTAAATTGACGACCGACAATGCAGGATTAATGCCTTCATCTTCATCAAGCAGCCTCATAATCTTTCTCCACAGCTTGCACGGGTAAAGTTGATTCTTGATACGTATTCGTCTGAGGCTTATTGGTGATTAATGGCATTAATGCCACCAGTTCTTCAACCATCCAACGCTTTTTAACTGAGGCTATCCAAAAAGTGATTGATGCGATAACTAAACCAAATATAACCGCCGAAAATGCCACGATCAAATTTTCACTGATCCCTTGTATATTGCCGTCAGCTAGGCTTTTTAGTGCAGGTCCCATAGGGATCATAGTAGCAATTAGCCCTAACATTGGTGCAAGGCGGCTAACGTTTCGCACGCCCTCTAGTTCTTTCAATGCAGCAACATCAAGCTGGTCTTGACTAACATTAGGCATTTCATTTGCTAGGCTAGCCATTGGATAACCGTTCAACATTAATTCGCGGTTACTACCTAATTTTCCATTTAATAATGCAATAAACGATTTGTAGTGGCGACGTCGTTGTACGGTCTGACTAAAAAATTGTCCGGTAGCAAATAATGAGTAAATAAACAGTAAGGCTATAAGACACAATACAGGGGCCATAAAAAAGTCTGACAACTGATACATGATTTGTTCTATCTGGGCGATCATAATATATTCCTGATTAAAAAAAAAAGCTCAAAGTACTCGCTGGAGGAGAGCACCCTGAGCTTTTAGGGTAAACTAATTACTGGCTTCGCCAGCCACTTCATTTATTTCATCAGCTCTGAAACTTATGTTTCCAGAAACACCGTCTGCATTGTAATAACTGGTCAGTTGTAACTTATGCGTCTTAGTCGGCGTTTTAATTAAATAAACATCGAATTGTGACCATAATAAATGCCCGCCATTAATGCCATATTGGTACCAAGGTGTGTTATCGAATGCTTTTACGCTATAGCTATTTGTTTTCAAGCCATAATAAGCAACCGCAGCTGGGTCGATAGCGTCATACTTATTATCAAAATCATGCATAGCTTGAGCATCGTCAGCAATGTTGATGGTAAAGTCCGCAGCAGTTTTATCTGCCGCACAAGGAAAGTTAATATCCCAAGCATCAGCCATAGTAACTTCTTGGTTTGTATCAAAATCAACGTAAACATGAGTGACATCACCAGAACAGGCTAATGCCGCATCGATAATAAGTTCTTGCTCTTCAGCAAACTCAACATCAGCATTTCCTTGGTAAGCTGCTTGTAAGGTGATTTGGCCAATACCTCGACCTACAGTAGTAATGCTTGTTGCTCTAAACTTGGTAAAAGCACTGTCTGAATGAGTAATAAAATACTTGGTATCAGCCGGAGTAATTACATAAGTTTCTGAGTTGTAATCGTAAAACCCTTCAATAATATTTGATGTAACATCGCCAACGAACATGGCTTCATCCGTGGGGATATCAGTGGTTTTAACTGATAAATAATCATCTAGTTCTACTTCCGCGTTTGCAGCAATAAAACTTTCAGCAATAGCTTTGCCATCAACATCAAAAAAGTCACTGTTATTACCTGTTGCATAAGCTTTGACGGTATTATCACTGTGTTGATTTAAGTACACTCCACTTCGTTTAAAAGCGACATCCCAAATGGTGTTAGTTTCTGCTTGCTCTGCGGTTAACTCAAGGATGACTTTGGTATCTAAGTCATAGTAAACAAACGCTGGCTCGCTAATACTGCCGGTACTCAATGGACCTGTAATGTCACCTTGTGTTGGATTTGAAGGTGAAGGGGCTGGTGTTGGCTCAGGTGTGATAGTTTTACTAGAACTGCTTCCTCCGCCACACGCTGTTAATAATACGCATAGAGCGAGGCTAGTTAATTTAAAGGATGTGCTAATGTTTGAATTTATTGTCATTTTATTCTCCGAGATTATTTTAAAATTGGTAGCTAATGCCGGCACTGACCGTGCGGCTACTAACAGGTCTTACATCAAATAAGTTTTGGCTGTTTGCTGAAGGGCTTTTATGTTCATCAAGAATGTTATCGATACTTATTCGCCATGATAATTTTTCAGTTAATGCCTGGTTTAGCACGACATTAATGGTGGTATATTCATTTTTTTCGATGCCTTGATAGCTATCTGGCACCGCTTCCCCAGCTTGATATACCGCATAGGCAATCAATTCCATATCGTAAGCATCAATATCGTAGGTAATGTTAAGTTTTACTTGGTGACGCGGACGAGCAAGTAAACGCTCGTTATTCTCATCTTCGCTGGTTAAGTAACTGTAATTTAATTGGGTTTTCCATTGGCTAAAGGTTAATTCTGTACTGATATCAAACCCATGAATTTTGGCTTCGCTAATATTTTGATATCTATAAATAGATAAGCCAGTCTCCTCAGACTGCTCAACATCAATAACTGAATCTATGAGGTCTTTGGTTTGAGAATAATGCACGCTAATGTCACTACGTAAATCAACAAAGTTGTCAGCAAGTGTGGTATTGAAGGTTAAGCTCGAACTTATTGATTCAGCTGTTTCTGGTGCAAGATCTTTATTACCTAAAACCATATATCCTAAAGCACTGTGGTCAAAAACATAAAAGCGCTCTTTTAAGTTTGGCACACGATAGCTTTGGCCAAGACCTGCACGCCACTGCAATTCGCCTTCACTTAATTCGAAGTTTTTCATAGTGCTAAGACGTAACGCGCTATGCCAGCCAAAATCTGAATCATACTGGCTTCGCATGCCTGCAAGTACTTGATAATCTGATTTAACCCAATTACCTTGAACAAAGGCTTCTACACTTTCACGGCTTTCGTTATTTATTTCGATAACATTTTCTTTAGGTTTATTTTGGTCCAAGTTGTCTGCGTGTATAACCCCGCCTGTAACTACTTCAATATTGTTGAATTGAAATACCTTTTGACCATTAATTTCTGACAAAACAATATTGGTATCACGCAGGCTATTTGATTGGCCACTCGTTTCTTGATGATCAATATATCTAGCATTAAGCTGCCAAGGGGATTTAGGATTGTCAGTGCTTTTTAAGACCAACTCTATTTGCTGTTGATCTACATCTGTTTGGTAATAAATAACGTCGCTCTGTCCTGGAATAGCCGAACTATCACGGAATTTTTTATCGCTTAACCATTGGTATTTAATATTCGTAGCAAGATTTTCATGAGATTTATTTGTACTCAATGTAATGAATTTTTTTTCGACACTAGACGCGTCTTGACTAACAGTAGCACTATCGTAGTCATAACCTTTATCATCAATAATCAAAGCATTGAGCTGCGTGCGCCAGCCTGAAAAACTGTCAATCGCATGTACTTTAATCGTATGATTTAAGTCGCCATCAGCTATTGTATTTCCTTGGTATTGGCTAATATCGTAATCGAACTTAAGTGCAGGTTCATCAGTTTTGTGGGTAATGATATTTATAACGCCCCCCATAGCCGAACTTCCATACATAACCGATGCAGCACCACGAATAACTTCTATTTGAGCGATATTACTAGCAGGAATTTGGTCTAAGTCAGCTGAAGATCCAGTAGGACTTATAACAGGCTGACCGTCAATTAAGATGAGTACGTGATCGCCATCAAACCCTTGCATTTGAATATTATACCCATCTTTAACACTTCGTTTTACGACAACACCAGGAATATAATTAAGTGCTTGTGCCAGCGTGCCATGACTAATTTTGGCAATAGTTTCACCGTCAATTACATCGACTAAAACGGGAGAGTCGCTCAGTAGTTTGGCGGTGCGGGTTCCTGTGACAACAATACGTTCATGCTGGTCTATATCTGTTGGAGGTTTCGCTATAGTTAACATAGGAATAACAAGAATTAACGCCGATATGTTTGCTTTTTTATTCATTTGAACTCTAAATACCCAGCCTAAATGATAATCATTATCATTTTCGTTCGCAATAGTATTTAATAGTGATCGAATTAGCAAGCAAAATGTAATTTAAAGTGTTTATAAAATTTAAAGTGACTTTACTTTAGTGTATTAACTTGATGATTGATGTGTTTGAGCTATTTATGATGCTTATAAATTAATGAGTTATGAGTAATACTCACTAAGTGAAGTCATACATATGTATAAGAAAAGTAATTATTAGGATTTGAAATTCAATAGATTTATACTTCTTTAGTGGGCAATTCATTACATGTCGCTATTTGCCTTATAACGAGGTAGAGCTAACCGCCACTATTATCACTTTGCAGACGTTACCGTTTCATACAAATATATTTCAGATGATATTTGTTTTAGCAACGTATTAATAACAAGAAAAAGTAGAAAACATATAATAAATTAACTCGGTGTTTCTTCTTTACGTAGGTAAGGTGAAACTAATCGTCGCCAAGAAAGGGTAAAACCGGTATAAACTAAAAAGCAGGCAGCGAAAGACGCTAAACCCGCGATAGTTTGACCAATAACACCAAAATACTCACCGGTATGTAAAAACCTTACAACGCCCCAAGCTTGAGCTCCTTTCGACCAGTCTGAACCTCGTTTTACTCGCACTACATCGGCGGTATCGTTGTCCAAAAAAAGTGCGTAAGCCACATCATAATTATTACCTAGGCTACGATCGATATAAAAGCGCGTGCTGCCTTTCTCTCTACCAAACTCAACCCACATTGAATGCCAATCTGTCGCCCCGTTATCAACCGCATGTTGCTTAGCGACAGTAAAGAGTGTTTCATAGCGTTGCTTACCATCAATTATTTCTACAGGTTCACGTCGCTGACGTGGTCCCGGCGCTTCCTCACCATAAATGCCATAAACTATTTCATTCGCCCAACTAAAATGGAATATCGTGGCAGTAGCCACAATGAAAAATAATGGTACGAGTGCCCAAAACCCAAAGACATGATGCCAATTAAAATGTTTGGCATGACGACTGTTAAATTTCTTCTTAAAGAGTAAATGTGGTTTTAATGAAGACCAACGAAAACGACGTGGCAGCCATAAATATGACCCCGAGATTATAAGAAATAAAAAAAATAAATTACTGTAAGCGGTGATCTCTTTTGCTGTGGCTTGCTGTTTTCCTTCAAAAGCTAACCAACGATGAAGGTCAGTAACAAAATGCAATGATTCAACTAGCCAACTTTCCCCTACTTGCAATGTTTCCCCTGAATACGGAGAAATCAAATATCTATGCTTGCCTGCCCAGACGGGAATAGCCCTTCCCTCTTTATTGACCCAGTGTATATAAATGTGATTTTCGTCAGGATGCTTTTGACGTATTATGTGTAATACTTCATCAGTCGTTAATCTTTGTTCACCTAATTGAGGAAGAACACTATGGCGTGCATCATCCCATTCGATAATCTGCTTTTCATAAGTTAACAACACGCCCGTAGCAGACATGATAAAAACGATAATTCCTACACTAATACCGACAACTAAATGCGACCAAAACAAGAACTTTCGAAACATTTTAACCTACTATTAAATGAATTTTTTTACCACACTACCTAAATCAAGTTATGCAAAGATTTGTTATAATTTAACGGCGCTCTTTTTAACTTTTGCATAAAGGATACAGTTCTATACCCACCACACTCCAAGATGCAGGTTTCAGCAAGTCGAGAAAGGGTTAGATACAAGGCATTGATTGAAGAGAATAGTTATTCTATTGTCGAAATCAATAACGCTGTAGATGACCCTTTATCGCCTTGCTCATAGGAGCTAAGCTAGAAAACTAGTCCCGCGTTGCAATACTCGATAAGGGAATAACCATTCTCTTCGTATCGCGTCTTGATCTGATTTCCTAGCTTAACTCTGAAATTGCATCTTGAAGCGTGATGGGTATATATGTGAGACTAATTGTGCTTTATTTATGTCAAATATTTTTAACCCATTTGTTTGATCTAATAACCTCATGCCGTTCTAAATGGTCACTTCTTCATGCGGAATAATATTAGAATTCAACCACTAATTTTGCATTAAATGCGCGACCAGGACGTTGAACGCCATAAAAGTCATAGAGTTTTTCATCAGTCAAGTTTTGAAATTCTGCACTTAAAGTAATAGGTAGTTCAAAAATATCAGTGCCATAAGTTAACGCCACAGCATGACTAATCTGAGAAGATACTGCTTCCCTTTCGGCATTTAGCGCGGTTAAGTTATCGTAAATAAGGCTATATTCTTCAACAAAGCGGCTATGCCAGCTTAATGTTAATTGATCAAATTCTGAAAGCATATCTTCCCAATTAAAGTGCAAAGAAAGGTTTGAATAAAAATAAGGCTCGTTTGGTATACGACTTCCAGAGCCTAATTGGTCCGTGGTTGCATTTACAAAGTCCATATAGGTGACATTGAAGCTAAATTCAGCAAATCCTTCAGGTGACATCCACCCCATTCCACCTTGAATTCCCTCTGATTTTGCTTTTGAGAGATTTTCGAATGAACCACCTCTTCCTGCAGGAACAAACCTCACTAAGTTATCAATGTCGCGTATAAACAAGCTGGTATCAGCTCGTAAAATACCTATCGCTGTCTCTATCCCTTCAATTGTATAACTCAGATTGTAGTTTTTACTTTCCTCTGGCAATAGGTCTATATTTGGCTGCGACGGCTCCTTGCCAAAAATTTCATCTGAAGAGGGTAATCGTGTTGCGTCTTCAAAAGATGCTTTAATATAAGACCAATCATTTATATTGTAACGTATAGCATTCCCCCAGCCGTATGTGTTTTCAGTTCGCTCGTTTTCATAGAAAGTATCAATACCTGTGAGGGTCGTTTGTGCTTGAACGTCTTGATGATAATGCTTAATAAAAAAGATATTTTGTAAACGGTCGTCCATTAAGTTAATTGAATGCTCAAGCCCGGAAACTAAGGTAAATAGTTTACGTTCAGCTGCATCAGAATCAAATTGGCCTTCATCTAATAATAAATTTTTACCCGCCCTATCATGCCAAGTTAGCGCCAATAAAAGTTTTATCTGCTGCTCTGGCGAAAGTCGCAAATCTAAATTTATTCTTGCGAAATGATCTGTACTACTTACCAGGTTATTGACTTCACCATTAATCTCACCTGGGTTTTCTATACCGGTAATAATTTGTTCACCAAACCAGTTATAACCATATGGGGCGACATCAAAAAAATGACTTTCTATTTCTGTACGACCCATTACTATTTTGGCTGCCAACAGCTCTGAAAATTCATAATCATAGTGAATATTAACGCCTTTTGATTTACGTCCATAAGTCACTTCGCCATAGGGCACCGTCATATTAACGTTGTGTTGGATATCTTGATCATATTCACTATCAAAGAGCGAAACTTGAAACAAGTTTGCCCAACTTTTATTTACTACGCCAAAATCAAGAAACCCCCCTTTCGCATCATAATCATCATGAAATCTTTTAACGGTATACTTCTCACCGTTGTCTTCAATATCAATTTCATAATCATTAGCTGTTTTGTCAGAAAAGGCATTAAACCGTGCAAAAAAACCATTATCCGTTGAGTGATTTAAAGAGAGGGTAGAACGCCTTGTCCCAAAGTCACCCACTTGAAGTGAAATAGAACCATTAGCATCGGTAAGCTTATCGGTTACTAAGTTAACCGCTCCTCCTAAGGCGTCAGCCCCAAACTCTAAAGGTACAACACCTTGATAAACTTCTATATGTTCAACTAAATTCACGGGTATGTTACTTATTCCAGAAGAATATCCCGTCAACTCTAAAGGTATGCCATCGATAAAAAACCTAACTTGATCACCTGTTAAACCATTGAGTGAAAAACGCATTTTAGAGCCAAGACCACCACTTCTACGCACGCTAACGCCAGGAACACGAGCTATCACCTCCCCCATATCTGCTGTTAGCTTTTGTGCAAATTTAGTATCGATAAGATCTACAGCTTTAGCTGAATCTAGCAGTTCAGCAAACACTGTCTTTCTACCTTGAATCTCAATGTGTTCCATCTCTGATTGAACAACTTCAGTGTTTTCTTTTATATTTACACTTGCTTGGGAAAAAGCCGACTGACTGAAAATTATCAGACTTGACGTCATAGCTCCCCATAAAGGGAAATGATAATTTATACGTTTTTTTTTGTTAGGCATAAGACTCGACTTGAAAATTAAAAATTCTGTAATTGTTTTCAATATGATGCTTGTATTGAAAATAGGCACAAAGTAAAGAGGAAGCAAAGTAAACGGGGAACAGCCCAAAGCTGTAACCCGTTAAGTTATACCCGTCTCCATTCAAAATGCAGGATTTCAGTGGGAATGAAAATCACTTTAGCCAAGGGAAATACTTTAAGCATAGTCATTCTATGGTTTAAGTATTTAACGCGGTATAAAGTCATTTGAAACCATCGAAGAAGCGCTTGAACAACATCACTTCATTGTTGCTCTGATTTATAAGGGAATAACCATTACTTCATCACAGCGTCTGAATTGAAATTGCTCGAGCACTCACAAACCTGCACCTTGTTTGGTAACGGGTATATACTAAAATTAACGGATTCTAGAAATGGTTTCTAAATCTCCTGGCACAACAATAAGTACCTTCCAGTTCTCTGAGTCTGTAGTATCGTAGATAGTGCTCACAGTATAATCAGAGTTGATAGTATCTACCCATGAAGTTACGTCATCATCATCATTTAAGAAGACACCATAATTAATTCGGTGGCCTGTTGGTAAAGCATTTTCAACTTTGGTTACACCAGCAAATGGAGCTTCTACATCAAAGCTACTAAATTCCCATACTGGTTGCCAAGCTGTATCGTTAACATTTTCAGCTGTGATAGGAGCTGCTTCATCAGAATAAACCAATGTGTATGCTTTGTAGCCATCCCCTGTTGTAACACCGTAAGCAGGACGATCGTTGTCAGTTAAATCTGTCATATTGACATAATAACCGTCATCCCACCCCTCAGCACCAGATTCCATACGAATCATACAAGGCGCGAATGCAGCACTAACTGGATCAACTGTGTAAGATACGGCAATATCATGTGATGACGACCAATATACATTGCCTTCTGCATCTACCGCAGATGCAGACACGCTACCACAAAGAGTTGAACTGTCTACCGTTACAGTATCGGTTGCGGTATCAATAACAACTAACTTACTCAACGCAGCTGCAGACCAGTCGCTACCATAGAATGTGATAGGAATTACAACTCTTTCGCCATCAATAACAGGGAAAATAGCCCAACGATTAGGGTAGTCATCTTCTGCATATTCAGACAAATCAATAGTCGTCGTAAATGTCATTTCTGTAGGGTTAAATACAACCACTTGCATAGTATCATGATCGATAAAATAACCTTTATCAGCTGAGAATATTTTACCAGCACGCATTGCATTTCGTGCATCTGTAATGCCTTGTGCTGTAAAATCTAGCTCTGCATCAAGCTCAACCTTTCCTTCGTCGTTGACAACGTAACGTTGTAGAGTAGGAGTATTGTCTACAGCAAGATAAAATGCTGAATCTGCATCGTCACCACTTTCGTTAACTGCTACATAGTGATAACCAGAAACAGCTAGCGCATCTTCTGTATTAAATTTAGTATCACTATCTAATGAATCAGTTAGAAAAAGCAAAGTAGTACCATCATCTGTCGACCAGTCTGTAGTTTTGACTAAATAAAGAGGCGAATCCTCTACAATTGGTGTGACATCTACAATTGGAGTGCTTTTATCACTACCACCACTACCACCACAAGCAGTTAATAGGCTCGCGATTGACGTTACTAGCAATGTTTTCGTAAATGTTTTTTTCAAACTCATGAAATTTCCTTTAACAAATTATATAGCGACCTCAGAAATTGGGTAGCGTTCTTTTTAACCTTATTATGTGGACTCTAAGGTGAATCCTTGCTGATGTTAGAATTTACTAAATCAATTTAGGAATCACAGCCACAAACAAGAGAGATAATAATGATAATTATTATCATTTGCATTTATAATGTAAAGCACTATTACATTAGTTACATTTGATTCCTTCGTATTAATTAACCTAAATCAGGTGTTATTAATGTTTGAAATAGAAAAGATAATTTATTAGGTTAGCCGTACTGGGTGAATAAATAACAAATCGAAGGTAGGTTGACCGTTACAGGGAGAGCATCTACTGTAACATTTTTACAAAAAACAATTAAAAATGAGGTTATTGTTTAGGAAAAGTAATCGTCATACATAAACCCGTAGGGGTTATGTTTGTAGAGATTATTGTCGCCCTAATTGCTGTTAGTTGTCGTTGTGCTAACGCAAGGCCAAGACCAAAACTATCACTACTTGCTGCTCGTGAACTATCAACTCTGAAAAAAGGTTTAAAGATGGTATCTAAATATTGTTCAGGCACGCCTGGACCTTGATCAACGATAATCACTTTAAATGAGTTAGCCTTTTCAACGACAGAGACTGACACTTTTTTACCTTTTGGAGTGTAACGTAAAGCATTTCTCAACACATTTTCTAACGCTTGACCTGCAGCTCTATGGCTAGAGTTTGCAATTAATGCCGAATAAGGAAATTGACAATGAATATCTCTATCAGGAAATTCAAATTTGGCATCATCAATTAATACGTCTAGTAAATCTATCAACTCTATTGATTCTTGCTGTAACTCTGGCTGTTCATTTTCTAACCAAGCAAAAGTCAAGGTATCTTCAACTAACTTTCTAATTTGTCTTGATTCTCTGTCTATTCGTTCAATATTCTCACTTGGCGAAAGTAAACTATTTTCTTTATCTAGCGCAATATCAAGACGCGTTAAGGGTGTTCTTAATTCATGGGATAAATCAGCAATCAATTGTCTCTGGCTTGTAAATTGTTCACCAATTCGCGCTGCCATTTGATCAAAAGTAATCGCTAGCTCTGAAAATTCATCATTTCGGTTACCCATCAATTTTTTAGCACTAACATCAAGTTTACCTTTACTAAATTCTCGAGTCGCCATTTTTAGCTGAAGTAATGGCGTCATGATATAACGATAAAGTAAGTAAGATAGGAATATCAGTAAGATTGCTGGCACAATAATTCGCAAGGTGATTTGCGTATGTTGCCAGTATGAGCCCGGCCTCATTCTGTCAGGTAGATAAACAAGCAAGCTGGTTTTGTTATCGCTAAATGGCATTTGCATGACCGGGTTTAAGTCAAAATACAAATGAATTTTCCAGTCGACATTACGGCCTAAATTATACCCTTGATAATATTCAGACTTTAATGTTGCGCCAGCGATGTTTTTAATATCAAAAGCAGCAACAACCATCCAAGTATTTTCTTGTTTTTGCTGTGCTGCCAACCAGTTATCTAATGCTTGTTTATCTCCGGACAAATATAATTTCTCAGCCTGTTTACCCCAAGAATTTAATGTTTGTTTATTCTCTAAAGAAAGGTAACTCATGCCTTCTTCGGTTTTGGACGTTACTAAGTTGAGTAGATAAAAAACGATCACTAAGCTCAAGGCGATAATTAAACATAACTTTAAAAAAAGCTTATTGGTCATATGAGACAATAGCCTTTGCCATGGCTGGTTTCTAGTCGTTCACCGTGCCAATTTCCCTCATTGAGTTTTCTGCGAACGCGGCTTAAGTGCATGTCTAAACTGCGATCATAAGCGCCAATGTTTTTATTGAGTACTTTTTGATATAAATAGGCTTTACTGAGTACTTCACCTCGGTTCAATAATAATTCCCACAATAACTTAAATTGTATCGGTGTAAATTCTAATGCTTTATCTTCTACAAAAACGAGTTGGTTTTTAATATTGATAGTTAAACCGTCAACTGTCAGCTCTTGCTTGGATGATTCAGCAACTTTATTATGACTGCGGCGTAAGATCGCTTCTATACGCAGTAATAACTCAGCTGTACTAAAGGGTTTCGCGACGTAATCATCTGCTCCTTGACTAAAGCCCTGAATCCGTTCTTGCTCTGCATTTTTAGCAGTAACCATGATCACCGGTGTTTTGCATGACTTCCTCAATACCTTAAGTAGTGAGAAGCCATCACGCTCGGGTAACATTACATCTAATAAAATTAAATGGTGTTGCGATGACGAAGCTTTAAGCAAGCCGGTTTCACCATCGAAGCATTGTTCTACTTGATAACCTTTTAATGTAAGTAATTCTGTTAGTTGTTGATTGAGGATTTTATCATCCTCAATAATCAAAATATTGAAATCAGACATAACACCCTTTTAATTGAAAATAAATCCTGGTTTTTATCGATATTAATAATATTATCCGTAACATAAGATCTGATTAACCATTCAAGTTAGGGTTATTTATTAGTAAAAGCATTTATTGTATTCTTTAACACATATTGATAAAAATGATCGCAAATCGATTTGGATTCGCGCCCCTAAAAAATATTAATAAATAAAGCTGTTTTGTATTATTTATCGATGAATTGTTTTATGTATGAAGGATTATTACTTAATCTCAATAAAGATTGCCTTTGAGTACTTTTCATTTTATTCCTTATAATAAAAACAATTGCGATAATGATAATCAATTGCGATAATGATAATCATTTGCATTAATATAGGCAAGTAAATAAATTTAAGACAAGTATTAACTTTTAAAGTATTAAAAATTGATCTCTTACATTATTGCAGTTCAATAGTTTGATATAATTTCACATAGAATTTGCTGTACTTGCGCCATTAACGAGTAAAACAATAATGTTCACTCGTGCAACAGATGTTATTTTCATGCGCTATTGCGTTATGCGATGTCGCTATCTCTATGAGTTCAATCCTGTAGAAAGCATATCGAAACTTTATTGGAAGACATAAATTAAAATGAACAAAAAATCCCCTGCTCGCTTCATCTCTCGTAGTTGGTACCTGATATTTTTCGTGTGGATAATTGCGACCAGTGGCACTTTAATCAGCTTGTTTTTTAGTGAAGTCGTACAGTTACCTGTATGTGTATTATGTTGGTATCAACGAATTGCACTTTATCCGTTAGTGATTATGCTACCTCTGGCTCTTTTTCCATATGATGCTAAGATCACCCGTTATGCAAGCCCATTAGTTATTTTTGGCTGGTTTACTGCGTTATTTCATGTACTTGTGGTAACAGGCATAGTTCCAGAAAGCGCGCAACCATGTGTGCAAGGCATACCTTGCTCCGAAACTCACTTTAATTTATTTGGTTTTTTAAACATTCCTATGATGTCTTTACTCACTTTTACCATTATTGGTGTTTTACTTTTTCTTTCTAAAAAACAATTTACTGGAAATAATCATGAATAACAAAACTCTCTTCATCAGTGTGTCGGCATTATTCGGCTTAGCTTTTATCGCTGCAGTGACAGTATATAAAAGCCAGCAAACTTCATCATTAGCTAGTGACGTATTAGCTGCTTTAGAGCGTATTAATGCCCCAAGTAAAGGTGGAATAGATGCTAAGGTTACTATTGTTGAATTCTTTGATCCTGCTTGTGGTACTTGTAGTCAATTTTACCCCCTGGTAAATAACTTAGTGAAAAAACATCGAGGTAAAGTAAAGGTAGTTATGCGTTATGCTCCCTTACATCAAGGCTCTGGAGATGTTGTAAAAATGCTTGAAGCAGCACACCTTCAAGGACAATTTTGGCCGGCAGTAAAGTTATTATTTGCTAATCAGCAACAATGGGTTGAGCATCATGTTTCAAACCCACAAAGTGCCTTAGCAGGAATAAAAACATTACGTTTAAACCATGAACAACTAGATAAAGATTGGCAAAGTAGTGAAGTTGCCAAAATTATTAGTCAAGATATCCAGGACGGGCAAACTTTAAAAGTACGCGCTACACCTCAGTTTTTCGTCAATGGTAAACCACTTGTTGTTTTTGGTTATCAAGAATTAGTCGACTTAGTTGACGAAGCAATTGAAGAAGCATATTAATTTACTACCTGAGTGGAAGTAAAAATTCATCGATAACTTTTCTTTGAATTTTGAGCTCAATATAGCTTCATTAACATAAGAACAAGATTAAGTGCTAATAAAGGATCTGTTTAATATTTGGCTAATTGGTTTAGCTCCTAATGCTCTAAATGCACATTCAAATAGAGGCTATAATCTCTAACATTAGATAACGGGAGATATTGCGGTGTTATGCATTATTTACTCCCTCTGGCATATGGGGATTTCTACATAATAAGATCATTATAAACGATGAAAAGTCACTTATTAAATGAACTGTCTGGCGTTCCTTTAAAGCAGCTTAATACATAAGGAAAACCGTCAGTTATATAATAACCGTAAACACCATTTAGGGTCATACCATTACATTCATCAAGATCACCATAGTTCGCAACATATTGATAATCATCTCGATAGGTTCCATCATAATTACCGCCAGGGCTACCTGTGCCAGCGGGTCGACTGCCACTTATCACCTGAAAACTAGAAACCACTTTTCTGATTGTGCCATTATCATCGAAGTATGGACCAAAAATAGGATAACCATCAGCAGCAAAACCCACTAATGGTGACACAACACTATTATTATCATCTTGATAAAGCGCATTAGGTTTACCATGATAATGATAACTCCCATCAGGCTGCGAGTGTGCATTATGCGTATCTACACGAAAGCCATTGGCCGTAAACATAGGATCATATCGCCATGGTTGATTAATATCATTGCACCCTACTTTGCCATCGCCAACACCAAAACAAGCAGCTGCGAGTAGATCAACTTTCACACCATTAAGTAAAATTGCATTATCAACCAGTAAACTTACTGCTGTTGTTGATGCTGCATAAGTAGGGTTAGCGCTTATTATAAAACTATTATTTTGAGCACTGACATTATTTGGAAAGGATTGTGCCCCATCATTAAAGTCATGATTAGGGATATTATTAGTTTGGAATATACATTGATCACCCGATAAACTGATCATCAGTTCACCATTGAAAACAGTACTATTATTTACATCAAGTACCGTTGATTGGTAACTTTCAAGGTAATCACTACAGTTAGCATTACGTGCCGTTAAAATTGCATTAGTTATATCTACCGGTGATGTCGATGTTTCTTGACGAATTATCTGCGCTTGATCTTTGAGCTCGGTAATAAGACCCGTATTCGCGCTGTCAGCAATTAAGTTATCAGTTTCACTAATATCATTATTATTACCGTTATTTAATAAATATAGTGCTTGTGAGCCATCATCATATTCAATCAGTTTATGATCTTGATTTCTAACGGCCCAACCTGTTACCTCACTACTTTCAAATTCACTGTAATTATAATCTCGTAAGCCGTTACCTGGTTGTGATAGTAGATCAACAAAACTATAACTGTCATTAATTTTTGTGGCCGAATTGCCGATAAAATGACTAAGAGTGGCATAAAAATCACTGGTGTTTACCAGCGCACTTTCACGAACATTTTGTCGAGTAACACCATAACCTGAAACCACAAGTGGCACGCGGATACCTCCTTCAAACAAAGATCCTTTGCTATGAGTTCTATCATATACGCTCGTATCAATAACAGCAGCTGGTGTACCATTATCACCGACATATATGATCAAAGTATTGTCACGGTCCTCTACAGATAAAGAGTCAATTAAACGCCCTATTTCCTTATCCATTGCTTCAATAGCGGCTAAGTAATACTCGCGTTTATTCGACTCGATATCAGAGCCCGTGAGGTGATCACGGTTATGTAAATTATTCGGTGGCAGATGAAAAGGTGAATGTGGAGCCACATAAGCTAACCACATAAACCATGGGTTATCTTGCTGATTTTGTTCATCTAACCAACCAATGGCTAAGTCTGTAATTTTAGTGGTGTGATACTCATTACTTACGGTATTAACTCCATTTTCAGTTAATTCCCAGTCATAATAATCCGTTAACGTACCTGTTATTGTTCCAGCGTAATAATCAATTCCACTATCATTGGGATGAGATAACTCAGGATCACTGCCACCTAAATGCCATTTACCAACAACGGCAGTTTGATAATCATTACCTTCAGTGAACGATTTAATATAGCGTTGCAAGGTTACTGTTTCAGTGTCCATTACGGCAGGAACATAACTAATACCACTATTAATACCATGCTGTCCGGTAATTAAGGTACCACGGGTTGTGGTGCAAGCAGGCGTTGCCCATACATTGTCGAAAGTAAGACCTTGTTCGGCAAGCAAATTAATTGTTGGTGTATCAGGAAGATCGCTAGAAAAACTATACTGCGCTGAAGCGTCAACACCTTGATCATCAGCGATTATCAATAAAACATTAGGTTTTTTTATTAGAGTATTGCCTACTATAACTGCAGTTGATGCACTAACAACGGCTTCTGAAAAACCATCGTTATCGGTATAACTCACTTCCACAAAAAGGCTATATCCGATATCTTCTTCACGGATAATATAGTCGACTAAGATTTCATTTTCTATAATACTAATGTCACTATTTATTGTTCGTTTCCACTGATACTTTAGGGCTCCTAAACCATTTACATCAGTTAAATTTTGATTTAATGAGAGAGTTTCGCCAACACTCATCGTCCCCTTGATAATAACGTCACCAACGGCAGAACTGTTTATTGCAGCAATGGGTTGTACATCACTTGAAGAGTTAGAACCACCGCCACCACAGGCAGGCAGTAGAAATAGACTGAACACGAACATTGCTATTTTCAACATATTATTTCCTGATAATTTCTAAAAGCTATGTTTTAGTATAAGGGGAAGTATGTCAGCAAATGCCGCTAAAATGTAAAGTTAAGTAAATTAAAGGATATTTTTAAAATCTATTTTCGCCCAACGACCGCCAACGATATCCTTATTTTGGTATTTCCAAGCCATTTTATTAACAATTTTATCCACTAACCGCAAACCGAAACCATAGCCATAATCTGAGCCACTATGATCAATAGCCCCTTCACTTTGGTTAATATTTTCAACAATAACAATTCCCTCCAGACATTGAATATTCACATTGCCTTCTGCAGTATATTGAAAAGCATTACGGATTAAGTTATTTAGGATCAACCTACATGGTGTTTCAAGTACATCAATACTTGTGGCGGTTAATTCAAGTGAAACTTTAACGTGTTTACTTTGCAATAGGTATTGATTGTCTTCGACTAGATTAGTAATCATTTCATTTAAATCAACATGAGCTAATGCTAATTTATTATTGTTCGGTTCGGTATTTGAATCTTGACTAAGCCATAACAGCGTTTCAGTGGTGTGTTGCATATTTAGCGCGGCCCTGCTGATACGAGCCAAGGATTGTGTCTTTTTATTTTCATTAATATCACTCGATAATATTCGAGTTAATAACTCACTGTTACTTTTTACAACGGCAATGGGTGTGCGTAATTCATGGCTAGCATGGCGCAGAAAGCTTTGTTCTTTATCAAGTATCTCACTGAGGCGCAGTAAGGCTTTTTGTTGTTGATTCGCGATAGCATTTAGCTCAGTAAATTCAAAGTCAGGTGTTAGCTCATTTACATTTTTAAGCGTTAAGCTATCAACCCAATCACCAATTTGATAAAAGGGTTTTAAGGTTCGCGTTAGTAACTTTTGTACAGAGAAGTGCATGACCAATAAAAACAATAACGCGATTGGCCAAGTTAAATGTAGCATTTTTTTAATGCCCATTTGACTCAACTCGTCATATTGCTCAATGTTTATGTTTCTTAACAAATAAAACATTTTTCCATCATTTAAGGGTTGAGCAATAATAAAAACAGCTTGTTCTGGCCATGGAATAATACTTCCCTCGGCTATTATTCGTGTATTGTCCATCGTCATTTCTGAAACATGTTCTAAAGAAGCAAAGTTTTCTTTCGCCCACTTAGGTATTTGCTCCCAACCGATGTAACCTCGAAAATGAATCGTGTTTGGCGGCTCTATTTTACTATTTTTCTGATACAAATTAGCGAATTGATTACTTTCTAAATGAAGGTCTTGAAAGTTAGCTTCGTCTAGACCATGAATGAAATAAAAGTTAATGACTAAGGTGTAACTCAGTACAACGATTAGAGCAATCATACTTTGTACTTTCAATACGTAACGACGTAGCGTTTGAGGTTTTTTCACTCTATTTTTCACTTTTGTTACTTTTCACAAAATACAAAACCTTGCCCTGCAATGGTATGTATAAGCTTAGGTTCATTTTTCGTATCAATTTGTTGCCGCAACTTAAATATATGTACTTTTAAACTGTCACTATCGGGTAACTCATCTCCCCACACGGCTTGCAATAGCTGTTCTTTAGAGACAACCTCTGGAGATTTTCTCATTAACACTTCGATAATTTTCCAACCAGTTGGCGATAGTTGCAAATTCCGTTGCTGACGTAGCAGCGTTTTAGCACTAAAGTCAGCATGAACATTACATAGTGAAAGCTTATTTGTTTGGCCACTTCTTCGCAGTGCTAAAACATGAATGCGTGCAATAAGCTCACGCATTTCAAACGGCTTAACGAGATAGTCATCTGAACCAGCAGAAAAACCTGCTAGTTTATCGTCTAAAGTATCTCGGGCCGTTAACATTAAAATAGGCGTATTTATACCCTCATCACGCATTGTTCTACAGACTGTTAACCCATCCATACGGGGCATGTTTACATCCAGGATCATAACATCAAAATATTGTTGATTAATAAACTGTAATCCAGCAACACCATTGGCAGCATGATCACAGCAAATCCCTTCTAATTCAAGATAATCGACGACCGTTGCAGCTAAATCAAGGTCGTCTTCAACGAGTAATACTCGAATATTCATCGACTAACCTTAAAGAAACTCGCATATAAAACAGGCACAACTGCCAAGGTTAAAATCGTACCTACGCCTAAACCAAAAGCGAGCACCGTAGCCATACCATAAAACATTGACATCGGATCTAATAATAGCGGTAACAAGCCCATGATAGTGGTTACTGTGGTCATCGCTATTGGTCTTAAACGTGTTAAACATGAATCGATTATCGCTTGGTAATCACTTTGCCCATTCGCACGTTCAATCTCTATTCGATCGATGAGTACAATAGCATTATTAATAATAATACCTGCTAAGCTATAAATGCCTAACGTCACCATAAAACCAAACGGCGCACTCATTACCAACAAACCTACAATCGTACCAATCAAAGATAATGGTATCGTTAAGACAATAATTAACGCACGACGAAATGAATTAAATTGCATCACAAACAGTATCAATACTAAGCCAATAACCATCGGCATGCTCGCGCCTAATGCTTGCTGAGCTTCTTGCGACTGCACGATTACGCCGTCATATTCAATTAGATGATTAACAGGTAAGTCTGCTTTTAAAGCTTCAATATCAGCATCAATAATTTTCTGTAAGTCTTGCGCGGTCATTTCAGTATTACTTGCTTCAATAGTAATCGTTGTGAACATGTTTTCACGTTGAATTTTAGCGTATTGATTTACCGGTATAAATTCGGCAATTTGAAACAAAGGAATTGCCGTATTAGCCGAATTAGAAAATACCGAAACCGTACGTAACCTATCTAAATTAAAACGCTCTCCTTCTTCAGCACGAAATAAAACGGGAATAATATCATCGCCATCACGATATTCAGTGACATTGGCACCACTAAAAAAACCTTGTAATGCGGTCGCGACATCTGAAGAAGTAACACCAGCTCGACGCGCACGATGCTGATCTATTTTTACTTGTATTTTAACAATACGATTTTCCCAATCTGTACGTATATTTTTGGTATAAGGCACACCTTGCAATACCGCCATAATCTCTTTTGCTTTAGCGTATAAGATGTCTTTATCAGGACCTTTTACTTGAATACTGATGGAGCTTGAATCAGATGGCCCTGCAAACATTCGTTTTACCCTACCAGAAACATTAGGAAACGTTTCAATCAGACCATTATGTAATTTATTCACTAAAGGATTAAGCGCCGTACCTTCTTTAACATTAAGTACAACGAAGCCTTTATTTTCTGTTGGATCTTCAGGATTAAGTGTTAAGACAAATCGAGGACCATTAAAACCGGCATAGCCAGAATAATTATTTATTTCAGGAAAGCGCTCTTTATCATCTAACCAAGCAAATACATCGTGCATTTGACGATTAGTTTCACGTGCTGATGTACCGTTTGGTAAGTCAATATACATCATGATTTGAGTACGATCAGAGTCCGGAAAAAATTGTTGCTTTAACAATCCAAAGCCACTGACCGACACAACTAAAGTAACCACCATAATTGTCATAAAAATCGCTTTATGGCTTAAAACCCAGTGTAAGAAATTTTCGTATAATCGATAAAACTTAGTGGGCTTAGTATCCGTATTTTCTTCACTATTATCTTTAGTTTTAGACTTATCTGCTTTGATGAAGAAATAGCATAGTGTCGGTGTAACACACAGTGCTAGTACCCAACTCGTCATCAAGGTGATTAAAATCACTAAAGAAACTGAGCGGGTAAATTCACCTGCAACATGCTCTGCCAGCATTAACGGTAAGAAGAATAAAATAGTCGTAACCGATGAGCTTAATAAAGGCATAGCAAGTTCTTTACCGCCCTGACACATAGCATCAAACCGATCGATACCGTATTCAATTCTTCGTTTGAAATCTTCAGCTATAACGATGCCATTATCAACTAATAAACCAAGCGCAATAATAAGTGTTGCTAAGCTCATTTTTTCTAAGGTCATGCCAGTAAACTTCATAATGGCTAATGTGGTTAGCATGACAAACGGTACAATCGAACCAACAATTAAGCCGGTGCGTAAGCCAAGAAAATAGATAACCACAAATAAGACGATAACTAATGTTTGTAAAACGTTTATCGAAACGCTTTCAATAGATTTTTCAACTTGATCTGCTTGGTAAGTGGCTATATCAATTTTATAACCCATGGGAAAAGTGTTTTCTATTTGGGTAACCATGGCTTTGATTCTGGGGGCATATTCAAGCAAGTTATATTGCTCAAGCATAGATATCCCGATCATAATCGCGGGCTTGCCATTAAAATAGGCGGGCTTATCTGGTGGGTCGATATAACCACGGCGTAAACTCACAATATCTTTTAAGGCAATAGTATCGTCGGTACCAGGAATGGTGATATGAGTATCCCCTATTTCATCGATTGATGAAAAATTTCCAGTTGGCTCGATAACAAGAGAGCGAAATCCAGTATCGATTTGTCCTCCTGGGCTAATAATATTTTGATTTTGTAATTCACCAATAATACTTTGTGGGGAAATACCTAATTGGGCTAATTTCGCTGTTTTTACTTCAAGAAATATCCGTTCAGCTTGCGCGCCAAGAATATCAACTTTTTTAGTACCCGCCACAGTGTATAAATTGTCACGAATATGTTTTGAAATATCATACATTTCGCTTAAATTAAAACCATCAGCGGTTAACGCTAATGTCACAACAGAAACATCACCGAAAGAGTCATTGACAAAAGGCGTTCGCGTGCCGTCAGGTAAGTTTGTTTCAGCTTGCTTAACTTTGTTGCGGAGGTCTTGCCAAATATTGTCAAGGTTGAAATAACGATCATAAATTTCAACATGAATAACCGACTGCCCAGTCATTGAAGTTGAAGTTATTTTTTCAACTTCAGGTATTTTACGAATTTCCTTTTCGATGGCGCGAGTAATTAATTGTTCGACACGCTCTGGAGACATGCCAGGGTATGATGTGGTAACTATGGCTTGTCTAATGGTAATAGTGGGATTTTCTTGCGCGGGCAAAGTGAGATAAGCAAATACGCCATTGATCAGTAATAATGCTAATACCATCAAAATGGACTTTCGATAAGTAAACGCTATTTTAGTTAAATTCATAATAAGTCAGTCTCTAAATCAGTTAAAAGGCGATTAATTAAAACGTTGTACGTGTTTATCAAGTAACCGTACTGACTGGCCATCACGTAAAAATGATATACCTGCAACTGCAATAATCTCACCTGGTTTTAAACCCGCTGACACTAAGACTTCATTGTTTAAAATGCTTTCGGTTTGCACTGTGCGTTTATGTAAAACTTGTTGCTGAACGTCATAAACATAAACATAAGCTTTTTGCCCATCATCTGCTGCAAGTGCGGCTATTGGTAAGCGAAAAGTCATCCCTTGATAACCCGTTCGGCCAATGCCTTGAAAGGTAAAATCAACTTCAGCGGTCATGCCCGCTCGTAAATTTTTAGTATCAGAAGTGATGAGTATAGTTACAGGAAAAGCATTAGCTGTAGCTGCACGTGAGCTTATTTCCGTAATACTACCTTTACTGTTTACAGCTGAAAAAGCAGGATAATGTATGGCTATCTCATCACCTTTTGATAAATTTCTTATTAAGGTTTCAGGTACCATCACTTGCACCTCTAACCCGTCATTACCTTCAATTTGAAACGTTGTTTGACCAGGAGAAACTTGCATTGAAGGCTCAATTAAGCGTTGGGTAATTTTACCGTCGTAGGGTGCTGTTAATACCGAATCGCTTAAGTCTTTATTAGCAATATCTAATTGTGTGTTAGCAATACTTAACGCACTAGTGGTTGCTTCAAAAACTGCTTTAGCATTATCGTAGCCTGATTTAGAAACTAAACCTTTTGCAGATAATTCAGCATAACGTTTGAACTCATTATCGGCTTCAGACAATGCTGAGTAGCTCTTCTGTACATTAGCTTGTGCTGATTGACGACTTAAATTAAAGTTTCGAGGATCTAATCTAGCAATAGCATCACCACGTTTAACTTCATCACCTAATTTCACTTTGACCCATTCAACTTTTCCGCCAACCTCAAAGCTTAAATTTGCTTCTTCTACAGGGTGAACTGTGCCCGACAAACGTCGCACTTGATCAAATGTAGACTGTTGAACTTCTAACCAGGCAATAGGACGGATAACTTCCTGAAAAGGTTCTTCCTTTTCACCACAACCGACAAGTAAAAGACCAACAGAAATAGCAAATAAAAATAAACGCATACAAAACACTCCATGAAATTTTTCAGTAATAACTAGATAATAGCAAAGTTTCAGTTAACGACTGGTTAATGGCAAATACTGCTAAATAATTGATCTGCTAATTCTTCTAGTACTTCTGGCTCGGGGTTTGATTGTGAAAATGTACGTAAACCATAAATTCCCATCACCAAAAAACGCGCTAATTGCTCACTACTTTTTTGTTCAGGTAATTCTTTATTTTGCTGGGCTTGCTTGAATTTGTCAGCAAGGGCTTGTTGCCACTGCGCGACATTTTCGCTAATAACTGCCTGAACTTCTTTGTCTTCTTGTGTTGATTCATACAGCGCGGTAATAAATAGACAGCCTTTAGCAGCATCACAACTGACACACTCGCTAACGATGTGATCTAAATAGCATTTAAATTGGGATAATACCGGTTCATCATTAGAAAAAAAGTGGGAAAACTCGACATTTCTATCAGCTTTATATTGTGCAATAGCGGCAAGTAATAAACCGTGTTTATTTTCAAATGCGCAGTAGATAGAACCGGGGTGTAAGCCTGTCGCTTTCTTTAAATCTGGCATACTGGTTTTGCTATAACCTTTTTCCATAAATAAGGTCATCGCAGATCTCAGTACTTTTTCTCGATCAAATTCAGCATTTCTCATTGGGTTTACTTAACATTCAACTTTATATTTACGACATGATACTTTATTTTGAATGTTCGTTCAAAATAATACTTGAATGATCGTTCAAATAAATATATCTTGAACGTATATTCAAGAAAGACAAATCAAATAAAAAGAGAACGCCAATGACCAGTAACTTATTTAAACCCTATTCATTAAACACTAGCATCACTTTAAACAACCGTATTTTAATGGCGCCACTCACACGCTGTATGGCCGATGATAATTTAGTACCTACGGCTTTGATGGCTGAATATTATGGTCGAAGAGCTGAAGCTGGTCTTATTATTTCAGAAGCGGTAATCATCCGACCTGACGGTCAAGGTTACCCAAATACGCCAGGCTTATTTAGTCGCGAGCAAATTAATGGCTGGAAATTAGTGACAAAAAGGGTTCATGAAAATGGCGGTAAAATATTTGCTCAACTATGGCATACCGGTCGTGTTGCTCACCCTTATTTCTTCGAAAACAACAATAATGGTTCAAATGATGTTTTAGCCCCTTCTGCAGTAGCGGTTGAAGGCAGTGTGCCAAGAATGCGTGAGCTAACGTATAAAACCCCAAAAGCGGTAACACAGCAAGATATCGACCAATTAGTAAAAGATTACGCCCAAGCGGCAAATAATGCCATTGAAGCCGGTTTCGATGGTGTCGAAATTCACGGTGCAAACGGCTACCTTATTGACCAATTTTTACATCATGACAGTAATCGCCGCAGTGATAAATACGGTGAAACACCCGAAAACATGTCACGCTTTCCATTAGCTGTTATCGACGCCATTATCTCAAACATAGGTAAAGATAGAACGGCATTAAGAATAAGTCCTGGTGCATATTTTAATATGGCTGGCGATGCGAAAGACCGCCAAGTATTTGATTATTTCCTTAACAAACTTGAGCTACGTGATCTGGCATTTTTACATGTTGGTATTTTTGATGATGCGATGGAGTTTGATTATTTAGAAGGCCAAGCATCAAGTTATATACGTGCTAACTATAATAAAACCTTAGTGGGGGTGGGAAGTTATACGCCGAGTTCTGCAAACACTGCCATTGGTAATAACAAGTTTGACCTCGTTGCTATTGGTCGTCCTTTTATTGCTAATGCTGATTATGTCGCCAAAGTTCGTCAAGGTGCTGAGTTAATTGAATATAGTGATGAAATGTTGACTAGTTTAGTTTAGTTGCCATCATGAATGTCAATTGTGTTGCATTGGCATTCATGGTATTAAAGCTTTAAAAAATGACCGTAATACAAGCGGTCTCCTACTAATGACTCTAATTCTGCACTACTGGGGAAGCTTGGCCACTTTTGATTGTTTTCCTTCACAGCTTCTTCATCAAGCCAAATAAGATGCCAGCAAATTTCTTCGTTATTATCTGTTTTTCGTAAAATATCATGGGAAACAAGCACTTTTCTGTCACTATTCATTTCAGCAAAAAGTTGTTTACTTAGTTCAATAACCCTTGCCTGCTTTTCTATTTCAACGGTAAAAACTGCAAATTCACTACAATGTGCCATTAATATTCAACTTTATGTTTTAAGTGTAATTAATGACGATTATACTCTTTAACTCTCTCAAAACATCAAATATAAAAAGACAAAATTCGTTATGGATCTCTTTCTGATTAAAAAAATCATCAGTGCACTGATTATGCCATTAAGCGTTATTATTATTTTACTGATACTGGCCATTGCCTTTTATCACTCAAAAAGAAAATTGAGTTTTTTCTGTTTATTGCTCGCCACACTACTATTAACCTTATCAACATTCCGCCCAGTTTCCGATTTTTTAATGGCGCCAATTGAAGATAACTACACGGCTTTTACTCGCTCAAGTGCGCCAGTAGATTACATCATTATTTTAGGTTGTAGTCACACGACTGATTACGAATTACCCGCTACCAGTGAATTAGGTATGTGCTCATTACAACGCTTGGTTGAAGCCATAAGAATTTTACGCATTCACCCTGAGGCGCAGTTGATTACTTCCGGTTATGCTTCGAATGATGAAGTGAGTAATGCTGAAAAAGTTAAACAAGCGGCAATGTTATTAGGTGTCGCTGAACAAAAGATAATTGTCGAGAGTTTCCCACAAGATACGCAAGAAGAGGCACAACTAATGGCGCCTAGGGTCAGTGGTAAAAATGTTGTCTTAGTAACTAATTCAGATCATATGCCGCGCGCTATCAAATACTTTCAATTAGAAGGTATTAACCCTATCCCAGCGCCGGCAGGAAAATGGACTAAAGGCATAAACAACGAAAAAAATTGGCTTGATTATGTACCCAGACCTAAGTATTTAGAGCAAACAACCCATGCATGGTATGAAAGCCTTGGTCGTTTTGTTCAGTGGATAAAGAGCTAACTTCCTGATGTTTGATATTTTATATCAAACGTAATTTGTCACGCCGAAAAAAGTTCAGCATGACAAAGCATGCTTCCTAAGCAGGATTATCAATATCAATAAAAATTGCGGGAATTGATAATTCCTCTTCAAGATGATTAGCTAATGCTTTTGCGCCATAACGCTCTGTCGCGTGATGGCCTGCAGCAAAAAAATGAATATCCATCTCTCTCGCTACATGCGTTGTTTGCTCAGACACTTCACCACTAATAAAGGCGTCAATGCCCAGCTCTGCGGCAAGCTCAATATAGCCTTGTCCTCCACCGCTACACCAAGCAACCGTTTTTATTTTTTTATTGGACGCTGGCGCAATATGTAAACATTCTCTCGATAACTGTTGGCTGATACGTGTACCTAATTCGCTGCCAGTAATACCATGAGAAAACTGACCACGTACTGCAACGCTTAAAGGATTTCCGACTTCTAATGGCTCGACATTGTTTATTTCAAATAATTTAGCAAGTTGTGCGTTATTACCTAATTCAGGATGAATATCTAACGGTAAATGATAAGCAAACAAACTGATGTTATTTTCAATAAGTGCTTTTATACGCTGATGCTTCATACCACGAATAACATAAGATTCATTCTTCCAGAAAAAACCATGATGCACCACTAACGCATCTGCTTTTTCAATAATTGCTTGCTCAATTAACGCTTGCGTTGCCGTAACACCGGTTACTATTTTATGGATCTCATCATTCCCCTGAACTTGTAAACCATTAGGACAAAAGTCTTTAATTTGTTCAGGTTTTAATAAGTTATTTAGGTGCTGTTCTAAATCATTTCTAAGGATCATTTGCTCTAACTCTCTGTCGGCTTAAATTGATAACTACTTAACTTTATGGGAAGAATTCATACTGGGTACTTTCACCGCCTCGAACTTCGGTCTTATTTTCCATTTCGGCTTAATAGGCGTTAAAGGATGTACACGTTTTTTCGCAACTAACACGTAAACAGAACCGAAACGTGGTAAAAATTCACTGGCGAGTTTCTGCCAATGTTGAGCAAGTTTACCTTGGCTTAACTTACCAGATAAAGAAGTATGCAATATTTTTTCATCTACTAATATTTCATAACCCATTAAATGTAACCAATCTTTTACCCGCATCGCAGAAAAAAAACGTTCATTCCACGGCGTATTATTTTTCCGATACGGAATAAATTTATTTAATCCCGCTAAACTAAAGGGATTAAAGCCGGTGATCACTAAATAACCATTGGGAATCAATACGCGGTTTGCTTCACGCACAACATGGTGAGGGTCAAGTGAAAATTCTAATGCATGGCTTAGTAAGCAGACATCAATGCTATGTTCTAAAAACGGTAAGTCATCAACATCAGCAATAATATCGCCTGAACGTTTACGTTCAACTAAATTCATTTGATGTTTAATAGCGCAATCTGAACTATTTATATATCCGCTGAGCGCACCTATTTTTAATAAATGATAACCAAAGAACTTCGGCCACCATGGCGTTAATACTCGATTAATTTCATCAACGATAACATCACCGTTAGGGAGTGCTTGCCATGACTTTGGATAATGTGGCTGACGATAGCCTAATGCAGGTTTCATAAATTTTACTTGCGCCTTTTAAGCTAATTTACAGGTATACTGTTTACTCTACCTTAATTGAGGACGATTTACCGTGCAAAGTCAAACACTAGAACCAATTATGGTTACTGCTATTCCTGCTTTTAGCGATAACTATATCTGGGCGATAACCTCAACAAACATTAAGTTTACAAACGAGTCTACATTGATGCCTGTTGCATTCGTTGATCCAGGCGACGCTGCCCCATGCATTGCCTTTTTAGAAAAAAACAATTTACAACTTTGTGCTATTTTAATCACTCATCATCATCCTGATCACACGGGTGGAGTTGCTGAATTGAAAAGTTATTGTAAAAATAAGGGCTGGTCATTTACCGTTTATGCACCTGAGAATACTGCAATAAATAATGTTGATGTTCGAGTTACAGACAATCAAACCGTTGAACTTACCGAACTATCCGTATCTTTTAAGGTGATTGATTTAGCAGGGCACACTTTAGATCACATAGGTTATTATGCTAACGATATGGTTTTTTGTGGCGATACTCTTTTTTCTGGAGGTTGTGGCCGAATATTTGAAGGCTCGCCACAACAGATGTTAGCAGCTTTAACCCGTTTAACCGATTTACCTGAGAGAACACATGTTTATTGTGCTCATGAATACACGTTAGCTAACTTAACGTTTGCTCTTGCGGTTGAACCTAAAAATCCAGAACTTGTGCATTATTATAATCAAGTGATTAAGCGTCGAGCACAAAAGCTACCAACTATCCCTACCTCTATTTTATTAGAGAAAAAAATTAATCCCTTTTTACGTTGCGACCAACAAGAGATCATTAATAGTGCGGATAATTTCAGTAGTAAAAAATCTGTAAATACATTGGATACCTTTACGGTTATTAGACAATGGAAAAATCAGTTTTAAGCATATTAAATGCGCTTCACATTCAGGTCACCCTTGAATAAAAAGGTTAAATAAGTGACACTAACGATAAGTAAAATAATATAGAATATACATGGCTTATTTCATAAAAAAATCCTTAAAAAAAACTACGAATAAACATTCACTATCACAAGTTTTACCTTTTTCTCTCTCTTTTTCTTTAGCCACGTTGTTAATGGGCTGCCAGACTACCTCTTTAGAGAATAATCAAGAAGTTACAACTAATGTTCAACAGCATATCGCCAGTAGCGCTGAAATAAACCAGGCAATATTGACCGATGATACTGTTGATATTATCCATCCTGTAGCCGATGTTGACTTTACTTTAACTAACCCTGAAATCGTAGACGACATTTATGTTTCTGAAGATATTTGGCAACGTATTCGCGCTAAATTCACCTTCGATATACCTGATGACAAACGCGTTGACTCACAACGAAATTGGTTTATTAAACATCCTGAATACCTGGATCGTGTTGCAAAACGTGCTGAGCCCTTTATTTTTTATATTGTGCAAGAACTTGAAAAAAATGATATTCCACTAGAAATAGCATTATTACCTATAGTTGAAAGTGCCTTTGATCCCTTTGCATACTCTCATGGCCGTGCTTCAGGTATGTGGCAGTTTGTACCCGGAACGGGAAAGCGCTTTGGTATGAAACAGAACTGGTGGTACGACGGACGCCGTGATGTTATAGCTTCTACGCAAGGTGCAATTAAATATTTAAAGTACCTAAACAAGTTTTTTGATGGTGATTGGTTATTAGCCCTCGCCGCTTATAATTCAGGTGAAGGTCGCGTAAAACGTGCAATGAAAAACAATGCGCGTAAAAATTTACCTACTGACTTTTGGTCTTTAGACTTACCAAGAGAAACCAGAGCGTATGTACCAAAATTACTTGCTTTGGCTGATGTAATAAGTCGTCCTGAAGACTTCAATATCAAACTATACGAAATTGAAAACAAAAGCCAAATAACGAATATTAATATTGAATCGCAACTTGATTTAGCAAAAGCGGCTAAATTAGCTGATTTATCATTAGCTGAATTACAACGATTAAATCCTGGATTTAATCGTTGGGCAACCGACCCCGATGGACCACATCATTTATTAATACCAAACCACAAAGTTGCTAATTTTGAGAAAAAACTTAGCGAACTCCCTAAAAAAGAACGTTTAGCTTGGCAGCGTTATAAAATTAAAGAGGGTGATAATTTAGGTGAAATTGCCAATAAGTTTAATACGGATCTCACCTTAATTAAGGACATTAATAATATTAAAGGCACACAGATTCGTGCTGGCAAACATTTGTTAATCCCTGTGGCAACACAGTCACTCGATAGTTATGTGTTTTCTCAAGAGCAACGTTTAGCGACCACAAAAAACCGTAAACGAAGCGGTGATAAAAAAATTCATCTCGTAAAAAATGGTGATACTTTATGGGATATCGGACAAGCTTATAATGTAACGAGCCGTAGTATTGCAAAATGGAATGGCATGGCCCCGCGCGATGTTTTAAAGCTCGGACAAAAATTAGTTATTTGGCAAAAGTCAAAAGTCACTAAAGCGAATTTAACTAACGTTAAATCTTATAAACCTGTTGAACAAGCTATTATGCGTAACATTACCTATAAAGTAAGACGCGGTGACTCTTTTGCCCGCATTGCTGACAAGTTTAATGTTTCTATTAAAGATATCGAACGTTGGAATAGTTTAAACCGTAAGAAATACTTACAACCAGGACAAAGATTAAAGCTTTCGGTAGACGTAACAAACAGTATTTAAAATTAAAGTTTCTAAAAAGGGCTTATTTCATTATGTGAAATAAGCCCTTTTTATTTACTATAACTCTCTACAATAAGCGAATGCTCGGAGTAACAATTACAAAGTTTCTTCTGCTCCCTAAGAAGAGTTATTAAGTTTAATGGCTGTCATGGCAAGGTTACAGTAAAAAGAATTGACGGTTCTGGCTTAGCAATGTCACCATTCAAAAACACCTCAGATCGACAATTCATCTCATTCAGTTGTTGCCTGATGAGATATTTATGTTTTTCACCACAGATAATTTTAATGGGTAAATCAGAGGCCTCTGACAATTTGGTAAGTGTTACCTGAAACAAATTCAAAATATTTGAAGTATTAGTAACCTGAATGGCTGTACATTCCGTATCTCTAGTACTTAACTGCTTTAATGATAAGTTCATAACTGAGCGCCTTTAATGAAGTCTATTACTTGTAAAGCATAATTTATACCACCCTTCTCAAGCAATAATTTGAAAACTAAATCAGCTAGTTAATAAGTACAATATTACAAACGCCATAACTTTATTTCTAAATTGCAAATTAGGATGCAATATGAATTGTAAAATGGCGGTATATATTTCTCTCGTTAACGTTATTGAGATAATCACAAAAGGCGAATACTGGTGATGGTCATCACAAAAGGCACGTTGGTCAAATATAAAGTGATAAATTGCCAACATCAGTGCAAAATAAAAACATGAACTAAACTATTTAAACAAAATGTAACTAATTATCCACTTCGAAAAGATAAATGGATTTTTATCGCTTGATCCTAAACTTCAGTTTATTTGAATAACCATGGTCACATGTCCCGAACGATTGATGGTAAAAAAGTTGTCTCGACTTTATATATTGATAAGGTTAATGGTAGGAAATTGGTGATATGACGATGCGTTATAACCTTTTATCAACTATTGATAACAAAATAGACTTGATATTATTTTCATAACTGGCACAGTGAGCTCAAGGTATGAAAAATCTTTCATGCTTTCTACAATTTGTTATTTATTTAAAGGAGTAGCGCTTCAATGTGTTCAATCTTTGGTATATTAGATATAAAAACAGGTGCTGATGCACTTCGTCCGAAAGCTTTAGAATATTCTCGTTTATTACGCCACCGCGGTCCTGACTGGTCAGGCATTTACAGCAGTGAACATGCTATTTTAGTGCATGAACGTTTATCGATTGTTGACACCGAGCATGGCGCTCAACCGCTTTACAACCAAGACAAAAAAAATATTCTTGCGGTAAACGGTGAAATTTATAACCACAAAGCTTTAGCCGCCAATCTTAACATTGATTACTCGTTTCAAACGGGTTCAGATTGTGAAGTGATCTTGCCTTTATATGAAGAGTTTGGTGTTAATTTTGTTGATAAACTACAAGGCATGTTTGCTTTTTGTTTATACAACGAAACCGATAACTCTTATCTTATCGCTCGTGACCATATGGGTATTATACCGCTTTACACAGGTTATGACGAAGAAGGTAACTTTTATGTTGCCTCTGAAATGAAAGCCTTAATGCCTATTTGTAAAACAGTGAGCGAATTTCCTCCTGGGCATATTCTTGATAGCCGCGTGGGTGAGTTACAACAGTACTATAAACGTAACTGGCAGAAGTACTCGGCAATTAAAGATAATACCACCAGCACAACTAAAATTCGTGAAGCTTTAGAAGAGTCAGTAAAAAGCCATTTAATGACAGATGTGCCCTACGGTGTTCTTTTGTCTGGTGGTTTAGACTCTTCATTAATTTCGGCAATCACGCAAAAATTTGCCGCACGGCGTATTGAAGATAACGATTTAGCCGAAGCATGGTGGCCAAAGGTTCACTCTTTCGCTTGTGGTTTAGCGGGCTCTCCCGATTTAGTTGCCGCACAAACCGTTGCAGATAGTATTGGTACCATTCACCATAGCGTAATATTTACTGAACAAGAAGGTATTGATGCGTTAAAAGAAGTGGTTTATCACTTAGAAACTTATGATGTGACGACTATTCGAGCTTCGACCCCCATGTACTTAATGGCACGTAAAATCAAAGCTATGGGTATAAAAATGGTCCTTTCTGGTGAAGGTGCTGATGAAATTTTCGGTGGCTATTTATATTTTCATAAAGCGCCAAACGCACAAGAATTTCATGAAGAGTTAAACCGTAAACTAGATAAACTTCATATGTTTGATTGTTTACGAGCCAACAAGTCAATGTCAGCTTGGGGAATTGAAGCCCGAGTACCATTTTTAGATAAAAACTTTATGGACGTTGCAATGCGCATCAACCCTGAAGATAAAATGTGTGGCAATGGCAAAATGGAAAAAGCAATTCTGCGTGAATCTTTCGAAGGTTACTTACCTAAAGAAATCTTATGGCGCCAAAAAGAACAGTTTTCAGACGGTGTTGGTTATTCTTGGATTGATAGCTTAAAAAGCTTTATTGAAGAGCAAGTAACAAGTCAACAACTTGCTACTGCTGAATTTAAGTTCCCTCACAATACACCCGATACTAAAGAAGCTTACTTCTATCGTAGTATATTTGAAGGTCACTTTCCTCTTACTTCAGCCGCCGAGTGTGTTCCAGGTGGTAAGTCGGTTGCTTGTAGTACGCCACAAGCGCTTGCTTGGGATGAAAGTTTTAGCAAAATGGCAGACCCATCTGGGCGCGCGGTTATGAGTGTTCATAACGACAGCTATTAACGTTACGACTCTTAACAGTCTGCAAAGCCGATAAGTCATACCTTATCGGCTTTTTCATTTATGTAGTTAACCTATTCAGATCAAAAAAATGTATTAATTTGAATACTTAAAAAATTATTTGTGTAGAATGATAAGCAAAAATAAATAATAGAAACCGTTGAAGTAGGAAATAATTTTGAGCAAAGAAATTGATCACAACATGCCAAGCATTAAGCTTGATAAAGATCAGGTAGAAACTTTTAAAAATACCCGAACTAAATCTACAAATCCAGTAAGTTCCGGTGTTGAACCTTCAGTTCAAACTTCTTCGACAACAACTACAGAAACTAAAAGTACTTCATCATCAGTACTGTCTAAACTTTCAACTTTTCTGATTTATTCATTAATGGCTGGTGCTGGTTATTGGGCTTACCAACAAAACATTAATACCTCTGCATTGCTAACCTCTTCAGAAAACCGTATTGCCGACTTAGAACGTCAGTTATCGGCAACAGGTGAAGAAATGGGTGAATCTGCAGTAGAGATGAAAGTAAGAATCGAAACTTTAGGAAAAACCAGTGATAAGCTTTGGGAAGAAATGGATAAACTCTGGGCTTCTGCTTGGCGAAAAAACCAATCTCAAATTAAAAGTTTACAAAGTAAGAATAAAACACTGAATAACTTATCGTCCACGCAAGCTAAATCAATCACTTCTACATTAGCGTCAATTAAAGAAATAAATGACAAACAAATAGCCGCAGAGTATTCCGTTGATGCATTAAAAGAACAATTAAAGTCTTCTGACAACTTGACTCAGCAAATGCAAGCCCTCTCCTTAGAGTTATCTGCCATTGAATCAAGTTCTCAACGCCGTGATACCCAACAAATTGCCTTGGCGAGTCGTGTAACAAAACTTAATGAGCAAAATATTCAATTACGCTCACAATTAAAAAGTTTGCAAACTAAACTTGAACAAGCAATAAAAAGTATACCTGCAAAAACAGCTCCGCCTATAATAAGTAAGACGACAGGCCAATAAACCGCTAATAAAGCCTTAATCTACCTTGCTATTAAGCCTGACTAAAAAGGCTTAATAGCAAACGTACCACGAGTTTATTCTGATAACGTAATGATCAAAAAACTGTAAATTGTTACTCACTAGTCTTAAATTTAAATTGCCCTTCTAGCTCACTTACTCCTAAACCACTGCGTTTCTTAACCTTTATTTGTACGGGTATTCGATCTTTTAAGGTATCGACATGACTTATCACTCCGATCATTTTACCACTAGCGTTTAAACTATCTAATGCATCGAGTGCTATTTCAAGGGTATCGTTATCAAGTGTGCCAAAACCTTCATCTAGAAAAAGTGAATCGATACTGGTTTTAGCACTCACTAAATCAGACAAAGCAAGAGCAAGTGCCAAACTCACTAGAAAGCTTTCTCCGCCAGAAAGCGTTTTAGTATCGCGTACGCTGTCAGCTTGCCATGTATCAAGCACTTCAAGCGTTAAGGCTTCGGACTGCTGACACTGGAGTTGATAACGGGCATGTAAACGTTCAAGTTGTTGGTTTGCTAAATATACTAAATGAGCAAGTGTTAACCCTTGAGCAAACTTTCTAAATTTCGCGCCATCAGCAGAGCCGATTAAACCACTTAAGTGAGCTAAGTCATCAACATTAATTTGTTGTCGAGCAATAAGTTCAAGCAAACTTTTTTGTTGCTCTCGCTGACTTTCGTTTTGCTTTAATGTCTGGCTTAGCTGACCCTGTTTAATTTGTATTTGTTTAAGTTCTTCATTCACACAGCTCAGTTTTTCTTCAATAAGATCAGCGTCAAAGTCAATAATTCCGGTTTGATTTAGTGCTTCTTGCTCAAGGTGTAATTGTGCCTGTTGCTCCTTATGTTGCTCTAGTAATACTTGAGTTCGCTGTTTTTCAGTATGAATTGAATCAAATAATTGTTGAGTTTGTTGCTGTTTTTCAGGTGACAACAACGCATTAATAAAGCACTCTTCGCTGGCGAAGTCACTCTTTAGTAAAGCCTCTTGCCATGCTAGAAATGACTTTTCATATTCCGTACCAACTTGGATTAATTGCTGTTGAGCACTCGCTAATAAACCTTGCTGATGTTGCTGATGTTGCATGCTTTGCTGAAAACTGTTCTGTTTTTTCGCTATTTCTTCATCAAGTATTTTTCTATTCGCCGCAAAATCAGCTCTGACCTGGTTGATATCTTTGTCGGTAAATAAAGCAAAACGTTCCTGCTGGGCTAATTGTAACTCGGCATCTAAAACATTTTGTTGTTGTGTAAAGCTTACTTGTTCTTCACTCAGTTGCTTGTCATTGTTTTGTGCGATGGCAAGTTGCTGTTTTAAATCTGCTAAGCTTTGCAAACTTTGTTCGCTTTGTTCAAGTGCCAAATTATATTGATTGATTTGAGTATTTTTCTCGCTAAGCCATGTTGAAAATACATTATGGCTCGGCAGTATTTCACCATTGTCGATAAATAAACCTGCGTGCTCTATTTCAGTTACGTGGTGAGACATTAAATGTTCAATGGCGTTAATGTCTGCTTTAAATGTATTGAACAGGGCAACTTTTGTTTGTTCTTTCTGCAATGAATTTTCGATTAACTGCTGTGATCTCAACTGAATATTTGCTTGATCATTGGTCAATATTTGTAGCTGGTTTTGTTGCTGTGATTTTTGTTGCTCTGCCGACATCAGTTGCTGTTGACATTGTTGTAAGTTATGAACAAGGTTTTGTAACTCACTATTTATCAATAATAAGTTATCGAGTTCTTGCCCACATTGTTGCACAAAAGATTCAATAATATCCAAGTCAGCTATCGGGCAGGTTAAGTTAAGGGTCTGTATTTTCGATGGCCATTGTTCAGCTAACTGCTGTTGTTCGCCGCTTTTATCTTGTTGTGATTTTTCTGCGACATCGCTTTCAGCTTTTAAGCGAGCTTGCGTGGCAGCAAGTGTTTTCCCATGTTGTTCTAGTTGTTGTAACTCTTGGTTAAGTTGTTGAAATCTTTGTTGGTGCTCTGATGCTTTGGCATGGTCGCTACCATTGTCTAATTGAGTATACTCTTCAATCGCGGGATGGTCGGTTGCACCACATAAGGGGCAAGCTTGCTCTTCTTGAAGATTCTTGCGATGGGCACTTAATGACAAAATTAATTTTTGCTGTTCTAAAATTACCTCAACATCATCGCGGTTTACTTTTACCGCTCGATACTGTTCACGTAATTTAGTGATTTGTATCGATACTTGGTTATATTCTTGAGTTTGCAGAGCAGTATACTGTTGTGCTTGGCTAAGTTCCCCGCTTAAAAAGTTAAAACGACGCGCGCTTTCTAGAGCCTGTATACGTAATGGTGTTTGTGCCTGACTTTGATTAACCTTAACCTGAAGTGCTTGTTCGTCGCCGATATTCGCTTTTGCGAGTATCGTTTGTTTTGCTTGTTGGAGTTGTGAAAATTGCTCGGAGAGGTCTTGGTTTAACTTATCTTGTTGAACCAGTATTTGTTGTTGGTTTGTTTGTTGTAACGCCATGCTTTCTTTCTGCATAGACAAGTCAGCTTGTTCGGCCATGCATTGTTGTAGTTCTTCAACGATAACATTTAATTGCTGGTATTGGTTTTGCCATAAGGGCAGTTTTTCGGGTAATGTCTTTAGAGCTGTGTTTTGGCTGATAAAACGTTCATTTTCATTATTTTTCTTTTGGCATTGTTCCTGCTCAACAATAAGTTTTTTACAGTGTTGTGTTGATATATTTTTAGCTGAAGCCAAGTGCTCTAACTTACTCTTCCCTTCATTAACTTGCTGAGATAAATGATTAATTTGATTATCTAAAGGGATAACTTTTTCATTTAACAAGTTTTCTGTTTGCTCAGCAACGCCTTGCTGCTCAACTTGTATTTGTGTTGATTGGTAAACGTCTTGTTGAGCAACTTGTGTTTGTTGCTCCGCTTCTTGACAAGTAACCGATAATTGCTCGGTGCTGGTCATTAATGAGCTTTGCTGTGATTTTTTATTTGCCTGAGGTTCAAACAGCACTCGTAATTTTTCAGCCGGTTTCGATAACGCTAACTTGTCTAACTCATCTTTAGCTTGGTGTTCTTTATCAGCGATTTGTAATAACTGTTGTTCATCGTGATTAATTTTTTGTTGATTTTCCTGTGATTGATTCTGCCAATGTAAGGTCTTTTGCCATAACTTTACTGATGTTGTTAATTGCTGTTCATTAACGATAATATGTTCAAGTTGTGTTGTAAGCGCGTTTTCCTCATCCTTTGATAAAAGCGTAACGCCTTGGCTTTTCGCTTGCGCTAGCTTTAATTCATCACTGGCATTCTTATGATTTTGATAGACTTGTTGGGAAACCTGACCGTAAATTTCAGTGCCGGTTAATTCCTCTAATAACTCAGCGCGTTCGTTAGCTGGAGCATTTAAAAAAGCAGCAAACTGTCCTTGTGATAACATCATCGACTTGGTAAAACGAGAAAAGTCTAAACCAGTTAAGCGTGCAATTTCACTTCGTACCTGTGAAACTTTAGTGGCTAGTATTTGGTCTTCCTGCTCTGCAGAGCAGCTTATTTCGGCTAATTCTGCAATCGGTTTTTGTAAATTCCCTTCAATACTATTTTTCGCCCTGCGCTGGCTCCAAAAAGCTCGATAAGCTTTGCCTTTCACTTCAAATTCAACTTCAGCTAAACAATTAGGTGTATGGCGAGTCATTAACTGATTTTGCTTGTCTGATACCGTTAAACGGGGTGTTTGATGATATAAAGCTAAACAAATAGCGTCGAGTATCGTCGTTTTCCCTGCACCTGTAGGACCTGTTATCGCAAATAAACCGCTATCGGCAAATGGTGCTTGGCTAAAGTCGATTTTCCATGCACCTTTAAGTGAATTAATATTTTCAAAACGTAAACTTAATATTTTCACTTATTCTCGCCTTTTACTAAACTTGCTACGTTATTAACTTCTATCGTTTTACTTTCAGTGCATTCACTACTTGAGTGCTGAACCTGCTCTAATGCTTGCGCAAACATTTCTTCTAAACGTAATTTTTGTGCGAGCTCTTTATCACTTTGCCAATCCTCTTGTGCTAAGCGTGTTTCAAAAACATCAGATAAACTCAGTTCATTCAGCGTTATTTTTTTCTGACTTGCGGGCATTGATTGTCGCGACTTTTTACTGCGCCGAACCAATAAGACTTCAACGGGAAGTTCTTTTATTAGCGCTTCGATACGTGGCGTTAAGTCTTGTAAATATTCAGCACTATTAATTTCAATATCGAGCCAAACTTTTTGGCCGCTTATCTCAAAGGTTGAGGTATCAATAGCTCCAACCAGACTTTCAATATCAGCGGTAAGGTCGTCTAATTTACTTTTTACCATTAACAATGGTTGAAAACAGGGAATATCCTGTTCAGTGACTTGTACTAACTCGGTATTGTCAAATTCAACAATGAGCACTTTTTTAGTTTGTTTTGCTTCATCAAAACTAAGGGCAATAGGTGATCCGCAGTAACGAATATGTTCAGACTTAGCAACAACTTGACTGCGATGAATATGACCCAGAGCAATATAGTCGGCTTTTGGAAAAGCATTAGCAGGGAAAGCTTCAAGGGTGCCAATATAGATATCACGCACCGACTCACTAGCGGTTACCCCGACAGTGGTCAAATGTCCAGTCGCAATAATAGGTAATGTTTTATTGTTATCGGTAATAGCGACTGTTTCAGCATGTTGATACAAACACTGGTAATGGTCGCTAATAGCCTGTTGTAAAGATTGTTGTTTTTCTTTCGCTGACTGACCTGCACTACTGGCAATAATATCGCGAGGGCGAATAAAGGGAATTGCACACAATACGGCTGCATCGTCACCTTGTTTGTTTGTTAAGGTGATCACTTGTTCACTTAAATGCGAGCTGTCGCTATCGGTTGCTTGCGTGATCACTTGACAGGATAAATGAGCGAGCAATTGTTTAGATTCACCCAGCATAGCAACAGAGTCATGATTACCTGCTAGCAGAATTAGCTGACAGTTTTTTGCTTTCATATTGACGATAAAGTCAAAATACATTTCTCGGGCATAACTCGGTGGTGTGCCGGTATCAAAAATATCCCCCGCAACAATAACCGCGTCAATATCGTGTTTACTTACTTGTTCTAATAGCCAGTTAAGAAACTGCTGGTGCTCATTGGCTCGGCTTTTTCCATAAAAGTTCTGGCCTAGGTGCCAATCAGAAGTGTGAAGCATTCGAAATGTCATATTTTTGTTCTTATATTTGAAAAAATAGTGATGAATAGTGAGATAAATCATTGAATTTTTCAGTACAGATAGAGCGGAGATGTACTTTAGTTTCGATTCAATATTTAAGAATACCAGTTACATTAATTAAGTGATCTATTTTATGCGAAGAAAAAAGTGATAAGTACAAGGCATTTATTTAACTAACTAGTTGTTCTAATTATTAAATAAATAACGAAGTAATTATTAATTTTTGCAAGTATAAATGATCACTTAGTTTGTGTGATTGGTATAAGGACTCACAGGTGAATGATACGATCGTCAGTGACTATATAGCAAGTATCACCTGTTATGTTTACGTATTAATGATTAGCAAAAACACAGTCAGACTACCTTGTAAATCATAAAAAATGTTAGTTAAACGGCTAAGGTATATTCAGTTTTTATTTATAAGTTTTTATTATAATTTTTAAATAGTTAGTTATAATAAAACCATACTAATGAAAATAACGATGGCCATTACTCATTAATGTCAATTTATAAAATTCCCCTATCAGTACAAATCATCTCAGCTATGTTTATAGGGCTATTACTGGGTTATATATTATCAACACCCTATTCGGTCATTAATAACATAGCCAATGCATTTGTTACCTTATTACAGATGACGGTGCTTCCTTATATAACGCTTTCACTTATTGTTGGTCTTGGTGGCTTGTCTCCCGATAAAGCGAAGAAAGTATCAAAGCAAAGTTTAGCAATTATAATCATCATGATAATGGTTGTGCTGTTTTTTATTTTTAGCACCCCACTCGCTTTCCCCAACTGGCAACATGCTGAATTTTATAGTGTAAACACCATTAAAGTTGCCGATGAGTTTAACTTAGTCAGTTTGTTTATTTCAGCTAATCCATTTAGTGCCTTTGCTAATACCTTAATCCCCGCGGTGGTTTTTTTCAGTATTTGTCTGGGACTTGGTTTGATGCAAATAAAGGCTAAAAGACAAACGCTGTTAGTGCTGACAAACTTACAACAAGCAGTCGCTAATATTAATAATTTTATTATGAAGTTTGCACCATTAGGTGTTTTTTGTATTGGTTGGCGCGCTGCGGTAACAATAGATGCTAGCCAGTTCGATGGCTTAGTCGTTTATATGGTCAGTGCCATTGTTTTAGTTTCCCTACTTTGTTTCGTCGTTTTCCCTGCTGTCGTTGCAACGATTACTCCTTTTGGCTATAGAGAAATAGTTAAAGTATCACGTGAGCCCATGCTTACGGCTTTTGCTACCGGCAGCTTCTTTTCGGTGATCCCTGTTATTGTCGAGAAAACTAAAAAGTTAATCAAAGAGAAATACCCCCAAGATAGCGACTTGGAAAAAATATCAGACGTTATTGTGCCGATATCTTTTAGTTTACCGGTTGGTGGTAAGCTTTTAGCCTTACTTTTTGTTTTATTTGCAGCTTGGTTTTCTGGCGCTCAAATCACTTTTTCAGACCATATCAATTTAATCGTTGCAGGATTGCCACAACTATTTGGTAGCACAACGTTAGCGATGCAAAATTTACTGGAACTGTTTAACGTTTCAGGCACAATGTTTGATTTCTATCTTGTAGCAGAAAATTTACTGGCAGGACGATTAAGTTCAGTTTTTTCGGTGGTATTTTCTAGCTGCCTGCCCTTATTAATTGCTACGGCGATGTTAAAACGATTTACCATAAAATGGCGTACTTTAGCGCGTAATTTGGCAATTATACCACTTATTTCTCTACTCGCTTTTATCTCATTACGCTTTAGCTTTGATTCAATTAGTCATCAATACCAAGGTTATACAAAGTTTATTGAACGTGACTTTTTACTCAATGATGTTGAAAGTACCTATCTTGATAAAGCATCTTCATCAGCTGAAACCATAGAAAAAATTTCGCCAGTTTTAACAAGAATTAAACAACGTGGTTTCATCCGTGTTGGCTATTTCAGAGATGACTTACCTTATGCTTTTCATAACAATAACGGTAAACTGGTGGGTTTTGATATTGAAATAATGAACCAACTTGCTATTGATCTAGGGGTTAATGTAGAGTTCGTTAAAATATTCCATCATCAAGCTGAGCAGCTATTACAGACAGGCTATTTAGATATAACTACAGGAATTCCTGTTATTCCCGACAATATGATTAAATTCACCCTTAGTGTGCCTTATTCACAACAGTCGTTAGCTTTTATCGTCAAAGATGAACGTCGTGTAGAGTTTAAAGAATGGGCTAAAATAATTAGAAATAAAACCCTTACTATCGGTATTCCAGAAACTTTTTTCTATCAGAAAGCTGTTGAACGTAACTTTATTTATAATGATGCTTGGGAAATATCTACACCACGGTTATTTTTTAGAGAAAAATATCAACATATTGATGGTATGCTATTTGGCGCTGCGGCAGCTTCCGCCTGGACGCTGTTACACCCTGACTATACCGTTGTAGTGCCTAAGCCCGTAATAGCTCCTCTTTCAATGGCATTTCCAATGAATCATAATGATCAAGCTTTCGAGTTATTCATGCGTAATTGGATTGAAATGAAGCAACAAAGTAAGGTCATTGATAAACTGTTCGATTATTGGATCAGTAACAAAACACCTTTAACAATAATTTAAGCGCAAAGACTCTATTTATGAATCTATATAATAAAAAACACATTACCCGTATTAACTTCAAGCTATTATTGGTCAGCTCAGCAATAGCACTAACAGGATGCGCTTCTCATTACACGCTATCGACTAATTTAGATAAAGAAAACTTTAAAGCCTATTTTAGCCATGCTCAAGTAAGCATTGTTGAAAACGAAAGCGAATTCACTAGCCGGTATAAATTCATTGGCTTGGTTGAAGGACAAGATTGCCAAGCTAAGCCTCATCATGCCAAACCCGATGAAATAGCGGCTAGAACGGAAGCTCGTCGTCAAGCCTTTGAACAAAACTCTAATGCGGTAATTTTTACTGGTTGTGCACTGATAGATGATGACCAAGCCAGTAAACAGTGCCACGCAACAATTGTTTGTTATGCTAAATCTTATCAAGTTGAACAAGTAAAAGATTAGAAAAAATGTCACCTCTTAGTGAAAATCAAATTACCTTTAATTTTATCGGGCGGGTTAATTCTCCCTATAAAGAAAAATTCGCCATTCCCAGGCAGCCTGGATTGGTTAGTGCTGCTAAAGGCTCGATAACGCTTCTAAACGCTGCAAACAATGAAGAGTTAGTTCGTGGACTTGAACAATTTAGCCACCTTTGGCTATTGTTCGTTTTCCATGGCACTCAGCAGCAAGGCTGGAAAGCACTTGTTAGACCCCCGCGTTTAGGTGGTAATAAAAAACTCGGCGTACTCGCGACTCGTTCAACGTTCAGACCAAATCCTATTGGAATGTCTGTGGTTAAACTCGATAAGATTGAACAAATCAATAAACAAATTATCATTCATATTTCAGGGTTAGATTTACTCGATCAAACGCCGATTGTCGATATTAAACCTTATATACCCTATTCCGATAGCATTAGTGATGCTCAAGCTGGCTTTGCCCAACAAGCCCCGTATCAGCCGTTATCAGTAATATTCTCTGTACAAGCACAAGGTGACATAGGTAAGCTTCGCGATGAATACCCTGACTTAATACTATTTATTCAACAAGTTTTAACACAAGACCCAAGGCCTGCTTACAAAAAGCAAAATATTGATGAAAAAATCTATGGTATGACGCTTTATGATTTGAATATTTTATGGCAAGTTCAAGCTAATAATACTGTTGAAGTGATTTCACTCAATAAAGTGAGTTAATAAAAAACTGAAGGTGAGTGCGTGTATTGCGAATATAAAACGGGGCTGTTTTTACTCAAAGTTACCACAATTAAAATGTTAAGCTCGGAAATAAAAAAAGATCAGCTTAACTGATCTTTCTATTATCAAACAGTATTAATGCTGATGACCGCCAGCGCCGTGCGCATGACCATGCTCAACTTCTTCATCTGTTGCTGCACGTACATCAACTACGTCTAAATCAAATGTTAATACCATACCCGCAAGTGGTGGGTTAATATCAACAGTCACCATAAATTTACCCGCTTTAACAACCGTAACTTGACGTTGGCCTTGTTCTGTTTCCACAGCAGCCGTCATGCCTGCTTTCCACTTAGTTGTGCCACTGCCATCTTGTAAATGCTTCGCTGGTACACGTTGGATCATATCTTCTTTGCGTTCACCGTAGGCATCTTCTGGTTGTAAAGTAATTGAAAACTTGTCACTAGCTTCTTTGCCTGTAAGTGCATTTTCAACACCCACTAACATATTTTTATAACCATGAAGGTATGCTAAAGGCTCGCTAGCATAAGATGATTCAATTTCATTGCCTGCTTCGTCTTTTAATGTGTAGTGAAACTGAACAACGGTTTTATCTGCAATTTTCATTTTAAATCCAACTTAATTAATCAATAATAATTTTGTGCGAGTGTAGCAAAAACAGCGGCCAGTCACTATGCCCAAAGCAATAAAATAACGACACTAGCAATAATCAAAAACATACCTAGGTATTCCATTTTGCTAATACGCTCTTTAAATAACCGATAGGTTAAAAATAATGTAATAAAAAACTCGACTTGCCCTAATGCTTTTACGTATGCAGCATTTTGAAAACTTGCCGCGGTAAACCAACCAATAGAGCCGATAACACTAGTAATGCCAACAAATAAGCATAAACGCCAATGTTTTAACATCAAGGTTAATTGCATTTTATCTTGGAAGAAAACATATATAAGGGATAAAACTGATTGTACAAAAATCATAAACACGAGTGTGACTGCAGCACTGACCAGTAAATTAGTATTAAGTGCTAAACTTGATTCTCGAATCAATAATGTTGTGATAGCTAAACCTAAACCTGAGGCTAAACCAAAACCTGCACCTGGATTTTTGAATACACCATCAAAGGTGAACTCTACCTTTGCGACAATCAGCACACCAATTACCCCGATACAAACTGATAACCAACCTAAAGCAGATAACGAAACTGAGAATACGAGTGCCCCAACCACAGCGACCTGAATAGCTTCTGTTTTAGCTAAGCTGGTTGCGACAGAAAAATTACGATATTTAAATGCAGCAATCAAACAAACCGTACCAATTATTTGCATAACACAAGCGATCGATGCGTATTTTAAGAATTGTGGCGTTAACTGGGGTAAAGCTACTTGTTGGTGCTCAGTAATAAAAAATAGATACAAACAAGCGAAAGGTAATGCATAGATATATCGCACACCGGTAGTAGCCATGGCATTTAAGTGTCCAGTGAGTTGCTTTTGGCCTGCGGTACGAACAGCTTGCATAAAAGCGGCTAGTAAGGTGAAATAAATCCAAAGTTCCAAGATAAAATCCAATAATGATAAGCGTCAAAGTGAATGATTTTACTATAAATAACCTGTAGTGCTTTATGTTATTTATAAATATTGATAATGTCGCAGTATTATAATTAAACCACCAAATACTATGACTGAACAATTACCCATATCTATTCAACCAAGTAATGATTTAATTACTCAATTTCCCAAAATAAAATCAGTCAGTAATAAGCTTGAAGCACTGTTTAATTTCCAAACATTAACTGCAAATTGGTATGGTGATGAGGATAAGATTTTAATGATCAATATGTATTTGGAAACGATTGATTTTTTTGACTTAGAAAAAGCTAAAGATCACCCAGGTGAAATCAGTAATTTTGCTGATGATGTTTTATGTATTTACCAGAAAGAACTACCGCAAATAAATTGCTATATAGCTATAACAACCGCCGAGCGACTTCTACTAGAACAACAAGAAAAATTACTGCCTATTTATATAGAGAAAAAGTTACACAAAGTACTGAATTTAATCTCCGCTAAATTAAAGCTATTTCCTATTGAATAACGCATAACAGGAAATAGCCTTAGAAAGCCATAAGTATATTAAAGGGTATCGACAATCTCTTTAACTAATTCGGGTCCTTGGTAAATAAAACCCGTGTATACTTGTACTAATTTAGCACCCGCCGCAATTTTTTCTTGAGCATCACGGCCATTAGCGATACCACCAACACCGATTATCGGTAATTTATTATCTAATGCTATTGCTAATAATCGGATAACTTCAGTACTTTTATCCTTCACTGGAGCGCCACTCAGGCCGCCCATCTCTTCGCCATGCTCAAGCCCTTCAACACCTTCTCGTGATAAAGTTGTGTTTGTAGCAATAACGCCATCAATATTATTGCCAATTAAGCATTCTGCAATTGACTCTATTTCTTCTGCGCTTAAGTCAGGAGCAATTTTTACGGCTAACGGTACGTATTTACCATGTTGCTCGTTAAGTAACTCTTGTTCTTTTTTAAGTGCCGACAACAATTCATTTAACGCTTCACCATACTGTAGTGAGCGTAAGCCTGGAGTATTAGGTGATGAGATATTAATCGTTATATACGTTGCGTAGTTATACACTTTACGCATGCAAATAAGGTAATCATCTTTAGCATTTTCATCTGGTGTATCTTTATTTTTACCAATATTAATCCCAAGAACGCCTTTAAAGTTAGCTTTACGTACTTGGTCAACTAAGTAATCTACGCCTTTATTGTTAAAGCCCATTCGGTTTATAACCGCATTTGCTTGTGGTAGACGGAAAATACGTGGCTTAGGGTTGCCTGGCTGTGGTTTAGGCGTAATAGTCCCAATTTCAACAAAACCAAATCCCATCGCTGCAAAAGCATTAATACACTCACCATTTTTATCTAAACCTGCAGCTAAACCAACCGGGTTAGGAAAAGTGATGCCCATTACTTCAACGGGCTTATCAGCAACATTTTGTTTATATAACAGGTTTAATGGTGAAGAGCCTGTCGCTTTAAAACCTTTGATGGTTAGTTCATGAATAATCTCAGGATCAAACTTGAATAATACTTTACGAATTGCCGAATAAAACATATTGCCTCATATATAAAAAATCCCCACTTAATAGCGGGGATTTTATCAGTTAAATCAATCTCATTAAAGCTTGATTAATGGTCTTAATTTATTTTGCTGGATCGCAATTTAAGCTCAACAACATTAACTCTCTTAAAGCTACCGAGAATTTAGCAAACTCATGGGTTTGACCAATTCTAAAGTCTGTTAAAATTTGATTCCAACGTTCAAGTGGTTGGGCGTTTGTTTCAACCCACTGCTCTAATAGTACTTCAACTTCAGGTTTTTCAGTTCCACAATCACAGCGTAAAACAACTTGTGCTAATGAACGTTGCTGCCAATCGAGCTCTTCCCTAAACGATGCTCGAGCTAATGCTTGCCAGTGGTTTGCTACAGGCTGACTAGTAATTTGATCTAAGAACCAATGTAAGTCTAGACGCACACCTAACTTGAAGTATAAATTAGCGACTAACTCAATTGAACGACCGTCTGCAGCAGAAATATCGGCGATATCCATCACAGGGAATAATGAGCTTAACTGTGAAATACGTATCGCGATATTCTTAGGAACACCTGTATTTACTAAATCAGTTTCAACACGTTTTAATTGCTCTACTTCTGCCTTAACTAATAACTTATCTAAATTCTTCGATAAATTTTCAAAAGTAGGACGATAGAACTCAATCGTTTCCGCAATGCTTAATGCTTTATTACGATGACGTAAGAACCAACGAGTAGCACGTCTTACGGTGCGACGCATTTGAAATAACATTTCCGTTTGAATAGATGTAGAGATTTTATTATCAAGCGAGGTAATTTGCTGCCAAATATCTGATAATTCAAAAACCTCACTGGCCATTACATAACAATTCGCAATTTCTGCAACCGTTGCACCTGTTTCTTCAAACATACGGTTAACGAAATTAAAGCCCATATCGTTACCGATATTATTCGCCAATTTAGTGGCAATAATTTCCGCACGAAGTGGATGTAGTTGCATTTCACCTTGATACTTATCCTGTAACTGAGGAGGAAAAGCTTCAAGTAACAAACGGTTATGATATGGATTATCAGTAATTTCAGGACAGACTAAATCTTCTTTTAGCACCATCTTGCTGTATGCAAGTAATACGGAAAGTTCTGGGCGTGTTAACCCTTGGCCTTTAGATAAACGTTCTGAAATTTCATCATCATTTGGAATGAATTCTAGACCGCGGTCTAATTTACCCTTTCTTTCTAATTCATGAATAAAGCGAACTTGTTCTTTTAATTGATTAACACCACGCATTGCTGTGATTGATAATGAATGTGTTTGGCGGTAACAATCTTCAATAACAATATCACCAACATCGTCAGTCATATCATAAAGTAATTGGTTACGTTGCTTAACGGTTAAATCACCATTTTGCACTAAGCTATTTAATAGTATTTTAATGTTTACTTCATTATCAGAACAATCAACACCACCTGCGTTATCAACCGCATCGGTATTAATTCGACCACCATGAGTTGCAAATTCGATACGACCTAGTTGTGTGAAGCCTAAATTACCACCTTCACCAACGACTTTAGCTCGTAGTTCACTACCGTTTATACGTAATGAATCATTGGCTCTGTCGCCAACTTCTAGATGAGATTCTTTAGAACCTTTAACATAAGTACCAATACCGCCATTCCACATTAAATCGACTTGCATTTTTAATAGTGCTTGCATCAAATCTAATGGTGACATGCTTTGTTTTTGCGTACCGATCATTTTCTTAATCTGTGGTGTTAATTTAATTGACTTAACATGACGACTAAAAATAGCACCACCTTCAGAAATGAGTTCTTTATTATAATCTTCCCAAGTACAACCTGGCATATTAAATAAGCGCTCACGTTCTTTGTATGAGCTTGCAGCATCTGGTGTAGGGTCAATAAAAATATGCATGTGGTTAAATGCAGCTTGCAAACGAATATGTTTCGAAAGCAACATACCATTACCAAATACATCACCAGCCATGTCACCAATAGCAGTACAGGTAAAGTCTGTTGATTGACAATCTATGTCCATTTCGCGGAAATGGCGTTTAACGGACTCCCAAGCACCTTTAGCGGTAATGCCCATGGCTTTATGATCGTAACCAACACTACCGCCAGAAGCGAACGCGTCTCCCATCCAGAAATTGTATTCATCAGAAATATCATTAGCGGTATCTGAGAAGGTTGCAGTTCCTTTATCTGCAGCAACAACTAAGTAAGGGTCATCTTCATCTAAACGAACAACGTTAACTGGAGGAACAACGATACCATCAACAATATTGTCTGTTATGTCTAATAGGCCACGAATGAAAGTACGGTAACATTCTTTACCCGCTTCAAAAATTTCTTGACGTGAACCACCGGCAGGAAGCTGTTTACAAACAAAACCACCTTTAGCGCCAACAGGAACAATAACCGTATTTTTAACTTGTTGTGCTTTTACGAGTCCTAAAATTTCTGTACGGAAATCTTCTCGTCTGTCTGACCAACGTAAACCACCACGGGCAACTTTACCGCCACGTAAATGAACACCTTCAAGTTGCGGAGAATAAACAAATATTTCAAACTCCGGTAATGGTAAAGGCACATCACTGATTTTGTGAGGTAAAATCTTGAATGAAACATAAGACTTTTCCCCGGTTTCTGGATGAGGTTGAAAATAGTTAGTACGAATCGTTGCACTTATCATTTCAACAAAGCGGCGGATAATACGATCATCGTCTAAGTTAGCGACTTTATCTAACGAAGCTTCGATGTCACTAGCAGCTTTAGCTATACTTTTCTCTGAAATCTTCCCCTTAGGGTCAAAATTCAAAATAAAGAATTTAATCAATAACTCGGCGATATTCGGATAACGAGCAAATGTATCTTCAATATAACTTTGACTAAAAGTCCCACCAATTTGACGTTCATATTTTGCATACGCTCGGATAATAGAAACTTCACGGCCACCAAGTTCTGCGCCAAGAATTAAACGATTAAAACCATCATCTTCAAGTTTACCAGCCCATACTTTAGCAAAGGCGTCTTGGAATAAATTTTGCACAATCTCAAGGTTAAACTTCCCTTTACCCGTAAGTAACATGGAAAAGTCTAATATCCAGCACTTTTCACCATTTGAGGTTTTGACTAAATAAGGACTTTCACCGATTACACGTAAACCAAAGTTTTCTAAAATAGGTAAAACATCTGAAAGATGAATTGGACTACCAATATGGAAAAGCTTTAATTTAACATAACGGCTGTCAGCACTTTCTTCTTGAGGCTGATAAAACAACATTTCAAGTGGTTTGTTATCACTTAGCGCTTCAAGTTTTGCAATATCAACAATTGCAGTACCAGGTAAAACTTCATCTTTGTAGGATTGCGGAAAGCTACAATATTTACGACTTAACGCTTTACCTTTTGCTTCACCTTTCTGAGAGTTAAGCGCTGCTGCGAGTTTGTCATCCCAGCTTCTTGCCGCTTCATTTAAATTCTTTTCAATTTCTTTCACGTTGATATCTGCTTTAGTTGATTTAACCCGAACTATATAATGAGTACGAGCTTGTGCTGATTCAGAAAAGTAAGTGGTGAACTCTACGTCTTGAGTACTACCAAAGGCTTCTTTCAATAATTTTTGAGTATTAACACGCAACTCAGTGTTGTAACGTTCTCTCGGTACATAAACCATGCAAGAGTAGAAGCGGTCAAACGCATCACGACGAACAAATAAACCAGAGTAATCTCGCTCTTGCATCTGAAAAATGCCTAAAACATTTTTCAATAACTCATCGGTATTACTCTGTAGAATTTCATCACGTGGGTAAGTTTCTAAGATATTAATTAATGTTTTATAAGCGTGAGTGCCGCGAGCGAAACCAGAGCTTTCACAAACACTAGCAACTTTCGATTTTATTAATGGTAAATCTAAAGCGCTGTTGGTGTAATACGCAGAGCCAAATAAGCCAACAAAACGTTCTTCACCAACAACATTACCTTGGGCATCAAAACGTTTTACACCGATATAATCGAGGTGAGCTGGACGATGAACACGTGAACGAGAGTTGGTCTTAGTTAAGATTAACGGATTAACGCCAAGCGCAAGTTCACGAGCAGAGCTTGATAGTTTTGAAATTCGACGTTCAACAGTACCATCAGAACGTTTCATTAATCCTAAGCTTGATTCAACATTTGCTGATAACGCCATATCGCCTTTTAACGTTTTAACGTCGTATGAACGATAACCAAGCAAAGTGAAGTTGTCTGCTAGCATCCATTTCAAAAATTCTAATGCGTCATCATGGTCATTTATTGAACATGGTAGTTTGGCATCGGTCGTTTCAAGAATAAGTTCACCTAAGCGAGTTCGCATCGCTTGCCAGTCGTCAACAGTGATCGCAATATCATTTACAACAGAATGAAGTTCTTCGGTGATTTCATCAAGTGCTTTTTGATCGGTTTGACGGTCAACTTCGATAAAGAAGACGGTTTCTACAGAAGTAGACTTCAATGATTTGTCAGCAGCTGGCGATAATTGTGTAATTTGTTTCTTTTTGTCACGAATAATATTAATCGGACTATTGAGCATTAAATGTGGTGATAAACCTAAACGGCTCAATGCAATGCGCAATGAATCAACAAGAAATGGCATATCAGCAACGATTACTTCGATAATGGTATGGCTTGACTTCCAACCGTGCTTTGAAACCTGTGGATTAAAAACTTTAATCACCGGTGTATTATCTTGATGATCATTTAAAGAATTCCACAAACTTAACGTAGCGCCATACATGTCACTATCGTTACGATGTTCAAGATCAAGTGTCGATATATTACTGTAAAGTAGCTCTGAAAACTGCTCAACAAGCGGTGCTGTTTTAGCTGAAACTTTTTGATGAATTAATTGTGCTACATTCGAGAGTATCACTGAGGGTAAACCGTCTACTAACGCCATGCCGTTTTCCTTTTTGGATAAAACGCTGTTGTACAAACTGTTTCAAAATCGATTATTCAAAACAATCCGATGTGTAATTTTTATTATTTTGTATATAAATATTTATTATTGTCTAAAAGAATAGACTATGGGAGCGATTTTATTAAGTATTTTAGGCTATTGCGAGGAATATTTTACTATTTTTTGTGATTAATTGTTCAAGTTGATCTATCGATAGGCTAAGGAGTAATTGTTTATTCACTTCTTATAAATAGAAAATGACCTTACGGTCATTTTCTTGTTTATTTATGCAAGAATAAATAAATATCCTGAATAATAATTAATGTGATTTATTTCTTATTTGGCCATAAAAATGCCGCTATAGCAGGTAAGACCAGTACTGCTGCGATCATATTCACTAAAAACATAAAAGTAAGTAAGATTCCCATATCGACTTGAAATTTTAAATCAGACCAAAACCAGGTTGAAACACCAATCGCTAAAGTCACACCCGTTATTAAAACGGCACTGCCTCTTTCTTTTAATGCGGCTAAATAAGCATCTTGAACTTGATAGCCCTCACGTAACTTTATACTCATGGTTGATAATATATAAATACCATAATCAACACCTATTCCAACACCTAAAGCAATAACAGGTAAAGTTGATACGGTTAAGCCAATATCAAGTGCTGTCATGAGCCATTGGGCTAACGTTGAAACCACATAAAGTGGAATAATCACCACCACTGTTGCTCTGACACTTCTAAAGCTAATAAAACATAATAGTGTTACGGCACCATAGACATAAAGCATCATTGGTGTTTGCGCTTCAGCTACAGCTTCATTCGTTGCGGCCATTACACCTACAGGCCCAGATGCTAATCTAAATTTAACATTATCTGTTTCTAAAGACTGAGTTACCTTTTTAACTTTATCGACAACTCGATTTATCGTTTCTGCTTTATGATCTTCTAAAAACAAGATAATAGGCATGACGCTACAATCATTATTCAACAAGCCGCTAGTAGAAGGAATACGGGCTATAGATTGTACTAAACTTTGTTGGTTACGCGAAAGTACACGCCATTTAGGGTTGCCTTCGTTATAACCAGCATTAACTATTTTTGCGACTGAGGCCAAGCTCACTGTAGATTGAACGCCAACTGTATTTTCCATTTGCCATTGAAACGTATCGATAAGATCCATCGTCTCATAAAACGTACAAGAGTCAGAAGAGCTCTCTACAATGACTGACATATAGTCAACACTGATTGCATAGCGATCTGTTATTAGAAATGTATCTTGATTATAACGAGAATGCTCATGCAGTGAAGGCGCTCCAGCATGTAACTCCCCTATTTTCATATCTTGTGAATAATAATAACCTGTAAGGTATAAAATTGCAGTTAACACTAAAATAACCCTTGCTACACCTTTAGTGGCAAAAGTTGACATAAAGTGCCACATACCTGCTTTGTTTTCAACTTGCTCTTTTTGTGCTGGTTTTGGCACGTGGATAAGCGAAACCAATAATGGTAGTAGTATAAGGTTAGTCAATATTATCATTGCCACCCCTAAAGAAGCCGTAATTGCTAATTCTCTGATAATGCCAATATCGATTGATAGTAAAGTTAAAAATCCTACAGTATCTGAAAGTAATGCAACGCCGCCGGGGATCAATAATAATCGAAAGCTCATTTGTGCAGCTTCTTTTGATGTACTGCCTTTCCCAACCAGTTTAGTCACTGAATTAATCATTTGTACGCCATGACTGACACCAATGGCAAAGACAAGAAATGGCACCAAAATGGACATTGGATCTAAACCAAAGCCAAGTGTTGATAACATGCCTAATTGCCATATAACAGCAACTAGAGAACAAGCAATAGGTAAAATTGTTAAAGATATAGAACGACAAAACCAAAATACCATTAACGTAGTAATCACAATGGCTATAGCAAAAAAGGCAACTACACCTTTAGCTCCTTCAGCCACATCACCTACCATTTTACTGAAACCAATAATATGAATAGTGATATTGTCTTTTTCAAATTTTTGTCGTATTTGTTGCTCGAATTGCTCGGCAATGACCAGTGTGTCTAGTCGTTCACCCGTCTGAGGGTCAGTGTCCATTAATGAGGTTTTTACCATCGCACAACTATAGTCGTCAGCAACAATACGACCAACAATCCCTGCTTTCTCTATATTCGACTTAACAATAGATAAGCCTTGAGAGTCTGGTTGAAAGTTAGCTGGAATAACGGGTCCACCGGCAAAACCGTCTTCAACGATTTCTACAAAACGCGTGCTGGGTGAAAACAAAGATTTCACCTGAATACGGTTAACCCCAGGAATAAAAAACAATTGATCATGCACACCTTTTAAGGCGCTAAAAAAGGGCTCATTAAAGATATCCCCTTCGCTATCACATACCGAGATGAGTACGTTATTGGCACCGCCAAAATTTTCTCGATATTCTAAATAGGTTTTCATGTAAGAATGATTCAGGGGAATATGCTTGGTAAAGGCAGCATCAAGCTTTATTTGGCTTGCTTGAAAGACAAGGAAAATACTGGCAATTACAAAAGTCACCAATACATAGATTCTTTTGCGGAATAAGGTGGCTTCAACAACATTGATAAGAGAGTTTATTTTCATTTATTTCACTTCATTACTTCATTTAAATTGCATAATTAAGGCTTTATACGTGTTTGTTTAGTTAACACTAGCCGTCGAGATAACTTTAATACCAACCTCAGTAACAACGACTAATTGGTTATTAAACCAAACACCGTTGATGAGTGCTTTACCATCACTTTGGGTATTTAAGGTAAAGGTTATGCCGTCATCTACACTTTCTAAAATTACGCCATTATTACCTAACACAAAAATATTGCCGTCTTTACCTAACACTATTGCATTTAATAAGGCTTGAGTGGGTGTTTCAATATGTTGCCATGGTGCGCCATTCTTCAAGCTACGAAAAATATTTCCACGTAAACCTACGACTAATAAGTTTCCTTGTTGGCTGCGTATAACATCGTTAAATGAACCTTGATATATTTCATCAAACGGTAACCAATGTTGTGCGAAGTCATTACTTTTCGCGATTAAACCAACTTCACCCACCATATATAAAGTTCTACCGTCTTTAAATATGCCGTTAAAGTGCGCCAGAATACTACTTTGCTCATCTAAATAAGCTTCTTCATCCTCACTTTTCAACTCTTCTAAATAAGCTAAATCTTCGGAAAAAAGGAATTCCCCATGAAACTCAAACGCCCAATTTTTCCCGCCATCCAACGTTCGATATTGTTGACCATAGGCTCCAATAGCGAGTCCGTGCTGCTGATCTTTAAAAACTACATCAAGAAGCGGCTTTTCTTTTTCGGGCAAATATTGCTGGACTTGCCAGTTTTCACCGCCATCTTTAGTAAACAAAATGGTTGCATCATGACCTACCGCCCAACCATGAACGTCATCAATAAAATATACAGCGGTTAATGTTACCCTTACAGGAACATTTGCTTGACGCCAAGTAATTGCATCGTTTGACAATAAAATATGACCACGCTCGCCAACGGCTACGAGTCGTTTGTTATTTATATTCACAATATCGAGCATTAATGATTTACTGGCCAAAGGAGCTTGCATAGCAGGAAGTTGCTCTGAAAAAGCAGGAAGAAAAAATAGGGAGCTAAAAAGAAAAGCCAACAAACGTTGCATATAAAGGGGTACTCATTCGTTATTAATTATAGTGTTATTTTTATTCGTTCATCCATGAAGTTATAAACATTTTCATTTATTTTAATGTAGAACGGCTGACACTCGCCAGCCGTTCTTAAACTGCTAGGGTCCAGTGCTATCTACGACCTTCACGTTTTAATGCCGATGATGTAAAAGATACATTTTTTAGCTTAGCTGAAAAGTCATACATTTTCGCTTCATTATCTAAGCCCATTGCAATATAGCGACGAGACTGTAAATCATGAAATACTTCAAGTGTAGACCATTGAGTTGGAACTTCGTAGTAATTCAAACCATGAGCAACACCCACACGATATAACTCATCTCGATTATCGTAAATATCAGTAACAGCTATTTGCCAACTATCTTCGTCAATAAAGAACACACGTTTTTTATAAGTATGTCGAGTATCAGATTTCAAGTTTGCTTCAACAACCCATACACGATGTTTTTCATAACGTACATGTTCAGGATTAATATGACCCGGCTGTAAAATATCTTCATATTTTAACGAATCGCTGTGTAAACGATAATCGTTGTATGGAATCAATAATTCTTGTTTCCCTTTTAATGTCCAGTTATAACGGTTTGGTGCGCCATTGAACATGTCAAAATCATCGGTAGTACGTAATCCATCAGACGCTGTACCTGGTGTATCATAAGCAACATTAGGGGCACGACGAACACGACGTTGACCTGTATTGTATGTCCAAGCTTGACGAGGTGTTTGTATTTGGTTCATCGTTTCATGAACGAGCAATGCAGTACCAGCTAGACGTGCTGGCTCGGTTACCTTTTGCTTAAACTTAAACAAAATATTAGTTTCTTTTAATTTAGCAGCAGATGCACCTTTCATTCCGTATGGGAGCATTAACTGATCATCAAAACCTAAATAAGTATAATCACCAGAAGCCGTAGGAGCTGCTTGGCCACCTTCACGAGTAAGGGCTTCACCACGATAACGTAATATATGGTTCCAAATAGCTTCTAAACCATCTTTTGGTATTGGAAATGGGATACCCACTGCAGCATTTTCAATTCCGTTACCTTCTTCAATTAATTCTGTACGTCCCGCATTATCAATACTTGCTTGATAAACATGGTCAGGATAAGAAGCAGAACGTCTTGACTGATAAACATTCATTTTATAAGTATCAGGGTAAGTTTCAAAAAGCTTAACCTGACCCGGCGTTAACATAGCTTTATATTGTGCAACATTAGCAGCAGTTATTGTGTATTCAACTTTATCCGTTGAAAATGGATCAATATGATGCTCCCCAACAGTATATCCAGCAGGAACTGATGTGATACCACCTGTCCATGAAGGAATTGAGCCATCTTTATTAGCACCACGAACTGCACCCATAGGTGTTAGTTCTTTACTGAGCTTTTCGACATCAGTCGGTGATACTTTAGCTAAAGTTGCTGCTGACGATAATGCCAAACTTACTGCAACTGAGGCTAAGGTTAATCTTTTTAGTGATTTCTTCATTAATTTGTTCATTAACATAGCCCTTAGATAGAATATTTAATACTGAATGAAATGTAATCGCGGTCTTCCATCTTGTTGGTTGTACCAACACCATCCCAGAAGCCATTATAACTAATGTCAGCTGACCATCGGCTTTGGTAGTCAAAGCTCACACCTAAAGCAACAGATTTACGGTCTTCAATAAATAAGAATAACGGATCTGGAGTAATACCTTTTACATCATGTGAGAAAACAACACGTGGTGAAATATTAATACCTGCAATAACATTATTAAAATCTAACTTAGCAATAGCGCGATATCCCCAAGCAAATTCATCTGGAAATGGATTTGTTTCAACGCCATCTTGCAATGCCATTTCTAAACCTTCTTTACCGGCAATACCACCATTTCTCGCAGTACCTGGACCATTCAAACGTAAAACGTCTTGGTCAGGCATATCTTGAATATTAATACCACCCACTTCAAGTAATGTAGTTAATTGGCTAGAGCCAAATGTTGGCCCCCATAGGTGAGTTAATGTCATTTGTGCTTGTAAGGTATCAGATAAGATAAAGCCATTAGCACGTTCCCCACCTTGGTATGTCTGCATCTGAGAAACACCATCTAATTCAGGTTTGAGACCTTCGTTTGCTAACTGTTGTGGCATAGCAGCAAATAGTAGTTCTACATCATCAATCTGCAAAGGCTCATCTTGTCGGAAGGTTACTTCACCTGCGACAGATGTTGTACCTAATACCGTATTAAAGCTCATTGCGTAAAGTTTGATGTCTTCAATATAATCAAGTTGTACGCGAGAAAAGGCGGTTAAGTCAGTGTAATTATTTTCAGTAATTTCACCTGCAATCAACATACCTACATCATGTGATAATGAACTAGAGCTGAAGTCTGCGGTAATTCCTGAAAATACCGGACGACGACTATGGTAGTTCATGTGATAAAGGCTAATTTCAGTATCGTTTAGATCAGGTAAAAACCATGATAATTTAAGACCATACTGGCCGCCGTCATCAGGTTCATTCTCTGCATCAGCTTGTCTAAGGGTAATTTTTGTTGGAAAAGCAGTTAAATAATCCGCGGCTCCCATACCTGCTATCTGTGCTGCTTGTTCTGCAGAAGTAGCTCCTCCTAACTTAGTAAGAATGTCACCGCGCAGTTCATTTAGCCCTTTAATAAGATAATCTAAATCCATATCAGGGTTACTAGCAAAATTTAATTGAACATTGTTATATTGACCGCCGTCACCAGCAAAATCGTTAGTTGAAAAATAACTACCTGGTGCTGGTAATACTGTTTTTTCCCAGTTGTATTGATAAAACATTTCAACATTGAAATTTTCAGTAATACCCAATGAAGCCCAAACAGCGCCAAATGGAATAAACGCTTCTTTTAATTCAGAGCCTGGGGCACGGAGTCGTGCAATATCTACAGGGTTAAGTTCACTAATGCCGTGAGAAATTAAGGTACTTTCTCCCCAGCTTATAACTTGCTGACCCACACGAACAGAAAGGGGCATTTCACCTATTTCAAAATCACCATAGACGAATGCATCAAGTAACCTTACGTCGTTACATAATTGATCGCTTGCTTCGTTATCACGACAAGGATCATTGTTCACATTAGATAACGGGTTTGTCCATGCTCGATCACTATCACTCATTTCCATGTCATAAAAATACATGCCACGAGCGAAAAAACCTAAGTTGCCATAACGTATATCAAGATCATGAGAACCTTTAATTATTTGAGAAAATATTTTACCTGAATCGTAGTTGAGATTAGCATTGTCGCCATTAGTAGAGTAACCACCTTGACCATTCCATACAGTTCCAGGATCTGGGTTCGGGCCTATCGGAAGAGTCATATTTGGTGATGGGTGATAACTGCTGAAATCAAACCCGTTATTAGAGTTATTTGATTTACCTACATTGTCTTTCCAGTTGCGGTCTTCAACACGCCAACTTTGACCATAACTAAACGTTGAATCGAAACTAATATCGAAATCACCTAAAGTGAAATTCTCGGCTTGTACTTGGCTTGCTGTGGCTAAGCAAAGCAGAGCTGCGGTAATACTGGCAGCCAAAGGTTTTTTATAAAACCTATTGCGAGCACTATATTTCATTTATTCTCTCCCCAGAACATGTTGATTGTGTTTTATTTTATTTTATTTTATTTTTATCATCACTACTTACTCAATTCAAAATAAGCGGTCTAAAACAATAATTGCATCATTTTCTTGTTGGTGCAAGGAGTAAAAACAATTGATAATAAGCTGTATTTTAATGGCTTGCATTGAATAAATATTGATTCTCAAAGCCCTGTTTAAAACAGTTGTTTCAAACAGGACTTTCTTCAATGGAATTTTAGCAAGTAACCACCTATATTAACTGATACAGCGAAATATCAATGAGAGCACTACACTCATCAGATGGTCAGACCACTGTTTAAAGCTAATACTCTAATTAAGATATTTTGGTTAAAGATAAAAATTTATTATTACGAGTTTCCATACAAAAATATCCGCTAATACCGCTCGACAATAAATATTTCCGCATATGCATAGCAGGAAACTGTACACGTAACCCTGTGCTTGTGGTTACAACCATTACCTGAATTTTTCCTTGGTAATATGGGTAAAACTCTGCTGATGTCATCTTTATAGAAAAATAATATTTCATCGAAAAACAATTACTCTGCTAATGCCGCATCAAGCTTTTCTTTTAAGTCTTTTGACAATTTATCAAGCTTAGCGAGCTTTTGTAACTCTGCTCTCATTAATTGCTGTCTAGGCAAATCAAAAGACTTATATTGAATAAGCGGTGTAATAAGTCTAGATGCCACTTGCGGATTAATATCATTTAATAAAGCAATTTGTTTCGCTAAAAATTGATAGCCCAGTCCTGATAAACAGTGGAAATAACGTGGATTATTCACACTAAAATTACCAATAAGTGAGCGAGCTCTATTAGGATTCTTTAAGCTAAACAATGGGTGGACTAATAATTTTTCTAGTTGGCTGTAAATATTTTCAGAGGCTTGCTGAGCAGCAATACTAAACCATTTATCCATAACGAGTGGCGTATTACTCCATTTGCTTTCAAAGTGCTGTAACTGCTCATCCAAAGTACATAAATTATTTTTGGCTGATAACGTTAGCGCCGTTAGAGTATCAGTCATGTTGTCTGATTGTTGATAATGCATCGCTACTTTACCCTGACATGCGGGTAATAATGATAAGTATGATAAACAAACATTTTTAAATGCTCTCGAGCCAACAGCATCACCGTTATATTGATAGCTACTCGATTGATTACTCTTGTATGCCTTTTCAAAATCACTTGCCAACCCTTGAGCTAAAAACAACTTAACTTTAGCAATAGCGTTCACAACATTGATAGGGTCTGCCTTCTCTAAAACCGCGATGACTTCATCAAAACTAGGCAAGGTTAGTTGCTCAGCTTTAAAGGCGTTGACCGAGCTATTATTAAAAACAGCTTGATAAGCAGTTAATAAACTCTGTGGCAATAGTAAACTTTCATCGACGACTAACTTCTTAATATAATTTAGTATTAGCTGCTGACCCGCATCCCAGCGACAAAACTCATCATTAGCAGAAGCCATAATCGTCATTAAGTCATTATCATCTTGAGAAAAATCTAACTTTACCGGAGCAGAAAAGTTAGAAAGAATAGCTAAAATAGGCTTTTGAGGAAAGTCCGTAAATGTCCATGTTTGTTGCTTATTTTTCAGTTCAAGTAACTGGGTTGTCACCTTACCTTCAATTGAAATCAATTCTATTGCAATGGGAATATGTAAAGCTAATGGCGTGCTACCATTTGATTGAACACAATGGTTTTGTTCAATAGATAATTGATATGAATCATGGCTAAATTCTTCACGTACCAAAAGTGTTGGCGTACCAGACTGGCTATACCAATTTTTAAATAATTTCAGATCTACATTTGATGCATCTGACATAGCATTAATAAAGTCATCGCATGTAACCGCCATGCCATCATAGCGTTTAAAGTATAAATCCATGCCTTTTCTAAAGTTATCTTTACCCAGTAAAGTATGGATCATTCTGATGACTTCAGCGCCCTTCTCGTATACCGTTAAAGTGTAGAAATTATTCATTTCGACAACTTTTTCAGGACGTATTGGATGTGCCATTGGACCGGCATCTTCAGCAAACTGCTGTGCACGTAGCAATCTAACATTTTGAATTCTATTTACCGTTGCACTGTGCATGTCGGCACTGAACTGTTGATCTCGAAAAACCGTTAGGCCTTCTTTTAAACTTAATTGAAACCAATCTCGACAAGTGACACGGTTACCTGTCCAGTTGTGAAAATATTCATGACCGATCACCGCTTCAATATTGAAAAAGTCTGTATCGGTTGCACTTTCATTATCAGCTAAAACATACTTTGAATTAAATACATTCAAACCTTTATTTTCCATTGCGCCCATATTAAAAAAATCTACAGCGACAATCATATAAATATCAAGATCGTAAACTAGTCCGAAAGTCTCTTCATCCCAAGTCATCGACTTTTTTAACGATGCCATAGCATGATGTGCTTTATGTAAATTACCCTTATCAACAAATATCTCTAGGGTCACCTCTCGGCGATCTTCAGTGATGAACAACTCTGATAATAAATCAAAATCTCCAGCAACTAAGGCAAATAAATAACAAGGTTTTGGATGAGGGTCTTGCCAACAAGTATAGTGCTTACCTTTTGGTAGGTCTCCCTCTGACGTTTTATTACCATTTGACAATAAATAAGGGTACAGTTTTTTATCTGCAATCACCTTAGTTGAAAATATTGCCATAACATCAGGGCGATCAAGGTAATAAGAAATGCGTCTAAAACCTTCAGCTTCACATTGCGTACAAAATGCTCCTCCCGATTTGAACAAACCTTCAAGTGATGTGTTATTTTGAGGATCAATCTCAGTGACGATAGTTACCGTGAACTCATCTTTATTCACTTCAATAATAAGTTGCGTTTGGGTAACGTTATAACAATCTTCGGGCAATGAATGTTGATTAATTTGTAACGAAATAAGCTTCATTTGTTCGCCGTCTAGTATCAACTGTTTGGCTGTCTCGTTGGTACGGCTAACTGCCATAGTGTTAGTGACTATCGTCGAAGTATCGTTAAGTTCGAATGTTAAATCGACAGTTGAAATCGTGAAGTCCGAAACTTGATAATCAGATAAATAGCGTGTGGTAAAACCTGTCATGAGTTATTCCTTATTTGAGAAATAATAAAGCCTGCATAAACAGGCTTTTTATTAGATCAATATCAATAGTATATAAAAAGAATTAAATATCTTCCTGTACTAATTTTATTTGATGTTAGATAGTACTGTTTGTTACTAATCTTTTAATTTTGAAACCGGTATAGCCATAGATAATAGCAATGACCGGGTTAATTAAATTAAAGAAACAGTAAAAAATATAATCATATGAAGTTAGCGCTAATGCGCCAATCATAAAGGCTCCACAAGTATTCCACGGGATTAATGGTGAAGTGATAGTACCTGAATCTTCTAAAGTGCGACTTAATAATGTTGGATGGAAACCTCGACGTTTAAATTCAGCTTTAAACATTCTGCCAGGCATAACTATCGCCATATATTGATCTGCTGTTATCAAGTTAGTGCCTATACACGTTGCGACTGTGCTAGCGATTAAGCTACCCGTAGATTTAGCCGTAGATAGAATCGCCTTAACAAATTTGTTTAACATTCCTAAGTGCTCTAATACAGCACCAAAACTTAACGCACACATCACTAGCCAAATAGTGTTTAGCATGCTCGACATACCACCACGACTAAGCAATTCATCAATTTGTTTATTACCAGTACTGACAACCACACCATCAAAAAATGCCGTCCAAACTACCATAATATATGCTTGAGCGCCGCTCACACCTTCGGCTGCCATGGTTAAGATGAGTTCTTGTTGAAAAATTAAAGCCCAAACAGCACCAATTAAAGCACCAATTGCAACAGCAGGGAATGCAGGAACTTTTTTGTAGGCTAAGTAAAGTAATATAAATAAAGGGATAAGGTTAAGTACTGAGATATTATAAGTCGCATCAAGTGTTGTCAGTAGTGTATCAATACTCTCGGTATTTCCATTGACCGCTGAAGAGTGATCGAAACCAATAATTAGAAACAGAACAAGTGCAATACTAATAGAAGGTATTGTAGTCCACAACATATAACGAATATGTTCAAATAACTCACTACCCGCAACAGCAGGTGCAAGGTTGGTTGTTTCGGACAATGGAGATAGTTTATCACCAAAATAAGCCCCCGAAATAACGGCACCAGCGGTAACCGCGCTCGACATCTCAAAACCACTTGCAATGCCTATAAATGCTACACCTACTGTAGCAGCTGTTGTCCAAGAGCTCCCTATGCTCATGGCAACAATACCACAAACTAAACAAGCGGCTGCGTAGAACCAACTTGGGTCAATCATTTTTAAGCCATAATAAACCATCGTTGGAACAGTGCCTGACAATAGCCAAGTACCTATTAATGAGCCTACCGCTAACAAAATTAAAATAGCACCAAGGGAAATTGAAATACCACCAACAATCGACTTTTCAATAGATTGCCAAGAATGTCCATTTTTAATACCGATAACAATCGCTATACCCATTGCAAATAATAAAGCAATTTGATTAGGACCATAAGATGAGTTGTCAGCAAAGTACCAAACTGCTGCTGTTAACATTACAACTAATGCAACAATAGGGATTAAAGCATCAAGCATACTAGGTGCTTTTGGAGTGTTCATTACAATTTTGTCGTTATTTAATTCTGGTTCTGTCATGTTCTATGCTGACCTTAATTTTTTATTATTATAGTTTGGGTTTTATAGATAGTAATTTAGTTAATTTTTATAATTATTCGACTTTCTCAGTTTCTTTACATAAAAGCCGCAATTAAGCGGCTTTTATTATTTACTCAGTTTAATTATTTTTTAGCCACTTTGCCAAGAGAGATTAAATCAAAGGTTATTTTAGCCGTTTCATCTAAGAACGGATCTAACTCAGTTAATTCATCAGGTAAGTCTTCTAATGATGTTACTTTTTCTTTTCCCATCACAAGTAAACGTTCATTAACTCGTATAAGTTGCTTTGCTTTACGCTCTTCACGTTTCTCTTTACGAGTGTTCAATTTAAGTGAAATAGTTTTATCGTCTTTTTCTTGTCGATAAATAGCAATATCATCAAGTAGATAATTAAATTCACGATTAGTTTTAGCACGTTCAGTGTGTAAAGAACCTAAGTAAGATAAATCAGCCGATAAATCACCTAATCGTTGATATCTTGCTTTGGGTATTTGATCCCAAGGTAAAGCATTTTTCTCACGGCTTTCCCCCCAATCTTCTGGGTCAACAGCTGTAGGAAATGCAATGTCAGGTAATACACCTCGGTGTTGAGTACTGCCACCATTAATACGGTAAAACTTCGCAATAGTGAATTGAATACTACCTAACGGATTTTCATACAAATCGTAGACTCGACCTAAACCTCGGTGCTGCTGTACTGTACCTTTACCGAAAGTATGTTCTCCAACAATAACACCACGCCCATAATCTTGAATAGCTGCGGCAAAAATCTCAGAAGCAGAAGCACTGTAACGATCAACCATTACGGTTAGTGAGCCATCATAAGCACTTATGCCATCATCATCACTGTTAACATGCACGCGATTAGCACCGTCACGAATTTGTACAACAGGCCCTTTATCGATAAATAACCCGGTTAATAATGTTGCTTCAGGAAGTGAACCACCACCGTTGCCCCGTAAGTCAATAATGATACCTGATACTTGTTGTGCTTTTAATTTAGCTAATTCTTTTTTGACATCTCGGGATAAATTATTGTAAAAACTAGGGATAGTTATAATGCCTAGCTTCTTAGATGTATCATCGCCTTTAATTTCAAAATAAACTTCTGACTTTGCTGCACGGTCTTCGAGAATAATTTTATCTCTGACGATAGAAACCACTTTAATCACCGCATCATCTTCAGCCTCTGCTGGCAGGACTTGTAAGCGAACTTTAGTTCCTTTAGGTCCCTTAATTAGCTCAACTACATCACCTAAACGCCAACCAATAACATCTTCAAATTTATCGTCATCTTGAGCAACACCAACAATACGGTCTTTAGGTTTAACATCTTTGGATTTGTCTGCAGGGCCACCAGGAACAACACTTTGAATTACAGTGTAGTCTTCTTCTGATCGAAGAACCGCACCAATGCCTTCAAGGGACAAGTTCATGTCCATTTGAAATTTTTCAGCATTTCTAGGTGATAAATAAGAAGTATGAGGTTCAACAACACGAGCAAAGCTATTCATGACAACTTGAAAAACATCTTCACTTTCGCTTTGTTTTAATCTTTTAATCGCATAACGATAACGTTTGCCTAAAACTTCTTTAATTTTAGGCCACTCTTTACCCGCTAAAGTTAAGTTAATTGCGTCATATTTTACTTTTAAGCGCCATAACTCGTTCAGCTCAGCTATATCTTTTGGCCAAGCCGCGTCTTCACGATCAAAGTTGTAAACTTCATCTTTAGTAAAGTCGAAAGGTTTATCTAATAAACTTAAGGCGTATTCATAACGCTCTAGACGTCTTTGCAAGTTTAAGTTAAATATCTCGTAAGGAATATCTAACTTGCCGCGTGCAATAATACGGTCAAATTCATAGCGGTATTTTTGAACATCATCAATATCTGTGGCTAAAAAAACATTACGTGCGTAATCAAGCTGTTTTATATAACGGTCAAATACTTTTTCAGAAAGAGCATCATCCATTTTAACTTGAGTATAATGTGCTCGAGTAAACTGAGCAGTAACCCGTTTACTCGATGTAGCATGCTGGCTTTCTGGTGCCAATATGGGAAGTTCGTCAACCTTATCTGTTGCTTCTACAGCTAATAAGCTAATAGATGATAACGATAAAGAAACGGCAATTGCGATACGACAAATTTTTAGCATGCCCAAATACTCCAATTTATTCAGTAAATATATTTTTAATTTGTGTCTTAACAACCATTCCTGAATTTAATTGTACACTCACATCTTTACCAGCAACTTCAGTGATAATAGCGTCCATAGGCGAATTACCTAATTTAACTTTAACACTTTTACCAACAACAACCGCATTCGTTTCAACAGGTACAAGTTTAACTTCTACTTTTGTTTTAGAACGATTTGTCGATTGCACAGTTTTAAACTTAGCTTGCTTGCTATCTTTCTTAGCTTGGCTGTGAGCAGACGATTTAACTTCAGATGAATTGTCTGACTTATTAAGCTTAGTTCCCTTATAAGGTTTTTTTGCTGCTTTGTCGTGTTTATTTTTGTTACCAAATTTGTCTTGGCTTTCTTTTAGTGTCTTACTTGCATAATCAGCTTGGTCCTGATCAATTTCTGCAACATCATTTCCATCGATATCTACGCGAAAATTACCTAGTTTAACTGATTTCAAGTAACGCCAGCTACTTGTGTAATGTCTTAAAGCTTGACGTAAACGCGTTTTACTCACAGTTTCGTCATCGATTAGCTTTTCAGCTAAATCTTGAAAAATGCCAACTTTAAGTGCTTTAGCTACTCCAACTGTCGAAAAACAATCAGGAAATTTTGCCGCTAAATGAGCAATAATTTCTTTAGTGCTCAAACGTTTAACCTCAGCTTCAACGGGTGTACTTTCTTCTGTTTTAACTTCAGCTTCAGTACACACTTCATTTGCCACAGTTTCGTTTTTACTAACTTCGCTTTCTATTTTAGTTTCCATAAATACAACTTTTAAAAATTCTTTAATCTTAAGGGTTTAGATCTTGAAGGTATTGTTCTCGGTTATCCAACAAATGTTGGCACCAATCATAAATATCTTCACTTTCTATCTCAGGTAATGATTCTTGGCTAATCCAAGTATCCCAAACCAAGGATAATAATTGCGCTAAAATCTCAGGTTCTATATCTTCCTCAGCTAAATCGTAAATCAAATGATAAATTTCATTTATACGTTCAGTCACGAGTTCTTCTTGACCGTCCCAGTCACCGACAATGCTTTCGGTAACCAAATAATCATGAATAACAATAATCTCTTTCATTAGTTTACCACGCCATGCTTAATGATGATATTTTGAAATAGATTAATTATTGCTTCAAGTCCTTTTTGGTCATCTTCATCAAAGCGATCAAGCTCAGTACTATCAATATCTAAAATCGCGATAACTTGCTCATTAACACGTACCGGGATAACTATCTCAGCGTTACTCGTCGCATCACAAGCGATATGTCCAGCAAAAGCATGCACATCAGCAATACGTTGAGTTTTATTTTCACTAATTGCTGTTCCACAAACACCAGTTCCAACAGGAATACGAATACAAGCAACCTTTCCTTGAAAAGGTCCTAATACCAACTCATTATCAATTAAGCGATAAAAACCTACCCAATTAACCTGTGTTAAATGCTCAAAAAGTAAGGCACTAATATTCGCCATATTAGCAATAATATCTGGCTCACCTGTAGTCAAGGCTTCGACTTGATTAAAAAGCTCTTGATATAATTCAATTTTATTCATTTTTACTTCTGTTAACAACTACGCAGAGTATATTCATCATGCGAAAAGCGCATAACATAACCCGATAGGCTATGAATTTAAAGCCCTTATTACTATTTTGTCGTAGTTTTACTTAAATTTAGTACTTTATTGTAAAAGTTACACCCACTTGCGCGGTAATATTTTTTTGAGTTGTTTGTGAACTAAAACTTTCTCGACTATCACTTACCATAGAATAAGCACGAGGTGCGTGATAAGACGATTCCGTCAAGCTAGTAATCACCCCAAGTTTAGCCCCAATGTTTTGAGCTATAGCTTGTGCTTTTTGTGTCGCATTTTTTAACGCTTTGATTAAAGCTTGCTGATATAAAGTTTCATTATCGGTAATAGCGCTTTGCAATGGTGAAATTCGACTCACTCCAATTTTAACCGCATTATCAAGTAATTGGTCGTATAATTCAAAATTTGTAAAGGTAACAGTAATGGTACGACTCACCTCGAAATATATTTTTTGCAGATCATTTAAATCATTATTGGTTACGTTTTGACTGTTTGCGACAATTTTTGGATTTTTACTATTACTTTGTACTTGAGTTTTCCTATGACTATTAACTCTTTGATGAATTTCAAAGTCAGCTATATTCGGCCGATTATCATAGCGAGGCGAAAGCTGTAAACGAGATGATTCAATCGCATTTTTAGCGATTCCTGTTGTCAGAAAGCTATCAATAACAAATCGGCTTTTTTGATCAACTATTGCTTTCGTTTTACTGGCAATACGACCACGTTCAGTAATAAATACACTAAGTATAAAATGATCTGGTTGTGCTTTTACTGACGCTTTCCCTATTACTTCAATACCACTTTTTGAGGATTGCTGCGCTGAAACAAATGAAGTAAAAAAGGTAACAAAGAGCACTAGTAAAATTTTCATATAAATCCCTTAATAGGCGTAGGTTTAAAAGTCACTAGTAATAAAGTAACTTACTGTTGAGTAAAATCAATAAATTGCTTCTTTTGTTTTTCATCCGCGTGCGCCCACCAAAGTTTTAATTTTTCAAGTGCATTAACAGTAGTTGTGTTATTTGTACTTTCAATAGTGTTCTTAGATTTAACTAAAGAGCTCATATCTAACTGTTCCATTTTCACAAAAGCGTGTTCAGCTTCAAATTCAGTTAAGTTTTTACTGAGTAGGTCAAGTTCACTTTGCTTTCCTGTAATTTTGTCGGTGAATACTATTCTAATATTGGGTGATTGCGCATAAATCCGTGCTTGCTTATCATTGTCAATTGGAGGGGCGATGACTGAGTATTTATTGATATTTTGGGTGGCGATAGTAAAAAGAACAATTTGAGGATCTGACTTTATAGTTGCATGATCATCATTGTCTTCATCTTCAAATAATTCACTGTATTTCAATACTAAAATATTTCGCCCTACTTTTAAGTCCACCACAGTTTCACTACTAAAAAAATCACTAGATACAGCTTGGCCATTTACTTTTATGAGCTGATAAATATCAGGAACCACTAATTGAACGGCAAAAGCATTTATAGTAATGAATAGACTAACCGGCAAGATGGATAATATTGAATAGCGCTTAAAGTTCCATTGAAACATGGGAAAACATACCCTTTATTATTGTTTAAAATAGTAGTTTATCCCATGCATAATAAGAAAAAAAGCCACTAAAAACAGAGCTAAATTGTGTATTAAACAAATACATCTGAGACTATTGTTGTTATCCCAGCTCTTTGATAAGCTTAGAATTGAATGCGCACTAAACCTATATATCTACAAATATTTTATCGATAATAAAAATAATAATAACCGATAATACAATTCATTAGGATAAACTTTATGTTTAGCTTTAACTCGATACAGAAAAAAATTCTTTACACCATTTCAGCCTTTGCCATTATTACCATTTTATTAAAAAGTATTATTTTTGCCAACTCTACTTATGATGATGTTCGCAATAATATTCATCAGAAAATTAATATTCAATTAGAAAATGATGCTCTCAAAATTACCAGTTTTTTTACCCAGTATGCCCGTGTTGCCGACACTTTTATAAATTCCCCAGAGGTAGTTGATTGGATAGTTAATCATCAAGACAGAGGTGCATTTTCAGGAACAGAGCAAGGGTATCATGGTTTAAATCGTGTTTTGCATGCGGTAAGTGATCGGGATGATAATATTTTGTCTGCCTTTTATGCTTCAGAAATAACCCAAGAATATTTAGCTGAAGACCGCATTACAGGTATTCCAGATGAGGGAATAAAATTTGATAACGAGAAAGGTTATTTCGTCAACAAACGTCCTTGGTATAATCATGTCATCGAATTTAAAGACATGTTGGCGACACCGCCAGCAGTTGACATTATTACCGGTGGCATTTCTGTTTCCTTAGAGCAAGTTATGTATCATCAGGGAAAATTAATTGGTGCCGGTGGCATTGATATGTCAATTAATAACATCACTAAATTAACCTCCTCTATTACCTTTAATAATCAGGGTTTTGCGGCACTGTTTGATGATAATTGGGAGAATGTAACTTTTCCTGAAAATATTACTGACTTGGAAATCAACAAACCTCTATCAGAAATTGATAGTAAATCTGGTTTTACTGGCTTTGAAGCACTTAAAAGTACTCAAGCACGCACACTTAATCGTGTCACTATTAATAATGAAAATTTTTATGCCATCTACGTACCTATAACCGCAGATATGCCAAAAATGACTTGGCGCTTACTTATTTTTGTACCTGAAAATGTTATTAACGCGCCAGCCAATGATGCAGTTACCAGTGAGATTATTTCTAATATCCTTGCTCTTGTGGTTACCTTAATTGTATTAGCTTTTATTACCCATATTATTAGTAAGCCATTACGTTTATTAACCCATGCTTTTGCCAGTGTTGCTGAAGGTGATAGTGATTTAACGCTTGCATTAGATGTAGTAAGTAAAGATGAAACAGGTCAATTGGCTGGGTCATTTAATACTTTTTTACAAAAACTACGCCGTGTAATAACGGGCGTGAATAAAGATAAAGAACAAGTACAACAGGCCTCATCGCAAATAGAGATTATCGCTGAGCAACTTATTGCTAAAACTAGTGATGATAAAATTAATTTAGACTCTGTAACCGTAGCTGCAACCGAGCTTTCATCAAGTGCGGGTGAGATAGAACAAAATGCAACCAGAACGTCATCTGCAGCAATAGAAATGCGTGACAAAACAGAATCGACCATAGCAATAGCACAATCAGCTTCTGCGCATATGGATACTTTAGGCAATAAAATAGCTGCGGTTAACGGTATTATTAAAGAATTAGAAAGTACGTCGAGTAGTATTGGGCAAGTAATTGAAGTGATCAATTCAATTGCAGATCAAACAAACCTTCTTGCCTTAAATGCCGCCATAGAAGCTGCCCGAGCCGGCGAGCATGGTCGTGGATTTTCAGTTGTTGCCGATGAGGTTCGAGGCTTAGCCAGTAGAACACAAGAATCAACCAAGGAAATATCAACCGTTATTGTCGGCTTACAAGAGAAGATATTACAAGCAGGAACGGGCATCACCGAAGGTATGGAACAAACGATTCGAGTAAATGATGAAATTACCAGTTCAGGGGATTCGATGCAGGAAATCGGTAATTTATTAGATGCTATACAAGATGATATGAGCCACGTAGCTACCGCCTGTATGCAACAAACCAAGGCGATTAATGAGATCAGTGAAACCATGCATGGTGTAACGGTTTCCGCTCATGACGGAGAAACTATGATGAATGAACTTGGCGAGCATGCTAATGAACTTCATGAATCAGTAAGTGGCTTAGATCATCAGCTGAAACAATTTACTTATTAATATTCAATAATTTTTCATTGGTATAAAGGCAATCAGCGAATTGCCTTTTTTTTACGAAAAACTCAGAAGTTAACATTACATTTACATTTCACTCCAACTATTGTAAGTTTATATTTATACACATTTTGCGTATAAAAAAACAACAAAAGGAAATTACGATGAAAAAAATATTTATAGCGTCTGCATGTTTACTGACAACTTTATTAGCAGCACCTTCATTTGAAGTAAATGCATCTGCGGCAAAAACCACTTGTTACTATAATTTAGTTGCGGGCGCACCTTGGGCAGAGAAAACAAGAGTAACCAGTTATGCTGGACATATAAAATGTCCTGGAGAAATCATTGGCGGTATTGGCTATTGGCGTTTTAATTATGAAGTTCATTCGTAAGGTTAATAATTAATTCATAATCGTTTAGGGCGTTATGTGATTATACAAAGCCCTAAGGGGCTTTACTTTATTGAGTATATAATTTTGTATTCAAAAAAACTTCAAAGTTAACGAAACGCCCAATGTTTTATATCTTGTTCAGATAAAAATTGTTCGGCATTATGCCCTTGCATTTGTGATAAAGTTGCCAGTATCCCCGCTTGAATGCATTGTGGCGCAGAAACAGTTATCGAGCGTGGTGCGTTTTCAATAGGAAAACCGGTTTTTGCATTTAATATATGACTATATCGGTGACCGTTTTTCAATAAATAACGTTTGGCGTCTCCACTTGTTGCCAATGCCCCCTTAAATAAAGAAACCACCATCGTTTTCTTCTCTACAAATCCAGGATGTTCAACACCCACTTGCCAAGGTTGATTATTTTTTCTTGCTGAATTTGTCGCTAAATCACCGCCAAGGTTAACTAAAACAGGTTGCTCAGTTAACGCTTTTACTATTAAAATTGCTCGGTCAACAGCGTATTCTTTTCCAATACCGCCAAAATCTACTTCCATCTCTGAGGGTAAAGTAATTTGTAGCTTATCGTATTTTACTTTCTGCCAGCCAATATTTTTCAATACTTCGGATACAGTTGTAGCGCTAGGTATATTATCTGTACAGTCAAAGCACCACGCTTTTCTTAGTACACCCGAGGTGATATCAAAAACCCCGTCACTCAGTTGATAACAAGTATCTGCGAAATTAAGGAGTGCAAAGGTTTCATCATCAATGGTGAAAGGTTTGCCGTTACTACTATTAATTTGGCTGCAAAGACTATTAGGGTTATAACGACTGTACTTGTCTTCAATACGCCAAACTTCATCACTCACTTGTTCGCCAATAGTTTTAGCAAGTGAACGTTCATCGGTTTCGATAATTATTTCACACGGACTTGACATAGCGTCAAACCCAATGCAGAAACCATCTTCTCGTTTATAAATTATTATTTTTCGCATTTTTTTCAATATATAATCTTTACTATTTTTCCGTTCGTCCTAAACATAAAAAACCCTTATTAATATAATAAGAGTTTACGTTAGCACAGCATATTCGAGTTAACTATTTAATTTAAAATGAATAACTCACTTGGGCAATAATCGCATCTATACTTTCATACAATTCCATATCAGCTAATACTCCCGGAGTTTTATGCCCTGCACTTTTAGGATCTTGACGGTAATATTCAAGCCTAAAAGATAAGTCATTACCATCAGAAAGTTTCATCCCGTATTTTAAACCAAGGGTATATGCCGTCATTTCACCTATGCGATAATCTGCACTGGCAAACTTAGGTAATACTTCACCTTGCAATAAAAAGGGTTGATAAAATTCGGCAGCTGTTTGTTGATAAAAACGCAAGTGTGGCTCTAAATAACTGCCGTCACTTAAAGGAATATAAAAACGCGTATCGAGGGTATGAGAATCAATTTTCCAGTCATCCCACATGTAACGGTATGAAACATCTAAAATAGTTTCATCAAAATGATACTTGGTTTGCGCAAATACACTTTGCTTGATACGCTCGTCTGGGCGGTTTTCATATAGATAATCTTGTGCAATGCCATTTCTATCTACCAAGCTTAGGACTTTAAATGGGTCAGTTAAATAACCATCCACAAATGAGTAGGAATAATTAAATTGAACTACCATTCTGCGATTAATGACTTGCGTAAAGCCAAACATAACATCTGAAGTTGTTTTGTCATCATCACAGCCCTTTCGAGAAGCATCATGTTCACTTTCATCACCGTCATGATAGGTTGAAGGCAATGAAGAAAATGGGTTAGGTATGCCTCCTTCTGGCTCAAAAGTATCTTGAAAATGACTTAAACCGAAAGAAATTGTTGAGTTTTTCTTATTAAATTCATAAGCAACATTTCCGTTAATCCCTAAAGACAAGTAATCATACTCTTTCGAAATATGCCCACCAATACTGCCCGTATAATTTTGTGCGAGCGCTTGAGTCCACTGCGCATTCAACTGTACTCGGGTATCATGAAAAGTATCATCAAGCGGAGTATCACCCGCTTTTATATCATATTCACCTTTGCCCGATGGCCTAGTAAAAGTTTGCACATTGGTTTGCGCAACCGCACCATTAGCAGAAGCACCTGTTAAAGCATCGACCGTTAGTTTTACATTTAATATGCTATCGTCACTGTAAGCTTTTTTAGCGTTAAAAATAGCTTCCGCCGCTGAAACACGCTCAGCTTCACTGTAATATAAAAAAGCAGAGTCGAACGACCATGACTCTTCAGTTGACGTGTCTGAAGGGATTGGTGCAGATCCCGCCTGAGTACTAGCCAATAAAGCCGAAGTTGCTAAGGTTAATGCCAACTTCAGGTTGATTTCATTAGCTTTCCGGTTAATTTTTTTATCCTCATCTAATTGCATCCACATCCTCCTCCACCAAAGCTTTTACCCCCGCTCGATGCTTCTTTACTAAAATAGATATGATCATCGAGTGCAGAATCTATGGGAGAAGACGTTAATGCCATTTGTTCTTTTGCTAGTAAATCGCGCTCCCAAGGCTCGACACCTAAACTAGAACAGCCGGATGCTAAGGTAATAGCAACAAATACCAGTGAATATTTAAATTTTTTGTTCATTTTTAAAACCTCATAACTCGCTATTTTTATTAGATAACAGATCTAATAGCAGCTTTATTAGAAAGCATTGATCATGCCTCACCAAAAATAACGAGCTCTCTATTCTCTAGCCACAATGGGTATTGAGTCATCACTTTACTGAACATTCGACTCTGTAAGTAATTATTTAACCATGCACGTAGTTTGGGATATGGTGATTGTAAATACCATTGACGCTCTACCTTTGAGAATTTACGAATAAAAGGTAATAAAGCGATGTCAGCTAAGCTCGTTTTGTCCGACATTAAAAAGTCATTGAGTTGTAAACGCTGTTCTAAATCTGCAATGTATTTTTCACACGCCTCCCGGTCACTTTCAAGTGAATCTTCGTGGTAACGTTTTGCACATTGATATTTATCAAAGCACTTTTTAAATTCATGATCAAATTGTGAAATTAGTAATAACATTTCAGATAATAAGTGAGGCGTTTCATAATGCAAAAGATTATCGGGGTCACTTTCATGTAATGCCCATAACATGACCTCTAAACTTTCATCAATCACTTGAGGTTTTTCGAGCTCAGTTCCTATGACTAAAACAGGTACAGTTCCTTTAGGTGAAACGGCTAACATTTCATCGGGTTTGTTGGTTAAAACCAAATCTCTCAATGCAACTTTTTGTTTTGCATAATATATTGCGACTCGAGCACGCATGGCATACGGACAGTTTCGCAGAGAATAAAGGATAGGTAAGGGTAAATTTGACTTCATGGGCTTTTATTTATAAAAAATATACAAGAATAAGTTACTTTAACGGTATTCATTAAGGAAATATATCGGTAAAATCGCCACCTTTAAATTTAAGTAAAAGAAAGTGACCACATGCATCCAAAAATAGAATTATTAGCACCCGGCGGTGATGTCGAAGCCATTAAAGCAGCAATTATTGCTGGCGCCGATGCCGTATATTGTGGCCTAGATACTTTTAACGCCCGAAATCGTGCTACTAATATCTCATTTGACCAACTTGTAGGTGTTATTCGCTTAGCGCATCGTTATCAATGCGAAATCTTTTTAACCTTGAATGTAGTTATTTTAGAGCGTGAATTTGCTTCACTCGCTAAACTATTAACCAAACTTGCTAATACCACCCTCGATGGCGTTATCGTGCAAGATATTGGCATGTTCTACCTACTTACAAAGCATTTTCCAACCCTTGATATTCATGCATCAACACAATTAACTACGCATAATGTCGGCCAAATACCTTTTTTGAAAAAATTAGGCGCCTCACGTGTTAATTTATCAAGAGAGTTAGATTTACGTGAAATTACCGCGATGACAGCCGCAGGTAGAGAGCACGAAACCTTAGTCGAAGTGTTCGTTCATGGCTCATTATGTGTCGCATTCTCTGGTCTTTGTTATTCAACTTCAGCCAGCGTTGGTAATTCAGGTAATCGTGGCCGTTGTAGCCAAGCCTGTCGTGAAGAATATCAACCGACCGAAACCGGCAATAAATTCCCGTTAAATATTAAAGATAATTCTGCATTTTTTGATTTACCCAAACTTATTGAAGCAGGGGTTCATTCATTTAAAATTGAAGGTCGAATTAAAGGCGCTAGTTATGTGCACACCGTTGTTGATAGTTTTCGTAAACAAATTGATGGTTTTCTTAAAACCGGAGAGCTACTCGAAGACGGTGAACGTCTTTACAAGGTATTTAACCGCGATTTTTCAAACGCATTCTTACGTGGTGACTTAAATCAGTCGATGTTTATTGAAAACCCGCGTGATAATTCTAAATATCACGCTGTAGATAAAAGCAATGCGATATCAGTGGTACAAATTCAAGAAGTTGAGCAAAAGCTTAATGATGAAAAACAACTGATAAACGCTTCTGTTGACGATAAAATAAAACACTTAACCATTGATAAAATACCTTTAACGCTGACTATTTCAGGAAAGTTAGATCAACCACTCAAGTTAACAGTGACGACAAAAGAACTTTCTCAGCAACAACCTTTTATAGATACTGAAGATGGCGACAAAGGCATTGAAATAAAGACCTTTGAGCTTAACTCACAAAGTACCTTAGTAAAAAGTGGCAAACTGAGTATTGATAGAGAAACCGTTGAAAAACGTTTTAAGAGTTTCAATAATGCCCATTTCAATCTATTAGAAATATGTACACAAGCATTAGATGACGGTTTAAGTATTCCTTTTAAAGAATTAACCGTGCTAAAGAATCAAGCGGCATTATTGCTAAATAACTCAAAGCCGGTAATAGCCGAAGTTCAATTACCTAAGTTGATAAAACATCCCAAAGTAACCACCGCAGTTGATGCAAAAGCAGAGTTATCGATTCTTATTTGTGATGAAAGCGATATAGATTTAGCGAGTTTAACCACTGCTGACATTTACTTTAAACTACCTGAAGCTTATAAACGCGGCTGTACTAAGTATGTTGGTTTCTTCAAAGAAAACCCGCGCCTTATTCCTTGGTTTTCTTCGGTGTTAATTGGTAAGGATTACGACGTAGCTGTTAATATTTTAGAAGAAGTAAGACCTAAGCTTATTGTAACTAATAATACTGGTATCGCTTATGAAGCAAATCGTTTAGGTATTCAATGGATAGCAGGTCCATTCTTGAATACGACTAACTCGTACGCTTTACTTGCGATGCAAGAAGGGTTTGACTGTAAAGGTGCTTTTATTTCTAACGAAATTAACCGCCAACAAATAAGAAATATTGCTCGCCCTGAGAACTTCAAATTGTTTTATAGTATTTACCACCCCATTTTATTGATGGCTAGCAGACAATGTTTCTTCCAACAAAGTGTTGGCTGTGAAAAACCACGTATTGATAACGGCTGTATGCTTTCATGTGATAAATCGACCAGCATCACTAACTTGAAAGGTGTCTCGTTTGCTATCGACAAACAAAAAGCAGGCTACCCTAGTATTTATAATCAAGATCAGTTTTTAAACACTGAGATCATTGAAGACTTAAGCGACTTATTTGACGGCTTTATGATTGATTTAACGAATATCGGTTCAGGTGATAAACAAATGCCTGAAAAAGCGTTATTAATCACTCAGTTTGAGGAGTTACTTAAAGGTAATTCTACTGTGCCTGAAACACTCAACATTATGGTACCAGAGTCAACTGACAGTCAATACCACACTGGATTATAGCCTTTATAAACAGTTTACATCATAGTATCTGTCCGTATAACTTTAAGATTATACGGTCAGGTATAATAAGTTACCTTACTGTTTTCAACATTAAAAAGAAGAATTAGGCTGTTTTAAAAATGCCGCTTCTTGTTCTGTAGATTTTCTCTTTAATATGTCATTACGATGAGGATAACGGCCGAATTTTTCAATAATGGCTTTATGCTTATTTTCAAAGTCTATACTCGATTCAATTCCATTATCTGCATACAGCTTAATAGCTTCTTTATGAATAACTAAAGATTCACTGTGCATAAAAGGCATATAGAGAAAATTTCTTTCGACAGCATTCAGGCTTTTATCAGCGCCAACGGCGATAGCCTCTTGAGCGAGCGTTAAAGCTAAAGAGTCAGAAGCAAAAGAGCGAGGAGTATCTCGATACATGTTGCGGGAGAACTGGTCTAAAATAATGATTTCAGCTAATCGGCCTTTAGGGGTTTCTCGCCATGAAAATAACTCACAACAATTTGCAGATTGATGAATAGCTGAAAATTTCTCGATAATTAATGTATCAAAAGTTAAATCTTTTACCCACCATTGTGATTGTTCTATATCTTGAAACCAAAAATTTAAAATATCATCTTCGTTCATTGAAAACTCCTTAACTACCAGATTTCACACAAGGTTTACTTAAAGGTAACTTTACCACCAATTATTTTAAAAGCAGGCATGCCACGAATTAGCATTTCTCGCGCAAACACAATTTCACATTTTGGACAAACGCATGGAGTGACCGTAAAGTTTTTAACAATACGCTCTTTAAAACATTTAATTAAAGCCCCTTTACCACCTTTTTTATACTTATATAAAGGTGTTCTGCATTTACTACAAAATATATCTACAGACTTTTCTGGGGCTTTCTTATTAGGCTTAGCCATCAGTAAAAATGACGAGAGCTATTATTGGTTTTCTTTCAGCTTAGCTTTAGCTTCTTCAACTTTAGCAAAGTCTAAACCTAATTCTTCAACCGCTTCTTTAATTAGCTCAGGGCTAGACATCACCATCATCATAATTGCTTGCAGTTTCTCTGGTGGTAAACCTAACGATTGAATGGTTGCCATCGCCATCATAGGGTTTTCGGTTAACACCTGAAAAAGGTCTTTAATCTTTTCTTCAGTAACATTTAATTCTTTTAACGCTTGAATAATTGGGTTCATCTTTTTTCCTGATTTCATAAAACTTGAATTAACGTATTGTCGCTATTTAGCCGGTAATATACCAATATATTTACGATTAAAGATAATTTTAACAACATGAAGCGTAAAATAGCGTTTATATATAGTGCATTTAAGACTGAAAGCATTATTTTCGTGACTTGATGAGCATTTTATCTTGTTCATCAAGTTTAATTACATAGGCATTTCTACCAATTCCCATGAACTCTTCATCGGTAAAAACAATCGTATTATCATCATAAAAAGTCACAGATTCTTTTTGGGTGACTATGCCTAAATCAATCTTATAAACATCGCCAGAAAAGAAGTCATCTTTTTTCCAGTTTTCGAATAACCATATGCTTTGCGAGTCTAATAACACCAATTTCTTTTTGTTTGGACTTAATGCTGCGGAAGTTATCCAACAAAGCTTTTCATAAAGAGTACAGGTAGTGAACGTACTGATTTTTTCTGCTTTATGGTTAGCGGCATAAGCACCTATTCTATATATGCTTGTTTCTCCATCAAAAGGGACAGATCGGTTTTTCGTGAATAGATAAAGTTTTTTCTTATAAAAGACAAAAGCTTCTAAATCATATTTTTTTTGTTCTGCTTTTGGAGGGTAAGTTAATTGCTCGGGATAGGTAAATTTAATTATTTCTGCTTGGGTACTGTTACCTTTAATATCAATGGGATTTTCTATTTTATATATAGTGAGCCATTTTCGCAAATTTTCATTATTGCCAAAATCACCTAAAAAGAAATGCCCAAAATCATCTTGAGTCATATCTTCCCAATCAATATTTTTGGCATTAGTGACTAAAATCGTTTTATTTATTTTCCCAGTACGATCAACACGATACAGGTTTGGCTCATCACCACCATCATTTATCGCCCAAAGCTGACCTTTTTTGTCGAATTCGATACCCGAAATTTCGGTAAGCTTCTCATCAATGGAGGCAAATTTATTACTATAATGCTGCTTAATTGCTGTAGCTATCACAATAAATAAAATTAATAAGATGAATATTACTAGCCGTAGTATATTTTTCTTTACCATAGATTTCTTCATTCGCCATGTAGGATATATAAACGAGTGCGAATATATCACGTCGCTATAAGGTCCCGAAAGTAACTTTCTTGTTATATAATGTACTCAGCTGTAACATACTGTAGATTTGGGGATAATAAGATGGATGCCAAAGAGTTAAGTTACTGATATACACAGTATTAAGATAGCTAAATACACTTTTTCACTGACAAAAAAGACCTGCCTTAAATATCACTTTCAAAAAATCGAACCCAAAGACTACTTATTTTACCTATTGAATGCTGCTCCTCTGACAAGGGAGTGTTAAATAACGGTTATAAATACATAATATACTCGTCAAATTTTCTAAATTACTTCGGGTAATAGCTTACATTACCAATGGTTTTACTTGATGATACATTTACAAAACAACCTAAATGATTGCTTTACCCACAGAAATAATCAGTGTTTTCTATAAGTAAGTTCTGTCGTTCAATAAAAATATTGTGTAATGGCAATGTTAATGATAAGTTGCATAAACTACCTGGCCGCTTCTTTTTTGAGCAGTTTATTCAGGTGTGTTCATTAAACTATATATTTTAATAATCTTGTAAGGATACATATGAAAATCAAAACGATACTTTTATTCTCGATAATTACTGCATCAACCACTTTTACTGCAATAGCAGCCACACACCAAAGTGTATCAGTCCCTACTGTTTGGGGAGACTCTTATCGTGATGCTAATAACGGAGCATATAACAACCTAAAAGCTAGCTACCCAAGCGTTCATGAAGTTCGTATACAATGCTTAGATATGCGAGGTGCTTGGAAGTGCCATGCAAGTGGGGTTATAGACATTTAATTATTCCATTTTAACGTGAGTTTATAACTTAATTTTCTCTGTTGAAAAGTTATAAAAAACACCACCCATATACAATAATATTTATGGGTGGCTTATCGATTAATCTTTAACGCTTTATTGATTAACTATTCTTATTTAACCACTCCTTTGTTTCTGTGATTTCAGCACCGCCAAATGACAGTGATAATAAGTTAGCTGCAACCAATTGTTCCCCGGTAAATTTATGATCTTTATATTCTAATTGAGGTGCTGCAATAGCATCGGCTATCACCTGACATTTATACCCCTTATTGACTGCGCTTCGACAGATAGTTTGAACACATGCTTGTGCCATTGCACCGACAATAATTAAATTATCAATACCTAACTCGACTAATGTTTGTTCCAGTGTTGTTTCAATAAAACTGTCTATTTGATGTTTTATAATAACAGGCTCATTATCATTAGGTTGAACGCTTGATTCAATGTCAACACCTACTGAATTAGCAGTAAAAAAAGGAGCTTTGTTATCTTTAAATACATGCTGGATATGAATAACTGGCATGTCATTTTTTCTGAAGTGCGTTAACAATTGGCCCGCCTGTTTCGATGCTAAATTAATATTATCAAGTTCAAAGCGGCCGCCACTGAAATAATCATTTTGCAGATCAACTAACACTAATGCTGCTCTTTTATCGTCTACTGGTGTGGTATGCTGAGTTAACACCGTAAAGTCGTCTTCTTCAAGGTACCACTGACCATCTTCTGCGCGTGTCCATAACTCCTTGCTAATAAAACCATTAGCGATATTCATACGCCAATTAGCTGAGAGTATCGCTTGTTCTTCATTTAAGACTTTGATGTCTATATTTCGATAAACTAAATCACTCGGGTTACTTTTGGCAAACCCAAACCAAAAATCAGAAATATCCTGTAATGTGGTGAACTTCCCAAAAGGGTAAACCTGCATTGTTGCATTAGGTAAATACCGCTTGATACACGCTTGCACATCACCTTTATTGAAATCCGAAATCCACTGAGCGCTAGCTTTCATTACGTTACTTCTAATAGTGCTTAATGTTATTTGTTTCATTTTTTATCTCATAGTTATTTCAGAAGGTGTATTTTATTGTTATTCTAAACAATGATAATCCACCAAAAGATGAAAGTAATGTTCAATAAAAGTGAACACAAACGTTTAGCTTATCAAATGTTAGTTTTTGATGAAGTACTTAAACAAGGATCATTTACCGAGGCCGCTTATAGCCTAGGACATACTAAATCAGCAATTAGTCAGTATGTAAGCCAACTTGAGAAAGGCTTAGGCGTTCGTTTGCTTAATAGAAGTACACGGTCATTAAACCTTACGTCAACAGGGCAGCTAATTGCCAAACGGAGTGAGCAATTACTTGAATTATTGACCGTCACTTTAGATGAAATAGACGAGAGTGCTATAACGCCATCGGGGCGTATTGCGATTACTGCTCCTCATGCTTTTGAAGCATCTTTAGTCACCCCAATCATCACGGAATTATGTGAAGAATATCCTAAGCTTACACCTGAACTTAGTTTTACTGACGAACGTTTAGATATACTTAAACACCAGCTTGATATGGCTATTTCTGTAGGCCCGCAAAAAGATAGTTCGTATCATGCAATACTTATTGGTGAGTTAGAAAGTGTACTCGTTGCTTCGCCAAAATATTTGGCTAAGCATACTAAAATTAATGAGAAAAATTTATCGTTAAAAAACTTAATTATTCTGCCATGGCAAAATAATTATCCGCTGACTAAACACAAGAATAACGAAATTACTTTCAGTAGCTTAAAGTACATTAAAATGAACACCTCGACGAGTGCTATCAATAGTGCAATTTCAGGTGCAGGTATTTGTTTAATTCCATCAATATTTATTCAAAGTGAATTACAATCAGGCGAGTTGCAACAAGTACTGCCTGATTATTTGGGTGAACCAAGAAATGTCTATGCTGTACACTCTTATCATCAACAATTACCGCTAGTATTAAGGTTATTTGTCAATAAATTAAAAGCCAAATTTTTGCAAAAATAATAAAATTATCGCTAGTGGTGTTGCAAGTAAAATTGGCTTTGTTCATGTTTGAGTTAGCCTTATTTCTCATGTAAATAAGCTAAACATTCCGCATTATTGCCACGAAAAATAACTCTTTCGGCCTTTAGTCCTAATTGATATTGATACATAGGATCATAATATTCGCTGAGCAAGGGTTTTAACCAATCCAAATGATGTTGTAGTTGACCACTTTTCTGCAGCGTTAATGCCTTATTCTGTATTTCCTTTAATTGACCATAACGCTCTGTACCAAGGCGTTTTCGTACTTTAAATAGACCTTGCTCCAAATACTCACTGAAGGCGACAAACCCTTGTTCAACCCCATAAGCGGTTCCGTATTGCGCGGTCATTTTTATGATATATTCTTGATATATTTTCTCAAGCCGATATTCTAAACTTTCTTCAATAACGATCACTGGCGCTAATGTCATCGCTTGCCGTAAACTTTCAGGTAAATGAACGCTACCAATTAACCGACCTTCATCTTCTAAGACCAAGGTTTGATCTAAAGCATAGTCACCCCTGATGTATTGTTCAGCCAGTTTGTTTTCAAAATTTATCTGACTTGATTGTGCGCTAACAAAACCGCCAAAACTTGAACCTCGATGCCCAGCGGCTCCTTCTAAATCTAAACTGTTAGTGCAATGAGCCAGAAAAGGCGTTTTTCCACTACCGGTATTACCAGCTAAAATCCTTAAAGGGTGTAAAGCTAGCTGTTCAAGTTCATCCAATATAAACTGACGAAGAGCTTTATAACCACCAGTGAGCAATGGATAGTCAACACCTGACTCCTTTATCCAACGCTGTACCGTTTGCGAACGTAAACCTCCGCGAAAACAATATAAATATCCCTGTGGATTTTCCCGTACAAATTCTTGCCATTGTGCTAATCGACTTGCTTTGCTATTTCCGGCAACCAATGAATTACCTAGAGCAATAGCAGCTTCTTGTCCATGGTGTTTATAACAAGTCCCCACAGTCGCTCGTTCATCATTATTCATGAGTGGATAATTAATAGAATGATCAAAAGCACCCTTTTCGAATTCAATGGGTGCGCGTACATCCATTAAAGGAATTTTATTGCGAATAATAGCGCGAAAATCGCTGCTGTTGGCGCGTGCTGCTGTGGTGCTATTTATAGAGGTGTTAGGCGTCATTACAACAAACTCACAGTGGGTGATGTTGCCGTGACTAATTTTCCAATAGGTTGTAGATTCAGACCATTCTCTTGACATAGTGCTTCAAAAGCTTCTTTTCCTTGTGGCTGTACTGCCACAAGTAATCCGCCACTGGTTTGAGGATCGCACAAAAGTGTTTTTTGTTTAGGGCTTAACGGCCCGACGTGTTCACCATAACTGTCAAAATTTCGCTCACAGCCACCAGGTATACAACCTTGGTTAATGTACTCATTAACAGAGTCTAACAATGGTACTTTATCAAAATCGATAACTGCAGCAACGCCACTACCCTGACACAGTTCCAATAGATGTCCTAAAAGTGCAAAACCAGTGACATCTGTCATAGCCGTAACGGTATCGAGTGCAGCAAACTTTTGTCCAATATCATTTAAGGTTTTCATAACCTGTGGTGCGAGGTGTGCATGCTCAGGTATCAATTTACCTTGTTTTTCAACAGTGGTTAAAATGCCAATGCCTATCGGCTTAGTTAAATATAAAAGATCATCAACACCTGCCGTATTATTTCGCTTAATCTGTTTATTATTAATCAAACCTGTAACCGCTAAACCAAAAATTGGCTCTGGCGCATCAATGGAATGTCCACCCGCTAACGGGATCCCAGCTTCAGCACAAATAGCTCTAGCGCCATCAAGTACTTGTTGAGCAATTTCAGGTGCTAAAAGGTTTACAGGCCAACCTAAAATAGCTATCGCCATTAGCGGCTTTCCGCCCATAGCATATACATCGCTGATGGCATTACAGGCGGCAATTTTACCAAAGTCAGTGGGGTCATCGACAATTGGCATAAAAAAATCAGTAGTAGATATCACGGCCTGATCATTACCAATATCGAAAACAGCAGCATCATCTTTAGTGCTATTACCCACTAGAAGTGCATTATTATCGGGTAAAGTAAGTGATGATTTCAGCATCACATCAAGTACCGACGGAGAGATTTTACAGCCACAGCCTGCGCCGTGAGAGTATTGTGTTAAACGAATTGGTGTCATAAGGATTCAAATAAAGAATAAACTACCGACTAATTTACAGTAATACCTGCAATGTTACACTTATCGATTAATATATAATTTCTCAGGTTCGTGTAAACCTTAAAAATAAGAGCGTTATAATGAAAGTTTTCGTCTTGTTAGACCGTTTAAAAGTATTATATGACACATAGATAGCCAAATTTATTAGGCGGCTTTACTCCTTGTAATGAAAAAACAAGAAAAACTAAGGCGCTATGGGAGTGTCCTTAGTTTTTAATCTTATGATGTTTATTCTAGAGAATTTTCTGTGCTTGTTTCACCTCCTCAGTTCATATAAAAACGGTTAATAATTATTAGCGACTTGTACAGAATTGCTATGAAGTTTTATCACCACTCGTCGGTCGTAAAAGCTTATTTCTTTTTCACTATTAGCGACAACAGGTGACTGTTCCCCAAAAGCAAAGAGTTGAATCCGTTCAGCTTCAACACCTTGGTCTATCAAAGCATTTTTCACGGAATTAACACGTGCAATTGAGAGCGCTTGGTTGCGGTTTTTACTTCCTTGTTTATCGGTATAACCGGACAAATCTATAAAGAGTTTTGGAGATTGTTGTAGCATTTCTGACAAAGCAACAATTTGCTCTTGGTAATGGGGTTGTAACTCGCTTGATCCTGTTGGAAATTGCAAGCTCATGAGTATATTTTCAGCTTGTACTTGGCTAATTTGATGATACTTTTGATCCAAGTTCTGCTCCAAAGCTGTTAACTCAACTTGGTGATTTTGCTCTGAACTCTGTAATTTATAGCGGAATTGTTTTACCGCTAAAGCGTAATTACTTTTTTGTTCCGATAATGACGTTTGTAATGCATCGATGTTTTTTTCTGAATTTTTTGTTTTAGCAATTAAACTACCGGTAAGACCAGCAACAATTGCACCTATGGGGCCAGCAATAATTGCTCCGACAATAACGCCGGTCCCAAAACCAATACCTTCTTTTTCTTTGTCACTTAGTTGAACATTCTCATTTTTGGTATTATCAAATGCGTAAGCCGAATGACTAATCATTGGCATAGCGATTAGAGAGCTGATTAAAAAAAGTTTAGCTGGAGTTAATTTATAGTTTGCTTGTTGAGTTTTACGGTTAATTGTTTTCATGTTGTTTCCTTGCTTTAAAATAGAGGTTCGTTGTTGACGAGTTAATTAAAACAAGAAATAAAGGTCTTCAAACGACACAATAAAGGCAAAGTGCTGAGCAAATGTGGCAACAATATGGCAATTTGAATAATTACGCGCTTTTATAAAAAATCTCTTATATAGTGCCTGTAAATCTAGGAAAGGGTGTAAGTTATATATGTCAAAACGAATTGCAATAGTTGAAGATGAAGCTGCGATAAGAGAGAATTATGCCGACGTATTACGCGCACAAGGTTATCAAGTACAAACTTTTGCAAACCGAGAAAGCGCTTGCCAAGCTTTTGCACTTACCCTGCCCCATTTAGTCATTTTAGATATTGGTTTAGAGCAAGAATATGATGGCGGTTTTACGTTATGCCAGTGGTTACGTAATATTTCAACGACCTTGCCTATTATATTTTTAACTGCCCGAGATAACGATGTAGATACCGTTTCAGGATTACGTATTGGTGCAGACGATTACTTAACCAAAGATATCAGTCTGCCACATTTATCAGCCCGTATAGCGGCTTTATTTCGTCGTCAAGAAGCGTTTAAACAACCCACTCTTGAAAGCAGCTTACTAACACTTGGACCATTGATCATTGATAATCAACGTATGAGTATTCTTTGGCAGCAACAAACCGTTGATTTAACTATCACCGAATTCTGGATGGTCTTTGCATTAGCTAAGCACCCAGGTCATGTAAAAAATCGTCAACAGTTAATGAAAGACTCTAATATTTATGTTGATGACAGCACGATTACTTCACACGTAAAACGCATAAGAAAAAAATTCAACCATATCGACCCTAAATTTAATTGTATAGAAACTGTCTATGGCATGGGTTACCGCTGGAATGAAGATGATAAATAAGCTCACTTTTCGCTTTGGATTACGCGCTAAGTTATTACTACTTTCTAGCTTTTTATTTGCCATTCCTTGGTTTGGTTACCAATACGTTTGGGAAATGGAAAAGTACTTACGTTTTGGTCAAGAACAAACCATTATTGGCACAGCAAGAGCCTTAGCTACCTCTTTACATGAGCGCCCTAATCTTTTTAATAATCAGGCAAGTTTCCTACCAAGTGTAGAAAAAGGCAAAGACTTATACGGCTATCAGTTATCACAAGCGATTAATCTTGATGGATTAACGAATGATTGGCCCAAGTTTCAAACGAAAGCACATTATTATGGTGCTGAAAATCAGCTAAGTCAGCCATTGCCTGTAGACAAGTTATCGAATCATTTCACCGCTACTGTAGGAAAATACGACAAGTTTTTGTATTTTTTTCTACAGGTTGTTGATGACAAAGTTATTTATCGTAGCAAAAACGCTCGCGCTATCAATAAAAATGATCATTTTGAATTAGCCTTTACCGATGCCCAAGGTAAGTTTAAGCATTTTATATTTAGTAATCAGCAAGCAGGTTGGTTGTCAGCTTATCAAATTAATAATAGTGAAAATAATGAAATTCTTGATTTTCCGGTCCCCGCGAATTTCATTCAAGGGAAATGGCTAAGTACTGAGCAAGGCTACAATATTGAATTTAGAGTTCCATTAACAGAAATTACCGACAGACTCGCTTTTGCTGTTCACGATGTTGACGAAGCATTAGGTCCTACCCGCAGTATTATTGGTAGCGCAGACCCAAGCAGTCCCACAACATTGGGCACAATATTGGTACCCTCACCTGAAATTGAGCGCATTGTACAAGGCATGAGCTACACGCAATCTCGTATTTGGGTGGTTGATCAACATCATCGCGTATTAGCAAAAAGTGGTGATATAAAAAAAGCACAAGGACTGTGGCAGAAAAACATTAATAATAGTGAAGATAAAAATTCATGGTATGCGCTAACACAACAATACCTTAAGCCGCTATTCCAACATTTACTCAATAAACCTCAAAATGACTTTATTGACCAATTATATGATACCCAAAACTTAACAGGTGAACATATAGAAACTGCGCTAGCGGGCGTCCCCATGTCGCAATGGCGATTAACAACAGATAACAAAGCCGTAATAATTTCAGCGGCTTACCCTATTTTCATTGGTAATAACGTCAATGGCGCCGTTATTGTCGAAGAAACCACTAACGGTATTCTCAGTGTGCGTAACCAAGCACTTGAGAAGCTATTCACGTCAATTCTAGCAATTATGTTGTTGGGCGCTTTAGCCTTCTTCTTTTTCGCGTCTCGTATTTCTAATCGTATACGCCATTTACGTAACCAAGCAGAAATTGCTATAGACGAACATGGTCGTATTAATAATGACATAGCACAGAATATGAGTGTCTCGCCTGCCAACGACGAAATAGGTGATCTATCTCGAAGTTTTTCCACGGCGGTAAATCGGTTAAGTCAGTACAATCATTATTTAGAAAATATGTCTTCGAGGCTTTCTCATGAACTTAGAACACCTATCGCTATTGTAAGAACGTCGTTAGAAAACCTTTCTTTACAAGCATTACCTGAAAATAGTACAGCCTATATTGATCGTGCCCAAAGTGGCATTACGCGGTTAAATAATATTCTTACCAATATGAGTGAAGCAACACGCCTTGAACAAATGCTGAGCCAAACGGATAAAAGCGACTTTAATTTATTCGATGTCGTTAATGGCTGTATTCAGGGTTATCAACAAATTTACCCTAAGCTTACTATTGAATATCAGGTATCCACTGAAAAGTTGACCCTACTAGGCTCTCCTGAGCATATCGCGCAGTTGCTAGATAAAGTAATAACCAATGCGGTTGAGTTTAGCCAAGACAAGCAGATATTTGTATCTATTGAGCAAAAATCAAAAGAGGTGATTATTCATATCAGCAATAATGGTGTGCTATTACCTGAAACAATGAAACAAAGATTGTTTGACTCTATGGTATCGGTACGCAACATTCCTCATAGGAGTGAAGATAAAACTCCACACTTAGGTTTAGGCCTATACATAGCACGTTTAATTTGTGAATTTCACGGAGGAAGGATAACCGCAAATAATCACCATAATCCTCAAGGTGTTACCGTTTCGGTTGTTTTGCCTATTTGATGCTAATTAAGAGTAAACTTTAACATGAAAAAGTGCGATAAAAGCCTGTAATGGTCTAACCTAACTTATGCAGTTATCAGTTAGGTATCACTCGAGTCAAAGTAAAGATTCCAAGGGTATTCGCTTTACGAGTACTCTCATCGTAATCATATATTCTATAACATCGTTTTTTCAATATTGATCTGTGAGGTATCACTCAATCAAATGCTTTATTCCTCACTTTTTTTACCCTTATTGAGTCCATAACCGAATGAATACAAATAATTAAATTGACTATGATTCTAAATAAAAAAAGCGATACCTTTGTATCGCTTTTTAGTTTTACTTAAATAACTTTATCTTAAAAACGATAAGTTGCATTTAGGAAAAAGCTTCGGCCATAAAGGTCATAACCTGATGATGTCACCATGTTGCCACGGTTCGAACCAGCAGTTAAATCGACTAATTCAGGTGCTTTGTCGAAGATATTTTTCATACCAGCAGTAACTAAAAAGTCATCACCGTTATAAGTAAGCGAGGTATTAAAATAAACGGCACTGTCAGCAGAACAAACAGGTACTGTTTGAGGTTTCCCCACAAGATCTTCATTTTTAATATACTCATCACATTTTGCCGTGTCTCGTATATCATCAGCTGAATGCGTACCCGACATGTAGTTTGCCATAATCATCCAGTTCCATTCATCCATTGTGAAATTTACTGATGACACTAAACGATGCTCAGGTGTACCAAAGTCTTCTAACAGATCTTCTGGAGTTTCACCTTTAAAGATAGTGACTTCTCGTTCAGTTTGTAAAGTATATTGATTATCCCAAGTCATCATTATATTACCAAAGTTAGTAACAAAATGCGTATTAACATCAACACCCTTAGACGTTTCTTCACCAATATTGATAAAAGACGTATCAACTAAATTAGGAAAGTTAATCACCGGCGCATTACCACTATTACGTGAAATACGTGGACAAAATGGACTTTCCATATTAGGTGAGTCAAAACAACGTTTTAAGATAGTCGCTGCACTTATCGAACGAATCGTATCTTCAACCACTAAACTAAAGTAGGTAACGCCCAAGTTAAATTCGTAATCACCTTCAAACTCAGGAGTCCATTTAAATGAACCGGTAATATTTTCCGATGTTTCAGGTTTTAAATCTGCCGCGTTACCACTAGCAGATGTTGGAATACTGGGCACACCACTCAAACCGATTTGAGTGTAATCAGCCCCTTGTGCGAGACAGTTAGCTAAAATAGTATCAGAACGATTTTCTTTAGCTGGATCATATTGACTGTCCGTTGTTAACGACTCAGAAACCATACATGGATCAGCACTACCACTTACTCCACCGAATTGATTAGCAAGGAACTGTTCACGTAAATTTGGCGCACGAAATGAAGTACCATATGACGCACTGAATAATAGTGATTCAGTGGGTTTATAGGTAACTCGTGCTCGATTGGTTAACTCGCCACCAAAATTTGATTCGTCGGTATAACGAAGTGCAGCTTCAACTTCGAATAAGTTTGCCCAATCTTGGTCAACAGCAATAGGTAATGATATTTCGGCAAAAATATCACTAACGTCACGAGAGCCTTTCGTTGCTCCTTCTGTTAATGGATTTTCTGCCGCTACTAAGCCTGTTGAACCTAGCATATCACCTGCTGAATCTATGGTATCTTTGCGATATTCTACACCCATTGCTACGGTTGATACGCCACCATTGTCAAACTCAAATAAATCGCCGGTAACAAAACCTGAGAACATTGACTGTTCAACCGTTGTCGTATTAATACGCGTACCAATAAGGAAGTCTTTTTCTGCTTGAGTAGCAAAGGTACCACCACCATATTTCCCACCATTAAAGATAGACTCTGCAAAAAAGTTAATAGGTACACATTCGTTTGGACTAATAAAACCAATACCCGCTGGGGCGCTAATACCACAAATAGGATTGCCCGAATTATCTAAACGCAATGTGCCTGTGGCTAAAGCTAAATTACTTTCATTCATTACGGGTTGGGTTTGATCACCAACACCACGGTCGTAAGAAACAAACATTTCATATGTCCAACCTTGGTTAGAGAGCCAATCCTGAGTGAAGTCACCGCGTAAACCTGTTACAAAGCGAAAGTGATTCAATTCTACTTCACGCTTTTGCGGTAAATCTTCTAAGGTCATAATGTGAGAAACATCATAATCTGGAAATGGGTTCATTGGGTTATCAACCAAGTTCAAAGAACCATCAGGATTAGTGACTAAGTTACCATTCTCATCTTCATGTGGGATATTTGCTGCAATCGTTGGATATATTTGTTCGGTAGAAGCTAGGCTCGTTAAATGACGGTGAAAATAATAAGCTTCATAAAATATTTCTTCTTCTCCACCCCAAAAATTAGGAGCGTAACTACCATTTGCTGCAACCGTAAAGCGAGTTACCGGTTGAATTAAATCGGCTTGCATACGATCTCTTGCATCGGAATGGTCATCTGAATAAATTCTACGATTAAATTGATCTGAACTGGTTATATCAATATTTGGGTCACCCGGAGTAGGTAAGCCAAAAGCAGAACTAAATCCTGGGATTCCAACATCTGAGGAACCTGGAGTAGTAAAGAAACCTATCCCTGAAGGATGTGGATACGTCATTGGTGGTGCATTTGGGTCATCAGCATCATAACCTGTGATATCTAAAATTGAATTATCCCAAAAGCGACTCGAACAAACAGAGGTTCGTTTTCCAGAATCATCTTCAAAAATTTTCTGAATACAATCGGTACGATCTTTCACTGCAATACGATCACGCTCATAATAGGAAGCTGAAAGTGTGAATTTTGATTTTTCGCTTTCAAAACCTGTGATGAATGAAAAGTCTTTTGTAGCACCACCACCATGTTCAGTGGCAGATATATTGGCTGAGACTTCAAAGCCGTCAAAGCTTTCTTTAAGGATAATATTAATAACACCAGCAACAGCATCAGCACCATAAATAGAAGAAGCACCTTCGGTAATAACTTCAATGCGTTCTACCATATTGACAGGGATCAAACTTAAATCAGGTTGTGATGGAGCACCACGGACACCTGAGGAACCCAGTCGTCGACCATTAATTAAAATAAGTGTTCGCTCAGGGCCTAAACCACGTAAACCAACATTGGATGAACCAACGCCACCACTTGGTGGTGCTTCTGAAGCATTAGAGCCGCCAGAGTTTGAGTTATATGAACCATCAAATTGTTGGCCGTTTGCCATTGAGGTATTTTGCAATAATTCTGCAACCGTCCTTACCCCTGCTTTCATTGCATCTTCTGCACTAATAACATGGATTGGAGAAGCATTAGAGAACTCTGCTTTTTTTAGTCGAGAGCCTGTAACTGAGATGCGTTCAACTTCTTTTTCTGCTGCAGCCTCTTCTGCAAAAACTGGCATTGAGAGCATAGAACTAGATACACCAGCAAGCAGTGCATATTTGATAGCTTTCGCTATTGGGGATGCTTTTATCATTATATTTCCTTTATCAATTATATTATTTTTAGAATTTTATTTTTATAATTATCCAGTCTATTCCTTAAAATTAATCACCCAAGCACAACGTCGTAAAATCCTTAATTACAAGTTACTTAAGTAAAACTGAATATATACACACTACTGTTAAATTTAAAAATTTAATATCAAAAAGGCTAAACAAATTTGTTACATTCGATGTAAGTGTAAACTTTTAATAACACTTACATCGAATACAGATTAAACAAACAAATGTGCCAAGTTAATTAATTAATAGCACATATACTTCTTTATTCTGCTATTGAGTTAGCCTTCAATCATCAATCAAAATTTGACAAACAACTAAAATATAGTTCATATCTCGCTGATGTATAGGAACTTTATGAAAAACTTTGCAGATAAATTAAGGACACACACAAACATGATGAAAAAATATTAATATCTAGAACTTATCTAACGCATGAATTGTATGATTAAAGAACATTTTAATAATGACAGAGCTTTATCAAAAGTGTCTTCTTGTAATTATACAAATGCAGTAAAAATGTTAAAGAATTGTTAAGTCGATATAATAGCTGGTGCAATAACCGCGCTTAGGTATATTGGGATAAAAGAAGGAATGACGACTACTGATTTTGGCAGCTATTTAATATTAAGCCGCAACGAGGTTCAGCTATTTTGTAGTCGAGGGCTTTTAAAAAGAATGCGTAAAAAATTAAAAAATACCGTTTTTGAATTAAAATTAAATGGTACGATACAAAAGGCCATCGATAACTATTTTGATAAGAGATAATTATCCAACAGGGCCAATTTTGTAAAAATATAGCCTCAGATTTTCCCTTTCAGTTAAATTCAAACGGTAAATCGAAAACAATATAAATTAAGCGACTACTGAAAAATCTATCCCCATTGAAAATAATTATTATCTGTCTAGTTTACTTAACGTATATTGTTCTAGGCTACCTGCGATGAAACAAATACCGACGTAAAACCAAACAGAGCTTGCAATTATTTGCCAAAGATCTAGTTCTGCAGAAGTAATAAGTGTTGGAATGAAAATGCCCCCTCGTAAAGTACAAAGTATAGCAATGGTAAATAGAGCCGGTTTAATTAACGGAACTTTACGAATTAAACCCACCGCTGAAAAAGCAAAAATAGAACATGCGAACATTAAAGCTGCCACAAAAATGGTACCAATAGGAGCAAGCAAAGTGCCTTGCTGTGCAGAGTCAATGATTTGCTGAGGGGCTCGGGCAAAGGCGAACCAACTAGGGCCTCCAAAAATACAAAGTAAATGCCAAAGAGAAGAAGCTGATGCAATAATGCCTGCACTAATTAATAATTTCGATCTCACACTAAAACTCAATATGAACTCCATTTTCCAGTGTTGTAGAATAGCCATTTATCGACGTAGATAATAGTTTGAAAGACTCTTATATGTTTTGCTAATACAGTTTATCCGCTGCATTTTTTAGTCCTGTATTAGGAAGGAATTGATCCGAAATAGTTAATATTGAATATAAATTATTTTTTAACTTATCATGCTCTAACTCGCCTGGATTTAATGCCGTTTGCAATAAATGAAGTGCCATGTCAGCCAACAAAATCCTTTGCTTTTCTAGCCATGCATCATCGCCTTTAGTAACATTGATATTTAAATAAGCGGTTTCCACTACATTATGGATTTCCCAGCTTTTTTGGATTAAGTTTTGACGTTCAACTTCATTCACGCGAGCTACTCCTAAATCTATAAGAGCCTAATATATAATAAACATTTCACAAATGTAGCATAAGCGATTAAAGGTTCGCAGCTAAATGCTTATGATCCGTTGTTTCTGTTCCATTTACAGCTACTTTTCCAATAATGTGCAAGCCCCCCTCTACTTCCCCTAAAATATCAACATGATAGAAGGCGTAATCGATTAAGCTTGCGATCATGCAGCTAACTAAATAACTAAGTTATTTCATTTCCCATATTTGCCACATAGGTAATTTTTGCTTTTTAGCCAACTCCATAGCTTGTTTTTGATATGTTTTAGCTAGCTCAATATCGTTCAGACCAGTTAGTGCTAAACTATATTGATGATGCCACAAGGCTGTATTTTTGCCCTGAATCTTAATTTTATCTAGAATACTCTTAGCTTTTTGAAATTGCTCTTTTCTATTAAAACCTACCGCTAAGTAATTGGTTACATTGACTATCGAGTCAGGAAAACGCTTGTTAAATTCAACTAAAATATCATCTGCTTTTTCGGTTTGTTTTGAACTAAATATATACTTTGCAAATTTGTAGGCTTGCAGCCATTCCACTCTAAAACCATTATAATTTTGCTTTTTTTTCTCAAATGTAGCTAAAACATCATAGAAGTCTTTATGCTTTTGTAACGCATATGCGTCTTCAAAATAACCTTCAAACAAAAAGTTTAAAGCATCGTGTAATGCAGGTAGCGCGGTACTAAAATGATTTTCGTTAGGGTATTGTTTATATGTAAATTTCCAATCACTAATATTAAGGTCACTCAGGCTTTTATAGACTTTATCTACGCCCATACCTTGCTCATTTGCTAATGATAAAAATAACGGTGACGGAGGCTTTTTATTACTTTTCGATTTTTCATCAATAAATTTAGCAATCGATTTTTCTGCTGAATAATCGTCAAACCAGTAACTAGGGCTCATGGCTAAATAGGCATTAAACGGCGTATTATTTTGTACCATTGCATAAGTGGTAAACAATCCACCTAAAGAATATCCAGAAAGAACTCTATTACTGTTGGTGCGGTAGTGTTCATCAATATGGGGAACCAGTTCTTGATTGATATATTGATAAAACGTTGATGTGCCACCAAAGTCAGGTTCGTCTTTAATTGCCCAAGTTGTTTGATAAAGATAATCGGCGTTACCTTGAGTCGCAATACCAATAACAATCATTGGCGGTATCTTTCCCATTCGAGTCATATTTTTAACAACCGCTGAAACATGCTGAAATTGAAAATCGCCATCAATGACATATAAGGTCGGATAATCTAGATTATTATCATAATAATTCTCAGGTAAATCTACCATGAAGCGACGATCTTGCTGCAACACTTTTGATTGATGACTGATCACATGGCCCGCAATTATAGGTTCATTTGCTTGAGAGTGTGTAGCAAAAACCATGCTTAAAATAATGAAGAAACGATGCATTTTTTTACCCTTTTTATAAGTTTAACGTACTGATTAAACGTACTGTTATCTAAAGTATCTCGATGGTCAAATAATCATTATACTTCAATTTAGTTTGTCGACTTTTAAGTTGCCCATCAAGTCGATTTCCTTAAAGTCATCACAATATTTTAGATTGGTTTAACTTTAACTTTAAATAAAAAAAATGAAGACTATTGAATCTGCCAACGTAATACGGTTCAGTGAAGCTCCTAGCGAATGATATAAGTTATGTATAATTACAAATTCGGGTTAACTTAACCTGTTTACACTCAGATAGGCATCAGCTTTTTTATTTGAATAACGCACAAATACAAGTTTGATCTAACATTAACGATATTAAATTTGTTTTAGCCTTCAAGTTTATACTGACGACGAATTTCATTGACCAAGCGATGACGTGAACTTCTTAACCTTTCATGCGGGGCAAACAATGAACTAGCCGAATCTAATAGATTAACCGCAGCAGTAAGCTTAGCCATTTGTTCAAGACTTAATTCATCAAATCCTGAAAACTCATTAATCTCAATGACGGCAAGCTCTTTAGCGGCAATATCTTCAGGCAAGCCAGACTTAGTACACAGGCCATACACCCCGTTTATAAAGTGCGACCACTCTTCTTTTATGTGTTGATTAAACTCTGAAGTAACCTTTGGGTCATTGGATGTATGACCTGCTTCTTTGAGTTGATTGACCGCCACTTTGTAGCGTTCAGAGAATACAGAATAAATGACTTCTGGCGACTTTAACGTTTGAATTATGCCTAACCAGGAAGCATAACCTTTAGCATAATATTCGATATATTCTTCTTCATTGTGCAAACCAAAAACTGAATCGCTTGTTAAGTTTATAGTTAATTTATAAGAGCTCTTTGGCATGACTTCTTTTTGTTGATACTCCAATAACTCTTGAGGTGTTATTTTTGAAACATTCAGAAGTTCCTGTTTTGTATAAAAATGTTCACTTAAATATTTTATTAATGCTAACAATCTTCAATCTCCTTAAGGCTGACACCACAAAAAACGGTCAATAATATTTCATTCCTTGGTTAGAGACACAAATAAAAATACATTATGTGCCATTATTTTTCTTTGAAGGTTAATTTTCTAAGGGTACTGGCGTATTCCAAAATACACTCAACGACAAGATAAGGTATAAATCACTTATATTTTTCGCGCGGTTATTGAATAGACTAATGGAACCTGTTGTCCTTTAAATAATAACTGATAACCTTTGTTTTTAACATACTCAAGACCATCAAAGCAGTTGTATGGGCTGTATGGATATTCTTTAAACCCTTCAATCGACAAACCAGCTGAAATTAAAGCAGTTATAACTTCACTAAGAGAATGAGCCCAAGTTACCATAATTGATTTTTCACCATCACAGTTCTCTGTATACGTGCCTTCTTCATCTATATCTGGCTGACTTTTGGGAAAATAAGAATCACCAGAGAGTAAATCATTAAATGAATGAAACTCAACAAGGCATAACTCACCACCAACAGGTAAACAACTCGCAATCGTTTTAGCCCATTGAGTCAAGTCTGGTAACCAACATAAAGCACCATAAGAGGTAAAGACAATATCAAAGACTTCCGTATTTTCAAGGCCAAATTGATAAATATCTTTATCAATGAAAGTACTCTCTAATCCCAGCTCTGAGGACAGTTTTTTTGCCTGCGCAATCGCTTCAGAAGATAAATCAACACCCGTCACTTTCGCACCGAGTCTAGCCCATGACAACGTATCTTGACCAAAATGACATTGAAGATGAAGTAGTTTTTTACCTTTAACATCTCCTAACTCTTCAAGTTCAATGGGGTTTAATGAAGACTCTCCATTTCTAAAGCTTTTGATATCATAAAACTCAGATTCAACATGAACTTTTGTGCGCTTGTTCCATGCCTCCTTGTTTATTTCTAAATAATTCATGCTTTTTCCTTTTTACCCTGATATTAATTTAGCCGTTGAATGGGGCGTTTTTTTAAGACCAGAAATATTCTATGAATGGGTAATGATTGTCAAACCAAATACTTCTAATATCCACTCATTGTTTTGAGGCATTGAACATTTGGTTTTTGCATAAAATGCTTAGGTCCTAATATTTTTGACTTTAAATTTTGTGAACATAAATAGTTATCGCCATATACTTTAGCAACATCACTCGGATCATTACTTCTCAGATAATTTATATAAATTCCTTTAGAATTAGGCTGTTTCATTAGCCCCATTTTAATTTCAATTCAAGGCATCGATAACTCATCATAAAATGTAAGCTATTATGTCAATACCTTGAATTAGTATTATTTGTAACCATTTCATTTGTTATTTAGAACTATTCGAGTGAACTGTGAGCACAACAAATTCAACGATAAAACAACCTGCAACAAGCACATCTCATAGCGTTAACAACGATGGCGAAAAAAATAAAGCTTTTGCGAGCCTGTTGCCTATTTTTTCTTTTATCAAACCTTATAAAATGATGTTAGCACTGGCTTTAGTTGCCTTGCTGCTAACCTCCGCTGTCAGTTTGTCTTTAGGACAAGGTGTAAAATTTGTTATTGATAGTGGTTTTATTGCTGGCTCTGCTGAACAATTGCAGACAGCAATTTTAGTCTTGATTGGTTTAATCGTTTTACTTGCTATAGGGACTTTTAGCCGATTTTACTTAATGTCGTGGTTAGGTGAACGCATCAGCGCTGATATTCGCAAAGCCGTTTTTGACCGTATCGTTACTCTTCACCCCAGTTATTTTGAAGAAAACAGAAGTGGTGAATTAATGTCGCGGTTAACCACCGACACCGCACTATTACAATCAATTATTGGCTCTTCGTTTTCCATGGCATTACGTAGTTTTTTAATGTTAATTGGTGGTTTAATTATGTTATTAATTACCAATTTAAAACTGACCATGATCGTCATATTTTGTGTACCACTGATTTTATTGCCAATGATGATATATGGTAAAAAAGTGAGAAAACTCGCAGCAAGTTCACAAGACGCGATTGCAGACATTGGCACCTATGCCGGTGAAATTATTCAAAACATTAAAGTCGTGCAAAGCTATACCCATGAAGCCCGAGAGCAGCAAGCATTTGCTGGAGAAGTTGAAAAAGCTTTTGTTGTTGCTAAACGCCGAGTCAAACAACGATCATTCTTAATCGCGATTGTTATTTTCTTAACCTTTGGCGCTATCAGTGGCATGTTATGGGTTGGTGGCATGGATGTTTTACAAGGAAAAATGACCGGTGGTGAGTTAGGCGCTTTTGTTTTTTACGCCATTATGGTGGCAATGTCAGTAGCAACCGTTGCCGAAGTTTATGGTGAATTACAACGAGCGGCAGGTTCTGCAACTCGCTTATTAGAACTATTGAAAATTGAAAGCGAAATAACAGAGCTCGATACTCCGGTTAATATTCAACAAGAAAAGTCAGCAATTATTGAATTCAAAAACATAAGTTTTTGTTACCCCTCAAGGCCAGAAAGCGCTGCGTTAAAAGATATTAACTTAAGTATTCCTACCGGAAAAGTTATTGCTTTAGTTGGGCCTTCTGGCGCAGGTAAAACTACGCTATTTGAATTGTTACAACGTTTTTACGACCCGCAACATGGTGTTATTGCATTCAATGAAACTAACATTACCGACCTTAAACTTACCGATTTACGTCACGAAATGGGCATGGTGCCACAACACCCCATTTTATTTAGCTCAGATGTTTGGCACAACATCCGTTATGGTAACCCCGCAGCAAGCGATCAAGATATTATTAGCGCCGCAAAACGTGCTCATGCCCATGAGTTTATCGAGCTGTTGCCTGAAGGTTATAGTAGCTTTCTAGGTGAGCAAGGTGTGCGCTTATCAGGTGGTCAAAAACAACGTATAGCTTTAGCCCGAGCAATATTAAAAGATCCTACGGTACTATTATTAGATGAAGCAACTAGCGCCTTAGATGCACAAAGTGAACATCACGTGCAAGCGGCATTAAACGAGTTAATGGAAAACCGCACGACCTTAATTATCGCACATCGTTTATCTACGGTTATTCATGCCGATATTATCGTGGTAATGGATCAAGGTGAAATAGTTGCCACTGGTGATCATAAGTCATTGATGGCTAGTTCAACCTTATACCAACGCCTTTGTGAGCTGCAATTTGATCGTGTTTCTGAACAAAATATTGCTAACGACAAGCCGATATAAAATGAAAATAAGGGTGATGTATCACACCAAATGATTACAAAGGGTTCATGCAATGTTTATGAGTTGATATTACCCAGCTCATAAACATAGATTAAAAGGGCTTCCCCTCCCCACTTTACCTGTAAATAACGCTTATACCTTGCAACAATTGAAAACTAGGGGAGCTGTTCACCTCTAACAGGTTCATACATTCCTGTACTCTAAAGAATAATGATTATGACCAAAGGGGTGTATTACCTCGCTTTATAAAATTATCGGCCAACAATTAAACAAGAAATAGTAACATTTTTCCCCTTTTCGCCCCCTGCTGCGTTGAACTTAGCTATAACGCTAATTTTTACTTAATCAAGTGATATATTTCTTAATTTAAAAACGATAGTCAACATAAACACCAGCGACACGATCAAAACTATTATCAAGTTTATAACCATTCTCTTGTGCATCGAAAGTTGAATAGCCAGTAAACATGCCGATATCCATAGTTTTGCTATAAGCATAATTGACACCAATACTGACTTCATGTGCATCGTTTTGGCTGAAGTCTTTTAAATCACGGTAAGTGTAGCTAGCGGTAGCTGTCCAATCTTTCGTGATATTAGTTAGCATGCCTATAGAGTAACGGTATTCATCTTTATTTTTCTGCTTCTCTTCATCCCACTTTACATAACCTAAAGAGAAAATCATTGCGATGTTTTCGTCAAATACATATTTACCATTTAAGTCGGTACCATAAGCAAGCGAATCTTCATTAATGATGGATTCTTGATATCCTCTTAAACCCAAACCGACGGATAACTCTAGACCGGTTTCATTATCAGGACGTGCTAAAATTCTATAATTAACACCACCAAAACCAAGCGTTAAATTATCAGTTAAACCGTAACCAACGTTTAAATTAAACTCTCCACGATTTTCATCTTTTTCTTCCCCCCACGCTAATGCGCCCCCGACTGAAAGAGTGCCATCTGTTAATGTTAATGGTCTCAACACTCGATTTTCAGGATACTCTGTTTCTGCAAAAACAGTTGATGAAGCTAAAAGTAATGTAACGCCAATAAGTGATTTTTTCATAATAGGTTTTCCCTTGGTTTTATTTTTAAATTTATGGGATTATTATAAAAATTTATCTCGTTCGCTTCCTCATGCTTTTTGTCTACGAAATGTCTAACTTATGTGACAAATTGTAAGAAATTACGGATTAATACAATTAGATTATATAGAAAGCCTGTTAACATGGAGCGTAAGTCACCAATATAATACACCCCGCAATGTAGTGTTTTATTTACCTTTAGGAGTGCACTCCTTCTATTGACATATTTTGTTACCCCTTTTTAAAATTATAATTGAAGTAAACTGGCGACTATAAGGTCTATAACTATTCGAATGTCATTTGAAATACAAATATATAATAAATAAATTACAAAAGGATTGAGTTAACATGAGAAAATTATTACTACCTTTACTTATTGGCTGCAGTTTAGCTTCGGGTTTAGTACAAGCCGACACATTTACAGATAACATTAAAGCGGCAATGAAAGCGGAAACCCGTTCAGAAAAAGATAAAGATCGTGATAGAAACCGTCGTCCTGTACAGACTCTTGAGTTTCTTGGTATTCAAGAAGACATGAAAGTATTGGAGCTTATTCCCGGTGGTGGTTGGTATACGGCTTTACTTGCGCCGGCTTTAAAAGATAAAGGGCAACTTTATTTAGGTATGGCTGGTGATCGCATCAAAGATAGTTTATTAAAACAAAAAGGTTTTAGTAAAGTTAAAACGGTAAGTAATGATTCAAAATGGGAGCGTAACAAAGAAGAAAAACGCTATGACTTATCAAACATCAACTTTGATGTAAAAGATTTAGATGCCGTTTTAACCTTTCGTAATTATCACAACTTATCACTAGCGACACGTACTGCCGTAAACGTAGAAGCGTTAAAAGCACTTAAACCTGGTGGCATTTACGGTATTGTTGATCACACTCGTCGCCATATGCAAAGTGAAAATGATGAAAACGGCCGTCGTGTTGACCCGGTATTAGTGATTAAAGAAGTCGAAGCTGCAGGTTTTGAATTTGTCGATTACTCAAACCTTCATTACAAAGCTGATGATGAATTACGTTATGAAGTAGGTCGTAAATCAGTAACAGGAAATTCTGACAGATTTACTTTGTTATTCAAAAAGCCTATAAAGTAAATTTACTCTGTAACAAAATTTGTTTAACTGCCTACCCCAAACCCCATATAGGGTTTGGGGTAGGCAGACGATGGATAATATAATTTCTGTTACAGGCTCCAAACTCTTTATCAATTAAAAATCAGTCAAGAGCCTTTAGTTTAAAAGTTGTTCTACTCTCTTAAAAAAAGTTCAACCACTTCTTTATTTGAAGAGATCCGGATGGTCATTAAAATTTGTGTTTGATTTATGTCGGTTAAATCATCGACATTGTTAGGTAACTTGCCGATAATTTCATATAGTTCCTCATTAAGCGCATACGACCACAATTGAGAGTCATTATTGATACCATAAATGACATTGTCTTTTATCACGAACCGCTGCTTTCTCCTTCCTTGACCCGTTAACACTTCGATGAGCTGATCTTCAGCTGGCCCTCGCTGCCAAAAGTTGCCCATGTAATCTGAGTAGACTAATTGACCGTCTTCACTTTTTAGCGCCCAATTAGCCCTATTGCCACTAATAATACGCGTCTCGGCGTTAGTCAAATTGAGTTCGGCGAATTTTAATATGCCTTTGACACGTATAAGCAGTAAAGCGCTATTGTTTTTGCTGTCCCATTGAAAAAGTTCAACTACAGGATATTCCAATGGAAAAAGTTTTTGCTTTGAATTCAGGTATACCTGAGTTAACTCTTTGTTAGCATTCACTAAAATACTTTTACCGTCTGCGGCCCAATCCATTCCATTGATATAACTATCCATAGGAAAGTGAGTGAGTTGTTTAGAGTCTTTACCGTCGGTTACCCAAAGTTGTGATTCTCCTGAGCGTTTCGATTGGTAGGCAATTAACTCGCCAATGGGTTGCAATATGGCACCGTCTTCACCAAGTATCGAGCGATCTATAACTGAGTATTTTTTATTCTGTTTACTTTGATTTTGATCTGTTTGTGTCTTCTTTATCTGCGATAAGGACATTGACACGATGTCACTATCGTAGTGCCCTTTACTGACCAGCATTCGATTGCCATCAGGGTGAAATATAGGCGTTCCCATTGATTCATCAAGAGGTAAGCTGACATTGTCTACTTGGCCGTCATAAGATAGTGTAAAAAGCTGTTTACCCGTACTAAAAATGAGTTGGTTTTTAAAAGGCGAAAAATTGGGAGCAATAAGCCTAAACTTTGCTATTTCTTTCGGATACTTAATTCGATGACTCGATAAAACCTGTCCATCTGAGCTGAGTAATTCTATGTAATAATGACCATCAACATGAATGCTGGTGAGTGCAATCAAATCGTCTGTGACCGAATAATCGTAATCAATTATATTGCCATCATCGGGCGCATATAAGACTTGGCTTTTATTTTCATTTTCAGAGTAACTGATTAACTTCCACCGATCAGAAAACTTCTGTAATAAAGTAATATTGTTATTATTTAACCATTTAGGATTTCGTATTTCTGAATTTTTACACTCCACTAATACCCTTGGAGATTCAGGTGACACTAATGCCTTGCTAAAATCCAAGCTCATCAGTTTATAGCATTTTTTCTGTATGTTCGGTTTACTACAACCACCAGTTTTAACAAAGACTAGGTTCTTACCATCTTTAGAAAAACTATGGCTGCCGTATGAATCTAAGTTCTTTGTTAGCTGGAATTCTTGCTGTGTTTTGGTATCTTTTGCCCAGATATTATTAGTACAAAACAGTTCTGAATATCGATGGAAAACAACAAACTGACCATCAGGCGAATAAATGCTAGCGAGTTCTTTGTTGTCTGTTGAGGTCAGTGCACGTAACTCCCCAAAGGAAAATTGCGCAGCTTGCTTTGAAGCGAGGTTCTGATAACCAATAAAACCCAGAATCATTATACAAAAGGTGATAGCAATCAGTCTTAAACTAGCTTTAGAAGGTTTTGAGCTGTCTGCTGAATGAGTTGCTGTATTAGTGGCCGTATTATTGGCGGGATGATCATCGCTTTTGCCTTCAATATCATTATCGCTTTCACTCATACTGCTTTCGTCGATTACATTTTTCTGGGAGCTGTCGGGCTTGGTCGATTCATCATTTGTATGGTCGATACTATCATGCCATCGAACCTCACTCTCTAGGCTATATCCTTGTTTAGCATGTGTCTTAATAAAGACTTGAACTTTGCCATCGTCACCCAGTGCTTTTCTTATTTGTGCGATGCTTCTTTGTAGTGTATTAGTTGATACCACAGTGTCTTGCCAGACTTTTGTTAACAATACGTCATGGCTAACCACCTTTCCCTGATTTTCAGCCAAATAGGTTAAAACGGCCAAAGCTTTGGGAGCAATTACTTGAGATTGCATATTTCTAGTGATTTGATTTCTTGATAAATCGATAAAAAAATCACCAATCCAATATTGCTCTGTCATATAACCTCTATTTGGGATGAAAAAGGGTCCTCAAATTTGAGTCTAAACGAAATGAATACCTTAGCACAAGCCATACTATAGCAAAATCAATTAATATAACCACCTGATAATATTACTTTTTATTTAATCAGCAAGACGTCAGGTAAAAGTCATCATAACTTCAAGCATTTTAATTTCGATCCATATAAATTTGCATTCTTCATGTTATTAAAGAGCGAATTATCTTTGATGTCTAACTTTGCCAACTACCTTGAAACAAAAAGAGATAAACTGATGAATATTAAGAATAGTTTTACCCTAGTTATTTTATTGTTATTGCCTTCTTTAACCGTTCAGGCCAACGAGATAAATAAGTCGAATGCTTTCACATTATCAAAAATACAAGTCGTCCCTATCAAAGACACTCAGGCTGATAGACAGTATGAGTTGTATATTAAGCTACCTGAGGGCTACACAAATAATAAAAGAAAGGATAAAGATAAGCGCTATCCTGTCATCTACTTTACTGATGCTCTATGGCATATCGAATTATTATCCGGCTCGGCTGAATATTTGATGGAAGACGCTATTTTGGTTGGTATTTCCTGGCAGAAAGACATAAACAAAGATTTAAAGGAAGAGGTTGGAGAGTATGTCAGCCGATTTCGAGATTATTCAGTTATTCAGTCAAATACGCCAGAACGTCAGGCAAAATATCAGTTTGGGCAGGCCAGTAATCATCTTGATTTTATTCGCAATGATGTGATTACGATGATAGAAAAAAATTATCGAACCGACCCTGAACGTCGTACTTATTTTGGTTATTCCGCTGGTGGTTTATTTGGCGCTTACATATTTATGGCGCAACCGGAGACTTTTAAAAACTACATCTTAGGTAGCCCTGCGCTTAAAGGCGATATTCCTTTTCTTTCCAAACTTGGAAAGAATGCCGCATTAAAAGTCAAAGCCCTTAATACCAATGTTTTCATTACCTATGGAACATTGGAAAAAGAGGCGGGGAAACCTATCGAAGAATTTATTACCCTGCTGAAAAATAAAAACGACAAGAGCTTATCTATCAAGCATCCAGTGATTGAGGGTAGCCATCAGTCAGCATTTCCTATGACAGGCGTAACCGGTATAACTTGGTTATCAAACTTGCAAAATACAAAGGATAAATAATGAAACCTACAGATATTCTTACTGTTATTTTTATTGTCTTGCTGCTTTCTATTCTAACGATGAGTAGCAAAAGCTTTGGACATGATCAGTCACCAGTTCTTGAAGGCCCTTATGTCGGACAACCCTTCCCGGGTTCTATCCCAAAAGCTTTTACCCCAAGTGGCCTTTCGAAAGAGCACCGTGACGGTAGCGGTTTCTTCACGCCTAATATGAAAGAATTTTATTTTACCAGAAGAAGTAATAAAGATGGAAAGTGGTCGTTAGTAGTCTTTAAATATGAAAACAATCAATGGCACGAGTCTATAGTGGGTCCTCGAGTAGGTCGCCCCATTTTTACACCTGACGGTAAGACTATGCATTTGGGCAAACATTATATGGAGCGCACCGGAACTGGATGGTCAGAAATACAAAGTCTAGGATCATTTTTTGCAGACTTCCGCATCATGCGCTTGATGTCTTCATCTAACGGCACTTACTATTTTGATGAAGCAACTGAATCAGGTCCTATTCGTTATTCACGATTAGTAGACGGAAAACATGAAAAACCAAAAGCCGTGAATATTGATTTCGGAGACTGGAACGCGCATCCCTTCATTGCGCCAGATGAATCCTATTTGCTCTGGGATGAACAAGGAGAAAATGGCTATGGTGGAGCCGATTTGTTTATTTCTTTTAGACAGGAAGGTGGTTCATGGGGGGCGCCAATTAATTTGGGGGATACAATCAATACAAGTGCTAACGAAGGTGGAGCAACGGTAACGCCAGACGGAAAATATCTTTTCTTTAATCGATATATAAGCGAAGAAAATGCAGGTATGTATTGGGTTGACGCACAGATTATTGAAACCCTTAGACCTAAGCAATAAGCCGTTAACCCTAAATTAACTTTAACCTTAGTCTTAACTTTAAATAAGAGAATAAATCATGAAAGCCATTGTTATTTTTATCGCTGTTTTAGTTGCTGCGATAGTTACCTGCAGCAAAAGTTATAGTCAAGATGAATTCCCAGTTCTGAAGGGCCCCTATATGGGGCAAAAACCACCGGGTATGATGGCTGAACCGTTCGCTCCGGGCATCATTTCCAAAGATGGTTGGGAGCTTGAGGGGGTATTTTCGCCCAACATGACAGAATTTTATTTCACTTTAGACCGTGGCACCGACGATGATAGCTTCAGCCCTACTGTAATCGGCTTTCGTCAGCAAAACGATGTTTGGACCAAATATCTAGAATTTCCACGAAGAGGTGAAACCGCATTCTCGCCTGACGGCAAGCGATGGCATATGGCAAAAGGTTATAAAGACCGAATTGGCGATGGCTGGTCAGTACGCAAAAGCCTTGGACCGATGTTTGACCGAAAAGACTGGGGCATCATGCGCTTGTCGGCATCCGCCATGGGCACTTATGTTTTTGACGATTATGCAAGCAACGACGTAATCCGCATATCACCCCTCAAGGACGGTAAGCGCCAAGATCCAATACTAATGGGTTCAATGATCAACTCAGGTACATATACAGCCCACCCTTTTATCGCCCCAGACGAAAGTTACCTTATTTGGGATAGCAAACGTAAAGGCAACTACGGAGATTCAGATCTTTATATTAGCTTCCGACAAGAGGATGATTCATGGGGGCCTGCGATCAATATGGGCGATAAGATTAATTCTGATAAAGCGGATTTCTATGCGAGCGTGACCTCTGATGGAAAGTACATACTGTTCAACAGAGGCACGGATGTAAAGGGAGATATAGATATCTACTGGGTGGATGCACAGATTATTGAGACGCTTAGGCCAAAATAATAAAGCAATTAACTAATCGCTCTTTTCTCCCATCAAAGCTTTGCCCTCAAAATTTAGTCAACGTTTTGAAGGTGGCAAAGTGAGATATTAGAAGCGGGTTGACTACGTTGTCATTTAAATTCAGAAGCCCTTAGTTAGTTATTTAGTTATTTAGTTATTTAGTATCATTGTCCTTCTAACAGGCTTAGTTTCAAGTTTGAAGTGCGACAAAAGTAATTATTCATTAAAGCATTCCTCCGGTGTTTTATATCCCAATCTCTTTCTTGGTCTTGTATTTAATTTAGCTGCGATGGTATTACATCGTTGCTGA